>Ga0066797_1000426_pt1 | contig 12840 bp, 11 predicted proteins | sample PersoiDNA2013193_FD_76335 | JGI IMG/M metagenome (GOLD analysis project Ga0066797, IMG submission 76335) | Permafrost soil microbial communities from the Arctic, to analyse light accelerated degradation of dissolved organic matter (DOM) -... | ecosystem: Environmental > Terrestrial > Soil >... | reverse complement strand
GTCCGGCACCGGTCCCACGCCCGGGTCGAAGACCGGATCCGGACCGGCAAGGCAACCGGGCTGCGCAACCTTCCCTGCAAAGGCTATGACCAGAACCGAGTCTGGTTGGAGCTGTCGCTGGCCGCTGCGGATCTGCTCACCTGGGCCCAGGCGCTGTGCTTCGACGGCGCGCTGGCGCGCTGTGAACCCGGCGCGTTCCGCTACCGCGTCGGCCACGTCGCCGCCCAACTGGTGCGCACTGGCCGCAGCTGGAGACTGGCCCTGGGCAGTCCAACTGGCGACCGCGTTCAACCGGCTCCGAGCGGCACCCTGGCCCGCTTGAGCACACCGGCCCAGCCCCTACCACCAGGAGACCCGGACACCCGCACCCGGCCGGACCGCCGGGTCATCGTCCTGCGCCGGGCACGACGATGACACCTCCAAGCAGAACCAAGATCGACAACCGGAAGATCCACGGTCGCGTGAAAGATCGAGGCTAATGCCCGCTGGTTGGGTGGATTTTCCGGTCAGGTCGTACCTGGACCCACACGTCCGAAGGGCTGAACGTCAAACGACAACTGTACCGTAGGCTGGGACAGTAACGAGCCGTTCGCCGTACCACGCGTAAATAGGTCGATGAGACATGTTGATAAAAAGGCTGGAACCCCCAGCAACCACTACGTCCAAGCCAGGCCCCGAAAATAGAACAATGCTGCCGCCCACGTGGACATTCGCTACCCACCAGCTCATCACATGGGCAAGTGGCAGCTCAGCCCCAGTCCTATCCCTCCAGAGAGCGCTGCTGACCGAGTCCGATTGGCCGGCATTGGGATCCTCTCGTGGCTGCCAGAGGAGACCGGCGGACGCGCCGCTAATAGTCAGGCGTGCGATAGCGTCGGCGGTGACGCTCGCCAGGCGCCGTGAGCCCGGTGGGTCGGGCGGAGCAATCGCAGGTCGGAACTCGCTCCAAACGATTGGCAACGCGGTACGCGTCTTGAGCCAGGAAGTGACGGCGACATACTTCTCATTCGCAGTGATCGGATCCGTTATAAGGCCTTGGTCGCGGGTCGCCGTCCCACCATCTATGCATATGAAATCGGCCCCTTCTGCATGGTTCAGCCAGTAGTCCACAGCATCTAATGCACCTTGATCTAAGATTCCCCAAGTCCCTCGCAATCCGGAAGGCCGCCCACCCGCTGTAGGCGCCGACCACGAATCCATGGGAACGTATGGGCCGCCAACCTCGATCCGCGGGTTGACAGCTTTAGCGGCCCCAAATACGGCATTATACAGGTCAGTGTATGCCTCAATGTTCCACTGATTTCGAGTCGGATCCCAAAAGCCCTTCAACTCGTTCCAAACTTGTACATACCGAATGTCGGGGTAGCGTTGCAGTACTTCCGCGACTAAACGCGCGAAGTCGGGTACGTGCGCGGGCGTCGGAGCATCCTCTAGGCGCTTCCAGTCTGTCTGACCCGCTGCCCCGCCCTTCATCCAGTCGGGCGCACAACACGCGGTAAGCATCGGCACGCCGCCAGTCTCTCGGATAATCGCCATCCGGTTATCGAGATCGGCCCAATTATACTTCCCGGGGCGTGGTTCTGGATTACCCGCGCCCCACCCCATGAGATGCTGGTTCTGGAGCCGTGCAGTGGTCGCCAAGACCAGCCTTGCTTTGCGCGCCGGCGCGAGGGTCGAAGTCTCATCGAGTGAGTACTGCGTATGCGTGACACCGAGTGTAATCTGCGCGACAGTGCTGTCTGCAGGCAGCTTAGCGGCATCCAGAACGTTCACGTACCTAACGGCCGGAAAAGATGCGTACAGCAAGGTCGTCGCAACGCAAAGCACAACTAGACGCCTGCGAGTAAGGTTGCTTTTCCCGGCCCGCACGTAGGCACGGGCGGTGAAGCAGAGTTCCCGTAGCGACAGGAGCAGCACTATTGCAAAGCCTCCCAATTAATGTCGCACCGTAAACATCGGGAAGAGGGATATCACACTGATATTCACGATCGTGTGCGCAGTCCAAGTACCCAAGATCGATCCCGTGCGTTCACGGACAACCGAGAAGAGGAAACCAGCCATCGCGACTACGACGACGTACATGACAGGGCGAGCGCCAGCATAACTCGCAGCGAACATCACTGTGCTTACTGGGACCGCCAACCGCGCTGACACATCTCGCGCGCCCGACTGGATCAAACCTCGGAAGACGACTTCCTCTACGAACGCGCCAAGCGCCAGAGCGGCCAGGAGAAACAGAGTCGGAGCCACGCCGTGCGGCGTAACTGTCAAGGAAGCGGCGTGGCCGACTCGAGTGGTTGTGGCAAGCCACGTTCCAAAGGCTATTGGGACACCTGTGGCACCCACGGCTGCCTGTTGCCTTAGTCGGGACGGGGCTCTTACCGGTGGACGGATGTCGGGAACCATCCGGCGAGCCAAGAGGGCTGAAAGCAATGTTGAGGCACCTGTGGCTGTCAGTCGCAGCACGAGGGCTTCACTTGTTACCGGGAGGCTTATCGCGATGATCCGATATGTCGATGCCACGATCAGTGCGGGCAAGAAGGCGCCTCCTTGAGACGGCGCAAGGGCGTAGTGATTAGTCGCAACAAGTACAAGGAGGGCCTGTAGCCAAAGGCCAACCTGCGGACTAGTGCCACCAACAACCTCCACGGCGGCGTATGTCGCTGTGTATGCAACAACCACTCCCGTAGAGACTTCTGGAAGGCATGGACGGTGTTCGCGCCAGGTCACGGGCTCGCCAGAGTGGGCAAGGACCGGGGAGTCACGAGGTCCCCGATAGAAAGCGAACAGTGATCACGACTGTTAAGATCAGGAGAAGCGGAAGGCCGGCAAGTGTGAAAGACGCCTTCCTCAGGCCCCGACTGTCGCCCACCTGAGAAAGAATCTCGCGCTCGATCAGAATGGCTAGTACCAAGGCTGCTACCGGTCCACCGGTGATGGCAGTGAGCGAGAACTGCGTGTGGGCACTGGCGAAGCGCAAAACTGCCGCCGTTGCAGCCGATGTCATCCCTGGTGCCGCCAGATGCGGGCCATGTGTGGTTGCAGCGAGCGAGACGACCTGCGGGCTAGCAACGGGAGACTGGTTAGGGTGCATACACCCGCCATCAGTGCGACAGCCGTAATCGGTCGCCATTCGTGCACAAATACCATGGCCTGGGCCGAGACGGTATCGACCGTGATGCTGATCGAAAATACAAGTGTCGCGACCAGCGGGAGATCCCATTGTTCCGCCACACGACCAAAAGCAGCCCTGACAATGATAGCGCCAGGTCCAATTAGCAGGAATAAGAGTACCGCCGGCAGGCGTACAGCCGTCGTCTGCACTCCGGCCAGCAGAGTCACCAAAACGGCGGCACCTAGACCTGCGGACAGGACGGGGTTCAAGATAAGTCGGTTCCCCATGGTACTAACCCTCGCTTCGGTCACTGAGCCTCGTCAAGATCAACGCATCACCATTCCTGTAGGCTACTCGGTAGCGCCCCGTCCTTAACAAAGTCGACGCCATGTCGCTTGCCCAATGTGGTGGCAGGTCCTGCGTCAGTTCGCCAAAAGCCTCCTGGCCCCTCGTCATGAGCAGGTAGCTGCCCTCGGGCGGTCCGGTATCAAGCAGCCGCGCAGCTTTAGCTGGATCAGCGAGGACCTGCCGTTCATTCGTCGGATAGTTATCGAATTGATCCAGCTTTCGATACCCCCAAGGCACCTCCGAGGCCAACGGGATCAGCCTGGACCCGGGGGGGGCATGGTCAAGTAGCCACTCGATCCCGGCATGCTCTTCCCGGGTCACCATATCGAATCGCTCGTTACCGTAACGGGAAAGAAAAAAAAGTGGAAACATTACCATAAGAGCGCAGAAGGCAATCATCGCGCTTTTTCTATTGAATCCCCCAGCAGGTACAATTGCGAAGGCCGCAAACAGGGCGAGAAAGGGAAGGGCGAAGAAGTACGCTCGAAGCAGCGCCTCACCACCGTAGGTCTGGGCAATAAGAACGGGGAAAGGACTAACCGCTAAGACCGCAAAGCTTAGATCGCCTCGGTGCGCCTGCAGCCGTCGAATGTAACCGACACTCGCTACTAACACGACCGCAAGGGTAAACCCTAAGCGAATGTCCAACACGAAGAGCCGACTGGCGTTGCCGCGAACCCTCTGCCCCAGATTTTCGGATACGGATTCGCCTACGTGCCCGGCACTCCCGAAGAGATTGCTCAAGTGGCCGGTCCAGTACGCAGTCGCGCCGTATGCCACCCAGCTGGCCAAGCCGACGGTTAACACGATAGGTAAGGAGCGCAGTCGGCATCGGCCCACGATAACAAGTGCACCTACGCCGGCGATGACAGCAAGGGGCGTCAGTTGGTGACTCAATACAATGACTGCGTAAATTGCGAGCAAGACTGCTACGAGGAGCGCTCGGGTGCGCGCGTTGGCCGCTTGGCCTTTCCCTTCCTCAGGACTTATGCGGCCTAGCCATGCCGTCAACCGCGACGTGCTCGGTACGGGAATGGAGACTACGGATGGCCCACCAAGGCAGAAGAACGCCAGTACCGTAAGCATCGTGGCCAAGTATAAGAAGTATGCTAATCCTTGCGGCGAGAAATAGTCCTGTCCCACCCAATCGGCCGCGACAAATAGCCAAACAGCGAGCCACCTGACTTCGTTCGTCTGGGTTGCGATACTAGCAATACTGTAGACGGCTACTACGTAAAGGCCGAGCAGGAATATTGGCGCCCATTGTAGAAAGGCGACCGCGCTTCCTAGGCCCGTTGCTCTGGTGGCCAACGCTGCAAGACCGAAAAAGCCGGGCCAGTTAAAACGCGCATCAAGGGACGGTATCGTTCTGCCCGTGCTAGCGATGTAGTCGGCAAAGCCAGCGTGGAGCCAGGCAGTCGAGAAGCGAGCCAGAGGCTCAACGAGGGCGGGTGTCCCGTACAATATCATGACCAGCACTACAGACTGCGCCACTAAGAGCGGCCTGTTCGGTGTTAGGAGCAGAGTCGTGCAGAATCCGACAGTGAGAAAAGCAAGGGCAACGAAGAAAAGAGGGCCGACTGCCGTGATCAGGCCGATGTTGCTAACACTATCCAAATTGACCCGGCTCAAGTCAACAAGCCATATGTAAATTGCGGACATAGTCAAAGCAGTCGGAACCAAAAGCGATATTACGGCAGGACGATCAGGGGAGGATGGCCCGCCGCCCGCCGACCGGCACGTAGATCCGGGTCTTGTCCTCGAATCTTGCGCGACTGCAGAAGGTGCATCGATCGGGACTGCACGGTGCGGTTGCGTGACGCCGTTTACAGACGGACGACGGTAGAGACGATCTCGACCGACGCGACTAGCCACGAGCATTGCCTCGTTGGCCTTTGGACCGCAGGTCGCGGTGAGCAGCCGAAAGACGCCAGAAGCTTGGTATAAGAACGAGGGCGACCATGGTTTGGGTGCCGAGATGGACGATGGCAACGCCAAGAATACCGTATCGCCGGACATAGAGCGTGGCCACCGTAAGCACTATTGCCGAGAGTGTCATCTGCACGAGCAAGACTCGCCCAATTGAGCGCCGCACTCTATTGGCGCTCATCCAGAGAACAATAACGATTCTCGGGAAGACAGCCAGCAAGACAAGCCGCAGGGCGCCAGTACTATGACTTGCATATTCTTTTCCGTACAACGACAGAAGGAGGGGTGCACCGACGCTGACTGCCGCCACGATCGGCAGGGCGATCGCCGAAACACGACGGAACAAGCGCCGGGTGAGCACGCCTAGCTCCTCCGGTTGATGGGCACCCTCGACCGTGAGTGACGCGCTAACGCCCACGAGGGCGACATCCAGTGCAGACCCTATGATCCAGGCCACGTAAAAGTATCCACCGATCTCAGCGCCGACGCGAAGCGAGACAACTACGGGAAGCAGCGATGCGGACGCCGATGACGCCAGAACCGTCAATTGGTCGATGGTCATGAAGGCCAGAAGGGCACGCCCCGGCAGTCGCCGTATGGCCGATGCTTGCCGATTCTTCTGGCGCGGCACAATCCTAAAGAAGATTAGGGCGTTCATCGGAAGGAGTGTGAGCAGCATCGGAATCGTCCAAGACGCCAAGATGCCAAATCGCTGCGTCGTATCTGCCAACACCAGAAGCAAGAGAATCTTGCATCCGCCGAAGAGCGAGTTCTCCAGGGGTACCCAAACTGCGGCACGAAGGCCGATGACGACACTGTCCTGCAACGCGAAGAGGCACCAAGCGACAACGGACGAGAATAGCCAGATGGTGCCGAGTGGGCCCAGTTGTAGCAGCGCGTCCACGAGCGGAATCCGCCGGAGTGCTGGTAGGGCCGCCATCGCGACGACAAGTCCAGTGATAACTACTGCGGCGTAGGCACGGAGGACGTAACGAGCAGCTCGGGGGCCAGCCGTGGGAAGGAACCTCACGAGAACCGTCGTGAGATTGAACTCAGCTATGTTGGCAAGCACCAGGAGGGCCGAGATCAAAGACGCGGACTCGCCGACGGACGCAGCGCTGTAATGGCGAGCCGCAAGGACCCAGTAAGCCAACCCCATTACAGATGTAACACCCGTATTAACGGCAAGCGCGATTGCGTTTCGGTACATGGTGTCTCTTACCGCACCGGCGAGGACCGCTTCGAAGCGCCCGCCCCTCCGCGACGGCCTACGCTTGAGTGACGTCACCATCAGTGACTGCGAGCCACCGAGCTGGAGCAACTCGCCTGCTTCGCGGGATTGGACTCGATCGCTCGGCGGCGCCGGGCTGAGGACCATGTCCTTAGCCCGGAAGACCGTAAGACTCCAGCGGCGTCTCGAATGACATACCAAACCGCTGGTCTGCCGGATCATGCGGCCGTGATTGCAGGAGCCGCAGCTGGGGTCTGGGGACTGCGTTCGCGCCACAATAGGAAGCGCCCAAGCGCATATCCGGCGGCGGTCCAAATCAGGCCACAAGCGACGACGCCCGCCCGAACGAAGCCCCATGCGTCGCCCGTGCCGCCGGCCCAGAGCCCGGTGCAGATTGCCTTGGGCAATGTGCGAGTGACGTAGGTCATTTCCGTAGAAAGCGCCGCTCTAGCACCTACGAATTCTCGCACAAGAGCTTTCGAACTACCCTCGGCGAAGCATCGGCGTCTAAAATATCGGAATGTGCAACGGTCGGCGGGCGGTTGCTGTCGAACAATGGCTTCGGGCTCGAATACGAAAAAGGCGTTCGGAAGTTGTTGCCTGGCCCTAATGCATAACTCGGTCTCCTCGCAGCCAGCAGGGTGCTTCCCGACGCGGCCAAGGCCAAGACGGTAGCCGCCCACGGCAGTGAACAATTCCCGCCGCATGACGCACGCCCCGCCAAGTACATTGCGTACTGGCGTCTTGGCCGTGGGCAATCCCAGGTGGCTGCAGCCGACGACCCAATCGAACTCCTCGGGAAACCAGAGTGGCCGCTGGGGCACCCACGTCGCATGTACCGCCGCTCCCGCGCCCATTACGTGTGGATTAAGGAAGTTCGGGACTAACCGCGACAGCCAGTCGGGGGACGCCTCTGCATCGTCGTCCAGGAACGCGATGATCGGGGCCGTCGCCACGGCAATGCCAGTATTCTTGCCTCCCGGCAGGCCGCGCTGGAAGGCATTCTCGGCGACGGTGACGCATGGCAGTTCCCGGCGAACCCGCTCAAGCAAGCTTCTGTGATGGTCTACTACGATGATTACTTCCAGCGGAGGCAGCTCCTGGTTAAACGCTGAGGAAACCGCGGCCAAGAGTAGCGGCCATCTTTCTGGATCGTATGTGCATATGACGACAGCCACGCCTAGCCCAGTAAGCATGGCATCGGCGGACTTGGACTCATTCAGCTGGCTAGGAACCTTCATCTTGCTCTCCCCCGCTGGACATACCGCAGTCTCGTTCTCCCCCCGGACATAACGCACGGTGCGGTGCACCGCGCACCAGTGACCGGCCGCGCTCCAACCGTATCCGCTACAACAGCGGCGCACGTCCACGGGGGTTATTGCTCCCGACAGTAGGCCGCCCACAGCAAGACACCCGGCGCCGAGCCGCCGTTAGCTTGGGGACTCTACAGGGCACACCGTACGGTTGGGGAACCCCGCATGACGTGCATGACTCGCCCGCCCGCCCGCCTTGGTAACCAGTCACGGGTGCCGCCGATGACCTACGGCGTGTCGGCTTGATCATTCCTTCGGCCGAGCTGATCATCTGGGCTTGTGTCCGACCTGCGCGCGGTGAATGCCCGGTTGCGGGAGGTGATCGCCGGGCAGGGGACCTTGCTCGCCGCGCAGGATGCCAGGATCGACACGCAGGCGCGGCAGATCCAGGCGCAGGGCGAGTTGATCGACACGCAGGCCCAGCAGTTCCGCACGCAGGGCGAGTTGGTCGAGACGCTGCAGGCGCAGGTCGCGGAGTTGGAGCGACGCCTTGGGATGGACTCCTCGAACAGCTCTACTCCGCCGTCGCAGGACCGACCCGAGGCGGCGGCGAAGCGGAGGCGGGGCCGGCGCGGGACCTCCGGCAGGGAGCAGGGCGGGCAGCCGGGTCATCCGGGTCGTTCGTTGCAGCGGGTCGCGGTCCCGGACCACCGCGAGGTCGTCGAGCCGGGAGGCTGCTCGGGGTGCGGGGGCGCTCTGGCCGGCGCGCCGGGGAAGGTCGCCTGCTCGGTGCAGGTCTTCGACATCCCGCCGGTCGAGGTGTCGGTTACCGAGTACCAGGTGATGCGCCAGGTCTGCGGGCGCTGCGGGACGGCCACGACCGCGCCGATGCCGGCGGGGATGGCGGGGCCGGTCTGCTACGGGCCTAACGTGGTCGCGGCCACCACCCTGCTGGCCAGCAGCGACGTGATGAGCGTGGAGCGGACCGCGGACCTGATGGCCGCGCTGCTCGCCGCGCCGGTCTCGACCGGATTCGTGTCCCGCTGCCTGGCCCGCCTGGACGCCCGCCTGGTGGCGGGCGGGTTCGAGGAGGCGCTCAAGGGCGGGCTGCGCACCGCGGAGGTGCTCGGCACCGACGAAACCCACGGTGCGCACCGTGTAGAGGTGGTGGCCCCGCCCGGGTCGCGCAGCCGGGCAGCCTGGTCTGGTACGGCGCCGCCGACAACCGGGGCCGGGCCACGCCGCGATCGACGCCTTCGGGCTGCTCCCGGGGCACTCCGGGATCCTGGTCCGCGACGACTACGGCGGCTACGCCAAGTACGACACCCACCTGGCTGGCGTGCAACTGTGCGCCGCGCATCTGCTCAGGGATCTGGCCGGCGTCGAGGCGATCGACCCGAGCGCGCAGGTCTGGGCCACCGCCGCCGCCGACGCCCTGCGCGATGCCGCCAAGGCCGTGACCGCAACCAAGGACAGCGACCCCGCGGCCGCCAGTCTCGATCCGGCCACCCTCGCCGGGCTGCGCGACCGCTACGACCAGGCCGTGGCCGCCGGCATCTCGACCAACCTGTCCCGCCGCTGGCACAAGGGCAACCACCCCGGACTCGTCCTGGTCAAACGCTGGCAGAGGAAGGCGTCCCAGGTCTGGACCTTCACCACCAACTTCGCCGTGCCCTGGACGAACAACGGATCGGAGCAGTCGCTGCGCGGCGTGAAGGTGACTCTCAAGATCAGCGGCTGTTGGCGCACCCTGGCCAGCCTGCAACGCCACTGCCGGACCCGCTCCTACTTGACCACCGCCGGCAACCACGGTATCGCCCCACTGACCGCCATCCGCAACGCCCTCACCGGTAACCCCTGGATGCCACCCCAGCCCGCCTGAAAACCGGCCGTCACCCGTGACGGGTTACCCGCCTTGCGCCACCGACCGGCTTGGCTCCAGGTCTGAACGGAGTCGGGGAGCGTGGTCGGCCGGAGCTCGCGACCGCTGGCCTGGGCGCCTCAATAGGTCGCGGACCGTTACCACGGAATCACGGTTCGCGATACGCGGTGTCCCAAAGTCCAGAAACTTGCGCGACGCGCCCGTCCCGTGAACTAATCCACCGCCGGTCGGATGCTCGTGGCAGCTCAATAGGTCGCGGACCGTTACCACGGAATCACGGTTCGCGATACGCGGTGTCCCAAAGTCCAGAAACTTGCGCGACGCGCCCATCCCGTGAACTAATCCACCGCCGGTCGGATGCTCGTGGCAGGGGGAGGAGGCGAGGCACCGGAGCCGTGTCTCAGCCGTGTGCGCCGTCCGCGCTTCTTCGCTGACCACCGAATGTCTGGATTCAAATAACGGGGGGGGTAGCTAGCTTGTACACGAGAACCGCCGCGCTTCAGCCTGTAGGGGCACACCTCGACACTGCGTCGCCGCGAGTGAGCGTCGTAATGCCAGCACTCGATGAGGCAAAGAACCTTCCGCTTGTACTGAAAGCGCTTCCCGCAGGGCTTCACGAGGTCGTTCTAGTCGACGGTGGCTCTGTTGACGGCACCGTTCGCGTCGCTCGTGAGACGCGCCCAGACATTGTGGTCCTTAGCCAGACCCGTCGTGGGAAAGGGAATGCACTTGCGTGCGGGTTTGCTGCGTGCACCGGCGAGATAATTGTTGCTATGGATGCGGATGGGTCCACCGATCCGTGTGAGATACCGCGATATGTGGCTGCCCTTCTCGCCGGCGCGCACTACGCTAAGGGCTCGCGCTTCATACGTGGGGGGGGCAGTGACGACATAACTGCTGTCCGACGGACCGGCAACCTGGTTTTAAATCAATTGGTGAACCGGCTATTTGACACGCAATACACGGATTTATGCTACGGCTACAACGCCTTCTGGTCTTCTCAGCTCGAGGTCCTTGGCTTCCACTCATCGAGGAGCCAGGGTACCTTCCAGAAGTCGGGAATGGGTGACGGCTTTGAGGTGGAAACAATCATGAATCTGCGCGCAGCGGTTGCCGGTTTAAAAACGGTCGAAGTGCCAAGCCATGAGCATCGGCGCATCCACGGGCGCAGCCACCTAAGTCCGGCTACTGACGGACTACGGGTTTTGCGCGCGATAATCACGGAGCGGCAAGAGAAAGTGCGGGGACGCCACAGTGCGCGTTCCGTCAAACGACCGGTGCCGGGAGAGTCGACAGGTTGGGGCGGTGCGGCAAGCGTGCCAGGCGGGGTGCCATCGATGACGGTCGCTAAGCGGGCCACCAGCAAGCTGAAGCTGTATCGAGTATTCAGAAGTATCCCCGAGAACAGGTCCATCCCGCTCCACGACATCGCACTGCCGAGGATAGGCCGCGTGTGCAGGTCATTGCCCTTTATAGCGACGATGGATCGACGGAGACGAACCGTCCAGTTCCCAGAAGACTTGCGGCTCTTACATGACGTGCTTGAGCGATCAGAGTTAGCTGGGCGCTACTGGGTCTGGAGCGGACTGTTGCTTGGCTGGGCACGGGAAGGGCAAATACTGGCTCACGACATGCAAGACGCTGACTTCGCGTATCTCGCCGAGGACGAGGACCGCTTCCAACGAACGGTGCCGCTCCTTCTCGAAGCGGGGTTTCGACGATGGTTCTCTTTCCGAAACAACGCTGGCCAAGTCACCGAGCACGTATTGACCCGACGGGGTGCGCATGTTGACTTCTTTCAAATGCGCGAAGTCGGCGAACAGTGGGAATATTTCGTTTACGGCGTTGACGAAAGGGGTCCCGTGGAGTTGGTGGGTCGTCTGCCGCGGCAGCGTTTAGAGGAGTTTCAATTCCTTGGCAGGTCGTGGCTGAAAGTGCGCGACCACGATCTGGAGTTAGCCACCATTTATGGTGCTTGGAAGGTTCCAGACAAGACCTGGAGTTTCCTTGATGACGGAGGCATCGTCGGGCGGTGCCCATGGACCAAGCAAGGACGCGTGCCGCCAAGGCTGCGAGGCGTAGCTACTCGCCGCGCAGGAGCGGAGAGAACCTCGACGGGCGACACGTCCAGCGTGCAATGGATACGCATATGACTCCCCATTGCGCTTCGCCCGTTTCACACGATGACGAACGGCATGAATGCGCCCCGCGCTCGTCTTTAGCGATTGACGGTGGACCGCCGGTTCGTGATGCCCCGTTGCCAGGTCCGTATCCTGGCGCTTGTCTGATTGACGGACAGGAAGAGGAGCAGGTTCTTCAGGTGCTCCGCTCCAAGTCACTGTTTCGTTTTTACGGGCCAGGACTGTTGAGGAAGGCCGAAGCATGTGAGCAAGAGATCGCGTCGCGAATGGCCGCGCAAAATGCGCTGCTAGTCAATTCCGGCACTAGCGCGCTCAAATGTGCACTCTACGCGGCTGGTGTGGCCAGAGGCGACGAGGTCTTGGTGCCGGCATACTCCTATGTCGCAACAGCGGACGTCGTCCTTACACTTGGCGCCAAACCTGTCTTCGTTGAAGTCGATGACTCACTGACCATGGACCCGGACGACATCGAACGAAAGATAACCGAGCGAACCACAGCCATAACTCCTGTGCACCTCTTTGGCGTCGCTGCCGATATGGAGGGAATCCTCGCTCTGGCGAAGCGCTACAGGCTGAGGGTTGTCGAGGACTGTGCACAGTCCTTCGGGGCTAGATTCGGGGGGCGTCATGTTGGGAGCTGGGGTGACGCTGGCATAACGTCCTTTCAATTGAATAAGGTCATTACAGCGGGTGAGGGAGGAGCAATCTGGAGTAACGATGAAGGCTTGTTTGATCGAGCCGTTCGTCTTCACGACCATGGGAATTTCCGATCGGCTGGGGCATCTGTGACGCTCGTCGGCGAGGGTTTGCGGATGAGCGAACTGTCTGCAGCTGTTTTGCTTGCGCAGCTTGGAAAACTGAACACCATCCTCGCGCGCTTAAGAACAGCCAAGGGCTATCTGATCGGCCGTCTTAAGGGGATTCCGGGGCTGCAGCTGGCT
>Ga0066797_1000424_pt1 | contig 12877 bp, 10 predicted proteins | sample PersoiDNA2013193_FD_76335 | JGI IMG/M metagenome (GOLD analysis project Ga0066797, IMG submission 76335) | Permafrost soil microbial communities from the Arctic, to analyse light accelerated degradation of dissolved organic matter (DOM) -... | ecosystem: Environmental > Terrestrial > Soil >... | reverse complement strand
CATCCCCGACACCGCCTGGTGACTGAGCGGGACGACCAACGCATCCTCGGAGCGAAGTGGCCGGCCGAGCGCTCCCTCGAGTGCAGCCATCCACAGCCTGGCTCCCTCGACCACGACCGGCGGGAGCGGCTTGACGTCGTGCTTTCGATTCTTGCCGAAGATGTCCGCGGTCACACGAACGTCGTCGAGGTGCAGGTCAGCGACAGCTAGACGAAGGACCTCCGATGTCCGTGGACCGATGGTGCATAGGAGGGTGAAGACGAAGTTGTCCCGCGTGCCGACGAGCATCGACCTTGGGTCGTTCATCTCCTGCCGGATGGTCGCGAGCAGGGTCTCGACGTCCCGGAGCGACAGGGCCGGGGGGCTGGGCGGCGTGTAGCGGCCGATCTTCAACCGGCGCGTCGGATTCTTGACGATGAGATCCCGGTCGATTGCTTCCTCGTAGAGGACCCGGACCGTGCCGAGTTTGCTTCGCATGGTTTCTGGAGACAGGTCGCGGCCAGTGGACAGCCAGGCTTCGAGGTCGTCCCGAGTGACATCCAGCGGATCGAGTCCTCGCTCGTGCAGGTACCGGAAGTAGTAGCGCAGCCGCAGCGTCGTGGCCACTGCGCTCGGCATCGTGCTGCCAGCTCGCAACATGGTGAGGGCGCAGATGTAGATCGGATGTGCGACGTCGATGAACCCGACCAGGAGGCGGCGCAGAACTGACTCGTCCCACACGTCGGTCTTCAGGATCGCTGGCATTCGGTACCCCTTCTGGCCGCGTGCGGCCGATGCAATCTCACTTGTCAGAACCCCCTTTTAGGAAAGACCACCTGCATAACCACTCTCGCGAAGGCCGCGCAGAAGGTCAGGTCGTGATCGGTTCATGCCCGGAGGTTGTGCGGGGGCTCGGGCTTGTCAACTTTTGAGCCCTCAGCGACACCCACCTCCGCCGCTCCGCCGAAGTGAGCCGGATCCGTTGAGGAGGTTGGCGCAAGGGCTCGCGGCCCACGCCGAGGCCGGGGTCGGCGGAGGGCAGAACCGGAGGCGGCGACTCAACTGCCAGAAGTCGGCGCCGCAGCCCGAGCACCTGCGACCTCGCGGCCGCGTGACCACGGCCCTGGGCGTGGGCGTCCTCTAGCGAATCCAGCAATGTGGGCCGTGTAGATGACGTCGCGGGCCGGCCGGGCCATCGCCGGGTCGCTCGAGCGGGGCACCGGCGTGCCTCACACTCCTTGAACGCAGATGTGCGGGAGGATGCACCCGAATGGTGAGGAAGCTCGGTCGCAGGGCAACGCCGGAGCGCCAGATCTCGTTGCCCGATCTCACCGCCTTCGACGGCGACCTGCTCGAGCCGCACCGCGATTACGACGCCATCGATTTCGTGGACCGCGACTTCACGGGCCAGGACGCCAGCGATGCCAGATTCCTCGAATGTCGCCTAGAGCGATGCTGCCTCGACGGACTCTCGATGCGTCGCGCACGCGTCGTGGAATCCCTGCTCGCAGAAGTCCACGGAGCGAGTGTCGACCTCACGGACTCCACCTGGCGCGACTCCCGCATGTCGGGAGGCCGTCTCGGTGCGGTGACGCTGACTGGCGCGACGTGGACGGGCATTCGCGTGCGCGGCAGCAAGCTCGGCTTCGTGAACCTTGCCGGCGCTCGCCTCGAGGACGTGGTGTTCGAGGAATGCGAGATCGGCGGCCTGGACGCCAGGTCCGCCCAGCTGCGCTCGATTGCCTTCGTCGACTGCACGGTGGATGAACTGAACGTGGCCGGGGCCACCCTCTCGAAGGTCGACCTGTCGGGCGCCAGGCTCCGGTCGCTCGTCGGAGTCGAGAGCCTGCGAGGCGCGATCGTCAGTCATGAGCAACTCCTCGATCTCGCACCGCTCCTCGCTGCGCAGCTCGGCCTCGAGGTTCGCCACGACAGGCCCGACGATGACGCGGGTCGGCCCGCGCCATGAGCGCAGCCTCCTGACCGCCTGGCGCCGAATCGACGTCCTCATGCCCGGTGACTGCGGGCTCCGGATGCGACACGCAGGAGATCCTGCAGGTGCGCGTCCCATCGGGACTCGATCGGAGCGCGCTAACGATAATGGTGGATATCGTGCAGGATCGAGGCGGTTCCTCGCCTTATCGGCGTCGGATCGCGTCCGGCCGACCGCGGCTCCCGAGGCTCATCTACTGGGCCGGAACGGCGAGCGCGGCGCCTAGCGGCGCATAGGTCGGCGCGGCACGAACATGTGGAGGACCTCCGAGTCTTGGGTCTTGCGACCGTCCGGGCCCTCCACGAGCAGCGGGCCCACGTTGAAACGCATCACCGGCGAGCGGGTAAGGAGGCGAGCGCCGTCGATGGTTGAACGTTGGTCCGGCCGGCCCACGATGAAGCGGTGGCACCCGTCAACCATGTCTGAGTTCGAGTGCCGAATGCGGTGGGGCTCGACGCTGAGGATGCGCGGACGCCTCCGCTTCGATAGCACGAGCTGCTTGCCGGGGTCGAGCGGGAAACGCAGCTCGTCGGCAGTGTCGACGCCGATACCCTGGAACTCGTCCATGCGGGTCGGCTTCCGAGCGATGACCACCGGCACATCCGACGTGATGAGCCGTTCCCGTCGGTCCAACTCTAGCGTCCACGTCAGAGCCAACAGTCGGGGGACGAATGCCTCAACCAACTGGAGCATCGTCCGGATCGCGAACTCTGGCGTGGCGGCGCCGTCCTCCAGCGCCTTGGTTACGTAGATGTGAGCGCCTTCGGCCTCGCGGGGCCTGGGCGGGAAGCCGAGGTGGACCCGCTCTAGGTACTCGGCGACGAGGTCCTGCGTGATCGCGTGCCCGCCCGCCCACTCGGCCACCCGCTCGGGGAACATGGCTTGCTCCCGGTGCTGGGTCGTCCTGGTCATCTGAAGCCCAAGGAACACCGCGAGCGTGAATCGCTCCTCAGCGCCTTCTCTCGGGGGCTTGCCAGACCGGTCGACGGCCGCCAGGACCTCGACCGCAGCGCCATCGACCACGGCCAAGGCGTCCTCGACCTCGGACGACTTGCCGCCCGCTGGATCGGGCACGTCGTAGAAGCCGGACTCCACCGCGACGTTCAGGGTGCTGGTCTCGAACGTTTTCCCATCCCGCCAACGGACCCTCACCGTCTCGTCCATTCCGAAGCGGTTGAGGTAGGCGCGCGGGACCTGGTGATGGCGCTTGGCTCTCTCGGGCATGGACCGGTTGTTCAGCCTAGGTACAGCGCCGGGTTCGCGTCGCCTGCCTTGACCCGCACGGTGATCTGGCGGAGGCCCTCGTCGATGAAGTGCTCCATGAGCCGGACCGGCATCACGTTGTCGGGGTACAGGGCACGCAGCAGCGAGCGGATCTCGCCGGAGGGGTCGAACAGGTCGGGCGACCAGCGCGTTTCGACGGGAGCGGCCGTCTGCCCGGGCTCGACGCCTGCCCGGATGGCGTAGCCGAGTGCGAAGCGACCGGCCGCCTGCGCCTCGTCGAACCAGCCAAGCTCATCGGTCAAGAGCGCGACAGTCGCGCGCCCGTCCTCGGTGAGCCCGATCTGCTTGCGGTCTTCCTCTGCCATCATCGGGCCTCCACGACCAGGGTGCGGCGAGCGGTCTGCTTGTCGAGCTGGTACTCGCGCAGCAGGTGGCCGCCGAGCAGCTCGCGGACGGTGGCGCGGTCGATCTCGCCCTCCTGGACGAACAGGATCACCTGCTCGGCCATGGACGGCAGGGTCGTGACCACGTTTGCGGTGTGGTGGGGGTCGAGCCGGCCGAAGGGGGTGTCCATCACGATGGGGCCGCGTAGCGGGGCGTTGGCCTGGAGTGCTCCCATGAGGGCGAGCGCCACCACCTGCTCGGCGCCGGCAGAGCGGCTGTCCTCGGCCCGACCGTCCCGGTGGATGATGGTCAGACCGTAGTGGTCGTTGATGGACAGGCTCGCGTAGTCCTTCTTCTCGGTCGTCATCTCGAGGAACAGGCGGGTGGCGGTGTCCTGGACGCGGGCCCGCAGCTCAGCCTTGTAGCGGTCGACGGCGTCGGCGAAGACCGCGCCGGCGGTCACGAGCACCCGCTCACGCTGCTGGAAGGTTGCCAGCTCGGGGGTCCCGGCTTCCTCCAGGCGCTTGCTCAGGCGGGCTATGGTGGCTACCTGCTCGTCGACCAGCTTCTGCTCGGCCTCAGCGGCGTCCGAAGCTGCCCGGATCTTGCCGCCGACCTCGGTCAGGCTCGTCTTCCGGCGCCGCAGCTCCTCGGGGTTCTGCCCGTCGAGTGTCTTGTTCGCCTCCGCGATGCGCCCAAGAGCGTCGGCCTCGTCGATCCGCGCCTGGCGCAGCGCCTCCCAGATCAGCCGGACCTCCCCCCGGACGTCCGCCTCTCGGAAAGCGTCGAGCTCTGAGGTGTGGGCGAGCGCCGACAGGCCCGCAACGTCGCCGGGCGAGACCGCCGTCGCGCCGGGCGGCAGGGTCGCCGCGAGCCGCGTGCGGACGTCCTCGGGGACATCCTGGTCGCAAGTGCCACAGTGGCAGTTCTCGATGGCGTGGACGCGCATCGACGTGAGCATCGAGGCGAGTGCACCTGCCGTGGCCTCGCGGGCAGCAGCCCGGGCGGTGCGGACGGGCTCAGACAGGACGGTCCGCCACGCCTCGGCCATGGCGACCTTCAGCTCAGCGGCCTTCGCGACCTGCGCACCGCGAGCGGCGTCGCGATCCTTGCCGGCCGTGTCGAGTCGGTCGATGGCGACGGCGTAGATCTCCTGGCGCCGTAGCTCGGCCATGATGTCATCGCGCTCGGCGATGAGCTCCTCGACCTCTTGCTTCTTGCGGTCGCGCTCGCGCTCGTGGGCCTCCTTCGCGTCGTTGGCGGCGGCGAGGGCGACGCCCATCGCCTCAGTCTTCTGGTGCCTCGAAGCCTCCTTCGCGGACGCCTTGTTCGCCTCGGAGGCGAGCACCGCAAGATGATCGCGGGCGTCGCGCAGGACCGGCACGCCGAGGATGTGCTCGATGGCCTCGCTGATGGCGCGCCCGGTCTCGCTCTCGCTGATCAGGAGCTCCTCGTACTGGGCAAGCAGCTCACCGTCGAAGAGGAAGAACCGAGCGACGTCCTTGGGCAGCATCGCCCGCAGGAGCGCCATCCGGTCGGCCGGCCCTAGGACCACCCCGCCGCGGCGCAGCGAGACGTTGCGGGTGAAGTCCTCGTCCGACTGCGGGACCGCGACCTTGGCCGTGACCTCGCGCATGAGGTCGTAGTCCTGCCCGGCGTGGCGCAGCGAGAGCCCGACGGTGAAGCCGTACCGGCCTTCGGCCGTGAGGTCCCGGTTGCAGGCGGACAGGACCTCACGGGCGCGTTCCCCGCGCCCGTGGACCTCGCCGAAGAACGCGTACCGGATGGCGTTCATGAGGCTCGTCTTGCCGCGCATGTTGTCGCCATAGACGACCGTCACGCCGGGCCCGTCGGGGAACTCGAGAACGGCGCGGTCGGCGTACGGGCCGAAGCCCTCGACCTCGAGGCGGCGCAGGGTCAGCATCAGCCCTCGTCCTCCTCGTCCTCGGCGGGCTCGGCGACGGTGCGCTTCGCCGCTTCGTCTCCATCAAGGCGGCCGACCCCTCGCTCCATCGCTGCCGTCACCGCAGCGTCGATGGCGCTCATCGCGGCGGCCGCGTCGCCGGCGGCCGCCGTCTCGGCGTCGACGATCGCCTCGAGCAGCATCGCATCCAAGCCCGGGGCGACATCGAGGCGGCTCGCCATGACTGCGCCGACGAGGTCCGTGCGCTCAGTTGTCGTCAAGGTCTTCCACTCCCGCTCCGGTCAGTTCTTCCCAGTCGATGCCGGTGTCGATAGCGATGGCGACGAGGTCCGCGCCAGCCGCCGGGTTGTCGGCGCTCGCCGCGAACTCGATGGCGCGGGCGAGCTCGCCCGCGGTGATGGGGTCCGGCCCCCGATCGTCTCCCTCTGCCGGGCGCGGCGGCACGACGATCGCGTCGTGCACGTACGCGAGGGTCTTGCCCGGGGCCGTGCGAAGGACCCGGCCGCGGCGCTGGACGAACTCGCGCGGGTTCTTGGACGACGCGAGGATCAGTGCGTGAGTCACCGACGGGATGTCCACGCCCTCGTCGAGGCACCTGATGGCGACGACGATCCCGCCGAAGCGGTCGAGCCAGCGCAGGGTCTCGGCGCGGTCGCCCACCATCGCGGCGTGGTAGGGCATCGCGGTGTGGCCCGCGGCGTCGAGCGCCGCGACCACCTCGCCCAGCTGGCCCTGGTCGTCGCAGTAGACGATCCAGCGTTGCCCGCGCTCGTACTCGGCCGCCAGCACGCGGGCGGCGAGCCCAACCTTGGCTCGGGCCTGCTTGACGATGTGGGCGCGGGCGAACAGCAGCATGTCGATCCGACTGTCCCCGTCGACCTCGTCACCGGCCTGGGCGCGCAGCTGGGCGATGCGACGCGAGATGCGGTGCCACTCGGCGGCCTCGTCGTCGGCGAGCGGGACCGTGTGCGGCCGGTAGAAGTAGCGCGTGAGCACACCGTCGCGTACGGCGTCGGCGAGCGTGTAGCGCGGCTCGAGCACGCCGCCGAAGTAGCTGAGGATCGCGGCGGTGCCGTCCGAGTCGCCGGCGCGCTCCGGCGTGGCGGACAGCCCGAGCCGAGCGCCGAAGAGGGCCTCGTCAAGGAGTGCTCGGTTCGAGGGCGAGCCGAGCCGGTGCACCTCGTCGGCGACGAGGAACAAGTGTGCCCCCCCGGTCACGCCGGTCCGGAACGCGTCCGAGCGGGCGGTCTGGACCGTTGCGAGCACGATCCGCGGCCCACCCCCGGGAGCCGTCCAGTCGCCGATCACCTCGCGCCAGAGGTCGTAGCCGGCGCCCACCCGCAGGATGCGGGCAGCCATGGACGCCGCGGCCACCTTCAGCTCCTCGTCCCACTGTGCGAAGAGCGTCGTGTCGGGCACGACCACGACCGGGATCTCGCCGAACCCGGTCAGCGACTCGCGGATGGCGTCGAGCGCGGTGAACGTCTTGCCAGCGCCCGTCGCGAAGGCGAGGATCCCGCGCCGGCGGTTCGTGCGCCACGCTGCCAGCCCGGCGGCCTGGTGGGGCTTCAGGGTCCGGCCCTTGGCGTCCGCGATCGCCTGGTCGGTCTCGCCGTAGGGGGCCCGCTCTTCGCGCAGCAGCCGCTCGACGGTGCCTTCCCAGTCGGTGTCGGCGGCCGCCACAAGCGACTCGCGCGCGGTCTCGGGGAACGGGCGGACGTCGAGGCCGGGGTAGGTGTTGGCCCACAGATCCGCGAAGTAGGCGGTCTCCTCGACTGTACGCTCGAGGTCGCGCCCGCCCAGCCACGAGCAGGCCACGTCGACCGACTCGAGGTTCCCGTCAGCCGCGAGCCCCGACCACGTCTCGTTCATCGAGCCCTTGAAGATGACGACTGAGCCCGCCCCGTCGCGGAGGATCCCGAGCTTGTCGTGGAAGATGCGCGTGGGAACAGCCCCGGGTCCCGGTCGCAGGATGGCGATTTTGAACTCCACGACGTCCGCCCCTACCAGCGCGGCGAGTACCCGCGCCGGCTCGGCCATCGCCTCGTCCGCGAGCAGGCTGTTGACCTCGTCGCGGAGGCGCGCCGCAACCCTCTCGTCCACCCGGGCCGCGTAACCGGCGTCGAGCGCCGCGATGTCGTCGGCCGAGAGGACCTGCGAGCACAGGATCCGGATGCGGCCGCCGCGAGCGACGAACTCGCGCAGCGCGGGCCACGCGATGATGAAGGCGGCGCTGCGGAAGAAGCCGACGGCACGGTCGTATGTCTGCGCGCGCCGCATGGCGGGCAGGTAGAAGTCGTTGGCGATGTCATCGCGACCCTTGTGGTACGAGGTCCGCAGAGCAAGGTCAGCGAGGCCGCTCATCCGGCCACAACCCCGCCTGTCCAGGCGACCCGCTCGGAGAGGGCGCGCGGCAGGGACCCCGAGCGGCAGGCGACCACCACCTCGGTGATGCCCGAGCGCAGCGGCCGACGCTGCTCCGCCCAGCCGATCGCGGCGGCGTGGGCGACAACCGTGTCTCGCACCTGCATGTTGCCGCCGTGCTTGAATCGCTCGTGGAGGCTCGCGTCCCATAGGACGAAGACGTCGAGATCCTCGCGGTAGCCGGCGAGCAGCGCGAGTCGATCACCCGAGTGGTCGAAGGTGCCGTACTCGCCAACGTTCTGGCCGGGCACTCGGAGCACCGCCTTGAACTCGCCAGGTCGCGTCTTGCCGCCGACAACGAGCGAGTACAGGTAGAGCCGCAGGCGCGGCGGGAGTGGCAGGACGAGATTCACGTCGAGCGGCTTCGCCTCGATGTCGCTGTGAGCAACGACGTGCCCCTCGAGGGCATCGAGGAAGGCGCGGTGGAGGCGTTCGGTGACCGCGCTCACGCCACGGACTCCTTGGAGGAGCGGCGGATGGCGGGCTGTTGCCTCGCGGGCTGGCCGTCCGGGATCCAGACCACTTCCACGGACCGCGAGTTGCGGCGGGTGGTCTTCACGTCCGTGAGCGGCGTGAACGGCAGCCAGTCGGCGCCCTTGTTCTCACAGACGATGACCTGGCCCGGCCTCCTGCGGCACCATTCGCCGAGCGCCGGGTAGTCGATGCCGGCCGCGCCGAAGCGGTAGTGCTGCCCTTGCCTCTGGTAGGGCGGGTCGATGAACCAGGCGGCCTCGCCCGAGAACGGGAGGTCCTCGTAGCTGGCGTTATAGACCTCCCAGTGGCGGATCAGGTCGACCTGGGACGCGATCGTCTGACGCACCCGCTCGCCCCAGAACGAGCCCGGGCGGATCCCATCCCGCATCCAGGCGGACGGACCAGTCCTCGGGCGCGAGGCGCCGCGGTTGAGCCACAAACCCACCAGCCACCGCGCGTCCTCGCTGATCGGGAGGTCGTTGACGGACTGCCCGGGCTCGAGGTCGGGGATGGCGAGGATCTCGCTCGCCTTCACAGAGATGAGGTACTTCCAGACGCCGTAGATGATGGGATCGATCTCGCCGAGGATCACCCTGCGGTTGGCGTACCGCACGGCGTAGCCGGCCGACCCCGCGAAGGGCTCGACGACAGTGTCGTGGACGGGCGGCGGATAGTGCTTGAGGGCGTCGCGCCACTTCCCGCCGTAGAAGCTGAAGAACGGCCGCAGTGCCACGACGGTTGAGCCATCCTGGCCCATCTGCGTATGCGTTGATTCGGAAGGCTGCACCATCTCTGTCAGGTTAGCCGAGCGCCTTGGTCCCCACCGAACCACTTGACGGATCCGACGGCGTTGTCGTCCAGGGTGTCGTTGTGCCGCCAACCGCCGAGCGCACGGCGCGGTGCGACTAGCCCATGGCGACCGAGGCAGGTAGGGGTGAGCCTGACGCACCCGACCTGAGCGGACGTAGCGGGACCCTTCGCGTGTTCCAGTGACTCGGCGGCTCGAGTCAGGTCCGAGCCCTGACGATATGGGTTGTTATCGTGATGGCCGGCCGCTGATCGTACGAAGCGGTGATGGCGTGCCCTGGTCCCGGGCCCCGTCCGACTCGCCGTGCTTTCGCCTACACTCGACGGCCTGGGGTGGCGGTGCGGGAGAACGGATGAAAGCAGGCGAGGTCGTCTTCCAAGGCTTGCTGGACGGGAAGATCCAGTACCGCGTACCGCTTTTCCAGCGCACGTACAGTTGGAAGGAACGCAACTGGGAGCAGCTCTGGGACGATCTACTCGAGGTCTACGACGCCAACCCGCGGCGCGGCCACTTCCTCGGCGCTGTGGTGACCTTGCCGATCCCGGACAGCCCCGAGCACGCAGCGAAGTTCATGCTTATCGACGGGCAACAGCGGCTCACCACCCTGCTCATCCTGCTGGCGACGATCCGCGATCTGGCGCGGGCCAGCGGCGCTGGCGACCATCTGGCCGAAGAGATCGACGCCAACTGCCTGCGCAACCTCTTCGCCAAGCGGTCCGAGGAAGCGGTCAAGTTCCAGCCTACCGACGCGGACGCGACGGCGTTCGACCTCGTCATGCTGGGAAAGGACGCCGGCGCCACGCGGATCGGGTCGGCGCGACGGTACTTCGAGCGGATGATCGCGGCGGGCAACGAAGGCGGCAAGCCGATCGAGCTCCCCGTTCTCAAGAGTGTGCTGACCGACTACGTCAACCTCGTCAGCATTCGTCTCGACCAGGACGACAGCCCGCATCGCATCTTCGAGAGCCTGAATCACACGGGCACGCTGCTGTCCGACTCCGACCTCGTCCGTAATCACGTCTTCATGCGCCTCACCAGCGAGGACGCCCAGCGCCAGATGTACCGGGATCATTGGTTCCCGATGCAATCTCGCCTCGAGTTCGAGAACGGACGCTCCGAACTGACCGACTTCTTCTGGCGCTTTCTCATGATGCAGGGCGAGCTGCCCCGCTACGACGAGGTCTACGAAGGGATGCGGGCCTGGATCGACGGGCGCGTCGACCGCGACAAGGTGTCGCTCCCGACGGTCCTCGACGAACTCGACCGCCTTTCCACGCTCTACCTGCGGATCGCCCATCCGGCGGCGATCCCACAGAGCCCGGCGCTCGCAGAGCAACTCCGTCGCCTCAACGCCTGGGAGGTCAGCGTCGCCTACCCGTTCATCCTCTTCGCGCTCGACCTCGCCACTCGAACGCCGACGCCTGTCATCACGGAAGGCGATCTCGTTGCCGTCTGTCGGATGATCGAGTCCTATGTCGTTCGGCGACTCATCTGCGGCATTCCAACGAACCGCTTGAGACGGATCTTCGGCCGGATGCCGCGTCAGGTGAGTACTGAGCACTTCGTCGAGTCGACCGAGCGATTCCTGCTGGCAAACGACTGGCCGAGCGATGACCTCTTCCGCGAACGCTTCCAGACCAATCCGCTCTATCAGAACGCTCGGCTCGATCGGACCCGTCAGATTCTGGCGACCCTCGAGCGCCAGCTCGGCGGGAAGGAGCGGGTCGAGATCACGCCCACGATCACCGTCGAGCATGTGATGCCGCAGACCCTGAGCGAGTGGTGGAAGGCTGCCCTCGGACCTGATGCGGCGGCGGTTCACGAAACCTGGCTGCACACGGCCGGCAACCTCACCCTGACCGGCTACAACTCCGAGCTCGGCAACTTGCCCTTCCCGACGAAGCGGACGATGCTCGCCGACTCGAAGTTCGCCCTGAGCAAAGAGATCGTCGCCACCATCGATTGGACGGCGACGGAGATCGTCGAGCGAGCCCAACATCTCGCCGATCTCGCAGCCAAGCTCTGGTCGCGGCCGGCCGTGGCTGAGCCACCTCGCGTCGCGCCGGCCGGCGGACCCCTCGGCGAGGTCCTCGAGGTCGCCGGTGCCGTCGGCGTTGCTGACGAGCTCCGGGCTATCGCAACCCGGGCGACAGACCTCGGGCTCTATCTGCGACCGGACCGCTACAGCCTCATGGTGTCGCCTCCGCGAGACAAGCGGGTCATGCTCTTCACGGTCTGGCCGCAGAGCCTCGAGGGCGGGTCGTTCCGGATCTGGCGCTCTGGCAAGGCGTTTGCCGGCTACATCCCTGGCGTGACCGAGGACGCCGCCGTGGCCGCCCTCGGAGACGACGATGAGGCGACCCTGCCACGAGCGGAGGTCGCCGGCTTCCTCGACCGACTGAGCCAGCTTCTGGCGAATAGCGGCCTCGCCGCCGTAGCCGAATGGAGCTGGGATCGCTACGCCGGTGAGCTGCAGGTCACCCCCGAGCGACTGGCTATCGCCCGGGCTCTCGTCGATGCCGTCGAAGCCGCGGCCGCCGCCCGCGGCCTGCCCTGGCGGGCCGTGTTCCGCAAGGGTTACGTGGGACTCCAGCGCCCCGGCGGCTACAACGTCGCCGTGGTCGACTGCTACTACTATGCGACGACGAAGTTCGCCGTGAAGCTGCCCGCCGACCCGGCGTCGCTGCACCTCGAGAATCCGTATCCGGGGCGGAACGCGACCTGGTATCCCGCCTATCGCGAGTGGGCCTGGTTCGTGTCGACTCTGGCCGACCTGCCCGACGTGACGCCGGCCTTCGAGCTGGCCCTGCCGTTCCATCTCCCCGGCGGCTGGACCGTCAACCCGCCGGCGACCGCGATACCGCCGGAACCGCTCGCACCCGCCGACTAGGGTCCGACGCCGCACCAGGCGATGGAAGCGTCTTCGCTGCGACTCGATGCCGAGGGCCGAGACCGGGGCTCGCGATACCTCGGAGTCGACCTCGCCTGGACCGAAACCGGCTGGTCGGGTGCGTGCGTCCTCGACGCCGACGGCACGATCCTCGACGAGGACCAGCTTCCGGCCTCCGCCCTCGTCGGCTGGATTCGCGCTTGGCGCGGGTCTCGCAGCGTCCTCGCTCTCGACGGACCACTCGTCGTGCCGCCGGACTCGCCGGCCCTCCGGCCGGTCGAACGCGAGCTCCACCGCCGGTACGGCCGATATCACGCCGGGCCGTTTCCCGGGGGCGCGGGGTCGCGCACCATGCGGGGCCGGTCCCGATCACCTGCGGCAGCCCTCGCCGACGCGGCTGGACCATTCGTCGTCGACCCGACCGACCACGTCTCCGCGCACCGGGCCATCGAGGTCTTCCCCGCGCCGACGTGGATCGAGCTCTTCGGGCTGCGCGACCGCGTAGCCTACAAGAAGGGCCCACGCGCAGCTCGGATCGGCGCACTCGCGTCCCTCCATGACCTGCTGCGCGGCCTGACCTCTGCCGATCCGCCCCTCCGGGTCAGCACGGTGGATCGCATCAGCGAGCTCACGCTCCAGGCGAGGACCGTGGCTGGAAGGCGGTCGAGGACATCACCGATGCGCGGTTCTGCGCCTATGTCGTGCAGCTCTGGGGTCGGACGCCCGACCGAAACTGGATCGTGACCGGCGAGGAGCGTGGCAGGACGGCTACGTGAT
>Ga0066797_1000421_pt1 | contig 12920 bp, 11 predicted proteins | sample PersoiDNA2013193_FD_76335 | JGI IMG/M metagenome (GOLD analysis project Ga0066797, IMG submission 76335) | Permafrost soil microbial communities from the Arctic, to analyse light accelerated degradation of dissolved organic matter (DOM) -... | ecosystem: Environmental > Terrestrial > Soil >... | reverse complement strand
GGGATGGCACCCTACACGACGCCAGTAGGAATATATGCGCCAAATGGCTACGGACTTTACGACATGGCCGGGAACGTGGAGGAATGGTGTTGGGATTGGTATGGGGCGGCGTATGGCAAACCGACCGACATAAATCCGACCGGACCGGCGACGGGTGCCGGTCGTGTGACACGCGGCGGCCTGTGGGGGAACTACGCCAGCGCGGCGCGATGCGCCTCTCGCCTTTCCGAGCCATCTGGCTTCGTCGATTTCGGCTTCGGCTTTCGGTGTGTGCGGGGGCTTTAGTTTTTTGGGCGGGCGAAAAGATGGTGTAAATTGTGGGTTTGTCGTTTCATAAGCTGCGCTATCTTAAATGTTATGAGTATGGTTCAAGAAATTGAGGCGGTTTTGCCAAAGCTTTCACGTGCTGAGATTGAGGAGGTCCGCGCGTGGATTGATGATTTTCTTGAAGACCAGCTTGAACTTACCGACGAAGTTAAGGATAAGCTCGACCAGTCCCGCCGCGAAATTGCCGAAGGCCAATTCACGACCCGCCAGTCCAACGACTCGTCGCTTTTTACAAATTGAGAGCACATCAGGGCAACGCCGGGAGGACGGAATCAACGAAGAGGTCGCTGTCGTTGGTTTGCCCAAAAGCGGCGCTGAAGCGACCGCACTCCAGACGCTCCGCGCCGGCTGTGGCCACGGAGTTGTGAGTGCGTCGTGGATTTGTCCTGCGTCAGGTGCCTGCTGTGCAGGCAGACACAGTCGCAGCGCGACGGTGTCCACCAGCGCAAGGTAGGCGGAGGTTCAGTGGTAAAATCAGGCTTGTCGCCGGGGCGGGCGGAGTTACATTTGGGTTGTTCCATGAAAATACTTTCGGCCAAAGGGAAAATCAGCGGGCTTACGCTGATTGAGGTATTGTTGATGATCGCTTTGATTGCAATTTTGGCGGCGTTGGCGTTGCCGTCAGGCGGCGGCCCCCGCAGGGCTGAAATGGTGATTTGCATGAGCAACCAAAAGCAAATCGCCCTTGGCTTGATCATGTTCAAAGATGATCACGCTGGAGAATACCCGTGGCAGAGTTCAGCAACAAACGGGGGATCATCGGAATTCGCTTCAAGTAGGCAGGCTTTCCCACATTTTCGTGCGTTGTCGGCTTATTTAGGGAAACAGGCGAGGGTTTTTATTTGTCCAACCGACAAGGCCACACAAGAGGCTGCTAATTACGCGCAATTATTGGATACAAACATCAGCTATTTCCTGGATCTGGACGTTGGCACAAACAGCGCTTCCATTTTGACCGGCGACCGGCATTTAGAAGCCAATGGCAAGGCCGTATATCAAGGATTGTTTATTTATTCAACCAATGCTGTTTTGAACTGGACGCGTGAGCTGCATGGCAAAGTTCGGAACGGGCCAATAGGCGTGCTATCTTTTGCTGATGGCCATGCGGAAGCGGTGAAAACTGCAAACCTCAACACCGTATTTCAACGGCAAGGCTCGGTGAGCGAACGGCTGGCAGTGCCGTGAAGCAACAGACAGCTGTGTGAAATTTTCTCGCCCGTCCTGCCATTTCCCGGTTTAATCTCCGGCGCATGAAACAAAAAGCTTACGCCGCCGCCGGCGTTGACATCGATCTTGGTAATAAAGTCAAAGCGACGCTGCCGAAGTTGCTCGCGTCCACGCATCGCCGTGAGGTGCTCGGCAAGGTGGGCGGGTTCGGCGGGCTGTTCGCGCTGGATTTGAAGAAGTATCGCGAGCCGATTTTGGTGTCGTCCGTGGATGGCGTGGGCACGAAGCTGAAGATCGCCTTCACGATGGACAAGCATGACACCATCGGCGCTGACCTGGTGAACCATTGCGTGAACGACATCGCGGTACTGGGCGCGGAGCCACTGTTCTTTTTGGATTACCTGGGCACGGGCAAGCTGGAGCCGCATGTTTTCACGGAGATTATCAAGGGCTTTGCCCGCGCGTGCGCGCAAAATAACTGCGCGCTGATCGGCGGCGAGACGGCGCAGATGCCGGGCTTTTACCAACCGGGCGAATATGACGTGAGCGGCACGATCGTGGGCGTGGTGGAGAAATCCCGGATGCTCAACGGCCAGAAGACGGTGAAGCGCGGCGATGTTGTGATTGGCATCGAATCGAGCGGGTTGCACACGAACGGCTATTCGCTGGGGCGGAAAATTTTCTTTGAACAGCTCGGTTACAAGCCGACGAGCCGCGTGCCTGGGCTCAAGGGCACGGTGGGGCAGGAATTGTTGAAAGAACATATCAGTTACGGGCCGTTGGTGCAGAAAATGTTAAAAAAATTCAACATTCAACGCTCAACATTCAACGCTCAACATCCAGTAAAGGCGTTTGCGCATATCACGGGTGGCGGGTTTGTGGACAATATTCCGCGCGTATTGCCCTCATCGCTCGACGTGGTGATCAAGAAAGGTTCGTGGGACATGCTGCCGATCTTCCAGATCATTGAGCAGAAGAGCGGAGTGCCGGATGAGGAATTGTACCAGGTCTTCAACATGGGCATCGGGATGGTGGCCATCGTGTCGGCGGAGAAGGCGGCGGCGGTGTTGAAATTTATCCAGGCGCAGAAGCACAAGGCGTGGGTCATCGGCGAGGTTGTCAAAGGCAAGGGTGAGGCGCGGGTGGAGTGACATTTGGTGACAAGGCGCGGCATGGAGTTGGCTTGGACATCTTTTGGCCAATCCACAGAAAATTAAGAGGAACGACCATCCTCACCCGCCATAGCCGCTGTCGCTGTTCCTCCAGGAGAGGGGGAAACGTTCGCCGCGTTTTTGGAAGTATACACTGCGGGTTGCGCTGGAATTCGTAGAGCCGCGGCAATGCAGGAGCTTTTTCCGCCGGGCTGCAAGCCCGGCTCTACGGCAGGCAAGGATGCCTGCCGCTACATCGCCAGAATTGGCGGCAGTTTTTCCATTCCAAATCGGTGTCAGCCACGTAAGCTGCGGGATGAATTCCCGTCTCGCAAAGCTATCGTTGCTTCTGGTGGCGAGCTTGGTTGTTTCCATCCCGCTTCGCGCTGAAGTAGTTTCGGCCACGATTCAAGCACCAGTGCCGGCGGAGTCCGGCTATTTCAAGCTGGGGACGACGAAGAATCCCGCCGGGCATGAAATCTCGGTGAACAGCCGCAGCCTGTTGTTCGACGGCCAGCCGGTGTTTCCGGTGATGGGGGAGATGCATTATGCGCGGGTGCCGCAGGCGGAGTGGCGCGAGGAACTGCTCAAGATGAAGGCCGGGGGCGTGGACATCGTGGCAACGTATGTTTTTTGGATCCATCACGAGGAGGTCGAGGGGGAATGGAACTGGAGCGGGCAGCGGGATCTGAAAAAGTTTTTACAGACATGCGACGAACTGGGGTTGAAGGTCATCGTGCGTTGCGGGCCGTGGTGCCATGGCGAGGTGCGCAACGGCGGTTTTCCCGACTGGGTGGTGGCGCACAAGGATTGGAAGCTGCGTTCGACGGATGAGAATTTTCTCGCGGCAGTGAAGACCCTTTACGGCCAGATCGCCGGGCAGATGCAGGGTGAATTGTGGAAGGATGGCGGGCCGGTCATCGGCATCCAGGTGGACAATGAGTTTGGCGGATCGCCGGATTACCTGATGGCGTTGAAGAAGCTGGCGGTGGAGGCGGGCCTCGATGTGCCGTTGTACATCAAGACGGGCTGGCCGGCGATGCGGCGGCCGGTGCCGCCGGGTGAATTGCTGCCGCTGTTCGGCGCGTATCCGGATGGATTTTGGGAGCGCAGCATCAAGCCAATGGAGGGCAACAGCTGGGAGAATTTCATTTTCAAACGAACCCGCACGGACACGGGCGTGGGCAATGATACGTTGGGCAACCAGAAGGACGGTGATACGGCGGACACGGAGAAATATCCGCACCTGACGTGCGAGGTCGGCGGCGGGATGCCGGCCTCGTACCACCGGCGCATCAACTACGATCCGCGGGACATGGAGGCAGTGGTGCTGACGCAACTGGGGAGCGGGAGCAGTTTGCTGGGCTATTATATGTATCATGGCGGGCAGAATCCGGAGGGCAAGCGGTCGACGTTGCAGGAATCGCAGGCGACGGGGTACCCGAATGATTTGCCGGTGAAGTCGTATGACTTCAACGCGCCACTCGGCGAATTCGGACAGATCAATCCGCAATATTACTGGCTGCGCCGGCTGCACCTGTTCTTGCACGATTTTGGTGCGCCGCTGGCGCAGATGCCCCTGACGTTGCCGGACGTTTTGGTGGCGGGGAAAAATGATTTCGACACGTTGCGCTGGGCGGTGCGGTCGGATGGGAGCAGCGGTTATGTTTTCGTGAACAATTACCAGCGGCTTCAGCCGTTGGCAGAGAAGCGCGAGGTACAGTTCAAATTGAACCTGCGGGGTGGTGAACGAATCTTTCCGGAGAAGCCGGTGACGGTGCCGGCGGGTGCGTTTTTCTTCTGGCCATTCAATTTTTATGTCAGCGGTATAAGTTTGATTTACGCCACGGCCCAGCCCCTCTGCAAAGTTGAGGAGGGCGACGTGCAGATCTATTACTTTGCCGAGACGCCGGGCGTGAAGGCGGAATTTGTTTTTGATCCGGCAGGTGTGACGTCCAAGCAGGCGGAATTTCATGAGGTGAAGCCCGGCCGCAAACCTGCGATTTTCCTAAAAAACAAACTGGGGGAGAAAATTGAAATCGTGCTGTTGAGCGAGGCGGATTCGCTGGCGTTGCGGAAGGATGAGGCGGGGAAAGTTGTATTTGAGGTGAAGCGGAACGTTTCGGTGAGCAAGGTGAAGACTGAGATGTTGCAACCGGCGGGGCCGGCGCGGGAAATTCCCCTGAGCGGTGGGAAATCGCATGTGGCCATCGCGCCAACGGATGCGGATTTCACGAATGCGGCGGTTTGGAAAATCAAATTGCCGGTGGACGCGCCGGATCGGAGCCCGGCGCTCCTGCGCATCCGGTACGTCGGTGATGTGGCGCGGATCACGTTGGATGGGAAATTGATCGAGGATAATTTTTACGCGGGCCGCGAATTTGACCTGGGATTGAAGCGTTATGCGCCGGGAATCTTTACAGGTGATCTGCGGTTGGAGATCTTGCCGCTGCGGAAGGATGCGCCGGTTTATATCGAGCCGAAGGACCGGCCGGATTTTAAGGGGAAGGATACGGTTTTGGAACTTCAGGCGGTGGAACTTGTCCAGGAACGGTAAGCCGTGGGAGGGCGCGCCCCTCACCATGAACCGGCTGAGTCAAATGGCAGAGATACCGAGCCTGAAAGCGTGTGAAAGCTGCTGTAAGCATTACGCGTTCTCCCTCACCCTTACCCTCTCCCGCTGGGAGAGGGAGAAACGGTTGCCGCGTCTTGGTAAACAGGCAGCGCTCTGGTTCATGGGGGCAATGCGCGAATTCATTGGGGGAAATCTCGCCCTGACCCTCTCTCCGAGGGGGGAGAGGGGAATGCTGCTTGAGGCTCGGCAGGAGGCCAGCGTGGGTTTGGTTGGGAAAGAACGGTGCTGAAGCGACCTGCTTCAGACGTTGCGTGTTGGCGGGGTAACGGAGTGATCCGGGCGATTTGGGCTGGCCGTGCTTCAGGTGCCTGCTGCGCAGGCAGACACGGTCGCAGCGCGACAGTGTCCACCAGCGTAAGGTTTGCACGAAGGCAGGGAAAATATCGTGGCGACCAACCCGGAACCGATCTCAAAAAGATTTTACTATTGCGATTACTCGGGCTGGCCGAGTTTTCGGCGGAGGTTGCCGATCATCTTTTCGGCCATGCGTTCGTAGGGCATGAGGGAGCGGCCGTGGAGCTTGATCTCATCGATGGTGGCGAGGGCCATGCCGAAATCGAAGTCCTGGAAATCGCGGCCGCGCTTGATGCGGCGCACCCAGCGGGTGAGGTCGGTCACTTCCTCGATATTCCCCACCGGGCCGGGACGGAAGGAGATTTTCCAGTCATCGCGCAGGATGAAGCCGTCGTGTTCGCCGCGTTTGTCCAGCCACGGGTCGCAGAGCAGAATGCAGACAGATTTTTTTCCGGCCGTGCCGAGCCGGTAGAAAACGATGCGGGCGTCCGTATCCGAAAAAATGTCGTAGGCGATCTCGATCGCGTCGTCATCCGGGGGCGTGAACCGCGTCTGGAAGCCGGTGCGGAAGGTGTCTGGGGCGGCACCGGCTTCGAGGATGAGGTTCTCGGCAAAAACCCAGAGCGGCTCGGAAGGCAGGCCGGATTTGGTGAGGCATTCCCGCCACGCAGACAACGCGGCGCTCAACGAGGGACGGACAAAGGTTGGTTTGCTCATTTAAGTTAACCTTGAATGCCCTATTACTGCCTGTTTTTGCGGAACCAATCAACAAAAAGTGGTATGCCTTTTTCCACCTTCACCTGCGGGTTGTAGCCGAGCCGCGCGCGCGCCTTGGAGATGTCCGCGAAGGTGATGGGTACATCGCCCGGCTGCAACGGCTGCCGGTTGATGATGGCTTTCTTGCCCAAGGCTGATTCGATGAGCGCGATGAGGTCTGCAAGTTTCACGGTCTGGGATTCGCCGAGGTTGAAGATTTCGTAGCCGAATTCCTTTTTGGTGCAGGCCATCACGCCGTCCACGATGTCGCTGACGTAGGTATGATCACGCGCGGTGCTGCCATCGCCGAAGACGGGGATGGGCTTGCCGGCCTCGATGAGGCTGGTGAACTTGGAGATGGCAAGGTCGGGGCGCTGGCGCGGGCCATACACGGTGAAGAAGCGGAGCATGACGACATCCAGCTTGTAGACGTGATGGTAGGTGTGGCCGAGCGCTTCGCAGGCGAGTTTGCTCGCGGCATAGGGCGAGATGGCGGAAAAGATGGGGTCGCTCTCGCTGAAGGGGACCTTGGCATTCACGCCGTAGACGGAGGAGGAGGAGGCGAGCGTCATTTTTTTCACGCCGTGCTGGCGGGCGGCCTCGAGGAGGTTGACGGTGCCTTCGACGTTGACGCGTTGATAGAGCGCGGGATGGTCGAGGCTGGGGCGGACGCCGGCGCGGGCGGCGAGATGGATGACCTGGTCGAATTTTACGGCAGCGAAGAGTTCGCCGACGGCGCGGGCGGCGCAGATGTCGCCCTGGACGAATTCGAAGGGTTTGGCGAGCGCCTGGAGGCTGCGGATATTGGCGCGCTTGAGCTGCGGATCGTAAAAGTCATTGAACTAGTCGAATGCCCAGACGGAATGGCCGTCGTGCAGGAGGCGTTCGCAAACGTGCGAGCCGATGAAGCCCGCGCCGCCGGTGACGAGAAAGTTCATGGCACCAAGCTAAACCGTTGGGGTGAAGGTGTCGAGCAAGAGGCGAGGGCATGGCTGCGCCCGTCAAGGCTGATTGATAGGTTTCAGCTGGAGCCTCATTTTTTCCATCATCTCCATCTGGCGCTTTTCAATCTCAAACATGGGTGATGGTACGAACAACTGGCGGGGCGTCTGGCCGAGTTTGTTGGTGGCATCCTGACTGGCGCCAATTTTCAAAAGCCAGATATATGCTTCTGTGTTTTGAGTTTTGACGGCGGTCATCAACGTGGTATCGCCCTCATTGTCTCTTATTTCAAGGTCAAGTTTGGCGGAAGTGAACACATCGGTGATGCCCTCCATGAAAATCAGGGGGCTTTTGTTCCCTTCACCCAAGCCTGCCAGGTAATGTAACGGGGTTTTCCCCTGGTCGTCTTTGGCCGACAGGTCTGCGCCGGCCTTGGCGAGGAGTGTGATACACTGGGATGCTTCGCTCCATGGCCAATCACCGGACAGGAACACATGCGCAGGGGTTCGTCCGTGTTTATCGCGCAGATTAGGGTTTGCTCCCGCATTCAGCAGCGCCTTAGTGGCTTCTATTTTGAACGTCGTGTCTGCCGCCGCCAGGACGTGCAGTGGTGTTCTGCCTTCGGCATCTTGTGCGTTGACGTTCGCTTTGCCACGAATGAGGCATTGAACCGGGCTGTTACCGTTTTCAAGCTCGCTCCAGGAACCGATTTTCCTGACGGCGATGTGCAGCGGGGTTTCTCCGGCCGAGTTGGTGGCGTTCACGTTGGCACCGGCCGCGATGATTCCGGCCAGGCGGTCCATGTCATTGGCATCGCCACCGGTCACGGACCGGTGCAAAACGGTGTTGCCTCCGGCGTCCACCGCGTCAATCTGTCCGCCCGCCCAGCCCAGCAATTTTAAAAGCTTCTCGCGGTCATCATCAAAAAAGAAAATGCCCCGGCCAATTTTGTCTTCGGTGACGAGCTGCATGACGGTAAGGCCGGCATGATTGGTTGCCTGGGCGTCGACGCCGCAGGCCAGTAAAAAACTCGTGCCTTGCAAGATTTCGTTCGGACCCTGCTGGTTTTTTGGCACGGTCAGATATGTGACGTAGGTATTGTTTCGCGGATTTTTCCCCGGGGCTGTGAGCCAATTGGCCGGTGGGCGATCATAAACTGAGAAGCGGTCCTGCAAAAAAATCTGGTGCAACAGGGTGTTCCCGTCCGGGTCGCGCACAGCCACGTTTGCGCCCTTGTCCACCAGCAGGGCGGCGGCGGCCAGATGGCCCTTGGCGACGGCCACCTGCAGCGGGGTCAGCCCGAGTTCGTTGCGGGCTTCGAGGTTGGTTTCGGTTTCGAGTAGCGTGGCAAGGGCGGCAATGTTTCCGGTGGCTGCAGCTTCGTGCAACCCGATGGCGAGGCCACGTTCAGGATGCGGCGGGGCGGATTTATCCGTCATCAACAGGTGGATGCAGTCGGTTTGTTTGGCCTGGATCGCGGCATCCAGCGGCGTCCAGCCGTTCGTATCGCGGATGGCGGTGGGTGCCTGCGCGGCAAGCAGGACTTTTACGAATTCAGTTTTACCGCTGGCGGCGGCGAAGTGCAGCGCGGTCTGGCCGGCGGAATTCGTGGCGTCCAGCGGTGCGCCGGCCTGGATCCAAAATAAAGCGAGAGGGAGCCGGTCGATGCGCACGGTCCAATGCAGAGGCGTCTGGCCATCGCGGTCGCGGGACTGGGCGACTGTTTTGTAGCGGAGACCAATTGTGCCAGGCGGTTGGTATCGTTCAGGGCGGTGGCGGCAAAGGCATCGTAGTCCGCGCCGTGTTGGATGAGGACTTGCAAGATTTTTTGCCAGCGGTCAGGATCAGTCGCAGCGGCTTTGGCCGCCTGTTCGGCTACCTGGTGTTGGGCCATGGAGATAAATCCCGGGTTGATCTGGGGTGAGGAATTTTCTTTTAAGATTGTCCGGGTCTGATCCAATGCCGCCAGAGCCTCCGAATGAGATGCCGCGATGTTGAACGCGGCCAGGGAAAATGTCTGCAAGATGGGCGCTGAATTTGCATCGGAGGAATTGGTGGCGGGCACGCCCGCCTGTAATAATGCCTGCACAGCCTCAAGCTCACCGCGTGCCGCGGCGGTGACGAGGAGTTCGCTGCCGTGGGCGGCCAGGACATCTGCGGCAGTTGTCAAATCACGCCGCGGCTGCTTGGATCGGCGCGGTTTTTGGAGTGACTTGGAACCGAGCGGGTGTTTGGCATCCTGGCCCAGCATCCGGGGAATGAGTTCACCGCTGCTGCTGGTGATGTCCAACTCAAACGCAGTGGGGAAGCCAGTGGAATGGGGTTGTACCAAAAACGGTTCGGCGCCGTAGTCCAAAAGCCAGCCGGCCATTTCCTCGTGGCACCCTTTGAATGCCAGATGCAGGGGCGCGGTGGAACTAAAACTCATGATATTGGGGTTTGCGCCGGCAGCAAGGAGACACTTGCAGACTTCGGGCTGGTTGCGGTCAATGGCCCAGTGAAGGGCGGTGTGTTGGTAACCGCCGCTGGAGTACGTATCACCCGTGGCGTTGATATCAGTTCCCAGTTCGATGAGCCGTTTGACCAAGGTAACATTTCCGGATGCCGCCGCTTCCAGCAAGGGTAGCTTGGTCCCATTATCACGGACAAAAGCCAGGTTGGTATTGGCCTCCAGCATAGACAGAGCATTGGTGTCATTCATGGCGATGGCGTCGAAGAACGCCTCAACGTCCGCATAGTTTGGCCGGGATGGTTGGGCGGTGGCGGACAGATGGGAAAGGAGCAAAACGGTTCCAACCAAAACGGCCAGTCGGAGATTCCACGGTGACCAATGGTTGCTGGCGATCATGAAGGGAGCATAAATCTAATGCTAGTTGCTGCCAGTATTATTTTTATTGTAAACCCAACCGGAGGGCATTAGAAGTGGTGGAATGAAACCAGCCTTGCTCTTGCTTGCCTTTGGCATCGTGCTGGTTCCGATCACCGCCTGTCAGCATCGGGTCGTTGCCAAGGCAGCGCCGGTGAACATGGCCCCAGCCCATACGATTTTGACGATGGGCGGGATGGCGAGCGCACCAGCCCGAACGGCATCGCCAATTTTCATCGGGGCAACACTGCCGGTACCGCCGATGCAAAGTTCCTGGTGGAAGCCACCGGAAACGGATTTGCCGACGAATTATGTCTCTGCGGCGAGCCGGTTGTTCGCGCAGGGCATGGCGGATCCGCGCGGGTGCGAGTATCGTGTGATTGAAGTGGGTACGGGGAATGTCTGGCAGGGTGACGGCGGGGTGGTGGAGACGCATGGGTGGGTGTTGCCGGGCGAGGGGACACAGAAATTTGCCGTGGCGTGGAACGGGCTGGTTTATCCAGTGGTCAGCCTGGGAACCAATGCCGATCTGGAGGCGGACATGACGACGATGGAAACAAACGGGCCAGGATTTGCCCGGTGGAATCTGGCGATTCCTGAAGGCACTTTTGTTTTGCAAAATTCCGCGTTGAGCATCAAAGGCTGTTTCCTGCTGCGGCTGGGAAGGGCGAATCTCGCGACCCGATTGTGGCTGGCTTTGCAGCGAAACGGGAGAAACTCGGAAGTGGAAATGCGGCGGATGATGCTAAAGCAGAATCCTTCCCTAACAAACCTGCCCCCGCTATCGACAAATGAAGTTAAAATAACCGGAGGCGACCCGTATCATGACTGGGCGATGGATTGGGCGTGGGCGATATTTGACCGGATGATCTGCGCCCATGAGCGGGGTGATGAACAACTGGCGCTTCTGACCGCGCGACAACTTGCCGCCGCCCAGCCGCTGATCGAGGCGGAATGCGCGAAACGCGGATTTAAGCGGCAGCCGTATTGGGATTCAAATCATCGCGGACAGGAACAGCCGTATCTGACCTTTCTCGGACAGCTTCCTGACGTGCTGGTGGATCTGGAGCGGCGTGACCAGGAAGGGCCGCGCGTTTCCATTCTCACTGCAGGAATAACCAACGTCACTGGCCAGACTGAACGCATCACCCGGCTGATCCATGACCTGGATCTAGTTGGGGCGCGGCAAATGGGGCAGCCGGGCGGGGTTTTCATCGAAGGTGAAAGCATCGTGTCGGCGTTGATCGGCGAGGGTGATGCGGCAGTTGAGCCGTTGCTGGATTGTCTGGAACATGACACGAGATTGACGCGGTCGGTTACGTTCGGCCGGGATTTTCATACCGGGCGCACGGTGATCAGTGTGCACAACGTTGCCGACCAGGCGCTGAAGACCATCCTGATGGCGAGTTTTTCGAGTGTTCCGGAGATGCGCGCCTATTGGGACAAATATAAAGGGATGAAGATCCAGGACCGGTGGTATGAAATCCTCAAGGATGATTCCGCGCGCGCGCGGTGGGGTGAGGCTGCTGGCCGCATGCTTGAGCCGGTGAACACAATGCATTATGGCGGCGGGGGCAGCCGGGAAGCCACGCCAGAGAAGGTGATTCCGGTGCGTGGTGAAATATTGCGGAGCAAAACGAATCCCACAGTCACGGAATTGCTGGCGCTCCGGGCTTTGGAATTTCCGACCAATAACCCGGGGGCATATGACCTCGGAGCGAGCTGCGCATTTGCGGACTGTCTTGGACAATGGGATTCTACCAATGCGTTGCCGGTCTTGAAGACGTTGTCCAAACGCGCGAGCACCACGATGAAATACACCGGGCAACAATTTGGCAGCCAGCTCGCCAGACTGGGGATCGACCGCGCCATGGGCGGCGACCCGCAGGCGTTTGAAGACTTTGCCGACTGGGTGATTACCACCGGGCCGGAGCAGTTCGAGTATCACATCAATGAGCCGCTGGAGCCGTTCGAAAAATTTCCCACGAACGCCAACTTGGAATCGGCCGCAGAAAAGATGTTTGGCACGACAAATTCGAGCTGGGGCCGGCTGCCATGGGCGGGAAATCATTTCGGCGAGAGCGAAGTGAATGACCAATTGGTCGCCGTGCCCGCATACCGTGAATTGTTGGCGCGAGAACTGCAGAAAACCAATGTCTACTGTAATATTTCCATGGGTCGTCCGGACTATATCACCTACAGTATCTCCAACTATTCCAGCGGCAGTTTCACGTACGCTTTTCCAAAAGCGGCACAGCCGACCAATGGGGCGAGCGCAGACCTGCGGTGGTGCGATTGGATTGCGGTGAAACTGGCAGAGCAAAAGCAGATCACATTCTTTAATCCGTTTGCGCCGGTGGCGGAACGGGAGAAGATAATCGCGGAGGCAAAGCGGAAGCTTTTGGGAAAGTGATATTCGCTGCATGGTTCGGTTGTGACGCGGATCCGCCGTTGAAGATTGGAGGTGCTACGGTTGATCCGGCGATGTGGGACACAGCCGTGCTCCGGACTCGGGGCGTGCGCAAGTGCTTGGCACGAAAAATTGGGTGTGCGAGACTGCGGGCATGGCGCAGATCAAATTTGGCACGGACGGGTGGAGGGCGGTCATCGCGGAGGATTTCACGTTCGCGAATGTCGCACGCGTGGCGCAGGCGACGGCGGATTATTGGAGCGCGAATCCGGTTGCGGGGACGGAGCGGAAGGTGGTTATCGGGTATGACCGGCGGTTTTTCTCGGACCGCTTTGCGCAGATCACCGCCGGGGTTTTCGCTGGGAACGATTT
>Ga0066797_1000419_pt1 | contig 12971 bp, 13 predicted proteins | sample PersoiDNA2013193_FD_76335 | JGI IMG/M metagenome (GOLD analysis project Ga0066797, IMG submission 76335) | Permafrost soil microbial communities from the Arctic, to analyse light accelerated degradation of dissolved organic matter (DOM) -... | ecosystem: Environmental > Terrestrial > Soil >... | reverse complement strand
CTCATCACGCATGTCCCCGATGACGGGCACGGCACACGTCACGCCCTGGCGCTCCTGCAGCTCGCGGTCGATGCGGAAGATGCGGTTCTCCCCCCTGCCCAGCATGATCACCTGTGACGGGTTGAGCCGCGCCACCTGCCGGACGATCTCGGCGCCGATGGAGCCGCCTGCGCCTGTCACCAGGATACGTTTGCCCTCCACATACGCCCGTACCGGCCCCAAGTCCGTGGACACCGGCGTCCTGGTCAGCAAGTCCTCCAGCTGGACCCTGCGCAGGTCGTCCACGTGGATGGACCCGTCCACCAGCTCCCACATGCCTGGCAGGGTCCGCACCTGCACATCGGTGTCAGCCAGTGTGGACAGGACCGCACGGGTCACGGCTGCAGCATGTGACGGGATGGCGATGACCACCTGGGCAGCTCGAACCCGCCTCGCCATATCGGCGATCGTGGCCACAGGACCCAGCACGCGCACCCCACGCATCGTGCACCCCCGCTTGGTGGCATCATCGTCGATCAGTCCCACCACCTTACCCAGTTCAGGGTGCGCCTCGAACTCCCGCAAAACCATGTCCCCCGCATCGCCGGCCCCGACAACCAACACGCGCGTACCGGACGAAGTATGCTGAGTCGGTTCCTCGAGGCTCGCCTGCCACGTGTGTCGCCCGTACCGCCACCGTGCTATGGAGCGCACGCCTGCCATGAACAGGAAGGCCAGGACCGCAGATGCGGCAAATGCCCCCCGCGACCATGGCACCTCTCCGCGCATGGCCAGCAGCAACGGCAAAGCCAGAACCTTCGTGACGGCGACGACAACGGCCACCCGCTCCATGTCTCGCAGGCTGGCGTACGACCACAGCGCCAGTGGCGTCTGAAGTAACACAGACACGGCGATGAACACCAGGTTTTCCACCAGCCCTGGGAATCTCAGGGTGTAGACAAGGGACCACGGTGCCGCACCAAAGTCGAGCCGAGCCAGAACAGCCAAGACCGTGGCGACGTTGAACACGGCTAAGTCCAAGGCCAGCCGTCCTACCGCAGCCATCCACCCGTTCTGTCGGTTCCATCGCGATGCCATCATGTCCTCCTCACGGCCCTCTTCTGCACATACCAGTATAGGCATGAGAGTACAATCACCACACCTGTGAGCACCCCAACTACGGCACCCCAGCCCCAGCGGCTCGCAACAAGAACCAGTATACTGACAGCCGACTGAATGCCGGCATACGTAACTGCAACAGCAGGGTGTGCCCAGCCGAGTTCGTTGACCAGGCGCTGATAGGCGTGCGTCCGATGAGCTTCAAACAATCGTTCATGCCTGCGCAGGCGAGCCAGGAGTGTCAATCCCGCATCCACATAGAAGACGGTCATGGCACCTAGAGCACATAGGCCCCAGACCGGTTGTTCCATCCACAGTCGCAGTGCCAGGAGTGATGCGGTGAACCCTAGAAATGTACTACAAACATCCCCCATGAATACCCGTGCTTTGGGCCGCAGATTAAGTGGAAGGAATCCGCAGCACGCGGCAGCGATGATGAGTGCGACTCTGCCGATCTCGATGTCCTTGGCAGAGGTGAACGACAGCACGGCAAGTATGCCGAATACTACAACTCCCATGAGTCCTGCCATGCCATTCGACCCGTCCATGAAGTTGTAAATGTTCGTCGTGCCGACGAGGAGCAGGACAAACATGATTGCTGCGGCCACCACAATCAAGACCGGCAGGTTGGTCTGTCTCAGCAACCACAGTGTACTCAAGCCTGCCAACATGCACTGCACGAGGAGCCGAAGGCGCGATTCGACGTGCCACCGATCGTCGACCAGACCCAGGATCCCGATGCCAGCCATGAGCAGCCAGGCAGCAACGGGCAATCCACAGGCAACCCCGGCCACAACACCTGCAATGGAAATGCCGAGTCCCCCTGCCCGTGGTGTCATCTCGGTATGGCTGCTGCGCCCATTTGGAGCGTCGACAAGGCCGACGGTGACGCCATATGTTGCCACAAGAAGGCCAACGCCGAACGCCATGAGGCAAGCCCCTATCGCCCAAGCGAATAGAATCACCGTTCAGCTCCCGCTGACGAATCCATGCGTTCCAACTGTAGTGTGAGCCCTTCCTCAAAGGAACGCGGCGCAAAACCAAAGGCAGCCCCTGCTGCCGACCAGTCAAAGGCACGGTCATCGGTGGTGCGCCAGACTTGTTCGCCGCTGAAGCGAAAACGGGGAATGAGGAAATGGGCCATCTCAAACAATGCTGCTGACGCGCGTACTGGCAGATGCACGAAGCAGGGCTTGGTTCCGACCGCCGCCGCAATAGTCTCGATGAACTGGCGATACGTCAGCGGTGTCCGACCGGACACGTTGTAGAACCCTGCAGGTTCGCAGTGCTGCCGCACGGCTGCAACAACGGCAGATGCCACGTCAGCATCATATACAGGCTGAATCAAAGCATGGCCATCGCCGAACATGGGGAAGAAACTGTGTCTCCTGAACCACGACAGCAGAGTGGAAACATTGTGCCCAGCGGGATTCCCATAGACCATGGTCGGACGCAGCACGACACACCGAATCGTTGGGTGTTCCGTCAGAAACGACCGAAGCAGCTCCTCATCGTGTATGTACTCTTGCGACGCTGACTTGAACCGAGAAAACACACCAGTCGTACCAACAACGACAAGCTGCTGTACAGCGCTTGCCCCTACCAGGGGAAGGAGCTGTGGCAAAAACATGATCCCCGCAACGTGCACTACCGTATCGCATCCATCTACTGCTAGTTGCCATGGACCGGGCTCAAGCAGGTTCCCAGAGATTACCGTCAATTTCTCGTGCGTCAGCGGAAATCGGCTTGGAGACCTGCTGAGGACAGAAACATGTTTGACCTCTCCGTCATCCAGCAGAGAGCGCAGAGCAAACAATCCTACCGTAGAAGTTGCCCCTATCATAAAGCAATTCATCGAGCCCCCTTCACTCTGCGCGTCCTCTCCAATACGACAGACCTCCGTCACATGCGTTGCCTCAGCCGGCTGGCGCGCTGTCTGCTGTCAATGCCATCGCGAGTTCAATGCCCTGAGTCAACTGCACAGTATAGTGGTCAAGGTGCCTGTTGACACAGGAACACCAATATAGGATCCCACTAACACAAGACGGTACATTGTCTCCCCCACATTCATGCACACTCCTGCCAGAGGAATCTGTGTTACGTGCTGCTTGTTGAGTCCCGTCTTTGGACATGTCTCTCGACCTTCTTCATACTGTTTCTTTGCGACTATTCTCTGGCCCGACAGTCTGATTTCGCATGTAGTTCTCTGAAAAGCTCAATGAACTTGACTGTATTGACCTTCCGCGAAAAAAACCTTTCTCCATAGTCCTTTGCATTGTTAGCCATCTCATCAGTCTCCTGGGGATGTTCATGTAGGTATTTGATGGCTTCAGCAACCTTTTCCGGATGGCTGTTTGATACTGACAGCCCGATATTGTTCTCATTGAACATTCTGAAATAATCGCTGTTCTCTTCAACCGCATTAAGAACCACTCTCCGGCAAGCCATAAGCAAAGCCGACTTGCTTGGAAACGCAGTGCCAATAACGCCCTTCTTTAGAGGAATCAAACATATGGAACAAGCACTATATACGTCAGATACTGTTTCCAACGGCTGAAGCGGGTAGAAAACGATATTTGACAACCCCATTTCAGCCACTTCCTTGACAAACTGTTCCTTTGTGGCTCCATCACCAATGATCTGAAAGACAATGCCCGTCTCTTCTCTGAGTAGATCAGCAACCTGGATGATCATCTGGTAATCAAACACGTAGCCTATCGTTCCTGCAAATTGTACGTAGAACTTGGTCGTATCAATCCCATACTTCTTGATAAACCGGTTCTTCTCTATCGGGACCTCAACAACTGAGGCGTCGTACCAATTAGGAATAACGCGGACTTTGTCTTCAGGGACTCTCAGCCGCATCAGTCTTGCCTTCATATCAGCACTTGCAACTACGATCTTCGTGCTCATTCGGTAAACCGGTTCTTGAAGCATTCCCAAGATGATGTATATGAGCCTGTTCCTTATCACGCCGATATCATAAGCGCTTCCGGGAAACACATCAAAGATATTGAATACAATCGGCTTTCGCAGAAAGAGCTTTAGCAGCACCATTGAAAAGAGAACCGTGGGACAAGACTGCAGAAGGACAATGTCGACGTCTCTCCTATGTTTACACCAGCTCTTCATCGCGCTAAACGCATATCTCATCTCTTCAAGATACCGCTCAATGAGCTTTGTCTTGTCAACAACGGACCTATCGACTATATCGTAAGTGAAACCTACGCGGTCTCTCAGGATCTCTGGGACATCAGGATTGATTCGTTTTCTGCGGCTTGCGACCATATAGACTTCAATGCCCGCCTTCAAAAAGTCGTCCATCATGGTCATGGCAAGTTGGTTGTTTGGATTTGGGGTATCAAACCCTTCAGCCGTCAAATACATCAGTGTCATCGTCTACACAACCCCTCAGATACGCTATCTGTGCTTGCTTACAAAATGCCTGATCTATTCCTACGTTCACCAGGAGATGACAAGATGGGTCCCGACGATGGTCATGACTTTCATGATGTGGCCTCCTATACCAGAACGGGCTCGCTCAACATCCTCAACACCAGCAGCAGGTCCACCTTAGGTCGGGCATGTCGTGAACCGCCTTCGCCAATTCGTCCAGCATTGGACCATAGTCGTGCACCTGAAAGCTGAAGTCCGTCCGAGTGCATACCAGCGTGCGCTGGCAACGGGGACTTCCCTGTGGCACAACCTGCACACCGCGTATATCAAATGCGCAGGCGATCCCACGCAGAAGGTCGGATTTGGAAATCGACGTGTCTGGAACCAAGTGGTACAGGCCACCCAGGTTTTCCTCGATGGCCGCGTGGACTGCCTTGGCCAGTTCGAGCGTCGTGACGCCTGTCCAGAGAACAGCAGCGTAGCCAGGGACGGTGCTGGCCTGACGCAGGAACCACTCCAGGAGACCACTCCCGCTCTGCTTGAGCTCGGGTCCAACAATCGAGGTCCGGAACGTCAAGTGGCGTGGCGACGATACCTCGCCAAGTGCCTTGGTGCGGGCATACATAGTCGTTCCGTCCGGTTCCGACGCCTCAGTGTACCCACCGGTCGCCCCGGAGAAGACACAGTCCGTGCTGAGATGGATGAGCCGGAAACCCAACTCGTCTCCCTTCTTTGCCAACCAATGAGGCAAATAGCTGTTCAGGAAAACGGCCCGTCTTGGATCCTTGTCGGCTGCGGTGTTCAGCACACCCACGCAGTTCACGACTACCGTGGGCCGCACGGCTTTCAGCGCATCCGCAAGCTGACTGAGATTCTCAACATCGACTTGGCGATCGACGAACCGCGAATCCTGTGTTCGAGCCAGACCAATAACCTCGTAGCCACCTAGTCCTGACAGGTACCGCAGAATCATATGCCCCGCCATCCCGTGGGAGCCGAGGACGACGACCCGCTGTCTGCTTCCCATACTAGCCTCCCTTGTCAAGCTCACCCTAGCTGCCGCGAGCAAATGATGAGCCCGACCCGCCGTTCAGTTCCACTTGCACCTCGGGCAGCGACGCCAACTTGGCCACGATCTCTTGCACCGAGAGGCGCTGAGTCAAAGCTGAGGTGTAGTCTCCCGTGGTAAGGAGGCCCTGATCTCCCTCGTACAAGTACTTATCGTAGTTGAGGTCGCGATCGTCCATGCGCACACGGAAGTAGTCCCCCATGTCTTCCGCCCGGTGCAGTTCAGCAGCGGTCACCAGCGTCTCATGGAGCTTCTCGCCGTGCCGGGAACCGATGACCTGGATAGGCACGTCGGAATGGAACAATTCCTTCAGAGCAAGTGCCAAGTCGCCAATGGTGGATGCAGGTGCCTTGCGGATGAACAGGTCACCCGGCTCTGCGTGCTGCATGGCGAACAGGACCAGCCCGATGGCTTCGTCCATCGACATCAGGAAGCGGGTCATCGTGGGTTCGGTGACGGTCAACGGCTCACCCCGTTTCATCTTCTCGATAAACAGCGGGATGACAGAGCCACGGGAGCACATGACGTTGCCATACCGGGTCACGGCGATGACCGTCTGCCTCGTGTGTCCTCCGTCCCTCGCTGCCGCATATGCCGTCTTCTCCATGAGCGCCTTGCTCATACCCATTGCGTTGATAGGCTGGACGGCCTTGTCCGTGCTGAGGCAGACGACACTCTTCACTCCGTGGGCAAGGGCAGATTCGATGACGTTGCTGCTCCCCAGCACATTCGTCATGACCGCTTGGATGGGGAAGAACTCGCAGGAGGGCACTTCCTTCAGCGCGGCAGCGTGGAAGACATGCTCCACTCCCTCCATGGCCCTGTCCACACTGGCACGGTCCCTTACGTCCCCGAGGTAGTACTTGACCCGTGCATCATGCAGTTCCTTGCGCATGACCTCTTGCTTGAACTCGTCACGGCTCAGGACTCGGGCTTCCTGTACACCCTGAGCAAGCGCATACTTCAAGAAGGCATGACCGAACGAACCAGTGCCACCAGTCACAAGAATTGTGTCTACCATGCTACATATACCTCCTAGCCAAACAGAAAAAACTCAGCAGCTCGTCTTGAATCTTGAAGCCTGAGATAGCAGAGCTAAACAACGGCTCAACCAACTCGACATGCGGGTTTAAGAGTAGCCAATGTACGCGCGTCGATGGTTGTGCTCCCGCGTTGTTTCGTTGTCCATCACCACCATTTGTATGGTCATCAACACCTTGTACCCGTGGACACTCATCGAAGACCAGTCCATACGCCGAATTGCCCGTCCAGCTATTGTCAACGACTGTCACCTGCAACTGATCTCCGACATCATTCATTCTGCCGATCGATTGCAGGCAGGAAGCGATGACATCACTAATGTATGCGACTATAACGACGGGCAATGTCGACACTCCAGCATTGAGGGTCAGGATCGCGAGGGCAACGCGCCGGCTCACGGCTTGACCACCCTCTTGGACGAACCCAGTGGAAGACAGGTCAACATCCAGTCAACGGCAAGACTGCGAAACCCGACCACGCCAGCGTGCGTGGCCGTGTAGACCAGGTACACCGGATTCAGCACGAAGCGCACAATGGATTTCTGACGGTAGAACCACGCAAGAAAGGCATGCTTGCTCATCAGTCCACGCCCCTGCAAACCATCGATAAGAGCTAGGCGGCCGTCGAGGCGGTCCTGCAGGTAGGTTCTCAGCCTTGTGCCTTTGCGGTCGAGCATCGACCGCAGACCACGATATCCGAAGCGTACCGCGCCTATTTCATTGTTCCCGTGCTGACGATACAGGATGGTCGCCTCATGCAGGGGCGCAATACCGGCACCACACGCAGCCACCAACGCCAGCCACCCGTCGTGCATGGGAATGCCGGGCGGGAAGGGCAGCGCCTTCGTCAGTATCGACGTTTTCCCAACGACTGAGCAGCCCGTGACACAGTTCTTGAGGATGAGCGGGATCATCGGCCGCCCGGCGACCGGCACCATATGCGAGAATTGCCACATGGATGGAGTCAGTTCGTGGAGATCCTCGTCCACGACCTCCAGATCCGTGTAGACCAAGTCCGCGCCGCTCAGCTCAAGAAGGCGCACTGATCTCTCCAACTTGTCTGGCAGCCACACATCGTCCTGATCACACAATGCGAAGTATTCCGTCTCCACCGATGACAGCAGACGCTCAAACGTCTGAATCGCACCTTCGTTAGTCTCCAGACGGCTGACAACTGTCTGCCTTCCGGGCGCCGCAGTGTCGCGGACCAGCGCCCAAGTGTCATCGGTTGAGGCATCGTCCAAGACCAATAGCCGAGCAGGCGGAAGGGTCTGCCAAGCAAGACTGGCAAGCAAGTCTGGTAGCCAGCGAACACCATTATGCGTGGCCAGGACCACAGTAAGTTTAGGGCGAGTCATCTCAGACGTGTCGACCCGGTTTCGCCAAGACATTCAGAGCCTCCTGCAAATTGCGATACCTAATTGCTGGACCAGTTCTACAGACTAGGGCAACCGGAGGGTCTGCGACATGCTGTTCGACGTCGCCAACGGCTTTCCAAGCTGCCAGTCTCACGATATTGACAACGTTCATGCAGGAGTCCACTGCTGTGTCAGCATGTGGAATCGCACTCTGTGCCTAGACGGATCACCGGCTGTAGATGACAGGCGCCATACTGAAGGGAAGCGTGTTCCTCTCCACCTGTTGGCACCACGCCCGAGCTGCCAAACAAGTCCGACCAACGCAACAGCGTCTTGGTCCATCAACAGCATCCATTCGTACGCTTGGCTTGTCGCCATGCTGGTCACCTGGTTGAATACACCAGCGACCCAATAACCGGTGAGTCTGCCGTCCAGGCTGGCATGGAGCTTCCGGCTATCCAGCACATACCCCCTGTCGTGCCCCGGTCGGTCGGCGACGAAGGCGATGAGCTTGGTATACCCCTCCCCAGAAACATCGTGGCGCAGGTCAGCATCTTCGGCGCACGCTTGAAACAAGTCGAGGACACTCAATACCGTTCTATTGTTCGCACCGGCCGATACTTGCATATCCATGTGACTGCTTGCATCCACCAGTATCTCTCGCGTCGAGTCGGTCGAGCCATCGTCGCGAATCCACCAGCGTACCGTCACACCAGTCTGCTGGGAGATGCTGTTCAGCAATTCCGGCAGAAACCGCGCCCCATTGAAGGTCGACATGATGATCCTTACCACAGGCATGGTTCCATACTCCAGTGGTTGCCGTGGCGAACCAGCATCAGGCACGCACGGTGTCATCTCGGATACCTCTTCTGCTTTGCCAAATCATCATGCTGACGCAGTTCGCATGAGACACCAGATCGCGTCAAAGTGGTCTCCCTGTCTCCAGCATAAATATCGCTCAGACACAACGTCGTCAGCATGATGACGGCTATTACGCGTGGCACTAAGAGCGCAGAGAAGCCCAGCTCGAACGCAAGCGTCACACCCCATAGCCATACAGCCACTCGCTTGTTGCCAACCGTCCCGCGAAGAAACACCCAGAGTCCGCCATACACCGCTCCCAACAGCACTAGCCCGCCCCTCAGCAGGTAGTTTACTGGGCCGGAATCGCCCAGTATCTGCCCAGTCAAAGGACCGCTGCCCCCTGCGACATCCGCCAAACCAATCGGAGCAAAGGGATGAAGGTACAGGTAGACGATCGATCCGCTCGCCACGCCAGTGTTGGTATTGTACCGCGAGAGGAGACCATTACTCTCATTGCCAATCACCCGAGAGACGAGATCGATCAAGGGCATTCGCTGCAACCAAGTGTAATAGAGGAGTAGGCTGACGCATGCCACTGCCGCTACTGTACCGATCCGGCGAATGGAAGCCCTTTGTGACCTGATCACGGTCCAGACGAGATCCAGGCCGCCCAGAATCAGCATAGCCGCGGCAGTGCTCGACGACAGAGCCCCAATCACGATCAGCCAGAAAGAAGCCAACGACAAGTCCACAAGTGACTCGCGTCGTTGGTATGACCTGAGGTGTATAAATACCAGCAGGTAGTAAGCAAACGCGGCCACCGAATGCGTTGCAAAAGGTCCGACGGGGCGATGTAACGCTACCATGTTTGGAACGAGTATTTCGTAATACTGACCGTATGCTGCTACCAGCAAGCGGCCAATCGCGGGCACTCCTGCCATGACGCCAACAGCCAAGATAGCCAACCACCACTCGATGACGGGGAAGACAATACACCGTATCCAATGGGAAGGGGCTATTGTCATCGGCAGACAGAATACCAACCCCAATAACAGAAATTGGACCCCAATGCCAGGAAGGATCTTCCCATCCATACGTACCCAACTTATCAGCCAAGGGGTAGTCCCGGTCACGAGACCCAGGAGCAAGCCCCAACGCGAGGACAATCTCCTGCTGATCAAGATAAGCAAAACACTGAACGCCAGCATGCCCAGCAGTACAAGGGCAGACAGTCGAGAGGATGGCACACCACCAACTGAGGAAGGAGCCAGAAGCCCGAGACAGAATAGCCCAGCGAAGATGAATCCAGCCCAACGTTCATGTCGGGGAGTAGAACACAGTACGTTGTCAGGCTTCACGGTCGCTCCAAACGCTTGGCAAATGATTGCGCAATGCAGCAGATCCGTAGAGCCGCTTGATGTCTCTGAGACTCATGTTCACCTGCGCACGAAGTGAGTCCGATCTGTTCTGCCGGTGATTCCTCGACAGCCATCGACTACTCCCACGGTAATGGCATTCAGCTGCTCACGTCTGTCTGACTCGAACAGAACGAGTACTATGATCTCTTTGATCGTGCGATATATGTCCTGAAGAATCCAATTAGTATCGAAGCACCAGTATTTCCGATAGAACAGAATTCGATTTCGGGTAATGTAGTATCGTCTGAGAGCAGAGTGATTTGAAGTTGTGGGCCGCCTCCAGAGAAACCGATGCCTTGTAGGGCTCCCTGGGCTGTGTACCATGAGGGCTCCGCATACTTGGACGACTTCCCAACCATGTTGCCGACACCTGAAACAGAAGTCGTGATCTACGTAGTCCAGGAAAAAGCCCTCATCCCAGCCGTCAACAGCCTCCCATGCTGCTAGTCTCACGATACTGCCAGCATTCACGCAGACTTTCACCGCCATGTCAGCGTCTGGAACAGTGCTCTGATGCCCAGATGGGTCACTTCCTATGGATACCGGGCACAATACAGCAGGGAGACGTGTTCCTCCCCACCTGTTTGCACCACACATGAGTTGTTGAACCAGTCCGACTGGTGCAACAGAGTCATGGTCCATCAGCAGCATCCATTCGTACCCTTGACTTATCGCCATGCGAGCCGCTCGGTTGTATGCACCAGCTATGCCGATGTTCTCGTTGTTCATTGTCAACACAACACCGAGCTCCGCACACAGTCCCGTAAGTGCCAGTCTACTCTCTCTGTCGGAGGCGTTGTCTATGACAAACACTTTCGACACCTGAGGCAACACGCTACAAAGGGCCAACCGCACTTCTGGTCCAGGGTTGTATGAAACGATGCACGCAGCCACACTCCAGGTGCCCTGCGTCACGGCCTCCCGGAATCCGCTGACTCCTGCACAGGCAGGCTGATCATGACTTCCCGTGACATGTTGGGTCTCTTTCACCAAGAACCTCGCAGCCACGAAACAGACTGCATCAGCGAATCCATGAATGGTGAGCCTGCTGTCCAGTCTAAGCTGGTGCTCAGCTTGCAGCTGTCCAGCGCGTATCTTCGGTCATGTCCCAGACGGTCGGGGACGAAGGTGATGAGGCGGGTGTAGTCGCCTTCGGGTACGCCGGTCTGTGCGGCGAGGGCGTGCAGGAGCAGGTGGATGAGGTCGATGTTGCTCAGCTCGTTGCCCCCGCCGACGTTGTAGACCTGACCGGGGATGCCTCTCCGCAGGACAAGGTCGATGGCACGGCAGTTGTCCTCGACGTACAGCCAGTCACGGACGTTGAGGCCGTCCCCATAGACGGGGATGGGTTCACCGGCCAGGGCTTTCTTGATGGTGAGAGGGATGAGCTTCTCAGGGTACTGGCGGGGACCGTAGTTGTTGGAACTGCGAGTGATCAGGGTGGGCATGCCATAGGTGCGGTGGTAGGCCTGGGCCATCAGGTCGCCTGCTGCCTTTGAGACGCTGTAGGGACTGCTGGGTTTGATCGGAGAGTGTTCGGTGAACTTCTCGGTGCTTTCCAGGGGGAGGTCTCCATACACCTCGTCGGTGCTGATGTAGAGGAAGCGGGCAGTGTCCATGCAGGCGTCCTCCTGCCACTGCTTCCGGGCCACGTCCAGCATGACCTGGGTGCCCAGGACATTGGTGCGCACAAAGACGTCGGGCCCGTCGATGCTGCGGTCCACGTGGGACTCGGCAGCGAAGTGGACGACCTGGGTGGGATGATACTGGGCGAAGACGGCCTCCACGGCGGGACGGTCGGCGACGTCGGCCTGCACGAAGGTGTAGCGGGGGTCGCTTGCGACTTCTTTGACGTTGTCGGGGTTGCCGGCATACGTCAGCGCGTCGAGATTGATGAGACGGATATCGGGATACTGCTTCATCTGCTGGAGGATGAAACAGGAGCCGATGAAACCGCAGCCTCCGGTGACGAGGATGGTCTCAGTCATGGAGCAATACCTCGTGGTACCGCAGCAGGCAATCGTCGAGGGCGTCTTCCCAGGGACGCAAGCCGTTCAGTTGTTCAAGCTCGAACTTGCGGTCGGCCAGCACCGACCAGGCGGGCCTACGCGCAGGCGCAGGATAATCCACGGTGTGAATGGAAATAACGGGGACATTCAGGCCCAGGCGGTGCACGATGCGGGTGGCAAAGGCATGCCAGCTGGCAGACCCTGTGTTCACGCAATGGTACGTCCCGGAGCAGCCATCCTCGATGGCTGTCCAGAGCTGATGCACGACGTCCTCGGTGAAGGTGGGACTGCCGACCTGGTCATCCACGATGCGCAGCTCGTCCTTTGCGCGGGCCAGCCGCAGGATGGTACGGACGAAGTTGTGCCCGGTGCTGCCGTACATCCAGGCGAGGCGCAGGATGAGATGATCCGGGTTGGCCTCCCGGGTCGCCTGCTCGCCCTGCAGTTTTGTCCTGCCGTAGACGGAGAGGGGACTCGTGGGAGCCTCCTCGTCGTAGGGCGTAGACGCCGTGCCGTCGAAGACATAATCGGTGGAGAAGTAGACGACGCGGGCACCGACACGCCGGGCGGCCTGGGCCACGTTGCGGGCACCCAGGACGTTGACACGGTACGCCGCGTCCTGCTCCGTCTCAGCCCGGTCCACAGCGGTATAAGCCGCGCAGTTGACCACGACCTCGGGGTGGGAGGCCTCTACAGCCTCCCGCAGGGCGGCACGGTCGGTGACGTCCAGCTCGTCCATGACGCGGGCGGTCACGTCCACGGTGGGGGACAGGAGGCGG
>Ga0066797_1000418_pt1 | contig 12975 bp, 8 predicted proteins | sample PersoiDNA2013193_FD_76335 | JGI IMG/M metagenome (GOLD analysis project Ga0066797, IMG submission 76335) | Permafrost soil microbial communities from the Arctic, to analyse light accelerated degradation of dissolved organic matter (DOM) -... | ecosystem: Environmental > Terrestrial > Soil >... | reverse complement strand
GCTGACGCGGAACCGCCCGTTATCGTGCGCACGCCACGGCCGGGCTCCTCCAGGGCGAGGCAGGCCGGGTGCTCGGGGCCGCCGCCCTTGGTGAAGCGGCGGCACTTGGTCGGTCTCCGCGGTCCGCAGCCGCAGCGCGGTGGCGTAGCGGACCATAGCGCGATCAGCACGCGCAACTCGCAGGGGATGCGCTCCACGCGGCCGTCGTCGCCGACCACGCCGTCCCGCCAGGCCTTCGGCACGGCCCCGTCGGCCGGGACCTTCTCCCCGGTCGCGCAGCGTTGCGGGATAACGGCTACGGGATCGACGGCCACCGAACTGTGATGACGACAGAATCTGCTTCAGCCTGCCAAGAGTGCTCAATGCCGGATCCCAGGTCAGGTAGTCACCCTGCGCAAACACCAGTACGATTATCGCTCCAGGTGTGATACGACCGCGTATTCCCCGGGGCCGTACCGGAACCGCAGATCACCTGGTTCTGCGCGCCTCCGCCGATGAACGTCGAGATTTGCGATGCCGCAATTAGGCGGATCTCGCGCGCGGCATCCCGGCACCGCCGCTACCGTCCGTGACGGCAGCCAGGGAATCGGCGGCTCCGGTCGCAGCCATCATGGCGACCATCACTGCGTCAGCGTGAGCGTGACGTCGACGCCCGCCGGCCGTCCATACGAGCAGTCGGCGCTCGCCGTGAGTGACGTCCTGCGATCACCGTGGACGGCACCGAACAACCGTGAGCTACGCAGGACTGCCCGGAACTTAGCGCGATCGCCGCCCGCTGGCAGCTACGGCTTGCCGACGGCGCCAGCGTGCATCCCGTGGTCAGCAGCACTCTGCTGCCGAGCGAGCTGCCGATCATCGTGACCCGACGCCGCTAGCGTGCGCCGGCCCCGCAGGCCGATGAGCGACCGTGCCCGCACGGGACATCGCGCCGAAACAGGCAGGTCATACCATGGCTACACGTGACCGTGCGGATCACCGCAGGTCAGGAAGCTAACACCTAGGCGAGGGGGGACGCGGATTTGACCGGAACTCGCGGCAGCCGGCTGACCATTATCGGCGGCGGCGTCATGGGCCTGATGACGGCGTACTACGCGGCGCCGCTGGCGAGCTCGGTCACCGTGCTCGAGAAGGCGCGGGTCGGTGATCCGGGCACCGCCTCGTTCGCGCTGACCCGGTCGGTGCGCAACGACTACCTCGATCCGCAGTACTCGCGGCTGGCCTTCGAGGCCCGGCAGCTCTGGCTGGACCTGCAGCAACGCGCCGGAGAGCGGCTGCTCGTCGACTGCGGCTGCCTGAACCTGGTCAAGGCGAGCGTGACCCCCGATGTGGCCGCGAGTTACGCCGTGCGCAGCTTCGCCGTGCTCGAGGAACTGCGACTGCGCTGTGCGGCCCTGCCGGGTCCCGCGCTGGCCGAGCGCTTTCCGCAGTTCGCGGCCGACGGCGGCTGGCTGGACGTCGACGCCGGGTTCGCCGACGTGGCCGCGGTGACGGCCCTGCTGCGGTCGGTGGTGCCGGCCCGCGGGGTCGAGATCCGCGAGGAGGCGCAGATCCGCGCGATTGCCAGGACCGGCGGCGGCTGGCAGGTACAGACCAGCGCCGGGCCGGTCGAGTCCGACGTCCTGGTGATCACCGCGGGCCTTGGCACCAATGAGCTGCTTGAGCTGATCGGCGGCTGCTCGGTTCGCTTCCCGCTCAGCCCGGATCGCCCGGTGCAGTCTAAGTACTTCATCCCCGGGCCGGCCGCCCGCGACCTGTACACCGAGGCGGCTCTGCCGGTCTTCGCCTACCTGGACGTGGGCATCTACGGGCACCCGCTGTACGCGGGGAGAACGCCAGGCGTGAAGATCGGCTTCTACCACCCGCCGGACGCTACCGTCGTGCCCTCGCCGATCAGTTCGGTGGAGGACTTCGTGGCCGAGTGCATGCCCGGGCTGCGCGGAGCGGAGACCGTCGATGTCGCCGAGGCCAGCGGCGTCGACACCTGCTTCTACGACCTGGTCGGTGACGACGACTTCATCCTCGGCCCGGTGCCGGACGCCGACGGCGTCTTCGTCGGAGTCGGCTGGCGCGGCACCGGCTACAAGTTCGCGCCGTGGGTGGGCCGTGTGCTGGCTCAGCTCGCGGTCTCCCGCGGCACCGTGTACGACATCAGCCGCTTCGCGCCTGGCCGGTTCGCGCACAGTACTCAGGCAACAGGGGCTCAGCAGGAAGGGACAGCCGCATGACCGCGGTGCAGGGAATCGAGCAGCGGCTCGCCCGCGGCGTGGTGCTCGGGGCCGAGGGCTACGTCTTCGAATTGGAGCGCCGCGGTTACATCAAGGCTGGCCCCTACGTGCCCGAGGTCGTCCTCGACTTTCCCGACGCGGTGCGCGAGCTGCACCGCGAGTTCCTGCGGGCCGGGGCGGACGTCATGGTCGCCCTGACGTACTACGCGCACCGGGAGAAGCTGCGGCACGTCGGCCGCGAGAACGACCTTGAGGCGATGAACCGCCAAGCCGTCCGGCTGGCCAGGGAGGTAGCGCGGGAGGGCGGCGCGCTGGTGGCAGGCAACGTCTGCAACACCTGGGTCTACGATCCCGCTGACCAGGCGACCAGCGCGATCGTGCGGGCGCAGTACGCCGAGCAGCTCGGCTGGGCGGCCGACGAGGGCGTCGACTTCGTGATCTCCGAGACCAATGACTACCTCGGCGAGGCCCTGATCGCGCTGGAGGTGACCAAGGAGCTTGGGCTGCCCGCCATGGTGACGCTGGCCTCGACCCAGCCGGACACGACCCGCGACGGCTACGACTACGTGGAGGCGTGCCGGATCCTGGCCGATCACGGGGCCGCCATCGTCGGGCTGAACTGCGACCGGGGCCCGGTGACCATGCTGCCGCTGCTTGAGCGGATCCGGGATGCCGTGGACTGCGCGGTGGCGGCGCAGCCGGTGCCGTACCGGACGAGCCCGGCGATGCCGACGATGGAGTCGCTGCGCGCCGATGGCGTGGACCGGGTGTTTCCGCTTGCGCTTGAGCCGTTCTCGTGCACACGGTTCGACATGGCCGCCTTCGCGGGGGCGGCCCGCGACCTGGGCGTGAACTACATCGGGGTCTGCTGCGGCGGGGCGCCGCACCAGGTGCGCGCCATGGCCGAGGCCCTCGGCCGTGAGGTCCCGGCGAGCAAGTACGCCCCCGCCATGGAGCTGCACCCCATCCTCGGCGACGCGGGCACGACGATCGATGCGAACGTCCTCGCGGCCTGGAACGTGGCGGGCTGAACTAGCTGGCCGGTGCCGCGGCGTAACCCGTGACCGGAGCGCCTTTGATCCGGCCGGCTACCGATACCGGCGCGCCGGCGGGATCGTGACGCGGTAGTTCTTGAGGACCTCCCTTAGCCAGGCGGTGCCGTCCTTATCGTCTAGATCGACTGTGAGCTCAGTTACCTCGTGCAGAAGGATGCGCTCGTAACCCGCGCCGAAGTCCGCGGCACACCGGTCTCCGAAGAGCACGACGGCCAGTCCGCCGTGGTTGCGCAGCGACTCCCAGATGAAACCGTGCGCCCACTTGGCCTGACCCCGGAGCCAGTGACCCCACTTCCTTGTGTGCTCGTAATCGGCACCATGGCCGGTCACTAGCCAGGCATCTTGCCCGATCGCGCCGAGATCCTGCCCGCTGATCAGGCTGATCAGATTCAGGTCCCTGGTCAGCGTGAGACCCGAGAGCTGACGCCCGGCAAGCGCGGCAAGCGGCACCAGTCGCCTCCCTCGCTCATCTGGGATCAGGTTGCGCAGCAGAGTCTCGGACAGAGCCGTCGTCTCATCGAGTGCCGAGTAATAGTACGGGTAGGGATCGTCCGCTGAGCCGTCGAACCGGGCGCCGGCTGGCACACCCGCGAGCGTGGGTTTGAAGGACCGGGCGCTGTACGGCCGGGAGCTCACCCGCCATAGGCAGGTACCGCGCCGTAGGAGAAAGCGGTTGGGCTGCCCATCGAAGTGGACAGGAGGTTCCGCGACGGGCACGTCAGACCTCCTCGGTGACTGCGCGGGCCGCGCGCAGCAGGAGTTCGTCGGAAACGTCACCGATCAGGTCGCTTGGCCGTCCGTCGAGCCACGGATTGGCGCCGAGCCACCAGTCGGCCACGCCCAGCGGGTCGGTCTCGGCACCGAGCATGGTGTTGACGATTCGGACGACGCGCACCGGGCCGCCGTCCCGCGTGAACTGGAAGCTCGGCCACTGCTGGCCGCCGTCCGGGCGATCCAGCCGGATTAGGCCCGGGTCACCGGGGTCAGCGCCGCGCAGCCGGACCTCCTCCTCGGTAAGCGCGGGCGCGCGCAGCAGCCGGTCTGTGACCTCGGCGAGGATGCCCTCGGGGGTTTCGTCGTCGTCGGCGACCGGACCGGGTGAGTCATCCTGCCCGTTGTCCGGCCCGGCGGCTGTCGTTCCCGCCAGCACGGCTCCCGCCGGGGCGAGCAGATCCTGGCGGACCGCCGGCCAGTCGGCCTGCCCGCTCGCGTACAGGTAGCCCTTAGCCAGCGCGCGCCGCACTGGGTGGTCGGGCGGCAGTTCTCCGACGAGCAACTGCGTGATCCGGATGACCGCGCCCGTGTGGCCTGCGCCGCCAACCTCCGCGATCAGGTTCCGCAGCTCTTGTCCGCGCGCGGCGTCCAGCCGGGAGATGACATCGTCCCAGTGCTCGGTCAGCGACGCCATAGCGTCCTCGACGGTCATGGGCTTATCCCCTTACCTGGTAGCCCGCGACCGAGCGCCGTGCCTCGTCAAAACGGGCATTGTCGAGGCCGCCTATCTGGAGGTCGAACCGCACCTCGCGGCCGGAACGCGGCTCTCTCGCATGCACCGTCAGCAGCCCCGTCTCCGACATGAAGAAGGTGATCTCAAAGGGCGTTCCTGGCGGCAGCTTGGCCGGCAGGTTGCGCAGCAGGCCCTCGCCGACCTTGCGATTGTCGGCGAGGTCTTCCGACTCCTCGGGGCCGGCCTGCTCCCAGACCTCGATGCCAAGCGTCCGCTGGTTATCGACCGCGGTGGCGAAGGGGTACGGCCCGGTATCCGCAGGCAGCGGCGTGTTCGCCGGGAGCAGGTGCAGGATTATCTGCTTGGCGTGCAGCGGGTCGGTCTGAGCGAGCGGATCGCGCGGGTCGACGGCCTTGACGCCGAACCCGCGCGGCACGACGGTGGCCACCTTGGCGGCAGCGAGCCGCCGGATCTCCGGTGCGGGTGCGGCTGATGAACCGGCGGGTGCTGACAGGCCGGAGGGCGGGTCCTGGCGAGCCCGCCGCGCTCGGGCGAACAGGGCCGCGCCCTTGGCGACCGCGAGTTCCGGCTCGTGCAGCCGGGTGTCCACCCCGAGCCGCTCCTTCAGCGCCCGGGCGACGGCGGGGAAACGGGACATGCCCCCGACGAGCAGCACTTCGTCGAAACAGGTGACGCCCTTGGCACGCGCGGCGGCGATGGCGCGGTCGATCACCGCGACCGTGCGGTCGAGCAGGCCGGCGGTGAGATCCTCAACGTTGCGCCTGGTGAGCTCCACTACGGTCGTCTTGCCGTCGAGCCGCATCATGTGCCGCCGCGTCTGGACCGAGCTCAGCTCCTTCTTCAGCCGTTCGGCGGAGATGCGCAGGTCCTGCATGAACTGCGGGTTCTGTTCCGGCCTGAGCTCCGGGTGCGCCGCGGCGACCCGGCTGAGCAGGTACCCGGCGATCGCCTGGTCCCAGTCCGCGCCGCCGAGCCTGGCGTCTCCGTCGGTGCAGACCGCGGTGATGTCGTCGCCCTCCAGCCGGATGACCGTGGTGTCGAACGTGCCGCCGCCCAGGTCGTACACCAGGGCGTGCTTTGGCTGCCCGGCCGGGCCGTGTACCGCCTGGTAGTTCACGGCGGCCGCGACCGGCTCATCGAGCACGTCGAGCACCTCGAGCCCGGCCAGCTCGCCTGCCCGCCGGGTGGCCTCCCGCTCCGCGATACCGAAGTAGGCCGGGACGGTGATCACCACGTCCCTGACCTCCTTGCCGGTCTGCTCGGCGGCGAGGCGGGCGAGCTCGCGCAGGATCAGCGCGGACACCGTCTCCGGGGTGTGGCGCTCGCCGTGGTAGTTGTAGGCCACGTTCGTCCCCATGTCGCGCTTCACGAGCTGCGCGACGAGTTCCGGGGCCAGCAGCGCTTCCTCGCGCGCGGCCCGGCCGACGACCGCGTTCTGCCGTGATTCGAAGAACACCGCGGACGGCGTCGTGTCCTCGCCGAGCGCGCTCTTGATGATCACTGGGCTGCCCGTATCGTCGACGTACGCGATGCAGGACTGGGTGGTGCCCAGGTCGATACCGAACTCCATGCTGCTCCCCTCATCTCCCCTTATCGGCCCTGGTAGGTGAAGCCCCCCCAGGCCTCGATACTTATCAGGTTGGGTCCGTCTCGCTTCCCGTCCTGGCCTGCCTCATCACGGAGCTCCTTCGGCCAGCTTCCTGGCACCTCCCGGTCTGGGTCCAGCATCCACAGCTGGGCCTCCCGCAGGGCACGCGCCGGATCGGCATATCCCTCGTTCAGGAAACGGTGGAACGCCGCCATGAACAGCGCCGTCTCCGCGTCGGGGACGCTCCACCGGGCGGCGACGACACCGGCGCTGCCTGCCGCGAGGAAGGCGGTCGCCAGCGAGAGCGCCTCGTCGTGGTCCGCATCGGTGACATCGGTAAGGCAGGACGCGAGGACGACCAGGCCGCCGGCGTTCATCTGCGCCTGTCCCGTCCGCGCCTGCCGAAGGATGTCGGAGACGGACACGCTGATCTCTGCGCCCCGCGGGTCCGCGCCGAGCCGCAGGTTCGACCCGAGTACCGGCACGCGAACCCGCCCGTGGCAGCCGAAGTGCAGGAGTGACGCGCCCGGGTTCGCGCCGTGCGGCAGCGCCGCGAGGACGTCGGCGGGGCCGGCCGCGTCCTTGCCGGGAACCCCGGGATCCGGGAGGAGGTGGCGCGCGGAACCGTAAACGGCGCCGCTGGCGTAGTGCGCGGTGTGCAAATGAGCGACTTCGGCCATGGCACAGAGGAGCGAGGGCTCGGCGTCGGAGATCAGCACCGGCGCCTGCGGCCACGGCCGGACACGGCGCCGGGCCGCGTCGATGAACTGGCGCGCCGAGGAAGCGTAGGAGATGACCGCATGCCGGCACGCGTAGTCATGGCGCGCGGGCCCGCCGCTGTCCGGGCTATCGCTGACGGGGCGCCGGGCCGCGTGCCAGGGGATGAGGCCGAGTTCCCCGCCAGGCACCAGCACGATGCGGCGCGGGTCTACCGCGCCGGGCGGGAAACTCGCACCGGCACGCTTGGCGAGAGTCCGCAGCAGCGGGCCGATGGCCGCCTGCCAGGCCCAGTCGCATGCAGCGTCGAGCGCTTCGACCCAATCCGCCCTGGCGGCGTCGAAGGTAGCCAGCGCCGCCGTGTAAGCCGCCCGTGCCGCTGGGCGAGCGGTTATAGCGGCAGCGCTCACCGCCTTGGCCGCCGCGCTAGCCGCCTCAGCCGCCCGCTCCACTGCCCGCCTGGTGCGCAGGAACTCCCCGGCAGGGGTTCCGGTGCCCCCGCGCAGCCGGAGCAGCGGCAGCGAGCTGACGATCCCCGCCTGGTCGACCAGGACCGCGGTCCCGTACCCGCCGTCATCCTGCGGCAGCAGGTAGACGAGCGCGTCCGCGCCGCTGCTGGCCAGGGCCGCCGCGATGTTAGCGACCGTCGGCGGGGAGAGCAGCCTGGTCTCCGCGGCGGTCCCTTCGAGCGCGAGCATGGCCCGGTAGCGGAGATCATCATCCTGCGGCGGCTCGTCGCCGCCAGGCAGCGGTCCGCCGGGTCGCGTCGCCTGGGCGCTCCACTCCAGGGCCAGCTTCGGGTGACCTGCCTGCGCCAGCGCGTCCGCGACGCCGGTTCCCGAAGTCGCAGCGTGCAGTACCATTCCCCGGCCGAGCTCGATCGCGCTCACCGCGGCGTCTTCTCGGCCGCGGGCCAGGAACCAGCGGGCCATCTCGCTGGCGTCGTTCGTTGCCTCCCGCGCCACCGCAAGCGCGTTTTCGTCGCTGTCTTGCAGCAGGACGTCCCCGGCGCGCTCGCGCAGCCCTTCAAGGCCGAGCCGGACGGCCTGGTCCACGTCGCCGAGAGCCTGGTTTCCCCGGTACCGGTGGGCGCCCGCAAGCGACTGGAGCACGCTAGCCCGCTGCGGGCTGCCCGGCTCCTGCTCAACCGCTCGGCGCGCGTCCCCAAGGCGGGTGATCGCATTGTTCAGGTCGCGCGCGTCCCTGGTCATGGAGTACCGGGTGAGCAGCGCCTGCCCGTGGAATTCCAGCATGCGGGGGCGCTCGCGGAGGCCCAGGGTGGGGATGGCGCAGACATCGGCCAGCAGCGCGACTGCCCGGTCGACCAGGCAGACGTCGCCTGCCGCGAGCCCGCGCAGCATCAGCCCGGCGGCCGCCTGGCCGGCGAGTACCGGGTATTCGAGACTGCCGGGCCCCGCTCGTTCGGCCTCCTCGAGCAGCCGGTCGAACGCGTCGCTGGCCATCGGGCCCAGGGTCATGGCCGGCCCGGGCGGATTCTTCAGCCGTTCCAGCATGAACCGGGCGCTGCCGAGCATGGTGGTCATTCCTGGCCGACTTGACTCGGCCGAGCCAAGCTCCGCCTCGGCTCGCTCTAGGTCGTCGATCGCCTCGTTCACGCCCGGCAGGCTGGGCGAGTAAACGGCCCGCATCATCCGCAAATGGCCGCGCAGTTGGAGCAGAGACCCGTGCAGCCCGGTGCCCTCCACGTACGGTCCGCCGGAGGCACCCTCGGCGATGGCCTCGTTGATGGCCTTGTCCGCCAGCTCCAGATTGCGCAGCTCGCCGTTGATCGAGACGCGCTCCATGTAGGCGGCCGCGACCCCGAAGAGCAGGAACGGCCGTGCCACATGCCCGGCCGGGACCAGGTGGGCGCGCCGGATCATCTCGCCGAGCGCGGCATCGGCGCGTTCGGTTGCAAGCTCAAGGCGCGCCCGCACGTGACGGGCGGACCAGAGCATGAACTCGGCCAGGGGCGCGAGGGGGTCGCTCGGGGCCAGGTCGGAGGCGAGCCGCTCGAACTGGGCGAAGAGACGATCCTGCTGGAGGATGGTCCGGTTCGAGATGCTCGCGTTCAAGGTGTGCACGCCCACGACGATCAGCGCGTGCGCGGCCTCGGGGTCGTCGTGCGGCAGGCGGTCGAGCACCGCCGCTACCTCGTCAAGCCGCGCGCTGAGGTCGTCCGCCGATCCAGCCAGATCTACCTGGTCGCTAAGCATCGAACGGAGTGCGCTGAGCATGGGCGCGCGCAGCAGGTGGCCGGGCGGCAGCCCCGACACCGCATCGCCGAGCGCGCCAGTCGCCTCCGTGTCCGAATTGCCCGCAAGAAGCGCGGCGCGGAAGGCGAGCATTTCACCGCGCTCAGCGTCCGCGATGTCCGGCTGGGCAGCCAGGGAACCCAGGCTCTCGGCGACTTGGCCGACGTCCGCGACCTCGTTGCCCGCGTGCATCAGGGCAAGCTGGGCGAGGCCCCACAGCATCGGGACGCCGGTACGCATGAACGTGCTGCCTGCGTCGGAGGGAATCTGCCGCAGGTGACCGATGGCGGTCTCGGCGTCGGCGGCTGAGATCCGCGGCGTACCGTAGGTGGCGAGCAGCTGAGCAGAGGCCTCGGCGCCCCCGAAGCGGGCGGTCTCGACCTCCGTCTGCTTTAGCATGGTCGACCGCTGCTCCGCGGTGTACTGGCGGGTCAGCACCGTCCAGGCGAGCATGAGATGCGCCCTCGCCGCCGGTTCGTCCGGTTCGTCCGGTTCGCTGGGGTCGGCCAGCGTCGCGACGGCGTACTCTTCCGCCGCGTCCCGGTCCGCATCCGTTCCACCGAACCCGATGTAGCGGAACCCGAGCGCTAGGGCAAGCGCGGCCGTCACATGACGGCGACCCTGATGCTCCGGGGGCAGCGCGGCGAGCACAGAAGTCATCAGCCGCCCAGCCTCATCGACGTCGGCGGCGTGCCCGTCCACCCTGACCCCCCTGGCCAGCAGCGCGTCCGCCAGTAGGGCCTCGACCTCCGTACGGTCCTGGTCCTGCGCGGTCAAGGCGGCCAGCAGCCGACGCAGGCACGAGATCGCATCGTCGGAGTCTGGCAGCAGGCCCGCGGCGTCATCACGGCGCAGGCAAGCGCGCGCCAGCCAGTAAAGCGCCTCGCAGTACTCCGGGCGGCCGACTGGAAGCATCGCCGACGCCGCGCGCAGGTACCCGATCGCCTCATCGAGCAGGCGCCGTGCACGGACCACGCCCGCCCCCCTCAGGTCGTCATCGCGCAGCTCGCACGCCACCTCCACCATCGCGCCGAGCGCGAGGAGGCACTCGGCGTCGGACGACGCCTCGCGCAGCGCCTGACGCGCGGTCGCGATCCGGTACGCGATTAACCTGGTCGGCATCTCCGCCATGCTTCCTCCCCTCGCTCCGCTCGAAGCCACCCCGCGCTCTTTCGACTGCTACGGCATCACCCGCTCTGCGGCCTGTTGCGGCACCGCTGCGATCCGTGCATGCTCTGCACTGTGACCGAGCGGCCAGCATGCGGTTCCGGGCAGGGCGACCGACTGCCGGATGACCCCGTACCCGACAGCCTGATTCTGGTTGAGGATATCGTCGCGGACCTGAGGCTGCTGCGCGAACGGGGCCTCGTACGGATCCGGCACACCGAGCTGCCCGCGCTGCGGCTGGCGGCAGACCGGGCGCTGGCGGTCCCGCCTGGGGAAACCGGCCCCCGGGCCATTGAGGCCCTGCTGCGGGCCGCGGTCGCCAACCTTGGCGACGGCCCGCTGGCTGCCGCCACGGCGCACACGTTCGGGTTGAACCGGGGTGCGCGCGACAGCCCGGCCGCCGATCGTCGCCGTCGGGCGGCCGACACATACCGCGTCAGCACTGAGCGGTTCCGCAAGCACCACGAGCGGGTCGTCATCGAACAGCTCGCGGAGGAGATCCTCGAGCTGTTCCAGTCCGCTGGCGCCGGGCCGAAGACGGCAGCGGGAACGGGAACGGGAACGGGAACGGGAACGGCCGAGCTGGCGACCGAGATACGGCTGGAATGCCGCAGCGGTGACACCTCGTTTCCGGTGGTCGTCCATGTGGAGCCGGTCGAGCTGGTGCGCGACATCGACGTGATCGTGGCGCCGACCAACGTCTACCTGGAGCTGCCGCAGCCGTACAAGGCGTCGGTGTCCGCAGCGCTGCGCCGGGCCGCCGCGCACCGCGGGGCCGACGGGACGATCGTGGATGACCCGGTGGCCGCGGAGCTGCAGGCCTGGATGACGTCGAACGGTCGCCGCGGGCTGCCGGTGAGCGCGGGAACGGTGGCCGCGACCTCCGCCGGAGGCCTTGCCAGTCAGGGCATCCGGCGGATCTACCACGCGGCCGTAGCCTCGCCGCGTCCCGGCACTAACGAGTACGACGTGCAGCCCACCTCGATCAGCCAGGCGGTGCACGCCGCGTTCGCTGCGGCACGAGCCGAGCGCGACCGGTTCCAGCCCCGGCTGACGTCGCTGGGGTTCCCGCTGCTTGGCGCGGGTCGCGGCGGTCTGTCCCCCGCGGTGAGCTTCACCTGGATATGGGCTGCGGCCGAGCGCGAGATGCGCGCCGACGGCTCCTGGCAGATTCATTTCATCACCCACCAGCGCGCTGCGGCGAACGCCATCGTCGCGGGGCTCGCCGGCTCCGCGCTGGTGAGCGGGCCTGGTTAGTTGTGATCTTCCATGGGTCTAGCAGAGCACCGGCGGTGGCCGCTCGGTCGGTCATGGCTCGGGCGATTCCCGGTCATCTTCGCGCCAGCGGACTCCGTAGCCAAGGCCGGGCCGCATGTCACGGAAGCTCGCACGAACCTCGCCGAACCGGTCGGGAACCATCGTCTCCGCTGCGGGTTCAGGCTGGTAGATCACGGCCGTCGGCGCGTCGCGGAGCAGCCACACGGTCCGCGGCAGCCGCCGCGGGTCGAACTTCACCCGCAGCTCGAAATGATCGCTACGGCTGAACGGAACGTGCAGGAAGTGCGAAGCCATCCGCTGGCCGGGGGGCATCCGCAGCCGGAGCGAGTACTCGTGGCGCTCGTCGGCGCGCAGCGGCCGGGGCAGCACGATCACGTTCGCGAAGAAGCTGTCGTGCGGCTGCTGGCGCAGTTCGAGCGACCCGCCGTACAGCAGTTCCGACTCCAAGCCGACGGGCCGGTCAAGGGCGTCGGGGTGGCGGGGGACGTTCACCGACGTGGTGATCTGGGCGACGCCGTCGGCGGTGGCAACGATCGTCTTCCGCTGGATGACCTCGATCGGCTCGATGTCGGCGCGCACCAGCGCGGTGAACGACGCGGTGAACCAGTTCTCCGCGCCGCGGGCGGCGGGCCCTGGCACGTCCGGGGCGGCTACGGGAACACGCGCGCCGTCCAGCCACGGCGGCAAGACCGACCTGCTGACTCCTTCCGGGGCGGTCGCGTCCAGCATCCGGCTGATGCGCGTCCAGTACTCCCGCCACGCCGTCTGGTCGCCGCCACAGGCAGCCACGTACGCCAGCGTGACGCGGAGCGTCGGCAACCGCCGTCCGCCCGCCGCCTCCTGCACCGTGCTGATGGCGTAGTGGGCCCGGCTGGCTAGTCGCTCGTACGTCAGCCCGGAGCGCCTGCGCAGGTCACGAAGCCAGAAGGCGAATTCCCGCAGCGGCGAGCCATCCCGGTCCAAAGGCTCCTCAGGTCGTCCCATTGTTCCCTGCTTCCCGCTTACCCCTTAAGTTGCTTGCCGCGGGCACCCCGTCGACGCGGTCCGGCGTTTTCCGGAAATTACCCGGCTCGGCCCGCTTGAAGTGCGCTTTCTATTCTAGAGGGTTTTCCGGTTTGCGGTGATTCCGCCATGAACCCGGCATGGGCCTTGCCCGCTACCGGTACGCGGGTCTAGAAACCAGTACCGCAAGCCAGGGGCGGCGCCACGAGGGGGCCAGGAG
>Ga0066797_1000417_pt1 | contig 12987 bp, 10 predicted proteins | sample PersoiDNA2013193_FD_76335 | JGI IMG/M metagenome (GOLD analysis project Ga0066797, IMG submission 76335) | Permafrost soil microbial communities from the Arctic, to analyse light accelerated degradation of dissolved organic matter (DOM) -... | ecosystem: Environmental > Terrestrial > Soil >... | reverse complement strand
GTCGTGCACGTCGTTCCAGTTCGGCGCGGCACTGGCGACGCATCTCTTCCCGGTCACCGGTGCGGCGGGCGCGACGCTGCTGCGCCTGGGGCTCGCCGCGCTCGTGCTGCTCGCCGTCACCAGGCCCCGGGTGCGCGGCTGGCGGCGAGCGCAGTGGCGGCCCGTGCTGCTCTACGGGGTCAGCCTCGCCGGGATGAACGGGTTCTACTACGCCGCACTCGCCAGGCTCCCGCTCAGCGCGGCGGTGACCATCCAGTTCCTCGGCCCGCTCGCCCTCTCGGCCGCGCTCTCCCGCCGTCGGCGCGACGCCGCCTGGATCGTGCTCGCCGTGCTCGGCGTCCTCACCCTGGGCGTGGCCAATCGCCACGGCAGCGGAACAAGCACCGGGCTCGACCCGGTCGGCGTGGGGCTCGCGCTGGTCTCCGCGGCATTCTGGGCGCTGTACATCGTGGCGGGCTCCCGGGCGAGCGCCGCCGTCCCCGGCCGAAGCGGCCTGGCGGTGGCGATGACAGCGAGCACCCTGGTTCTGCTGCCCTTCGGGGCGAGCGGCGCCTGGCACGCCGTCGGCCGGCCGCTCCCGATGCTCCTCGCCTTCGGTGTCGCGATGCTGGCCTCCGTCGTGCCCTACACCCTGGAATTCGCCGCGATGCGGCGAGTCCCCCGGCGAGTCTTCGGCATCCTGCTCAGCCTCGATCCTGCCCTCGCCACCCTGGCCGGCTGGCTGCTGCTCGGCCAGCGCTGCTCCCCGGTCGCGATCGCCGCCGTCGCCACTGTGATCACCGCAAGCGTTGGCTCAACGTTGAGCGCCAGGACAGAAACCGCTCGTTGATCACGTTCCGACCTGGTCCACGATGAGCGGCGACCGAGGCGCGGGCTCGCCGGCGATCGTGAGCGCGCCCTCGATCGCCTCGAGTGCCTGGGCGAAGCGGGCGGGGTCATCCGCGTGCAGTTCGAGTACGCAGTCCCCCTGCTGGACATGGTCCCCTGGCTTGGCCAGGCAGCGGACGCCCGCCGTGTAGCTGACGTCGTCTTCCTTGCGTGCGCGGCCGGCGCCAAGCCGCCAGGCCGCGACGCCGACGGCCCGGGCGTCGAGCCGGGTGATCCAGCCGGCCGCGGGTGCCCGGAGCGCGCGCAGCCGGTGCTCGGCCTGGGGCAGCGGGGCATCGGGGTCGCCGCCCTGGGCCTTGATCATCTTGTTGAAGGTGTCAAGCGCGCGGCCGCTTGCTATCGCCTCTTCCGGGTCGGCGTCGAGGCCGGCTAGGTCAAGCATGTGCCTGGCGAGGGTGAGGGTGACCTCCATCAGGTCCTCGGGGCCCTCGCCGGTGAGCGCCTGGATGGCCTCCTCGACTTCCAGGGCGTTGCCGACGGCGAGGCCGAGCGGTGTGTCCATGCGGGTGACTAGTGCCCTGGTGCGGACGCCGTGCTCCGCGCCGAGGGCGACCATGGTGCGGGCGAGGCCGAGCGCCTTCTGCTGGCTTTCCATGAAGGCGCCCGAGCCGGTCTTGACATCGAGGACGAGGGCCCTGGTTCCCTCGGCGATCTTCTTGGACATGATCGAGCTGGCGATCAGCGGGATCGACTCGACCGTTCCCGTCACGTCGCGCAGGGCGTAGAGCCTCCGGTCCGCCGGCGCCAGGCCCGCGCCCGCGGCGGCGATGACCGCGCCGACGGTGCTGAGAGCGGCCGTCAGTTCCTCGTTGCTAAGGGTGGCGCGCCAGCCGGGGATCGACTCAAGCTTGTCCAGGGTGCCGCCGGTATGGCCGAGGCCGCGACCGGACAGCATCGGCACCACCGCGCCGCAGCTTGCCACCAGCGGCGCGAGCACGAGCGACACCTTGTCCCCCACGCCGCCGGTGGAATGCTTGTCCACCGAGGGCCTGGTGTCGCCGGGGGCGAGACTCGTCAGGTCGAGGCGCTCGCCTGAGGCGATCATCTCCCCCGTCCAGGCCCTGAGCTCGGCGCCGTCGAGGCCGTTGAAGCAGATCGCCATCAGCAGCGCGGCCATCTGCTCGTCGGCCACGTCGCCGCCGGCGTAGGCGGCGAAGAGCCAGGCGATCTCCTGGTCGGTCAGCGGGCGGGTGTTATCGCGCTTGACGTGGATCAGCGAGACGGCATCAGGCATTTAGCCTGGCTCCCGGCGGGCGGACAGGTCCGCGCCGCCGAAGGCGGCGGGGAGCAGCTCGGCCAGGGGGACCGGCCCGCTCGCGGTGTCGACGAGCAGCGCCGGGCCGCCCGCCTCCAGGAGGAGCTGACGGCAGCGGCCGCAGGGCAGCAGCGGGGCGCCGTCACCGGCGACGACCGCGACCGCGACGAGGAGGGGGGTGCCGGTGCTCGGCGGGGCCCCGGGAGGCGGGGTCGCGTGCAGGGCGGATACCAGGCCGCATTCGGCGCACAGGGTCAGGCCGAACGATGCGTTCTCCACGTTGCAGCCGACGATGATTCGACCGTCGTCGGTCAGTCCCGCGGCGCCGACGCGCAGTCGCGAATAGGGCGCGTACGCGCGCCCGGCCACGTCGGCCGCGACAGCGCGAAGCACCGGCCAGTCGACGGTCATCTCAGTTCCGGGATGATCTCGGTGGCGTAGGCGTCGAGGGTGGCCTCCTCGTCGTCGTGCATCAGGTAGACGGCGAACTGGTCGGCGCCGATCTCCGCGAGCTCGCGGAGCCTTGTGATGTGCGCCTCCGCCGGGCCGAGCAGGCAGAAGCGGTCGACGATCTCGTCGGGCACGAAGTCCGTTGACGGGTTTCCCGCCTTGCCATGGTGCTCGTAGTCATACGCCTGGCGTCCGGCGATGTAGTCGGTCAGCACCCGGGGCACCGGGCCGTCCGTCCCGTAGCGCGCGACCAGGTCCGCGACGTGATTGCCCACCATCCCGCCGAACCAGCGCAGCTGCTCCCGCTGATGCGGCAGGTCCGTTCCGACGTAGGCGGGCGCGGCGACGCACATCGTGATCGACGACGGATCACGTCCCGCCGCTTCCGCCGCCGCGCGCACCGCGCCGAATGTCCAGCGGGCGATGTCCGGGTCAGCGGTCTGCAGGATGAACCCGTCGGCCTGCTCCCCCACCAGGCGCAGCGCCTTCGGCCCGTACGCCGCCATCCAGATCGGCAGGGCGCCGTCGCGTACCCAGGGGATGCGCAGCGGCTGGCCGTGGTGCTCCACCTCGCGTCCCTCGGCAAGCCCCTTGATCACCGACATCGCGGACGACAGCGTGCCGAGGGACGCCGGCGCCTGGCCGATGTACCGGCGGGCCGAGTCGCCGCGGCCGATGCCGCAGATCGTCCGGTTCCCGTAGGTATCGTTGAGCGTCGCGAACATGGACGCGATCACCGACCAGTCGCGCGTTCCCGGATTGGTCACCATCGGCCCGACGATCATCGAGGACGTCTCGGCCAGGATCCGCGGGTACAGCACGAACGTCTCCTGCCACAGGACGTGCGAGTCGAACGTCCACCCGTAACCGAAACCGGCCGCCTCGGCGCGCTTCATCATCGCGACGACGCCGCTGGCCGGCGGATTTGGCTGCAGAACCACCCCGAATTCCATGATCACCCGTTCAGACGAGATATTGATTGAGATCGCGGGACAGGAAGCTGCCGTGCCCAGGGGAGCCCTTGAACTCTTCGTCTGCCACGACCACCTGGCCACGGGAGATGGTGACCGCTACCTTGCCGGTGATCTCCATGCCCTCGTAGGCGGAGTAGTCGACGTTCATGTGGTGGGCGGCGACCGACAGCGTCTGCCTGGCGGCGGGGTCGTAGATCACGATGTCGGCGTCGGCGCCAGGCGCGATCGTGCCCTTGCGCGGATAGAGGCCGAACATCCGGGCGGGCGTGGTCGAGCAGGTCTCCACCCATCGCTCCAGCGTGATCTCCCCGGCCACCACCCCCTGGTGCAGCAGGTCCATCCGGTGCTCGACGCCGGGGATGCCGTTGGGGATCTTGGAAAAGTCGCCCCTGCCAAGCTCCTTCTGCTCCTTGAAGCAGAACGGGCAGTGGTCGGTCGACACGACGGCCAGGTCGTTGGTGCGCAGGCCGCGCCAGAGCGCGGCGGCGTGGCCCGGGGTGCGCAGCGGCGGCGAGGCGACGAACTTGGCGCCCTCGAAGTCCGGCTTGGCCAGGTCATCGAGGGTCAGGTAGAGGTACTGCGGACAGGTCTCCGCGAAGACGTTCTGGCCGCTGTCGCGCGCCTCGGCGACCGCTGCCAGGGCCTGCGCGGCGGACAGGTGCACGATGTAGAGCGGGCAGTCGGCGACCTTCGCCAGGGCGATCGCGCGGCCGGTGGCCTCGCCCTCGAGCTCCGGCGGCCGGGTCAGGCCATGGTGGACGGGATCGGTGCGGCCCGCCGCCACGGCCTGCGCGACGAGCTGATCGATCGCGATGCCGTTCTCCGCGTGCATCATGATCGTCGCGCCGGTGCGCTGCGCCTGCTGCATCGCGAGCAGGATCTCGCCGTCGGTCGAGTAGAACACGCCCGGGTAGGCCATGAACATCTTGAAGCTGGTTATCCCGGCCTCGATGCAGGCATCCATCTCCTTGAGCGTGCCGTCGTTCACGTCGGAGACGATCATGTGGAAGCCGTAGTCGATCGCGCAGTTGCCGTCGGCCTTCTTGTGCCACTTGTCGAGGGTGGCGAGCAGGCTGGTGCCCTTGGCCTGCACGGCGAAGTCGATGATCGTCGTGGTGCCGCCCCAGGCGGCGGCCCTCGTCCCAGTCTCGAAGGTGTCGGCGGAGAACGTGCCGCCGAACGGCATCTCCATGTGCGTATGCGCGTCGATGCCGCCGGGGATCACGTACATGCCGGTGGCGTCGATCTCTTCGTCCGCGCTCACGTTGTCCGCGGCGTCGGGGGCGAACAGGGCGGCGATCTTCTCGCCTTCGACCAGCACGTCGGCTTCGAGCGTCCCCTCGGCGGTTACCACCGTGCCGCCGGTGATCAGCATGCTCATCAGGGTTTGACCAGTCCCTCGTAGGAGTCGGGCCTGCGGTCCCTGTAGAACTGCCACAGGTCCCTGACCTCGGTCAGCTTGTCCATGTCCAGGTCGCGCACGATGACCTCGTCCGCGGTGTCCGAGGCCGCCTCGCCGACGAGCTGTCCGCGCGGGTCAACGAAGTAGGACTGGCCGTAGAAGTCGTTGTCGCCGAGGGGCTCGACGCCGACCCGGTTGATCGCGCCGATGTAGTACTCGTTGGCCACCGCGGCGGCGGGCTGCTCAAGCCTCCACAGGTACGACGAGAGTCCGCGGCTGGTCGCCGACGGGTTGAACACGATCCGCGCGCCGGCCAGGCCGAGGGCCCGCCAGCCTTCCGGGAAGTGCCGGTCGTAGCAGATGTAGACGCCGATCCTGCCGACCGCGGTGTCGAAGATCGGGTAGCCGAGGTTGCCCGGCCGGAAGTAGAACTTCTCCCAGAACCCCTTGACCTGCGGAAGGTGGTTCTTCCTGTACTTACCGAGATACCTGCCGTCCGCGTCGATGACGGCCGCGGTGTTGTAGTACACCCCGGGCTGCTCCTCCTCGTACATCGGCGCGATGATCACGATGTTGTGCTGCCTGGCGAGGTCCTGGAATCGCTTGGTGGTCGGCCCGTCGGGTATCGCCTCGGTGTAGCCGTAGTAGTCGGCGTCCTGCACCTGGCAGAAGTACGGTCCGTAGAACAGTTCCTGCAGGCAGACGACCTGTGCTCCGGCACTCGCCGCCGTCTGGATATGAGCGGCCGCGGCCGCGGTCATCGAATCCTTGTCCCCGGTCCATGCCTGCTGGACGAGGGCCGCCCGGACGATCTCCGGCATCCCAGCCTCCTACTGTGTCGTCGCAGCCTCATCTTCCCCAGCTATGCCAGGGATTAGACCGGCTGCGCCGGAAAAGGCAACTCTGTATGAAGGCACCAACGGGGCCGGGTGGCGGGCCTGGGCTTTAGCCTCATGTCCAGGTACGTGACGGATTCCGGTCGCGGTTCTGCAACGAGGTGGCCGCAGTACAGCGAGCCTCTTCCCTCCAACCGCGATAGCGAATTAACCTTCGGACAGCCTGGGACAGGGTATGTCCCCATCATGGCTGGGCACCGGCAACCTGGTTCAGGGGAGGAAACGGTGAAACACACCGCGTTGATAACCGCTGCCGCGGCGGGGGCAGCAGCCCTGCTGCTCGCGGCATGCGGAAGCAGTTCGTCGAGCGCTAGCAGCTCGGCAAGCGCGAGCAGCCCGGCGGCGAGCTCGGCCAGCTCCTCGAGCGCGTCAAGCACGGCGAGCGCGGCGACGGGCGGCAAGTTCCTCGGGTGCATGGTTCTCGACGTCGGCGGCGTCAACGACAAGTCGTTCAACCAGTCGGCCTGGGAGGGCATGCAGGAGGCCGCGGCCGCCAACCCGAACGTCACGGTGAAGTACCTGCCGTCCACGTCGGAGAGCGACTACGTGCCGAACATCAACCAGTTCATCAGCGACAAGTGCGGCATCATCGTAACGGTCGGCTTCGCGATGGGCCCGGCGACGAGCGCCTCGGCGGGCGTGCACCCCACCCAGGACTTCGCGATCGTGGACAACGCCTACCCGAAGGTCATCAAGAACATCGACTCGCTGGTGTACAACACCGTGCAGGACGGTTTCCTCGGCGGCTACCTGGCGGCCGGCATGTCGAAGACCGGCAAGGTCGCGACGTTCGGCGGCGCGCAGTACCCGACGGTGACCATCTACATGGACGGGTTCTGGGACGGCGTTCAGTACTACAACTCCAAGCACGGCACTCACGTGCAGGTACTCGGCTGGAGCGAGGCGACCCAGAAGGGTGAGTTCACCGGCGACTTCACCAACGAGACCAAGGGCCAGACGGTGACCCAGACCTTCATCCAGGAAGGCGCGGACATCATCTTCCCGGTCGCGGGCAACGTCGGCCTCGGCTCGGCCAAGGCGGTCCAGCAGGCGGACGCCCAGGGCGGCAAGGTCAACATGCTCTGGGTGGACACCGACGGCTGCATCCAAGCCGCGCAGTACTGCAAGTACTTTATCAGCAGCGTGACCAAGGGCATCCCGGCGTCGGTGAAGAACGCGGTGCTGACCGCGGCGGGCGGCACGTTCAAGGGCGGCGACTACATCGGCACGCTCGCCAACGGCGGCGTGCTGCTCTCCCCGTTCCACGACTTCACCAGCAAGGTCCCTGCCTCGCTCCAGTCCGAGCTGAAGACCCTTCAGGCCGGAATCGAGAGCGGAGCGATCAAGACCCCCACCAAGAGCCCGGTCAGCTAGCCGATCTCACTGTCGGGCGATAAGGCTGTCGGGCGATACGAGGGAAACACGTGGAACTTGAGCTCAGGGGCATCACCAAGAGGTTCGGCCCGCTCGTGGCGAACGACGGGATCAGCCTCTCGGTGGCCCCTGGCCAGGTGCACGCCCTGCTCGGCGAGAACGGAGCGGGGAAGAGCACGTTGATGAACGTCCTGTTCGGGCTGATCAAGCCGGACGAGGGCGCGATTTACATAGATGGCAAGGCGGCGAGCTTCCACTCGCCTAAGGACGCGATCGCGGCCGGCATCGGCATGGTGCACCAGCACTTCATGCTGGTGCCGGTCTTCACGGTCGCGGAGAACGTCACGCTGGGCATAGAGGAGACCGGCCGGGCCGGTCTCCTCGACCGGCGCAAGACGCGCCGCGACGTCCGCGAGCTCTCCCACCGCTACGGGCTCGACGTGGACCCCGACGCGCTTGTCGAGGACCTGCCCGTCGGTATCCAGCAGCGGGTGGAGATCATCAAGGCGCTGGTCAGGCAGGCGAAGGTACTGATACTCGACGAGCCGACCGCGGTGCTCACCCCGGCCGAGACCGAGGAGCTGTTCCGCATCGTCCGCCAGCTTCGCGATGGCGGGACGTCGATCATCTTCATCTCGCACAAGCTCAAGGAAATCCAGTCCATCGCCGACACCATCACCGTGCTGCGCCGCGGCAAGGTGGTCGGCGAGCGCACGCCCCCGGCCACCGAGGAAGACCTCGCGTCACTGATGGTCGGCAGGGACGTGCAGCTCCGGGTCAGCAAGGACGCGGCGAATCCCGGTGCGGTGGTGCTCGACGTCGCGGACCTGACCGTGCAAGGGGACCACGGCACCGTCTCGGTCAACGGCCTGTCCTTCCAGGTGCGGGCCGGCGAGATCCTGGGGATCGCCGGCGTGCAGGGCAACGGGCAGACGGAACTGTGCGAGGCGCTGCTCGGCGTGCGGCCCTCGGCGGCGGGCTCGGTCACGCTCAACGGCCGCGACCTCACCCATGCGTCGCCGCGAGACCGGCTGCGGGCAGGCGTCGCCTACGTCCCAGAGGACCGTAAGGAAGACGGTCTTGTCGGGTCTTTCTCGGTAGCTGAGAATCTGATTCTTGACCTGTACGACCGGAAGCCGTTCGCCTCCGGCGTCAACCTCAAGCTCGGCGAGATCGCCAAGAACGCGGCCGCGCGGATCACCGAGTTCGACGTCCGCACCGGATCCGCCGCCACGCCGGCCGGCACGCTGTCAGGCGGCAACCAGCAGAAGGTCATCCTGGCCCGCGAACTCGGGCGCGAGCACAAGGTGCTGATCGCCAGCCAGCCCACCCGCGGCCTCGACGTCGGGTCCATCGAGTTCGTGCACCGCCGCATCGTCGAGCAACGCGACCACGGCGACGCCGTGGTGATCGTCTCCTCGGAACTTGACGAGATCTACGCCCTAGCAGACCGGATCGCGGTCATCTACGAGGGCAAGATCACCGGCTTCCGCGATCCCGACGTGCCCACGGCCGAGCTTGGGCGGCTGATGGCAGGCGGCGTGGACGCTGTGACACCGGCGGAAGCAGTCGCTCCTGAAGCAGTCGCTCCTGAAGCAGGCACAGTCCAGGAGGAGATGTGACCACGCCGCCGCCCGCGGAGCCGTCCGCCACGCCGCCGGCTGTGACGGAGGAGCCTGGGGAGAAGAGTCGGCACCGTCCGTTCGGGGAAATATTTAAAGAGTCTTTTCTCGAGGGAAACACCTTCACTGTCACGGTGCTGGCGCTCGTCACCGCCACCGTGCTCGGCGGGCTGCTCTGCGCGTTCACCAACCCGGCCGTGCTGCACGCCCCGGCGGGCAGCATGCTCGGGAAGGCGTGGGACGTCGCCTCCGGCACCTACGTGGCGCTGTTCGAGGGTTCCGTGTTCAACCCGCACACGGTCGCGGCCCTGTTCCAGCAGGCCTCGCTGTCCACCGCGATCCACGACGGGTACCTGTCCGCGGTGTTCGGCCCGCTGTCGGAGACCGCCGTGCAGGCGACGCCGCTGATCCTGGCCGGCCTGGCGGTGGCGCTGCCTTACCAGGCGGGGCTGTTCAACATCGGCGGGTCGAGCCAGTTCATCGGCGGGGCGATCCTCGCCACCTGGCTCGGCTACGACGTGAGCATGCCGTTCTTCGTGCACGTGGTCGTCTGCGTCATCGGCGGATTCGCCGGCGGCGCGGTCATCGGCTGGCTGACCGGTGAGATCAAGGCCCGCACCGGCGCGCACGAGGTGATCGTCACGATCATGCTCAACTACGTCATGCAGTACCTGCTCGCCTATCTGCTGTCCTCCCACTCACTGCTCCAGGCGCCCGGCTCGTCGAACCCGATCACGCCGCCGATCGCGTTCAACGCTCACCTGCCGCTGCTCGCCGGCACCAGCCTGCGGATCAACGCCGGGTTCCTGATCGCCATCGCCTGCGCGTTCGGTGTCTGGTGGGTGCTGAACCGGACCACGACCGGGTTCGAGTTCCGGTCGGTCGGCGCGAACGCGTCCGCCGCGCGGGTGGCCGGGATGAAGGTGGAGCGGACCTGGGTGCTCGTGATGCTGCTCGCCGGAGGGCTCGCCGGGCTGGCCGGCTCCGCGGTCATCCAGGGTACGGACTTCTCGCTGAACCCGAACAGCTACGGCACCTACGGGATCGACGCGATCACCGTGGCCCTGCTCGGCCGGGGTAAGCCAGCGGGCGTCGTGGCGGCGGGACTGCTGTTCGGCGCGCTGCACGCGGGATCGCCCGGCATGCAGACCGCGACCTCCACCCCGGTGCAGATCGTCCAGGTGCTCCAGGCACTGATTGTCATGTTCGTCGCGGCGCCGCCGCTGATCCGTTCCCTGTTCAGGCTCCGAGCGGCGCGGGCCGGCGGGGTCGGAACGGCGATGTCCAAGGGGTGGAACGCGTGACCTCGTCCCCGGTACCTACGGCGTCTTCGGCCACCCGGCTGCCGGTGCTGCTGCCGGGTGGTCCCGGTGCGGGATCGGCGGCGTCCTGGGGCGGACGGTTCGCCGCTCCGATCGCGTTCGCGGTGTTCGGCCTTGTGGACATCCTGGTCTTCGGGCTGCACGCGCACGGGTCGGCCACGTTCGGATTCACCCCGGAGTTCGCCAAGGTAACGGTGCCGAACCTGGTGCTGCCCGGGGCGGGGACGGCATACTTCTGCGGTGCAGTTTCCTTGCTTCTGGCTTTTTTGCGACTCTTGTCCGTTTTGGGGCTTTTGTCGTTGGGGCGGGCCGCGCTTCGTGTCGTGGTCGGCTTGGTGCTGTTCCTGTTCGTCATCGCGCTGATCGCCTGGTCCGATGCCGGACAGTCGATCGGGTTCAACGTGGTGAACCTGATGTCCGGCTCCCTCGACGACTCCATCCCGATCATGCTCGGGGCGCTTACCGGCGTGATCTGCTCGACGTCGGGCGTCATCAACATCGCCATCGAGGGGCAACTGCTGCTCGGCGCGTTCTGCGCGGCGATCGCGACGTCGGTGACCGGGTCGCTGTGGCTCGGGCTGCTGTGCGGCGCCCTGGCAGGATCGCTTGTGGCCGCCTTGCTCGCGCTGTTCGCCATCGCCTACCTGGTGGACCAGGTCGTGCTCGGCGTGGTGCTCAACACGCTGATACTCGGCCTCACCGGCTACCTGTACAACGCGATCATGGTGCCCTATAGCAATACGCTGAACAACCCGGTGACGTTCAACCCGTGGAAGGTTCCGCTGCTCGGCGACATCCCGATCATCGGGCCTGTCTTCTTCGACTCGAACGTGTTCCTGTACCTCACGTACGTGCTGCTCGCCGTGGTACAGATCGGACTCTTCCGTACCCGCTGGGGGCTGCGCACCAGGGCGGTCGGCGAGCATCCGGTCGCCGCCGACACGGTGGGCATCAGGGTCATCGCGATGCGGTACAGGAACGTGATCATCGCGGGCCTGATCGCCGGGGTCGGCGGCGCGTACTTCACGATTGGCTCGGTCGGCTCGTTCGGCATCGACATGTCCTCCGGCGAAGGCTACATCGCGCTCGCCGCCATGATCTTCGGGCGGTACACGCCGTTCGGCGCCATCGCCGCGGCGCTGCTGTTCGGCTTCACAACGCAGCTTCAGTCCATCCTGTCCAGCCTCAACGTGCCGATCGAGTCGAACCTGCTGCTGCTCACGCCGTACGTGGTGACGATCATCGTGGTGGCCGGGCTGATCGGGCGGGTGCGCGGCCCGCGCGCGGAAGGCGTCCCGTTCATCAAGTCCTGACACGTTCAGTGCTGTTCATTTGGGTCGCTGCCGGCTGCGGTACTTCCCCAAAGCGCAGCGGGCCGTGGCTATCCGGCCGTTCGGCATTGTTCATTCCTGTTCAGTAGGAAGCCGCGGATCTATCCGTGCGCGCGATGTGCCTGCTAACCCTGGCGGAGATACGGAACCGCACATCCGAGGAGCAGCATGCGGCACATCATCAGGTATCGCGCGTTCGCCGTCGTCGCGACGGCGCTTGCGCTCGTCGTGGGACTCTCCGTGCCCGCGCTGGCCACCCAGGTCAGCCCGGGCAACTCCAGTTACGATCGTCCCGGGATAACGACCTTTCCGAGCGGTCCGAGCGGCGGTTACGACATCGCCTGGGCAGGTACCGACGCCAACGGCGAGATCAATGTCGCCACCCTCAACTCCAGCGACGCCGTCACCAGCAAGTACACCGACACGTCGAGCTCTACCTACTACGGTACTGGCGCGGCGATTGCCTACGCGCTCGTCAATAACGAATTTGACAACTCCCTGGTGGCGTGGACCGACCTGAACGCCACCGTGCACATCGCGGCCTACACCGGGGCCGGCCTGGCCTGCGAGTCCACCGGGTTCGGCTCGTCGTATGACACGCCCTATCTCACGGAAACCGCCGACGGCACCATCTACGTGACCACCGTGGACGGCAGCGGCGGCATGCATATCACCGAGGTCACGGGCGTCGGCTGCATCACGGAAACCGGTTTCGCCGGGAGCGGCACCATCGTTCCCGGGTCGTCGGTCACGATCTCAGGGAACAGCACCTACGTGGGGCCCACCCTCCTCGACCTGAACCTGTCAGGCACCCCGGACCTGTGGCTGGTCTGGGCGGGCACCAACAGCGCCCACAACATCAACATCGCGAAGTTCACCCCGGGCAGCGGCACTCTCGGCACCAAGTACACCGAGTCAAGCCACTCGACCATCACCGACTTCGGCGGGACGAACGCCGACGCCAACGGCACGGCGTTCTTCACCTACTGCGGCACCAACCACGTCACCTACGGCCAGTTCTTCGACAGTACAGGACCGGGGACCGAGGAAACCCTCGGCAGCGACAAGTGCGACGTCTACACCAGCAGCGGGGGCTACACCAACGGCGGGATAGACGTCACCTACAACACCAACACCAACAACCTCGACTACCTATTCGCCAACACGAGCTACAAGCTGACCCTGGACTCGTTCGCCTAGACGGCTGATGCCAGGGGAAGTCCGCAGCGACGGGGCGAGGGCGTCCACGATCAGGTCGTAACCACCGACACGGGACACCCTCGCTACCGCACGGCACGCTTACGGTGCCCTGACTGGCCGCGCGGTGGACATATAATCACATTTCGGGCGCGATCCCTGCCCGCGGCAAAGATCTGGTCCGAAAATAAGACCTTAGCCGGGCACGGTTTTAGAGCCGGCGGCGGTTTGCGCCGTCGGCTTCCCGGCGCGCAGCGCCGGGCGGGGTTGGGGGGG
>Ga0066797_1000416_pt1 | contig 12994 bp, 12 predicted proteins | sample PersoiDNA2013193_FD_76335 | JGI IMG/M metagenome (GOLD analysis project Ga0066797, IMG submission 76335) | Permafrost soil microbial communities from the Arctic, to analyse light accelerated degradation of dissolved organic matter (DOM) -... | ecosystem: Environmental > Terrestrial > Soil >... | reverse complement strand
GCCGCACGCTGACCGAGTAGGCCCCCAAGCAGGCCGGGCGGTGGCGTCGCCGTCCAGCCCCGAGCCCGGCCTCAAGGCACGAAGTGCTACACAGCACCGCGCGAGCCGGGCAGCTCGTGCGACGGTTATAGGACGTCCTGCCGGAGCTGCGGGAAGACCTTCGATACCTTGCCGAGCAGGTAGTCGCCGTAGTCGGTGTGCTCGCCGACGCCCCACCCGTCAAAGCCAGCCGGGGACGGCGGGTAGCGGAAGATCCGGAACAACACGGTCGGGTCCGCGGTATACCCGTCGGCGAAGTATGCCGCGGGCAGGCCGAGGCTCAGCGCGATCCCGGCCAGCACGGACTGACCCAGGGCGGTCAGCGCGTCCAGGTAGCAAAGGACCAGCTCCTGCAGCTGCGGGACCTGCCGCGGGAACAGGTTGCGGCCGTGCAGCGGAAGGCCTGCCCGCACCCGCAGGTCGTCATCGGGCAGTTCGGTGCCAAAATACAGGCCTTCCTTCAGGTCCGGCTGCCCCGAGGTCAGCTCGCCGCCGACCGGGAAGTAGCCTCGCCAGGCCCGGCCGCCCCGCTCCATCGCGATTTCCCGCTTGTCCTCGGCGGGAAGCGCGAAGAACTCGGCGCTGGCCTGGGTGAGCTGGTCGGTTAGTGCGGCCGGCACCCCGTGGCCGGTCACGTAGAAGAAGCCGCGCTCGCGGCAGGCGGCCCGGATCTGCCCCGCCGCCGCAAGCGCCGCCGCGGTCACCGGTGCAGGAATCGCAGCCGCGGTGCCCGCCGCCACGTCAGCCAGCGGTGCCACGTCGATGATCGGCAGCGCCGCGGACCCATCTAGACGCGTCATAGCCCCATCCTGCCCGGGCTCGTCCGGCTGAGCACGTAGTCGCCGACGATCCGGTCGCGGTAGATCACCGGGTTGTCCGAGGCCAGGTCCCTTGCTCGTGCGGCATGACGCGACTGGCCTCGCGGTCGATCTTCGCGAAAACGGGGGCATAGCCGCTCTGTCAGCTCCTCGGAGCCGCTCATGTCGGAGCCTCGAACAAGTTGGAGGATGAGCCGCTTCCCGATGGTCATGGCCGCCTCTCCTCAGGCGCGCTGCGGCACGAACGCGCCGCGGTAGCGGGCGGCGGAATGCGTCTCGGGCAGCCGGTCGCCGCGGCCGAAGATCTTGTGCCTGAGCGTACCCTCGGCGTACTCCCGCTGCATCAGGCCCCGCTCCTGCAGGACCGGCGCGACGTAGTCGACGAACTCCTCGTACGGCTCAGGGCTCCCGGCGTTCACCAGGTTGACCCCGTCGACCCCGGCGACCTGCCAGCTCGCCAGCTCATCGGCGATCTGCTCGGGGGTGCCCACGATCCGGCCGCTGGCGCCCATGTAGAGCGAGCGCTTGGCGGCGTCGCCGGTCCGCTCGTCGAGCTCGGCCGCCTTCCGCTTGGCCTCGGCCTCGGTGCCGCCCGTTACGACGTGCAGCCCCTGGAAGAACTTGATGTCCCCGGGCAGGCGGCCGTGGCTCGCCGCGCGCGAGCGGATGTCCGCGGTGTCGTGCGCGACCGCGGCCAGGCTGGGGGACCGGATGAAGACCGCCTCGGCGTTCCTCGCCGCGAAGGCGCGGTCCGCCTCGGAATCGCCCGCACGGAACAGCAGCGGGGTGCGCTGCGGCGACGGGCTCACCAGGTGCGGTCCCTCTACCTTGTACCGCGGACCCCGATGGTTGATCCTGTGTACCTTGCCGTCCCCGGCAGGACCGTCAGACCGGCCGTCCTGGCGTAGCGCGTCCTCCTCCCAGGAGCCCTCCCAGAGCTTGTAGGTTACGTCGACGTACTCCTCCGCCCATGGGTCCGGCAGGTCGTCTGCGACGAAGTTCCACGCGATCCGTCCCTTGCTGGCGTGATCGAGGGTCGAGATGCACCGGGCGAAGTTGAACGGGTGCTCCTGGAGGATCGAGGCGGTAAGCGCGATGCCGAGATGCGTGGTGACGTAAGCGATCGCGCCGGCCAGCACCGAGGGATCGCCGCTCGGCGCCTGGAAGCCGGCCTCGAAGTAGCCGCGCTCGTCACGGCGGCAGTGGGCATGGTGTCCGGCGGCGTCCGCGAAGAAGACGGCGTCGAACCTCCCGCGCTCAAGCGTCCTGGCGAGACGGACCCAGTGCTCAAGATCGTCGAAGTCGGGCTGGCGCGCCAGGGTCCGGCGCCAGGTGCCCTGGATGACGTGTCCCGCTGCATTCGTGACGAAGGCCGTGAAACGCAGCGGGCGTGGCCGTTCGGATGGCATGGCGGACATGGGGTTCTCCTGGGGGTGTGAAATGCAGAGATATGGATGCCAGTGCGGTAATTGGAAGCGCGGAAGTGGGGAGAGCGATGACGCGCGGAACCGGGACGGCCCGGTCACCAACACAGGCAGCTGGCGGTCCGGTGGAGGTCGACGTGAAGGCGGTAAGCGGGCACCTGCAAGGTCGGCCTCCCTTTCCTGCTGTACCCCCTAGTCTTGCTGTACCCCTAGGGACGCCCAGGTGATTAATCTCTACTAATACTATAGGCTTTATCGTGATTATCGGCAATGCCAACGGAGTGGGCAGGCTGGCGGTGAGCGCTCGTGCTGCCCGCGGTGCGCGCCTTCCAGGCCCAGCACCCCGGCTCGAAGGTCGAGATCCGCAACCTGCAGCAGGATGACATCCAGCTCAGCCTGGCCGAAGGCACCCTCGACATCGGACTCGTCAACCTGCTCGAAGGCGATGGCGTTCCCCCGAACTCGAAGTCATCCCGCTGCTGACCGGCCGGCCGGTGGCCGACATCCCAGCCTCGCATCCACTCGCCAGCCGAATCCAAGTGCCCGACGTCCGGCGCCCGTTCGGTCTCGCCGTCGGTTACCCGGCTGCCCGCGGCGCCGACCGCGTTGCCCAGGCTCAGGCCGGTGCGGGAATCACCGTTGGTAGGCAGGAACCAGTGCGGAACTACTCCCATGGCAGACCAGCGATGAACGTACCGGGTTATCCAGTGGATGTGACGCCGTCACCGCGGCCTCCATTTTTTCCAGGATCTAGCTATTTATCCGATGGATTTTATAGACTTTGCTCGATGACTATTTCCACCGAGTCCGCGCCGGGGGTCTGCGTTGGCTCTGGACCGGCCGTCAGGTCGCTGTCGCTGCTCGTGCCGGGCAGCTTCACCGACGAGGATCCGTATGCGGGTCTCGAGGGCACGCTGCGGCTGTTCGAGTACGGGGAGCGGCTGGGCTTCGACGGGGCCTGGATACGCCAGCAGCACCTGGTGCCGAACGTGTCCTCCGCACCGGTGTTCCTCGCCGCCGCGTCGCAGCGCACCCGGCGGATCGAACTCGGCACGGCGGTCATACCGATCGGCTACGAGAGCCCGTTCCGGCTGGCCGAGGACCTGTCGATGGCCGACGTGCTGTCCCGGGGGCGGCTGCAGGTGGGGTTCAGCGCGGGGGTCTCGACCAACTCCGAGCTGCTGGCCGGTCTTGTCTATGACGGTGACTGGCGCGGCTACGACTTCTCGCATGCCCGGATAGCCAGGCTGGCGGCGAATCTCCGTGGCGAGTTCCTTGGCGACTCCGGCGCCCGTCGTGCCGCATCCGGCCGGGCCGCACACGGGGGATCGGTGGAGCCGGCCGCCCGGGCGAGCTACCGTCCGCGCTGGGCTGTGAGCCGGTGTAGTGCCGCCGCCAGCAGGTCGATCTCGGCACGCGTGTTGTACATCGCCAGTGCGGCCCGCACCGTTGCCGTCAGCCCGAAGCGGCGGAGGGCCGGCTGCGCGCAGTGATGACCGGCCCGGACCGCGATTCCCTGCTGGTTCAGGGCCGATCCGACGTCCTGCGGCCGGTACCCGTCCAGCACGAAGGAGAGGATGCCCGCCTTGTCCGGCGCGGTGCCGATAAGGCGCAGGCCGGGGACGGCCGTCAGCGCCCGTGTCGCGTAGCCGAGCAGTTCGTCCTCGTAAGCGGAGATGCCCGCGCGGCCGATCCGCTCGACGTACGCGAGCGCCGCCCCGAGGCCGGCCGCGTCCCCGATGGAGGCCGTCCCGGCTTCGAACCGCGCTGGCGGCGGCTCGTACGTGGTGCGCTCAAAGGTCACGTTCCGTATCATGTTGCCGCCGCCCTGCCACGGAGGCATCGAGTCGAGCACATCGGCCTTCCCGTACAGGGCGCCGATGCCCGTCGGCCCGTACACCTTGTGCCCGGAGAAGACGTAGAAGTCCGCGTCGAGTTCCCGCACGTCGACGGGCATGTGCGCGACAGCCTGCGCCCCGTCGACCAGGACGCGAGCGCCCGCAGCATGCGCGGCCCGGATTACCTCGCGGACCGGGATGATCGTCCCCAGGGTGTTGGACACGTGCCCGACCGCGACCAGCCGGGTCCGGTCCGTGAGGAGCGCGCGGTACTCGTCGAGGAGGATCTGGCCGCTGTCGTCGACCGGTATCACGCGCAGCGTCGCGCCGCGCTCCTCGGCGAGAAGCTGCCATGGCACGATGTTGGCGTGATGCTCCAGGCAGGAGATCACGATCTCATCCCCGGCGCCCACATATGTGCGGCCCCAGCTCTGCGCGACGAGGTTGATCGCCTCGGTCGCGCCGCGGACGAAGACGATGTCCTCGCTTGACGGAGCGCCAAGGAAGGACGCGACGACGGCGCGCGCGTCCTCATACGCGTCCGTCGCGCGTGCCGCGAGTTCATGAGCGCCGCGGTGCACGTTGGAGTTCTCCCGGGCGTAGAAGCGGCTGAGGCGGTCGATCACCTCCCGGGGTTTCTGCGTGGTCGCGGCGTTGTCCAGCCACACCAGCTGGTGCCCGTTTATCCGTTCGGCGAGAATGGGGAAGTCGCGCCGGAGCGCGTCAACGTCGAACGGATGACCGCCCGGCCGCGTGACGGACGCGCCTCGCCGCTCCGGTTCCTGGCGGAGGAAGTAGAACTCCGGCCCGGGCGGCGACGAGCGAAGCTCACTCAGCCCACCCGCAAGCCCGGCCGGGACGACCGCGGGCGGGGCGAAGAGATCCCATCCGGATGCGGCCTCCAGGCGCGCCGGCACGGGCAGGGCGATTCCCGGGTCCCCGAGCGCGTCCGGCAGGTCGGTCAGCGCGGGTTCCGCCGCTGCGGCCAGCCCGTCGCCTGCCGGGAAACGCGCGGCCTCTGGTTGCCCGGCTACGGTTTCCGGGGGCCTGGCCGCGGTGCGTGGCCGGCCGTTATGGTTACCTGATTCGGCCGGAAACGCGGAGAAAAGCTCGTTGACCAGCCGGGCCAGTATCGCTTCATCCGGTGTCCCGGCGGAGCCTGCCGCGCCATTGGCGTCTGGCCGCCCATCGGAATTCGGGTTCATGATGTCACCGGTACGTGTGCGAGTAGTCGTGGTACTTGCCGACCTCGACATCGTCGAGGACCGCGAGGGCGTCATCGGTCAGCACGGCGAGAGAGCAGTAAAGCGAGATGAGGTAGGAAGAGACCGCGTTGCGGGAGATACCCATGAAGCGGACGGAAAGCCCGGGGCTCTGCTCGCCGGTGAGACCTGGCTGATACAGGCCGATGACCCCCCGGCGCTGCTCGCCGACCCGCAGCAGGAGGATCTTGGTCTTCCCGTCCTCAAGCGGAACCTTGTCCGAGGGCATAATCGGTACGCCGCGCCACGTGATGAACTGGGAGCCGAGCAGGCTCACGGTCGCCGGCGGCACGCCGCGCCTGGTGCACTCACGGCCGAAGGCCGCGATGGCCAGGGGGTGGGCGAGGAAGAGCGCGGGCTCCTTCCACACCTTGGTGAGCAGCTCGTCCAGGTCATCCGGCGTCGGCGCGCCGGTGAGCGTGGTGATGCGCTGCTGGCCCGCGACGTTCGCGAGCATGCCGTAGTCCGGGTTGTTGATCAGTTCGGACTCCTGGCGCTCCTTGATCGTCTCGATCGTCAGCCGCAACTGCTCCTTGATCTGGTCGTACGGGCTGTTGTAGAGGTCGGAGATACGGGTGTGCACGTCAACGACCGTCGACACCGCGTTAAGGAAGTACTCGCGGGGATTGTCCTCGTAGTCGACGTAGGTCTGCGGTAGCTCGAACTCGTCGCGCCCGGGGCAGGCCACATCGACGGACTCGGGATGCCACACCTTGTTCAGCCGGTAGATGCCCGCCTCGACCGGCGTCCACGGCAGGAGGTGAACCAGCCACCGCGGGGTGATCGTCGCCATCTGCGCCGTGGTCTTCGTGGCGTTCGCGAGTTGCCGGGCTGCTCTGTCGGTCAATGAGAGCGGTGCGTCCTGAACGGTGGTCATCGTGATTTCTCCTCGGGTGGATGAAGGATCCCGTCATGCACGCCTCAGCTCACGCTGGACAAACCCGGTTTTACAGACCGGAAAGTCCCGCTATGACGGGACTTACGGCCACTGTTTCCTCTCTGAGGTTTGCCGCACTATTTCAATCGAGAATGACGATTTATTCTGGTCGGCAACGACGGCCGCTGACGGAGGAGGAGCCGATGAAGATCGCCGAGGACATCACCGAGCTGATCGGGAATACGCCGCTGGTCCGGTTGCGCCGGGTCACCGACGGAGCCGTGGCGGAGGTCGTCGCCAAGCTGGAGTCGTTCAACCCGGCGGGCAGCGTGAAGGACCGCATTGGCGTGTCCATGATCGACGCGGCGGAACAGGCCGGGCTGATCGGGCCGGACACGATCATCCTGGAACCGACGAGCGGGAACACGGGCATCGCGCTGGCGATGGTGTGCGCCGCACGGGGCTACCGCTGTGTCCTGACGATGCCGGAGACGATGAGCGTCGAGCGGCGGATGCTGCTGCGCGCGTACGGCGCCGAGCTCATCCTCACGCCGGGCGCCGACGGCATGCCCGGCGCGATCGCCAGGGCGGAGGAGCTAGGCAAGACCGATCCGCGGTATTTCGTCCCGCAGCAGTTCGAGAACCTCGCCAACCCCGCCATCCACCGCGCCACGACCGCGGAGGAAATCTGGCGCGACACCGACGGGAAGATCGACATCTTCGTCTCCGGGATCGGGACCGGCGGGACTATCACCGGCGTCGCCCAGGTGATCAAGGAACGCAAGCCGTCGGCGCGGTTCATCGCGGTCGAGCCGTCGGCGTCGCCGGTGCTGTCCGGCGGCGTGAAGGGACCTCACCCCATCCAGGGCATCGGCGCCGGGTTCGTTCCGCCGGTGCTTGACAGCAGCCTGGTCGACGAGATCATCACCGTCGGCAACGATGACGCGCTCAGCGTGGCCAGGCGACTGGCTCTCGACGAGGGGCTGCTGGTCGGCATCTCCTCAGGCGCGGCCGCATGGGCCGCGCTCCAGGTGGCCCGCCGCCCGGAGAACGCGGGCAAGCTGGTCGTCGTCATCCTGCCCGACTTCGGCGAGCGGTATCTCAGCACGGTGCTGTTCTCCGGCCTGGCCGACTAGTCATGCTGGCGGGCTTGCGGCAGGACGTGCGGGCGGCCCTGGACCGGGATCCGGCCGCCCGCTCGGCGCTGGAGATCATCATCTGCTATCCGGGCGTGCACGCGGTCTGGGGCCACCGGCTCAGCCACTGGCTCTGGCACCATCGGGCCCGGTTGCCCGGCCGGGCGGTCGCGGAACTCACCCGCGTGCTCACCGGGGTCGAGATCCACCCCGCTGCCACGCTCGCTCCCGGCGTATTCATCGATCACGCGACAGGGGTAGTGATCGGGGAAACCGCGGAGGTCGGTGCCGACGTCACGATCTACCAGGGTGTCACGCTCGGCGGTACCAGCCTCGACGAGGGAAAGCGCCATCCCACCGTCGGGGACCGGGTGATCATCGGCTCCGGCGCCAAGATCCTCGGGCCGATCACGATCGGGGACGACAGCCGCATCGGCGCCAACGCCGTCGTCGTCAAGCCGGTGCCACCGGGATCAGTGGTCGTCGGGGTGCCCGGGCAAGTCATCGCCCGCAGCCATCCCCGGCCAGCCACGGCGCTGCCAGCCACAGACGACACGCTGTTGCCTGACCTCGTCGGAACCAGCCTCCAGTCCCTGCTCACCCGCGTCGGCAGGCTCGAGGCACTGGCCGACGGCCATGGCACCAGCCCCGCCATCAGGCCACCCGACGGCGGCGTGTGGCATGGTGAGGACTTCTCCATCTGACGCCAGCCAGGAGCCCGGCGCTGTGGTCGGGGTGCTCCAGTCCTGGCAGGCCCCCGCCGGGCCGGGACCGAAGTTGTCCTTGTAGCACATGTGGCGGTATAGTGACCTCAGGTCATGAGTGCCAGCGTTAAGCCCCGGCTTGCTGGCCGGCAACCCTCGCGTCTGCGGCGGGGTGCCCCGGGTGAGGACCGGGTCCGGCGTGACCGCGCCGGCGCGCACACCTTCAAGGTGGACGAGCCGCCGGCGCTTGGCGGCGAAGACGTCGCCGCGAACCCCGTGCAGTACGCGCTCGCGGCGCTCGGGTCCTGCCAGGCCATCACCTACCGGGTCTGGGCCGCGCAGCTCGGCATCTCCTTCGACAAGCTCGCCGTGCGGGTGGAAGGCGACCTGGACATCAGCGGGTTCTTCGGCTTCGACGACACCGTGCGGCCGGGCTTCACCGCGGTCCGCGTCGAGGTGACCGTGACGGGCCCGGAGAGCGCGGAGCGCTACGCCGAGCTGGCGAACGCCGTGGACGAGCACTGCCCGGTTCTCGACCTGTTCAAGAACCCCGTGCCAGTAACCCGCGTCATCGCCGCCGCAGGCTAACCGACGGTCAGCACCGCGAATCGTTCGAGCTCTTTCAGGCGGAGATCGCGCCGGCGCTGCACCGGGATATTCCAGATCCGCCATGGCAGTGGGACCCGTAGAAGGCCCAGAACTCCTAAAGCTACGGCCAAGGGCAAAGTAGCTGACGACTGATGCGTTGACCTGGCCAGTTGCTCCTGCGCGGCGGTGTCCCCGGTCAGGCAAAGGTGGTGACTGCGGGGTACGGACCACAGGGCGCGGCACGGCCAGCAGATCCCGTCGACCATCCCCAGCCCTCGGCCGGTCGGGGTGATGGTCCGGTGGCAGTCCGGGCACAGGCCCTCCCCGACGCCGCCTGGACGTGTACTTCGTAAACGGGATCGGCGGATCCCTTGCGGGACACGACGATCGTCCTCCCGCCCGACAGCGTCACGGTCCAGAACCTGGTCATTTGGCGACGCGCAGGTGCAACTTGCGGTAGGTAAGAACGCCCGGCCTAGCCAAATAGGTGCGTGTCGAAATACAGGTCCGCCAGATGACGGGGTCAGCGGGTGCGGCGGCGGGCGGCTGGATCGGCTTCGGCTGTGACGCGGGCGGAGGTCTGCTCGCCGAGCCGGACGTAGCGGCCGAGGCTGGCCAAGTGCTGGTGGCGGGACTTGGCCTGGAGCTCGGGGGCGGTGCGGCCGGCGGCAGCCAGGTGCTGGAGGGCCGAATGGCGCAATTGGTGCAGGGTCCACCCTGCCTTGTGCGGGTCGACCGCCTTGCTCGCCTGCTTGAACAGGTACTCGGCGCGCGGGTAGGACAGCCGGCCCCGCCCGGTCTCCGGGCAGGTGTCCTTGTCGGCGGGCGCGCGGCGCCCGGATGCGGGAGCGCGCCGGCCGGCGAGGAACACCGGGCCGGCGGTGCGCCCGCGCAGCAGCCGGGGCAGCAGGCGGGCGGTGCCGGTGGCCCAGTGGACGTACTCGACGGCTCCGCCCTTGGACTTGACGCGGGCCCGCCGGAACTCCGGGTCGAGGTCCTCCACGTTGAGGGTGAGGATCTCCTCCGCGCGGGCGGCGGTCTCGTAGAGCATCCGCCACAGGACCCGCTCGCGCAGGCCGCGCTTGTCGTCGGCGAACAGCTTCTCCAGCCGGGTACGCGGAATCGACCGGTCGCCGCGGCGGGCGGGCTTGCGGCGCTCCAGCCGACGGGCGGGGTTGGTCGTCAGGATCTCGTTGCGCTGCGCCCAGGCGGTGAAGGACGTCAGCGCGGACAGGTGCCGGTTCCAGGTGGCCGCTGCGGCACCGTCCCAGCAGGCCATCACCGCCGCGTAGTCCCCGGGCTGCAGGGTGCCCGCGTCGCGCTGGCCGGCGTTCGCGGTGAGGCGGGCGAGGGTCTCGGCGTAGCTGGCCCGGGTTGTCGGGGCCTTGACGCTGTCGAGGTAACGGTCGACGGCTTCGGCGACGTCCACGCCGGCGGCGTCTGCCGGCTGGCCGGCGGCCGCGGCCGGGAACGGGACGACAGCCACAGGAACCTCCGCTGATGTGACACATAACGTTGCCGAGTCGGGGCCGGCCCGGCGGCCTGCGAGCAGGGCGTCCCCGTCGCCGTCAAGCCTAGTGTGGCACATAATCTAAATTCTGTGTCACATGCCGCCAAGAGGCGAGGCTTGGCGCGGGGCGCCCCGGACGTCGGCCTGTCGGCTTACCGTGGGAAGCATGCCGGACTGGATGCACAGGGCCTTGCGGGGGCCGGGCGCCTTCGTCTGGCGGTGGTTCACGGGCAAGCCCCTCGACGGGGTGCCCCGCACTGACGCCGGGTGGTTCACCAAGGGGCACGCGGAACTTGACCCCGAAACGGCGCCGCGGCCCCCGGAGGCGCTCGGGGCCGAGGTCCGCGCCGACCTGTCGCCGGTGCGCAGTTCCTCGGCGAGGCAGGTCAGCACGCACGCCTCCAGGTGCCGGCGCACGAACATGCCCGGGTGCCCGCGGTCGCGGATGGCCCTGTTCCAGTTCTCCGACGCGAACGACGTGTCGAACGTCCGCGGCCGCTGCTCGCCGGTCCGCTCGTCCACGACCGTGACCCGGTCGGGGATGTGGTCGCGGGTCATCATCGCGTGCTCGCGCACGTAGTCCAGCAGCCGCAGCACGCTGTCGTCGGCACCTCACCTTCAGGTCCAGCACCGCGGCCATCGCGAGCATCGCCGCCCGGTCCTTGCGGAAGTGCCGGGCCACCAGCGGCACGTGGCTGCCGCCGTGGGTCGCGCGGACCCCGTCGATGCGGGCGAGCTCCTCGCCGAACCCGCCCGCGTCCCGGACCGTCTTGCGCGCCATCTCCAGCGCCGCGGCCTGCTTCTCAGCGGCGGGCCCCTGCGGGTCCAGGTGCCCGAGCACCTGCCGGTAGTTGCCGATCAGCGCCTCGGTGACCTTCTGCTGCTGCTGCTTCTTCAGCTCCGCCCGTGCCCGCTTCGTCAGCGTGGCCACCCGCCGGCAGAACATCTCCGCCGTATCGTCGCGGGCCTTCTCCTGCGCGGCGTGCACCATCGCCGCCAGCACCGCCGTGCGCTTCGCCGGCCCGTAGTCACCGAGCACCGCGGCGTCGCCCGAGGCGCCCTCGCCGGCGAAGTCGGTGATCTTCGACAAGGCCACGCCCTGCCACCACGCGCGGGAATCGCCGAAGGAGTCGCCCCAGCGCACCTGGTCGACCTGCTGCCGGAAGTTCGTCCACGACGGCCGCGGCGCGGTCTTCTTCAGCCGGCTGAACGCGCTCTTGCTCCCCGGCTCGCCCGTCAGGAGCGTCTCGTCCAGCCGGGCCGCGCCCGCGGGCCCTATCCGGCCGGCGACCGTCGCGAAGACCGAGGAGTTGACCTCCTCCCGGATCCGCGCGGCCATCTCGTCCAGCGCCGGGTACCCCGGCAGCCCGGACGAGCCCTCGACCAGCTTCTCCAGCGCCACGTTGATCAGGTCGGCCGGGTCGTTCTTGCGCCGGGCGGAACCGCCTGAACCGCGGATACGCGGTCCGCTCGATCGACGTCACGCCGCAACCGCTCCCAGACCCGTAAAGACCAACCCATACGGACCAAAGAACGTACCAGTAGCCACAGCCCTCGCAACGACCAGTCCGAATCCGCTGCGGTCACGCTGCCGACCTGCGGTGACTCACATCAAGATCGCCCTACTGCCGGTTTCCGGCGTATCTTGGCTGCCCCCCTTCTTGGCGCCCGGTTGACGGCCAGGCCAAGCGGGGCACATTGCCCCGGCCGGGAAGAAGGACTCCGCACTCCTGCCGTCGCCGCGGACGCGGCCATCGGAGACCGCAGTGAGATGAAGCCAGGGCGACGAGACGCAGGAACCAGGCCGCCGCCGGCGGCCTGAACGCCACCGTCACCGCCCTCATCGCCGGCCTGCCGGGCGCCTGACGGCTGCCGCGAGCATCAATGTTCCAGCCGGAGTAGTAGTCGGTGGTTTTGCTCATGACAGTTGACCGGAGCGGTCTAACACCGTTAGCTCAGCCGATGTTGGTTCGACCCCTGCACCGACCATTACCTGCGAGAACGCTCGCTAGTTGCCTTCGTGCGGCCATATAGGTCGTTTAGCTCTGCCCGTAGTGTGTAACCGTGTGGGGCCGATCCCGATGCGCTCAGAAACGCACTCCCGCCTCACAGCCGAGGTCAAGCCTGTGACCAGGGGAATTCCGATAGTTTTCGATGTTCGGTTTTGGCTAGTGAGCCGGAGAAGACGCGCAGTTTTGCTTTTGTTCAACTTATTGTGGTGATTTTTCATGCATTATCTCTGGATTTATTCGTAGTTCTGCTGCTAATTTGTGGCGATACGTCGTTTCGGGTGCCATTAGGGAGCCCTCAGTTGGCTGGAGTTGTTCTTTTGCATGCCCTCCGTTGGCGGCTGGCCGGCGTTACCGCGCTGGCCCTGCTAGCCGCGGGGTTCCAGGGTGCCGTGCAGCAGGCGGCGTCGGCGGCCCCCCGCCATCCCGCGGCCGCTGCTGCGGCCGACGTGGCGGCTGTTTCGCGGGCTGCGGTGCGGTCGGTGACGGCGGCGGACGCGGGGATGGCGACCCGCGGTGCGGCGGCGATCGAGGCGCTGTCGGCGGCGCGGGGCAGCGGGCGGGCGGCGGAGATCCTGGCGGACCGGACCCCGTTCTCGCAGACGTTCGCCAACCCGGACGGCTCGTTCACGACGACGACATCGGTGCAGCCGCGGTGGGCGGAGCGCGGGTCGTCGTGGGTGACCGCGGACGCGGCCCTGGTGCGAACGGCGGATGGGTCGCTGTCGCCGCGGGCGGCGCTTGGCGGGCTGACGCTGTCCGGCGGCGGCGGGCGGGTGCTGGCGACGG
>Ga0066797_1000415_pt1 | contig 13001 bp, 15 predicted proteins | sample PersoiDNA2013193_FD_76335 | JGI IMG/M metagenome (GOLD analysis project Ga0066797, IMG submission 76335) | Permafrost soil microbial communities from the Arctic, to analyse light accelerated degradation of dissolved organic matter (DOM) -... | ecosystem: Environmental > Terrestrial > Soil >... | reverse complement strand
GTAGTAGATGATGGCCGACCTGATGACCCGCCTGGAAGTTGTCAATTCCGACTAGATCGAAGCAGCTTCGGTCTGGATAGTCGAGCGTGTCGCGATCAAGGAGGACCAAGGTCTCTGCTCGGCCACCCCAGCAACGCCGAGGCTGACTCGCGGGCGGCCTTGCCCGGTCTTGCGGCGGCTTGCCCGGGCTTGCCGGCATGGCCCGGCCTTACGGCTGCTTTGCCGGGCGTTGCTCCGGGCTTGCCGGCTTTGCGGCGGGCCCTGCGGCGGCATGCCCGATCTTGCGGCGGACTTGCCGGCATAGCGGCTGCTTTGCCGGGCCGTGCGGCGGCTTTGCCGGCTTGGCGGCGGCCTCGGCGGCGGCTTGCCCGGTCTTGCGGCGGGCTTGCCGGGCCTGTGCCGGCATGCGCGGCCGTGCCAAGAAGGTGCCGACCAGGCCATGCCCCGAGAGTGGTCCAGAACGGCCGGCGGATCGGTGGGAGGACTCTAGTGGAGGCGGTGGAATGGGCTGGGCTTAGGGGGTAACGCCTACCCCCTGTGGGTGTAGAAAGTGCCGACCAACCATCGCCATGCTTGGGAAGCAGACACTCTGCCAACTGAGTTACTCCCGCTCGGGAGCAGGGGTAGTTATAGCAGATCGCGCGAGAGGGGCGGAGTGGCCCGAGCCGGCGTCCTCGCCGGTGCCTATGCCGCCCACCCCGAGCGCTTCGTCAAGGGACTGCCCATCCCGGCGCCAGTGCCCTCAACGGTCTGGATCAACCCGCCGCCCAAGGATTTATGTCAGCCTAATCTCCGAACACGGGTGTCTCATTTCGGTTGACAGGCTCCGAAGGGGTCAACTTTCAACCGGCGTTGACACGTTTCTCAAGACGCTCTACGTTCTGTTCTTCATGGAGATCGGGACACTCTTCATGGAGATCGGGACACGGCGCGTGCACGTCACGGCCTCAACGACCAACCCGGACTCTGCCTTCGTCACCCAGCAGGCGAGGAACCTCGTGGCCAGCCCTCAGGTCACATCCCTGAGAGAGGGTTTTCTGAAAGCACTATCTCACTGGGAGCGGACGGTGCCTGAAACACACTGACAAGGGGAACAGAACATGTCCCATCTGTTTGAACCACTAACCCTGCGTAGCGTAACGGTTGCCAATCGGATCGCGGTTTCGCCAATGTGTCAGTACTCGAGTGTTGACGGCTATGTCACAGACTGGCACTTGGTCCACCTCGGCAGTAGGGCGGTTGGCGGAGCTGGGCTGGTGATCACCGAGGCTATGGCAGTAACCCCGCAAGGCCGCATCACCCCACACGACTTGGGGATTTGGAGCGATGATCACATCGAGCCCCTTGCACGTATCGTGCACTTCATGTCGCGACAGGGGAGCCTGGTCGGCATCCAACTTGGCCATGCCGGCCGTAAGGCCAGCACCCCCGCACCGTGGGAGAATCGGTCCGTCACCCTGACCGAAGCTGAGGGTGGCTGGCCGACTGTGGCCCCCAGCGCCGTGGCCTTCGACGAGGGGTGCATAGTGCCGACGGCGCTGACCGAAGAAGGGGTGCAAGGCATAGCGACAGCATTTGCCCAGGCTGCTCGTCGCTCATTGCAGGCGGGGTTCCGGGTTGCCGAAATCCATGCCGCCCATGGCTACCTCCTGCACCAGTTTCTCTCTCCGCTCAGCAACCGGCGAACCGATCGCTATGGCGGCAGTTTCGAGAATCGTACCAGGCTGCTCCGGGATACCGTTTCCGCAGTGCGGGACGTGTGGCCGGGCCACCTGCCGCTCCTGGTGCGGATATCGGTAACCGATTGGGTCGAGGGGGGTTGGGATCTTGAGCAATGTCTGGAACTTGTACGCCAGCTCCAGCCCCTGGGTGTGGATCTGATTGACTGCTCATCTGGCGGCAGCGACCCGCACGCCAGGATACCCATCGGGACTGGGTATCAGACGCCCTTCGCCGAGCAGATCCGCCGGGAAACAGGGAGCAGGACCGGCGCCGTGGGGCTGATAACCTCTCCGGCTCAAGCCGATCACATCATACGTTCAGGCCAGGCCGATCTCGTATTGCTGGGCCGGGAGCTGCTCCGTGATCCCTATTGGCCTCTTCGGGCCGCCAGAGAACTCGGCCAGCTGGTACCGTGGCCCGCCCAGTACGTACGAGCAGCGCCAGCCCATACCCCAGCCTATCAACCAATCGAAACGAAGAACGGGTGGGCCATTGGCCAAGAACGGGCCCAAGTACCTGCGCTGGGCGCTCATCAAGGCGGCCACCCACGCCGCCCGTGATGCCTGCTACCGCGATCGCTACGAGCGGACCAAGCATCGCCTCGGCCGCCAGCGTGGCGCCAAGGTTGCCCGCGTCGACATCGCCCGCCAGCTCTCCGAAGCCATATTGCACGTCCTCACGAAGAACGAACCCTTTGCCCCGGCAGGCCCCGCTATCAAACTGGTCGCGTGACGACCCTCGCCTGGAATTGGGCCGCCGGAGCAGCCTCCCATGCAACCTTGTCCTTCAAGTAGAAGGCCATAGAGAGATGAGCGCTGCTCGATCCCGTCGACGATCCGAGGGTCCGTGACGGACTGAACGGTTCATCGAACCGACGGGAAATCCGCCTTGACGGCGAGGTCCCTTTTCATAGAGCTTGATCGTGGTGGTCCGAGCCTGGTCAGGGGAGCGTCCCGAATACTGGTACCCTCGCTTGCCTGACCTAAGTCGCCGATGAGCGCCGCGCTCTAGCCTCGCCCTGGCCCCGCTCCGGGCCGGTGTCCTGGTGTGGCTCGCTGAAGACGACGTCGGGGTTGCGCATGCGAGACTTGTGGAGAAGATCTTTCGGGATCACAAGACCAAATACCGGTTGGCTGCCTGGGCAATGGGCTCAGGCTCAGCAGCTCCGGAGCGCGGCGCTATTCAAGCCCCCGCCGAAGACCTCCACTTAGGGCTGATTGGGCTCGTCGCAATTCTGCTGCTTGGCATTGCTCTCCAGCGTCGTGAACCCGATGCGGATCAGCAATCTGCGGTCGCCCCCGACGCTACTCCGAACACCGAGTCCTGGCTGGACGACCTGATGGACTCTGGGCCCGATGCGCCGCATCCATGGATCGCGAAGGCCTATGACCTCAGGAAGCCCGGCGGCGATAGGGCTGGTATGATGCGTTGTGACCCCCGGAGGGTCCAGATCGTTGCCATGACACAGCAAGGCAGAGTCGGCGGGTAGTGCGACCGGCATTGGGGAAGAAGCGTGCGTTCATCTCGTCGAGCGAGAGGCTCCGCCACGATCGTGGATGTCGCAGCCGCCGCAGGTGTCTCCCCCTCGACTGTCTCTCGTGCCATTCGCGGCCACCCTGACGTCGGTGAGCAAACGCGCGCGCAAGTGCTGGCATCGGCCGACACACTTCGGTACCGTCCGTCGACGCTGGCTCGTGCGCTGGCCTCCGGGCGTTCCCAGACGATCGGCCTACTTGTTAGCGACATCGCCAATCCGTTCTACCCGCGACTCGCGAAGGCTGTCGAACGTGAGTGCCGCAAGCGTCACTATTCGCTCGTGATCTGTAACACCGACGATAGCGAGCTTGAGTCGGTCGAATACGTCGAGCGGCTGACGGATCAGGGAGTCGAGGGCTTCATACACGCATCGGTCGGAATTGACGAGGGCCCCGTCCTTGAGGCGCTCCGGGACGCTAAGCGGATAGTCTTCGCCAATCGTCGTCCGAGATCTGAATCTGTCAGCTACGTTGTGTCGAATAACGAAGCGGGCGGACGGCAACTCGGCGAACATCTCGTCTCATTGGGCCATCGGCGGATAGGTTTCGTCGCAGGCCCGTCATGGGCGTCGAGCGTGGAAGAGCGTCGCAGAGGACTGAGCCAGGCGTTGGAGGGCTGTGGGGGGCAACTACTCGTCGCCGAAGGCGACTTCGCGGCGACGAAGGCCCCCCAGGCGGTCCGAGCGTTGCTAGCGGCGGCAATACGGCCGACCGCCATCGTTGGGATCAACGATCGTGTTGCTGGCGGAGTGTATGGTCTGCTGCTCGATCTCGGACTTCATGTCCCGGGCGAGGTGGCACTAGCAGGGTTTGACAATATCGACTTCGGCTGGGTACAGGCGTTGTCGCTAACGACAGTTGCGCAACGTACGGACACAATGGGCCGGCGCGCAGTAGAAATTCTGCTGCGCCAGCTCGATAAGCCCTCGGTTCGGATCACGCGGCAGGAGCTCCCGATGGATTTGCTGGTGCGAGGAACGACTGACGCGGGCCAAACGAGTTCGCGAGCCGAAGTCCCGTAGGCGACTGAGGCGCCGACGCCCGAAGCTGCGGCCCGTCCGGAGCTCCATCAATGCGTGTCCGTACGGCTTTCGGGCGGCAACCCCCTTTCTTGGCAAGGGCTATTCCTGGGGCGACCCTGGAGCGCAGCACTGCTCGGAATCAGCAGCTGGTATACTCCTGATGTGCGACAACCGGTAGCGCAACCGGCATCGGTACCGGTAGCGTTATTAGCCACAACGTGATCGGGCGACCCAGCCTGTATTCAAGCAGGATGGGTCTGCCGCATCTGGCAAGGGGGCGTACTTGCAGTCATGAAACCGAGTGAGCGAAAGGTGAGTTTGTGATGGTTGGCCAACGTAACCTGGAAGGTGACCGGACGACTGTCGTCGCACCGCGGATCGCGCATTTCCACTCGGAGGAGGAGGTTCGACGGATCGCCGTCAGGGCGCAATCTCTCCGGATCGAGGTCCTCAAGATGGTCTTCAAAGCCCAGTCAGGTCACCTTGGCGGTGCCTTTTCGGCCGCTGAACTCGTGGCATCGCTGTACTGGCACCACCTCCGAATCGATCCAACGCAACCCACCTGGAGCGAGCGCGATCGGTTTCTGTTGTCGAAAGGACACGCGTCGGCGCTACTCTATGCAGCGCTCGCGCACCGCGGCTTCTTCCCAGTTGCTGAGCTTGAGACGTTTCGACACCTGTCCAGCAGGCTGAACGGGCATCCGGATCGTGGCCTGCCCGGCGTAGAAATAGTGGCGGGTCCACTCGGACACGGCGTGGCGATCGGCGCCGGAATGGCACTATCCCTTCGCATGCACGTCCCGAAACCGTCGTCCCTCTCTTCGCCATCCAGCCACGCGTCACGGGCTCGGGTTTACGTCTTGCTCGGCGACGGGGAACTCGATGCTGGTCTCATCTGGGAAGGCGCCATGACCGCCGCGAAGTATCGCCTCGGCAATCTCGTTGCGATCGTCGACTGCAACGGCGTGCAGCAGACGGGCGCCACCTCCGACGTCATGCCGCTTGAGCCGTTGACTGACAAGTGGCAGGCGTTTGGGTGGCACGTACAAGAAATCGACGGGCATAACGTGGCGGAGATTCTGAACGCAGTCGACCGCGCTGACGAGGTTCATGCCCGGCCGAGCGTGATCCTCGCCAGGACGACGAAGGGCAAGGGCGTGAGCTTTATGGAGTACGACCACCGCTGGCATGGCGGGAAGCCCGATCGAGGCCAATACGAGCAGGCGCTGGCCGAGCTCGAGGAGGGGTTGCGGGCATGGTCGAACTAGCGCCGATGCGCCGAGCCTATGGCGAGGCGCTCGTCGAGTTGGGGCGCGCGGACGAGCGGGTCGTGGCTGTCAGCGCAGACGTCCAGACATCCGACTTCAGCTACCTGTTCAGCGAGGCCTTCCCTGATCGCTTCTTCAATGTCGGGATAGCAGAACAATGTCTCGTTGATGTCGCTGTGGGCCTGGCCTACGAGGGCCTCATACCTTTCGCTAACACGTTCGCCGTCTTCCTCGCGAGTCGCGCCCTGGAGCCTATCCTCACGCACCTGTGCTACGGCAAGGCAAACGTCAAGCTGATGGCGGGCTACAGTGGAATTTCGCCCCAGATGGAGGGACCGACACACCACGCGATCACTGACATCGCCGTCATGAGGAGTCTCCCAGGGATGACTATTGTCTCGCCCGCTGACGCAGTCGCCATGCGCAAACTCCTTCCCCAGGTCGCAGCCTGGCCCGGTCCGGTCTACTACCGTTTCAGTCGACAGGAAGTGCCTGTCGTCTATGACGAGGCGACAGACATCCGTATCGGGACCGCGACGATGCTTCGTGACGGGGACGACGTGTCCTTTCTCGCCGTCGGAACGCTTGTCTCACGATGCCTCGAGGCCGCCGAGAGATTGGAGCGCGAAGGTATTGCAGCCCAGGTGGTTGATCATCACACGATTAAGCCTCTTGACGAACGAGCGGTTGTCGCGGCCGCTGAGAAGACTGGCGCACTCGTTACTGCAGAAGAGCACACGGTTATCGGCGGTCTCGGCGCCGCCGTTGCTGAGGTCGTCACGTCGACCGGTCTGGCCGCTCCGGTCGTGCGGGTTGGAGTAGCCGATCGCTTCCTGGAATCCGGCACCTACTACGAAATGCTCGATAAGTTCGGCATGTCGGTCTGTGATCTCGTGGCCGCGGCCCACCGCGCCATTACGCTGCGAGACGAGCGCGTGGGTCGGGTTGTCGCGCGACCCACGCGCAATCGCTGACGCGTCGGAGTCTCGACCCCGCCGCGGGACGGAAGTCGCTTGGTGCCGGTCTGGAAAACCTGTCTTGCGCGACATCGTCCTTCCGAACCCCGACGTGCGGACCGTCTGAGTCCCACGAAACAACAGCCACGGAGGCAAAGATCGTGACTACACAGGTACCCAGCTCGGTCGAGCGCATGGGTCCACCGATCCTGAGCCACTGGATCGACGGCCGCCCGGTCGAGGTCCTGGCCGAGCATACGGGCGCCGTCCACGACCCTTCGACCGGCGCTGTCATAGCTCGGGTTCCGCGCGGAGGCGCGGCCGAGGTCGACGCCGCGGTTGCCGCCGCACGGCGGGCATTCCCGGGCTGGCGCGACACGCCGCTCATGGCTCGCAGCCAGATCTTCTTCGCCTATCGAGAACTCGTGTATCGGCACCGCGAGGACCTTGCCGCGCTCATCACGCGGGACCACGGTAAGACGTTTCCAGATGCTCTCGGCGAGGTCATGCGCGGTCTCGAGACGATCGAGTTTGCATGCGGGCTGCCCATCCACCTGGCAGGCCTGAACACGCCGAACGTCTCGACTAAGGTCGACGCCCACACGCTCCGACAACCCCTCGGCGTGGCCGCGGGAATCACCCCGTTTAACTTCCCGGTGATGGTCCCGATGTGGATCTACCCGATCGCGCTGGCCTGCGGGAACACATTCGTCTGGAAGCCCTCCTCGCACACGCCGGGTGCGCCACAGCTCCAGGCGGAGCTGTGGAAGCAGGCCGGGCTGCCGGACGGCGTCTTCAACGTCGTCTATGGCGGCCGCGAGGCGGTCGCGGCAATCCTCGAGCACCCCGGCATCGATGCTATCCAGTTTGTCGGCTCCACCCCGGTCGGCCGCTACGTCTACGAGACGGGCGTGAAGAACGGCAAGCGGGTCGGCGCGTACACGGGCGCCAAGAACGCCATGATCGTGCTTCCCGACGCGGACATGGAACTCGCCGCCGACGCAGCGGTTGCCGCCGGCTACGGCTCAGCCGGTGAGCGCTGTATGGCCCAGACCCTGATCATCACCATCGGCGACGCAGCAGATCGGCTGCTGCCGCTAATGAAGGAAAGGATCGGCAAGCTCAAGATCGGCCCAGGCATGGACCCCAACGTCGACATGGGTCCGGTCTACTCGGCCGAACACCGCGCCTCCATCATCGAGTGGATCGACAAGGGCGTCGCCGAGGGCGCGGAGCTGGTCCACGACGGCCGGCGCTTCCACGTGGCCGAGCACCCAGACGGGTACTTCCTGGGCGTGTCCCTCTTCGACCACGTAACGCCCGAGATGGCGATCTACCGCGAGGAGATCTTCGGGCCGGTGCTCGGTATCGTCCGGGCCACGACGTTCGACGAAGCTGTGTCGATGATCAACGGTCACCAATACGCCAACGGCACGTCGATCTTCACCACCGACGGCGGAGCGGCTCGCCGCTTCGAGCTGGAAGTGGACGTCCCCATGATTGGGGTCAACGTCCCGATCCCCGTGCCAGCGGGCTACCTCTCGTTCGGCGGCGCGCGCGGCTCGGCATTCGGTGACCTCAAGATGCGCGGCGAGGACGGCATCCGGTTCTTCACGAAGCAGAAAATTGTCACTGTCCGTTGGCCGGAGCCGGGCCGCCGCGAGTCCCTGAGCCTGGTATTCCCGGGTAACCACTAGATTCGCCCGATGCGATGGCCTTCGCATGGGCTGGAGCGGTAGCGGAGTCCGCGCCGACCGCGAACGTTGGCGCACGCACCTCTTGCCGGTCAGGTGCCCAGACCTGGTGTAGCAACGGGAGGTCGCCGAAGGAGAGCGGCCTCCGCCTCATCCTCGCGCCGATGGACTAGGGTGAGCGCCGCAGCCTGGGCATCGCATCCCACTGGCCGTTCGAGGAGTGGGGTTGGTTCCTGCCCGAGCATTCGACCGCCGTGGCCCTGCTCGATCGGCTACTGCATCACGCCATCACGGTCGTGACCTCAGGCGACTCATTCCGGATGCGGGAAGCCCGAACGCGAGACCGTCCGTGCCGCCTGAGTCATACAAGTCGGCCTTTGTCATGGCCACGGACAGGCGAGCAGATCGAGCACACGCCGACGGAACTCACGTGGGTAACCCCGTCTTCCCATTGCTGCCTCCTATTCGGGACAGCAGCATCATTCCAGTTATCCGACTCCACAGAAGGCAGGGCACACCAGTTCGGCTCGATCGAAGACGCCCGAGCCTTCTGCCAGGGGTTCTTCGCCTGGTATAACGGCCAGCACCGCCACAGCGGAATCGCGCTGTTCACCCCGGCCGACGTCCATTACGGGCGCTCAGACGACCTGCAGCAAGCCCGAGCCGGCGTCCTCGCCGGTGCCTATGCCGCCCACCCCGAGCGCTTCGTCAAGGGACTGCCCATCCCAGCGCCAGTGCCCTCAACGGTCTGGATCAACCCGCCGCCCAAGGAGGTGCCGCTAGATCCCATAGCGTCTTGTCAAGCTTGGACGCCCCAATTGGGGTCGAAATCCTGACCGTTGCGCCAGACTCCCCAGACAATGGAGAGTGCTTTGCGCATGCAGTGGCCGAGGGCGTTCATCGGGCTCTTGCCCGCAGCACGTTTGCGAGCGTAGTGAGCGGCGATGACCGGGTTGTGCTGGACTCCCACGACGGCCATCCGATAGGCCGCTGCCCGAAGGTAGCTGTTGCCGGCCTTGGACATGTGCCAGCTGGTCTCAGAGCTCACGTGCGTGTGTCCACCGATATCGATGCCGATAGTCGCCACAAGGGACCTCCTGCTCCGACTCAGCAGGGTCCCCGCACGCTCCGCTCGACGTTGGCTGACGAGTCCGATCACCGGTCACAGCCGCCGGATCCCAATCACCGTTCCGAGCCGGAGGGCGGGGGCCGGTATCTAGCGGCAACGGTCATCTGCCGGATAGCCGAACACCGGTCTCCCCGCGAGAGTCCGTGTCATCATCGGGCTCTCAACAAGGATTTATGACAGCCTAATCTCCGAACGCGGGTGTCTCATTTCGGTTGACAGGTTCCGATGTACGCGCCAAGGCGAAATGCAGCCCACGTCACGGCGGGTCAACAGCCGGCGACATTTACAGTTGAGTCGGCAGTTGTCGGATCTTCCCTTCGACCGTGCTGCGAAGGTCGACGATGGCCTGCTGGAACGCCGCCAGTACTAACTCCAGCAGCTGATCGGCCACCGAGTCCATCGTGATCCCCCCGGCAGCCAGCGTGCCAAGGACTTCATCCGCCGCCGTTCGCGAGACAGTACGACCGGGGTCAATGACTCCGTGGTCGCGGAATGCGTCGAGGGTGGGGAGTGGAATGGTCGCGATAGTCTCTGGATACGCTACCCCTTCAACGTATTTCACGTCGAGATACGCATCATTTCTGGGCGTCACGCTCGCCCAAAGGAGCCTTTGTGGATGGCCACCGTGATCCAGGATGCGTCTCATTTCAGGGAGTCTATGGAGTTCTTGCCAGCGTTCGTAGACTAGCCTGGCAGTTGAGAGAGCCGCCTGGCCGCGCAATCGAAGATATGAAGGATCCAAGGCGCCCTCGGAGACTCCCTTGTCAATTGCTTGATCGACTACGTTGTCGATCCGGCTGACAAAGAATGAGGCCACTGATGAGACATTGAACAGTCGACGGCGCTGTTGGCCACGGAGGTACGCCCGGAACACATCCTCGAATGTCCGGATCGAGAAGATGGTGGTGACATTGACGTTGATGCCAGTGGCGATGAGCTCCTCGACGGCTGCGATTCCTTCTCGAGTCGCTGGCACTTTGATGAGAAGGTTTGGGCGTTCGACTCGGGCCCAGAGTTCGCGAGCCATATCGATCGTTCCCTGGGTGTCACGCGCTAGTTCTGGCAGGACCTCCAGGCTCACATACCCGTACTGACCAGCTGTGCGTGTGTAGACGGGCTTGAGCTCATCTGAAGCTGCCCGGACATCATCGATCATTAGCCTCAGGAAGAGCTCGTCACCGTGCTCGCCCTGTGCCACCAACCTGGCCAAGTCAGGTTCGTATTCCGAGTTCTGCGCGATGGCGTTGCCGAAAATGACCGGGTTGGTTGTCACCCCAGAAACGCCGTCGTCGCGGACAAGGCGTCCTAGCGCTCCGGTCGAGATGAGCGAGCGATCCAAGGAGTCAAGGTAGGGTACGCAGCCGAACTCGGCAAGTTGAGCGAGGGACGAAGGTTGATCAGCTGACTGTAGTGACAAGTAGCGCCTCTTCCTATTGTGGGGACCGCGTAGACCTACTCACCTGACTAGCTTGTCCAAGCCGGCTGCCATACCCGAAGCGAAACAAGACAGCAGACCATTGTCACCATTTCGCGACTTCGAATGGATAGTCATGGGATGGTCATTTACAAACGCAGTACCTTGAAGACGAATGAGATTTAGCCGGCGAATTCATGCCAAGTTCGGTTCGTGGTATCTAGCCCGGAGTGCCTGAGCGAGACCCTGATCCTCGAGCGTATCCACGCTGAGAAGCTCCCATACACCTGGAAAACTCAATACCGGATTGACGATGCTCTCCGCCAAGTTCGTGACTATCTCGGCCATGGTTCTGTGGCAGGACGCGGAGATGGCTGCTATGAGATCTCGGCTCTCTCGTTGGCTATCCACCCGGTAGTCCGGATATCCACTTCCCATCGGCTCAGCTAAGAGCTGGTCGAATATGAAGCGGAGGTTTTCATCAGCACCCCAGCCGTATCCTTGGTTGAGGGGTAGCGAGATGCAATTTCCTGCATTGATATGGGCGAATAGCCATGCATCGAGAGGCGTCTCGATCCTGCCACAAAAGACATTGGGATACTGCATTGCGGCAATCCCGAATCCTTGGCCGGTTCCGCAGCCCCCGATCACGATGTCCGCCCGCTTGGTGTTCACGAGCAGGCCGGACAGGAAACCGGTATGGATGTACGTCAGTTCCGAAGAGACCCCTGTTCTTCCCATACCGGCGTTGATGATCTCGTGACCACGCCCATCTAGCGCCGCAAGAATGGCCGGATTTCGGCCCACGGCGCTCACTTCGCTGGCAACAGCAATACGCATCGAGTCTCCTTTTCTTCACCAGGTGCATACCGAGGTTAGAGAGCAACTTCGGCTGATTTGATCGGTGAATGATCCAGTGGCTGTTGCCCTCCATGCGATGACTCGGATCCCGACTCTGATGTCTATGGGGACGCTCCATCGCTTCGGCGACTTGGAATAGCAGACATGGACCGTGGCGATCCCGATGCTGTCGATCGTCGGCCAACGCGCGTGAGGCCAAGAGCACAACGGCCGTTAGGAGCCGTGGGCGCGCTCTGTGTCACCAAACCTCCTGCCTTCCGTTGAACGACCGGCGGCGCCATCGCGACCGAAACACGCCACACCCGCCCTCGTCGGGTGGGCGCCGGGTCCTGTCCGTCCTTGGCTCCCGTAGAGTCGGAGGCCAAAGACTTGGACTTGCGGACGCTCTCGTCCGGCAGCGATGCCGGTAGCCTCACCGGTAACGTTAGCACCTTGACCGAGCGCTGCAAGTGACCTAGCATCCCAGAGCGCTCCGCCGTGGCGCGCCATGGGAAGTGCCGCGAGTAGCGATCCCCCGCTGGGGCTGCCGAAGGGTCGATTGAGGAGGACGAATGCGAATTGGTTGTGCTGTTCCTGTATCGGAGATTAGGGCTGCTCGGGACCTTGGTTTTGACTTCGTTGAACTTCGTGTCCGGGAGTTGTATCCGGACGGTCCTGAGTCAGCATTTGGGGCGACCGCTCGATTGGTGGATTCGATCGGCGTTCCGGCTGAGGTATTCGCGTTCTTGCTGCCTCCGGAGCTGAAGGTCGTCGGACTCGCGGTAGACAGGGATAGTCTTCGGAGCTGGGTAAGGACTGTTGCACGCCGGGCGAGTCTGCTGGGTGGCCGAGTGATCGTGGTAGGGAGCGGTGAAGCCCGACGAGTGCCTGCGGGCTTCCCGAGCGGCCGAGCCCTAGGGCAGCTTGCCGACTTTCTCAAGGATGCCGACGAGGAAGCATCGAAGCAAGGGCTCTTGATTGCCCTCGAAGCTATAAACAGGACTGAGACTAACCTGCTTCATTCGCTAGACGAAGCCTGTTCTCTCGTGGAATCGCTCGCTCGTCCGGGGCTAGGTGTCGTGGCGGACCTGTATCACATGCTGGTCGAGGGCGAGCCGCTGTCGCACCTCACTCGACCGCTCGAGCGATTGTTTCACGTCCAGCTCGCCGACTCGGGGCGTCGTCCGCCCGGCCAGGGTTGCTTTGACTTCTGGACGGCGTTTACCTTCCTCAATAGCGTTGGATATGAGGAGAGCGTATCTCTTGAATGCTCTTTCAGCCGGTTTTCCGAGGAAGGTGGTCCCGCTCTCGACTTCGTCCGCCGCGCCATGGAGACGACCGGATCACTTGAATTCCTCCGCTAATAGGTGGCGACGGTCGGACCCTCGCCCGATTCGCTGACGACAGGAGCGCACCCGACG
>Ga0066797_1000414_pt1 | contig 13030 bp, 6 predicted proteins | sample PersoiDNA2013193_FD_76335 | JGI IMG/M metagenome (GOLD analysis project Ga0066797, IMG submission 76335) | Permafrost soil microbial communities from the Arctic, to analyse light accelerated degradation of dissolved organic matter (DOM) -... | ecosystem: Environmental > Terrestrial > Soil >... | reverse complement strand
CTCCTGCTCTTCCTTCAGGGCGCGGAGCGTCTCGTCGTGGCTGATTCGCTCCAGGCGGATCTTGTGCTCCGCCTGCTCCTGTTCCATCTTCCGCTGTTGATCGGCACGTTGGGCCTCGCGTGTCAGCCGCAGATCGGCCAATTCCTGGGCCTGCCGCTCCGTCTCAGACTCCAGCTTGAGCCTGGTGCGAGCCTGGATCGCGTCATCGTGCATGGCCTGAAGCTTGTCGCCCGGATCGAGGTTGACAAGTTTCACCCCCATCGTGTTCCGGCCCGCCTCACGAATGCCGCCAACCCCGATGCGCACCATCTGTCCGCCAACCGTGATCAACATGATTTCATCCGTGTCCCGCACGGTGAGCGCGCCGATGACCCCACCGGTCTTGTCGCCGGTCTTCATTGTGATGATGCCCTTGCCGCCGCGCGATTGGATACGGTATTCGTCAAAACCCGTGCGTTTGCCGATGCCGTTCTCGCCGGCGACCAGCAGAGCTGCATCCGGCACGATGATGGCCGCAGCCACCAGCGCGTCGCCCTTCTCCAGGTTGATGCCGCGCACACCACCGGCGGCACGACCCATCGACCGTACGTCCGCCTCGTGAAAACGGATGCTCATGCCGTCCTTGGTAATCAATACCACATCGTCGCCCGGATCCTTGACCTCGTCGTTCTCAACAATGCTGCCCCGCGTCAGCTTCACGTCAATCAATGTGTCGCCCGGCTCGATGCCGATGGCGATGATGCCGCCCTTGCGGACATTGGAAAATTCATTGAGCGAGGTTTTTTTGACCGCACCTTGCTGTGTCGCGAAAAAGAGTTCGCCGGACTGCTGCCACGTCGAATCTTTTTTGTTTGCGTCCGTCTTGGACAGGATGCGGATAAGCGCAGCCACTTTCTCGTCAGCCTTCAGTTCCAAAAGGTTCGCGATGCTCTTGCCTTTTGCCGCCCGGCCCATGTCCGGAATCTCATGGACGCGCTCCACATACACACGTCCGGTGTTCGTGAAGAACATCAGATAATCGTGCGTGCTGGCGGTGAAGAGATGCTCGACAAAGTCCTTGTCGTCCGCCGTCTCGCCTTCCTTGGTCGTCATGCCGATGACACCCTTGCCGCCGCGGCGCTGCGCGCGATACTGGCTGACATTCGTACGCTTTAAGAGCCCGTTGTGCGTAAGCGTGATGATGACGCCTTCGTTCGCAATCAAGTCCTCAATGGCGATCTCGCCCTCGTCCGGAATAATCTCCGTCTTGCGTGGCGTGGCGTGCTTTTCCTTGATGGCCAGCAACTCATTCTTGATGATGGCCATCACGCGCGGTTCCTTCGCAAGAATGTCGAGCAGGTCCTTGATCACCTCGATCAAGGCCCGGTATTCCTTGTCCACCTTGTCGATTTCCAACCCGGTCAATTGATACAGGCGCAAGTCAAGGACGGCATCCACCTGCCGCTCAGTGAGAGCATAGCGGCCCGCTTCCAGGCGCGCTTCGCTGCGGATGAGAATACCCCATGATTCCACCTGGGCGCGTGACCATTCAAACGCCAGCAACTTGATCTTCGCCTCGTCGCGGGTCTTGCTGGAGCGAATGATATGGATGAACTCATCCAGGTTCGATAACGCGATCAGATACCCTTCGAGCAGTTCGGCGCGTTCTTCAGCCTTCTTCAGTTCAAAGCGGGTGCGACGCAAAATAACTTCGCGGCGATGCTCAATATAACACTGGATGATCTCCCGCAGCGTGAGCGTCTTCGGGCGGCCATGATCAATCGCCAGCGCATTAACACTGAAGGAAACCTCCAACTGAGTGTGCTGAAACAGCTTGGCAATGACCACTTTGGGCGCGGCCTCGCGTTTCAACTCAATGACCAGGCGGCAATGCTCGTCCGACTCGTTGCGCATCGCGGAGATTTCGGTAACGATCTTCTCGTTTACAAGATTCGCAATTTGCTCCTCCAGTGCGGCGCGGTTGACGTTGAACGGGATTTCCGTGATGACAAGCTGCTCGCGGTTGCCCTTCATCTCCTCCACGCCGATGCGCCCGCGCAGCTTGAGGCTCCCCTTGCCCGTCGTGAAATAATTCTTGATGCCTTCAATGCCGCAGAGATAGCCGCCCGTCGGAAAATCCGGGCCTTTGATGTGCTTCATCAGTTCCAGATTCGTGATGCTCGAGTTGTCGATCTGCGCACAGATGCCGTCAATAACTTCGCCCAGGTTGTGCGGTGCCATGTTCGTCGCCATGCCGACGGCGATGCCTGTGCCGCCGTTGACCAGCAGGTTCGGAAATGCCGCCGGGAAAACCCGGGGTTCAGTGAGGCGCTCGTCGTAGTTCGGAACGAAATCCACCGTTTCCTTTTCCATGTCCTGCATCAGCAATGCGCCCAGATGCGTCAGCCGCGCCTCAGTATAACGCATGGCCGCAGGCGGGTCGTTTTCAACGGAACCAAAATTGCCCTTCCCATCCACCAGCTTCTCACGCATCGCCCACGGCTGCGCCATGTGGACCAGCGTCGGATAGATCACGGCTTCGCCGTGCGGATGGTAGTTACCGGAGGTATCGCCGCAAATTTTGGCGCACTTATAAGGCTTGCGTCCGGGGAACAGAGAAAGCTCGTGCATCGCGTAAAGGATGCGCCGCTGCGAAGGTTTCAATCCGTCACGCACATCCGGCAACGCGCGCGAAATGATGACGGACATCGAATAGTCGAGGAACGAGTTCTTGATCTCGTCCGCGACGTTGATTTTGGAAAGCTTTTCGCCCTGGGTGTAGGCGCCTCCGCTGGGTTGTTGTTGCGGCGGTGGAGTCGGTTCAGTTTCGTCTGGCATGGTGCGGTGGTACGGAAAAAGTTAAATTGTATCAAACGTCAAGATTGCGGACGTTCAGCGCGTTGTCTTCGATGAACTGGCGGCGGGGCTCAACTTCATCGCCCATGAGCCGCACAAACATCTCCTCCGCCTCGACGGCATCGGTCAGTTCAATGCGGAGCAGCTTGCGCTGGGTGGGGTTCATTGTGGTCTCAAAAAGTTCCTTCGCATCCATTTCACCCAGCCCCTTGAAACGAGTCATCTGGATGCCCTTTTTACCGACGGTTTTCACGCTATTAAGGATTTCCGGGATGGAGAACAGCGGGGTCACATTGGCGCGCTCGCCTTCGCCTTCGGTCAGCTCAAACAGCGGCTTGTCCTGCGCCGCATAATGATCCACAGCCAGGCCTTTCTTCGAGAGCTTGCCCAGCAGGTCGGCGATGGCCTTGCTTTCCAGGTGCAGGTCGGAAACTTTCGCCCGGCGCGTTGGGCCGTCCTTCTTCCGCTCGAACTCGGTATCCGAGCCGAACAGGTCACCATTGGCCTGTTTGAAACCATCCAATTCCTGGGCTGTGATAAAGTAATGCACGGTCTCATCATTGCCGGAACGAACCTTCACCATGGACTGCGGCAAGGTGCCGTCCGCATCGCGTTTTTCAACATAGCTGGCGAAGTCGCCGCCAAGCCGCTTGATATAGATGGCGTGCTTGTCGAGCGATTCGAGCAACGAAAGGATTTCCTCCAGCTGCTTGGGCGTGAATTCACGGCCATCGGAGAGGTTTTTCAACTTCACTTCTTCCGTGCCGTTTTGCAGCAGGATGCGGTTTAGCTGTACATCGTCATCGATGTAATCCGTTTTTTTCTTGCGCGTGATGGAATACAGCGGCGGTTGTGCGATGTACACAAAGCCTTGTTTAACCAACTGCGGCATCTGACGGTAGAAGAAGGTCAGCAACAACGTGCGGATGTGCGAACCGTCCACGTCGGCGTCCGTCATGATAATAATCTTGTGATAGCGCAATTTCTCCAGATTGAACGCGCCCTCCCCTTCGCCATCACCGATGCCGGTGCCGATGGCGGTGATCATCGTCCGGATTTCAGTATTCTGAAGCACCTTATCAAGACGCGCCTTCTCCACGTTGATCAATTTGCCACGGATCGGCAGGATCGCCTGAAATTTGCGGTCACGCCACTGTTTGGCCGAACCACCGGCGGAGTCACCTTCGACGATGTACAACTCGGTGTTCGCCGGGTCGCGGTCGGAACAATCCGCCAGCTTGCCCGGCAGACCGCCACCGGTCAGCGCTGATTTGCGGACGGCTTCGCGCGCCTTGCGCGCCGCTTCCCGCGCCCGCGCGGCGGTCAGCCCCTTGTCGATGATGCGCTTCGCCACCGGCGGATTCGCATCGAAATAGCTCATCAATCCCTCATACGTCACCGAGCCGGTAATGCGCTCAACTTCGGGCGAAAGCAGCTTCACCTTGGTCTGGGATTCAAATTTAGGATCGCTGTGCTTGACCGAAATCACCGCCGTCAAACCTTCCCGCACATCGTCGCCCGTGATCTGCGGGTCTTTATCCTTCAAAATCTCATTGGACTTGGCGTATTGATTGATGGCGCGGGTCACCGCGCTGCGGAAGCCGGATAGATGCGTACCACCGTCCGGATTGTGGATCGTGTTGGTGTAGCAGAGCACCTGGTCGTTATAGCTGTCGTTATATTGCATCACGATCTCGACATGGACCTCAATATCCTTGTCATCCAGCTTCTCCTTTGTTTCCTTGCGGAACGAAATCGGCTTGGGATGCAACGGTTCCTTGTTCTTGTTGAGCTGCTTGACGAATTCCTCAACCCCGTTCTTGTAGTAAAACCGCTCCGGCTCGGTGGTGGTTTGCCGTTCATCGGTGAAAATAATTTCCAGGCCGGAATTCAAGAAGGCCAGCTCGCGCAGGCGCTGGGCGATGATGTTCGTCTTGAACTCCACCGTCTCGCGGAAAATCTCCGGGTCCGGCTTGAAAGTGATAAGTGTGCCCGTGCTCTTTGCCTTGCCGATGACCTCGAGTTTCTTCACCGTTTTGCCGCGCTCGAATTCCATATGATGGACCTCGCCACCGCGCGACACCTCGACCTCGAACCACTCGGACACGGCGTTGACGCATTTCGCACCGACACCATGGGTGCCGCCGGAAAATTTATAACCGCCCTGGCCGTACTTGCCGCCGGAATGCAGCGTGGTCATAACCAGTTCAACCCCCGGCAGACCGGAGTCCTTGTTGATATCCACCGGGATGCCACGCCCGTCGTCGCGGATCGAGATGGAGCCGTCCACATGGATCGTCACGTCGATGCGTGAGCAGTGCCCGGCCAGGTGTTCATCCACGGAATTGTCCAGCACCTCGCTCACGCAATGGTGCAGCGCGCGCTCATCCGTACCCCCAATGTACATGCCGGGTTTCTTACGGACGGCCTCGAGTCCCTTGAGCTGGCTGAGGTCGTCAGCGCCATATTTGCCCTCGGCAATCTTGTCTGTAGACACTGCTTTTTCTTCCGACGAATCAGAAACACTCGACATAATTTTGGTGCAATTCCGGGTAAAATTTGATGCGTTAGCGACAATAAAAAAGATACAAAAAACAGCTCAATTTCACAATGCGAAACTACGCTTATTTTGGATGAAAAACACCATTAGTTGTGTCGGTTTTTCCTTGCCAACCAAACATATGGTATCCATCAAAAGCCCTACTTTTGCTCCCTTTTTATAAATCTCACTCGCTTTTTGACGATGCGAACCCTAATTTCACAGAATGTCTTTGACCAAAGATCATCTGGCACATCCCGACCAATTTATTAATCGCCACATCGGCCCGAATGTGGACGAAACAAGCGCCATGCTGGCGCTGCTCGGCTACCAAAATCTGAATGCGCTCATCGATGCTGCCGTTCCAAAAAAAATCCGGGCCGGCAAAAAGCTGAACCTGCCACCCGCACGCACCGAATTTGATGCCCTCGCCGAACTCAAGCGCATCGCCTCCGAAAACAAGGTGTTCCGTTCGTTCATCGGCCAGGGCTATTATGACACCATCACCCCGCCGGTCATCCAGCGGAACGTCCTCGAAAATCCCGGCTGGTACACCCAATATACGCCATACCAGGCTGAGATCTCCCAGGGCCGTCTGGAGTCGCTGTTGAATTTTCAGACGGTGGTCATAGACCTCACCGCGATGGACATCGCCAACGCCTCGCTGCTCGATGAGTCCACCGCCTGCGCTGAGGCCATGATGATGTGCCATCGTTTCAAAGCTACGGACACACGTAACGTCTTTTTCGTTTCTGCAAACTGCCATCCGCAAAACATCGAAGTCGTCCGCACCCGCGGCGAGGCGCTCGGCGTGGAAGTGGTCATCGGCGACCACGAAACCTTTGCGTTCTCCGACAAGGTGTTCGGCGCACTCGTGCAATACCCTGATACGTTCGGTGCCATCCATGATTTTTCCCCGTTCATCGAAAAAGCTCACGCCATTGGAGCGATGGTCACGGTATCGGCGGACCTCCTCGCACTCACCCTTATCAAGCCGCCCGGCGAATTCGAAGCGGACATCGCGGTCGGCAGCGCCCAGCGCTTTGGCGTGCCGCTGGGTTATGGCGGACCACACGCCGCTTATTTCGCCACGCGCGATGAATTCAAACGCCAGATGCCGGGCCGCCTTGTTGGCGTATCGAAAGACTCACGCGGCAAACCCGCCCTGCGCCTCGCCTTGGGCACACGCGAACAGCACATCCGCCGCGAGAAGGCCACCAGCAACATCTGCACAGCCCAGGCACTGCTTGCCAATATGGCCGCGCTTTATGCGGTATATCACGGGCCGGAAGGGCTGAAACGGATTGCGAAGCGCATCCATATCATCGCCAACCATTTTGCAACCTCGGTGATGGCGAAGGGATTCACCGTTGATTATACTGAGTTTTTTGACACGATCAGCGTGGTGTGTGGGTCCGAAAAGCAACGCGACGAAATCCTCAAGCGCGCAAACGAAAACGCGATGAACCTCCGTGCTCATGGATCGAATCTTATCCTGGTTTCATTCGACGAAACCTCAGACGTTTCAATTCTGTCCGACTTAATCGCTGTTTTCTCAGGCAAACAGGCCGAGCCATTCGTAATCGAAAACAGCCTCGAGGAAACGGAATTCGGTTTCCGGGATTTCCACCAACGTACGACCCATTTCCTTCAGCACTCCGTCTTCAACCGCTACCATAGCGAGACCGAAATGCTCCGCTACATCAAGCGCCTGGAATCCCGCGACCTCTCTCTCACGGCCTCGATGATCCCCCTCGGCTCCTGCACGATGAAGCTCAATGCCGTCGCTGAGATGTTTCCCGTGTCATGGCCGGAAATCGGCAGGCTGCATCCGTTCGCGCCCCTCAGCCAGGCGCGCGGCTACCAGATCCTGTTTCAAAACCTCGAAGACTGGCTCGCGGAAATCACCGGCTTCGCCGGCATCTCCCTTCAACCCAACGCCGGTTCCCAGGGCGAATATGCCGGTCTGCTGGTCATCCGCGCCTACCATGTATCGCGCGGTGACAAGCACCGCAATGTCTGCCTCATCCCCACCTCCGCGCACGGCACCAACCCCGCCAGCGCCGTCATGGCCGGCATGACGGTTGTCGCCGTGGCCTGTGACACCAACGGCAACATTGACGTCGCCGACCTGCGCACCAAAGCCGAAGCGCACAAGGCCGATCTCTCCTGCCTGATGATCACCTACCCTTCCACGCATGGCGTGTTCGAGGAGACCATCCGGGATATCTGCGACATCATTCACCAGAACGGCGGTCAGGTCTATATGGACGGCGCGAACATGAACGCCCAAGTCGGCCTTACCAGTCCGGGCTTCATCGGCGCGGACGTTTGCCACCTGAACCTGCACAAAACATTCTGCATCCCCCACGGCGGCGGCGGCCCCGGTGTGGGACCGATTGGCGTGGCCAAGCATCTGGTTGGATTCCTTCCCAGCCATCCTGTGTTTACCAACCGGCTGAACGACGATCATTCCAAACAACATATCGGCCCCGTAAGCGCCGCCCCGTGGGGCAGCGCCAGCATCTGCACCATCTCCTGGATGTATATCGCCATGATGGGGCCGGAGGGACTCACCGAGGCGACCAAAGTTGCCATCCTCAATGCGAACTACATCGCCGCCCGGCTCGAGAAGTATTTCCCAACGCTCTACCGCAGCAACGGTCTCGTCGCGCATGAATGCATCCTGGACCTGCGCGCCTTCCACAACACCACCGCCGAGGATGTCGCCAAGCGCCTGATGGATTATGGTTTCCACGCACCAACACTCTCATGGCCCGTCGCCGGCACGCTCATGGTCGAACCGACCGAGAGCGAATCCAAATACGAGCTCGACCGCTTCTGCGACGCCATGATCTCCATCCACGCCGAAATGACCGCCATCGAGAACGGTACTGCGGACGCGAAAAACAACCTGCTCAAGAACGCTCCACACACAGCTGACCAGATCGCGAGCGACAATTGGAACCATCCTTACAGCCGCGAACAGGCGGCGTTCCCGGCAAAGAGCCTGCACGATTACAAGTTCTGGCCGCACGTCAGCCGCATTGACAACGTCTATGGCGACCGTAACCCGGTTTGCTCCTGCGTCGGCATGGAGAGCTACCAAAGTTAACAGCCATCACCCGACCAGCCGGCCATCTGATCCGGCTGGTTAAAATCATATCGATTTGGCTTTACTCGTCCGCAATCCGGGCGATTTAAAATCAGACATATGAATCGTATTGTTAAACTTTTTCGTCGCTGGCTGAAACACCACCGGCACGCTGACTGGCTTGAAATCCAGCGCCTTGCCCGGTGACACCGGCTTGGTCGGGATCACTTGACTCTGGCACTAAACATCTTATGCCAAGCGATTGGCAATATACGGTTGGCCGGTGAACGCTGGACGGTGGAATCTGTCAGTAACGATTGAATCAATTGATGCCATGAAAATCACTGACGTATTGCGGGCGGAACACGCTGTGTTCCACAACCTGTTCGACCATATCGAGACCACCGTGCCGCAGCTCAAGACGCTGGCCGAGGTTAAAGGCCTTGCCACCGTCGTGGACAAGCTGCACGGCCCGCATTCCAAGACCGAGGACGACCTGTTTATCGAGCCGCTTGAGCCTTACTTCGACCAGATGGGCCAGAAGGAGACCTTTCATGACGAACACGAGCACATCGAGGCGACGCTTGCCAAGGTCCAGACCGCCCGGACGCTCAAGGACGCCAAGAAGACCCTCCTCAACGCCATCGCCGCCTCCCGCAAGCATTTCGACAAGGAGGAGCGCGTCGTGTTCCCGCTGGCCGAACGCATCCTCAAGGCCAACACCCTGAATAAACTGGGCGAAGAATGGCTCCATCGCCGCGAGGTCGGCAAGTAGAGATTGTTCCCGCTATTTCAGCTCAATCCCCACCGGACAATGATCGCTGCCCAGCACCGCCGGGCGGATGAACGCGTGCTTAAGCTGCGGCCGCAGCGCTTTTGAAAGCAGGAAGTAGTCAAGCCGCCACCCGACGTTCCGCCCACGCGCCCCGCCCATCGGACTCCACCAGCTGTAATGTCCCACGCCCTTTTCGAACTCGCGGAATGTGTCCACAAAACCCGCCTCCACGAACGCGCTGAACCCGTTGCGCTCCTCAATCGTAAAACCATGATTGCGCACGTTGGCTTTCGGATTCGCCAGGTCGATCTCCGTATGCGCCACATTCAGATCGCCGCAGAAGATCACGGGCTTCTTCTTCTCGAGCTTCTTCAGATAGGCGAGAAAATCCTTGTCCCACACCTGCCGGTAAGGCAACCGCTCCAGTTCGCGTTTCGAATTCGGCGTATACACATTCACCAGAAAAAAGCCGGCATATTCGGCGGTCAACACCCGGCCTTCTTTGTCATGTTCATCGATGCCCAGATGCGGTGTCACTTTGAGCGGACGCTCCTTCGTGAAGATGGCCGTCCCGGCATAGCCCTTCTTCTGTGCGCTGTTCCAATACGCCGTGTAATGGCGTGGCCAGAGCTGCTCCACATCCTCCGCTGTGCATTTGATCTCCTGCAAGCACAGGATGTCCGGCTGCTCCGTGTCGAGGAATTCCAAAAAGTTCTTCTTCAACACCGCCCGCAACCCGTTGACGTTCCAAGAAATCAATTTCATGCGCCCAAAATAAACCAAGGATTGCGATAGATAAACACGGATGTTTGGCCTGGCTGGCAAAACGTGGCACACGCAGTCAGAAGGTGGAAACTGTCGCGCTGCGACAGTTTCTGCCTGCGCAGCAGGCACCTTGCGTGTCCAAATAGGCCGTGATGCCTGATAAGGCCGGGTCTCTTTACTCGATGTCCCCCTTTCTACCCGTTGACCTTCAGCCATTGTCAGCTTACCGTGTTGTCCGTCGAATGATTGCCAACCTTGCCAAACCGAACCTGTCGCAGCCGAATTTCCGCACCGGTGATGAGCGCCTCGTCAAGCTCACTACCAACGCCGCGAAGAAGGTCTCCACCCTGCTCACCAAGCAGGGCCGGCCCAACGGCGTCCTGCGCGTCGCCGTCGTCGGTGGCGGCTGCTCCGGCCTCCAGTACAAGATGGACCTCCAGGACAACCCGGCCAATCGCGACATCCTCGTCGAGAGCGGCGGCGTCCGCGTCGTCGTCGACCCCAAGAGCGCCCTCTACGTCACCGGCAGCGAACTCGACTACGTCGACGCCTTGCAAGACGGCGGCTTCAAGGTCAAGAACCCCAACGCCGCCACCAGTTGTTCCTGCGGCGAAAGCTTCACTGCTTAGAGCCTGTCTGCACATGACGCGCTTGGTGATTCCCGCTCGTCCTCGTTCTCGTCCTCGTCCTCGAACGGCCCCACCAAACCTCTGACCAAAATGCCTGACTACTTCGCCCTGCTGAACGAGCCCCGCCGCCCGTGGCTGGATGCCGGCACCCTCAAGCAGAAATTCCTGACCCTCTCGTCCGCCGCCCATCCCGACAAGATCCATTCCGCCAGCGACACTGAAAAATCCGCCGCCGCCCGGACCTTCGCCGACCTGAACGCCGCCTACAACTGCCTCGCCGATCCGAAAACCCGCCTGCTCCACCTGCTCGAACTCGAGCTGGGCACCAAGCCCAAGGACATCCAGCAGATTCCTACGGCGCTCGCCGACCTCTTCGCCGAAGTCGCCATGACCTGTCGCAGCACCGATACCTTTCTCATCGAAAAAGCCAAAGCCACCTCGCCCCTCGTCCAAGTGCAGTTGTTCGAGCGCGGTCAGGAATGGGTGGAAAAGTTGAACGCCCTGCAGCAGAAGCTCAACGCCCTGCGCGACCAGCTCATCACCAGCCTGCAATCGCTCGACACGCAATGGCTCGTTGCCGACGCCGCTTCGCGCAGCAACTCCTTGTCAAAGATCGAAGACCACTACCGCCTTTTCGGTTATCTCAATCGCTGGCACAACCAGATCCATGAGCGCGTCATTCAGCTTTCGTTCTGAACCGGAGCTTTGCCGGACCATTTCGGCAAAACCATGGCGGCCTCCAGTTCCACGAGTCAGGCATTTTAAAATCGTGGTCCCCTCTCCCCCTCGGGGGAGAGGGCTAGGGTGAGGGGGCAACGACGTTCAACCACCAGCAGCCATTCATCAAGGCCGGCCCGCAAACCACTTCAGTTGTCAAAGACCACCCTCAAATTCACCCCTCCTTCTGAAACACCACCACCCCCAGCGGCGGCAAATTAAACTCCGCCGAATGCTGCTGCCCATGCGTCGGCACATCCTGCGCCGTCACGCCACCGCAGTTCCCCGTGTTGCTGCCCGCATAGACGCCCGCATCGCTGTTCATCACTTCCTTCCACTTCCCGCCCAGCGGCACGCCCACGCGATAGCCCGGACGCGGCACCGGCGTCAGATTCAGGATAACCACCGTGTGATTCTTCCCGTCCGCCGTCTGGCGCAAAAATGACAGCACGCTGTTCTCGCGGTCGTTGCAGTCAATCCACTGAAAGCCCCCATGCTCGTAATCCCCCTGCCAAAGTCCTGGGGACGAGCGATATAAGTGATTCAAGTCCTCGACAAATTTTTGCAGCCCGCGATGATACGGCCCCGCGTCCAGCAGCCACCAGTCCAGCGGCGCGTTTTCATTCCATTCCTTCGTCTGGCCAAACTCGTCGCCCATGAATAAAAGTTTTTTTCCGGGGAACATCCATTGATAAGCCAGCAGCGAACGCAGATTCGCAAATTTCTGCCAGTCATCACCCGGCATCCGCCCGATCAACGAAAGCTTCCCGTGTACCACCTCATCATGCGACAGCGGCAGCACAAAGTTTTCGTTATGATGATACAACATCGCGAACGTCAGGTCGTTCTGGTGATACTTGCGATGAATGGGTTCATGCTTGAAGTAACCCAGCGTGTCGTGCATCCACCCCATGTTCCACTTGAAGTTGAATCCCAGCCCGCCGATGTATGGCGGCCGCGTCACCTGCGGCCATGCCGTCGATTCCTCCGCGATCGTGAGGACGCCCGGAAACTCCATGTGCGTGATGTGATTGAACTTTTTCAGGAACTCGATCGCCTCCAAATTCTCGCGTCCGCCATGTTCGTTCGGGATCCACTCACCCGCCTTGCGCGAATAATCCAGGTACAACATCGACGCCACCGCATCCACCCGCAGGCCGTCGATGTGAAAACGCTCGCACCAGAACAACGCGTTGGCCACCAGGAAGTTCGACACCTCATTGCGCCCGAAATTAAAGATCAACGTCCCCCAGTCCTGATGCGCCCCCTTGCGCGGATCCTCGTGTTCAAACAGCGCCGTGCCGTCGAACTTCGCCAGCGCCCAGGTATCGCGCGGAAAATGCGCCGGCACCCAGTCCACGATCACCCCGATGCCCGCCTCATGCAGCGCATTTACCAAAAATTGAAAATCCTCCGGCGTGCCAAACCGGCTCGTCGGCGCATAAAAACCTGTCACCTGATAACCCCACGAAGGATAAAACGCGTGTTCCGCCGGCGGCATGAACTCCACGTGCGTGAATCCCATCCGCTTCAGATACCCCACCAGCGGCGTTGCCAGCTCGCGGTAGCTCCACGATTCCGTCGCCGTTTTTTTCTGCCACGACCCCAGGTGTACCTCGTACACGCTCATCGGCGAACGCAGCGGATCCCGCTCCCGCCGCTGCTTCAGCCACGCG
>Ga0066797_1000413_pt1 | contig 13038 bp, 5 predicted proteins | sample PersoiDNA2013193_FD_76335 | JGI IMG/M metagenome (GOLD analysis project Ga0066797, IMG submission 76335) | Permafrost soil microbial communities from the Arctic, to analyse light accelerated degradation of dissolved organic matter (DOM) -... | ecosystem: Environmental > Terrestrial > Soil >... | reverse complement strand
TCAGCTCCAGGTACCCCGCATGCGCGGCCAGCCGCCGCGCCGCCGACGCCACCCCGAGCAGCTGACCCTCATCAAGACGATCCAGGTTCGCGACAGCCTCGCCCGCCAGCGCGGCCAGCCACGGGCCGGGCCGCAGCCCGTCCGCCGCGCCGTCCTGGGAGAACTCAGCCCAGGACGGCGCCTGGCCGGGACCGCCATGCGAGGACTGAGACACGAGGCACCGCCATCCCCTCGGGAGAGGGCTCTTCTACATATCCTTCACAATAGCACACTTGTTCGCTGATGACGAGCCTCAATCTCATACCTCAACAATTTAATGTTCGAATAAATCAATCGAAAAGCGGCGTAAGACGTGAATTGGACAACTCACGCCGCGGCGAGCCGAACTTACCGGAGGGCGGCGAGCTCGGCGAGGCGGGTGCCGATCACCGAGACGCCGGGGCGCGGCTCACGCTCGTAGTACCAGGGCTTCCGGCGGCGCAGCAGCGCTTCACCGTGGTCGGCCCAGGTGAAGCCGGGCTTGCGCAGCACCTTGCGGAACACCGCGTCCGCTGTCTTCGGGTGGGCCACTGCCAGGCGGCGGATCGGCAGCGGGCCGACGGTATCTGCTACGAGGTACCCTCGCAGCACGTCCGAGTACCGCTTGTCTACCGCCAGAGCCGGGTCAGCGAACAACTCGCGGAGCATCCCATAGTCGGGGTAGAAGTTGAGGCCGTCGATCTCGTCGTAGATGACGCCGACGGTGTCGGCGTCGGCAAGATCGGCAGGAAACTCGAAGGCGGGCAGGTCTGGGTCGGGGGCATTCCCGGGCTTGCGGCGCTTGGGCAGCGCGGCTAGCGCGGCTTGCCGACGGTGCCGCTGGTAGGCCTCGAGCCGTTCCCCCGCTTCGGCCGGTGGCAGGACCAGCTCGTCGCCACCGAAGAACTCGATGAACGCGGCCCTGTCCGCCCGCATCTGCTTCCAGCCCTGCTCGATCTTGTCGGGGTTACGGAAGACCAGTTGGGGCTGTGTCGTCGCAAGCTGGAGCGCGACCTGCGCGATCTGCGCCGCGCCGGACTTGGGGAAAGTCGACATATACCCCGAGACCAGCCAGGCGCCAGGCACCGGGCTGATCGGCACCAGGCGCGCGTAGAGGAATCCGGCCTTGGGCAGCTGGCGGAAGACGGCCGGCCCCATGTTGGAGTACGTGCGGTACTCCAGGTCATCCAGCAGATTCAGCAGGACGATCGCTGTCCGGTCCTTGCCGCGGATCTCGAAGAACCCCTCGACCGGATCGCGCCAGCCGCGCAGCATATCGCGGTCGGCCTGACTCAGGTCCGGCCTGCTGGCCAGGAACTGATCAAGGACGGTCTTCCCGTTCGGCAGCCGGTGCTGTAGCGCGAACCTGTCGATGATGCCGACCGCCTCGCTCTCGTCCAACTCTCCCTCGGGACCCGCCGCCTCCAGCATGAATGGCCCCAGGTGCCGTTCGAACCGCGGACCGCACGCGAAGTCGACCAGGGCACGCTTCAGTTCCGCGCTGCGCTCGATGAGGGACTCAAGCGACGGCTCGGCGTCACTGTGATTCATGGCTGTCGCACCATCTCGCTCGTTCTTGTTCTGCGGGGATTGAGGACCCTACGCCCGGCGGCCGCGTTTTGGCTGAGGTGGGGTCCAGGCGCGGAGGGCATCCTCGGTGAGGTTGCGGGACTCGCGTTCGCTGGTTAGGTAGGCATCGTAGGCCTCGGCGGGGCTCTGGCCGAAGGCCGGGTCTATCGCGCCGTGCCACTGGCGGACCCAGGGCATGATCTCCAGGAGGCCGGCCAGCGGGGGGGTCAGGCGGGCGGTGTCCCAGCCGTCGATGGTGCTGCGGTCGCCGATCAGGCCGATCAGGGCGGTGGCCTGGTCCTTGTGGTCCCAGCCGGCCCAGCCGATCAGCAGGGAATCCTTGTCGCTATCGGGGCTCACGGCTGGATAGGAGATGAAGCGTTCCTTGGGCACGTCGAGCTTGCCGCGGTGGCGCCAGTAGGACTGCTTCTGGAAGTCGGCGCCGGCGTACTTCGGCGGGACCGGGATGTCCAGGCGCTCGCCGGTCGCGTCCTCCTCGCGCTGCAGGTCCCAGGTGCGCTCCCACTGGGCGCGCTTGTCCAGGCCCGAGGGCTTATAGCGGCAGGCGGCCAGGAACGGGACGTGCTCGTCGGCGATGATCTCCTTCAGGACGTCGGCCAGGTCGGCGTCGGGGCCCTTGAGCTGGCGGGCCGTCGCGATCACCTCGGCGTCGGTGCGGAGCCGGTCGGCCAGGCGGTTCACCGTCATCGGGCGCGGGTCGTCACCGTCGTACCAGAGCCCGCGGTCCTCGCACTTGTCCAGGAGCCACCTAGTCAGGCGCCTGGCCTCCCGGACGTCCCACGGCTCTGACTGCCAGCGGCGCTTGCACTCGGGGCGCTCGATCAGGCCGATGTTACGGTCGGACTCGATGATCTCGATCCGGCGCTCGACGACCCGGCGGTACTCTTCCGGCCAGTCCTTCGGGATCTCGGTGATCGGGGTGGAACGGTGGCGGGCGAACCATTGGGTTTCTAGTTCGCCGCGCTCCATCCGCCGCGCCATGACGATCTCGAATGCCCGCTGACCGAGCTTTAGGTTCGGAACGGACCCGGGCGCTGCGATCAGGTCGACGGCTTGCTCATCGGTGAGCAGGCCGTACCGGTGGTAGACGTCCCAGTCGAGTTCTTCCTGAAGTGCGATCATCCGGCCACGGATGCTCCCGTCTTCCTCGCGGGTGGAGGCGGCGGCGAGTTGCTGTGCGTGGGCGTCAAGTTCGCGACCACGATCCAGCGGCAAGGACGATGGCAGGGGGAACTGCTCTAGCTTGGCCCCGGTGAACTCGTACCGATCTGACCACACTTCGGCGCTGACTCGGGCACCTTCATCGCCCATAGGGTCCCCGCCCTTGGGATAACTCACCTGCTTAAGCCAGAAGCAGGCGGTGGAGCTGTTGAGGACGCCGAGCAGAGTGAGATGGTCGTCCTCGGTTGCTGCCTCCGGCAGCTTGATCACCGGCGCATGCCGGTTGAAGACCTTCCCGCCCCGATCCAGCACGAAATGGTTATGCGTACCAATGAAAGCGAACGTGATCGAGAGCAAGGAAGAATATGCCGAGGCGGTATACTGCATGTAGTCCCACCAATGCAGTCCCGCATCCGCCATCGAACCCTGGAATGTCCTACGATCCGCTAGAGTAACCCGCCACGGCCACAATTCTTCTTGCATGCTGGAGACGTCAAGCTTCGAGTCGTATGGGAACCAGATGCTTTCCTCGGGTATCGCACTCCAGTCACGGACTACGTCACCCGTCATGAACTGCCGCAATGCGCTCGGCGTCGCGATCTTGCGGAGGCTTTCGCGCAAAGGCCGTATGAAGGCATCATCAGCCCCAGCCCTGATGGCACGCCCGATTGGCGGGGTTATACGGGAGCGCATCGGCTGTGAGTAACGCTCGATCAACTCGAAGACATCCGCTGCCCCGCCACCGCTGAGACTCCATGGATGCTTCGCGAACTGACCACGGGCGCGATCAGCAACGCTAACCCATTCGCTCTCGCTGCCAGGTTCGTCGATCTGCGCGAGGATCGCCTGCCAGACCAAGCCATTCTCCGGCCTTCCAGGCTGTTCAGGCTCGCCACGAACACCCAGCACTGCACGGATCGTCGAGTCAGACCGGACAAAGCGACGTCTGCCTATGAGGATCACCGTTGGCGTCCCATGCCCTGGTATGTATGCGCCCGAAGTATCAACGACGTGAGTGAGATCGACCCGTGGAAAGTATTCTTCGACCAACTTCTTGCCGAACCCGCGCTTCATGAACGAGTTGGACGTAATCTGGCCTGTGTAGCCAGTGTCACGAACAGCTAGTTGGAAGAGTCGTTCCGCGAACGGCACCGACAGGGCATATGTGCCTGAGCAAGTTTCATACGATCTGCGGATGCTCTCGTTCTCGGCCTTGTCCTTGACCGTGATGTACGGCGGGTTCGCCACCACCACGTGGTACGAGCCGTACTCCAGGATGTGGCAGGACTTGATGTAGTCCTCGACATCTTCAGTCCGGTACGTCCACGCGCCTGCCTCGCCGCCGAAGTCGAACTCTCCCTGCCGCCCAGGCGAGCCCTTGCCGTGCAGAAGCGAGTCGCCGACCGCGATGTTGACCGGGAAGTCGACGCGCTCCGTCAGGCGCTCCACGCCCGCCGCGAGCATCGCCGCAAGCATCAGCCGGAACCGGGCAATCGCCGCGGCGAACGGGTTCTTGTCCACGCCGTGGACAGACGACAGGGCCTTGGCGACCAGCTCGTACCGGTCAGTCGTAGGCGATGCCGTCTCCCACGCCGACAGCAGGCGGCGGAACGCGCCAAGGAGGAAGTGTCCGCTTCCGCAGGCCGGGTCGATGACGCGCAGGCCGGGCGGCAGGTCCTCGTGTCCCACGGGCGGCGCGGGTTCCAGGCCGAACTCCGCGATCGCCGGATCGAGCGTGTAGTTGAGGATGAACTCCTCGACGAACTCCGGCGTCTGCAGCAGCGCGTAGGTCTTCCGCGCGGCCTCGGACAGGTCCTGGTACAGGTCACCGAGGAACCGCGTGTCCCACTCGGGGTCGGTGAGGTCGTAGCGGATCTGGCCGTCTTCGCCTGTCTGTCGCCAGAACGCCATCAGCTCCTTGATGACCTGCGGGGACGGCTGAATCGTCCACATCGGGTTGTGCCGCTTGTCGAAGAGGCCGGCGGTCACCGGGGAGACGGACAGGGCGTCGATGGCGGCCTTGAGCCAGCCGAGGTCGTCGCTTTCCGGGTGGTTCTCGTAGTGCTTGGCCTGGAGGTCGGCGGCGAGCTGAACGCGGTCGCCGGGGCCGGCGATATACGGGTACTCAATCAGCCCGTTGTCCTCGCAGAAGCGGACGAAGACGGTGGCGAGGACCCAGGCGACGGCGACCTGGGTGACCCGCTCCATCAGCCACGTCTCGAAGGTGGCGGCGGTGCGGTCGGCGGACTTCGCGGTGCGCCACTCGACCTTGAGCCTGTCGCTGGCCAGGCCGGTCGGCTTCAGGTCGGCCTCGAGGAGAGCTACCTGCTTCTGTAGAGCCTTGAGGTCGATCACGAGGCCTTCTGGTCCCTTCCGTCACCGTGGGCGAATTCACCGGGCACGTAGAGCTGCTCGGCGTCGCCTGGGATCACGCTGACCGTCACCCGGTCGAGCTGCGGCGGCGCCTGCGGGTCCTCCATGGGGCAGAGCAGCCACAGGCCGGCCGGCGATTCGTCCGCGTCCCTGGCGGCCACCGTGAGCTTCGCGAGCAGTTCGACGCCGCCCGAATACCGTGCGATGGGCGTGGCGTCGTGCAGGAGAACGATACCGCCGTTGCCGACGGCACGTACATGCTCCTCCAGGCGGGTCCAGGTCTCCTGAAGGAGATCGTTGAGGCCGGTCTTGGCGGTTGGGGAGGCGTCCGGGGAGTCGGCGGCCAGGACGGTCTCCCACTTGGGGCGCCCCCGCTCGGCGACGACCGCGCGGAGGACGCGGACGAACTCGGTCGTGACGTTGACGCCGGTGACGCCGTCGAGCGCGGCGACCGCGTGGCGGATGGCGACGGCGTCGCGGATCGGGGCCTTGAGCGCGATGAAGCCGCCTCGCTGGCGCGCCTGGGTCAGCCGGGCCGCGGCGTGCTCGGCCGCCTCGGCGGTGGCGGTCGAGGGCACGAGGCGGGCGGGGGTGCGGCTGCATCCGCCGGAGATGCCCGATACCTGGGTGGACGGCGTGAGGTGGAGCTTGGAGTCCAGTCCCCGGATGGCGTCGTAGCCGAGGTTCTTCAGCAGCCCGGTGATGGTGTCGGGAGTGGGCCGGTTCTCGCGGTTCAGGTCGGGGAACCTGGCCAGGACGCGGCGGACGAGCTCGTCGGCGAACGCGCCCTCGGCGATCGAGCCGACCTGGGCGATCTTCACCGCGCGCTCGGCGGGCAGGTTCCTCGGGTACAGCTCGAGGCGGAGCGTCGCGGCGGTGTTCGCGGACGCGGCCGCGGCGAGCAGGACCAGGTCGTGGTCGGACAGGCGCAGCGCGTGCTCGGCGGTGTCCTGCTCCCGCAGGACCTGCCTGATCTCGGTCACGCCGGGCAGCGGGTCGCGGGCGGCCAGGTCATCCGCTGCCAGGCCAAGCAGCTCGGCGTAGATGAACAGGTCCTCCGCAGCCGGGGCGGCGCCGTCGGCGCCGGCGTCGGTCAGCGCGACGATCACCGGGGCCTCAACCGGCCCGGCGGGCGCGGTGGCTCCTGCCTCGGCGGTCTGGTCGCCCGACGGTGTGATGCGGCGGGAGGCCATCCGGGCGGATTCGCGGCGTTCTTCGGTCTCGACGGCGGCGCGGACGCAGATCGCGGCCAGGCGCAGCCGCTCGGCCGGATCGGCGGTCTCGGCGCCGCGCTTGGCCAGCAGGCCGGCGGCGAGCTGCCGCGATCCCAGGACGCGGCCGTGGGCGTCGAGGATCTCCACCAGGTCCTCGCGGACGGAGGTCAGCGCCTTGACGGACTTCTGCCAGCGGTTGCGGAGCCGGTCCAGGTGCGCGGTCACCTCCGCCTCGGGCAGGCCGGTTGCGCGGGCGATCTCCAGCGGCGCGGCCCACGGCGAGACCGGGGCGGCCCCGTCGGCGGCGGGCGCTCGACCGGTCACGCGCGCCAGCTCCGGCGTGTCCGGTCGCATCAGGCGACTGACGACCTCGTCGACAGGCAGCCGCGCGAGGTCTTCCGGCGTCTCGGGAGGTGGCTGGGGTCCGGAAGTAAGCCCGGTCCGTTCCGAATCAAAGACTTTTTTATCCCGAACGGAAGCGGGCTTCTCCCCTTCGGCCCACTGAACGTCGGCGCGGGGCAGGCCTTCCTCGGTGAGGCTGAACCGCTGCCGCCATTCGCGGGACAGGCGGACCAGCTCATAGCGCGGCACGGAGCCGATGCCGCGCAGCGCCGTGATCCGCTTGGCGGGGACGCGGGCCAGGTCGCCGGCGGTGTCGATGCCGAGGCGCTGCTGCGCGATCGACAACGCGAACCCGGACAGGCCGGCGGCGACAAGCGGGGTTGCCGGTACCGCCTTGGCCGCCGCTTCCGCGCGCTTGGCGCGGGCGTACTCGACCCGGTCGGCCGACTCGTCGCCTTCTTGCGCTTCGTCGCCGTTGGTGGAGGCGGTGGTGAGCGGCGGGACCGTGTCGAGCTCGCGGAAGATGTCGGTCCAGGCGAGCTTCATGTCATGCAGGGTCCTGAACCGCTTGATCGCGTCGCGGCGCAGGGCGACCGTGAAGAACTCCACCAGGCCGTCGCGGGCCACCGGGTCGAAGAGATCCTCGGCCAGCTGCACTTCCTCGGCGGGGTCGAGGAACCTTGTGTCGGGCAGGTCGTCGCCCCAGGACGGAAGCTCGCCGCTGGCCATCTCGTGCAGGGTGACCGCGACCGCGTACAGCTCGGCGGCCTGATCGTAGCGCTGCCGTGACGGGGAGCCGAGGAACGGGTCCAGGTAGTTCCTTGTGCCCGCGCTCAGGTCGGTGTCCGGGGTCCCGGCCAGCGAGAAGTCGAAGAGGACGAGCTCGCGGCCCTTGCGGTCGAGCGTGCGCAGCGCCAGGTTGTCCGGCTTGATGTCGCGGTGCCAGACGCCCCGCTTGTCGAGGAAGGCGATGGCACCGAACAGGTCCTCGCCGAGGCGTTCGAGTTCGTGGAGGGTGAGCGGGCCGTGCTGGCGCAGTTCCTCGGCGAGGGTGTGCTCCCCCACGTACTCCACGCCGATGACCGTGCGGCGGGCGTCGGCCGGGCCGGCCGGGAAGGGCTGGTCGAGGAGGCGGGCGACGTGCGAGTCGTTGAGCGGGGCGAGCTGCTGCGCCTCCCGTTCAAGGCGGCGGGAAGCGGCGTCGTTGAGCGCGACCTTGAAGACGCGCCTGGCGTAGTCGCCGCCGTCGGTGGAGACGAGCAGCGCCTTGGAGGTCGAGCCGGTGCCGAGCTGGCTGAGCACCGTCCAGCCACCGATCTCATCGCCGGCCCCGGCCGTCAGCGGATCCTGCTCGGGGTCGGGTTCTGGCGCGGTGAGTTCCTCCTCGATCTTGTCGAGGTTCCTCAGGAACTGGCGGATGGACTCGGTGCGGTCGGCCGGGTAGAGCTGGGTGGCGTCGCGGACCAGGGCATCCATCGCGGGGCTGAGCGAGTCGATGACCGCGGACGGGAGCAGGGCGCGGGCCTGGGTGAGCCTGGTCGCCAGCTCGCCGCGGGTCGCGGCGGGAGGCTGGCCGGTGAGGATCAGGTAGCCGAGCGCGCCGAGCCCGAAGACGTCGAGCAGCGCGGCCGATTCCGGTGCGGCGAATTCCGGTGCCAGGTAGGGGCCGGCCGAGCGCTCGATGTGCGCCATCAGCGCGGCGGCACCGCCACCGAAGGCGGTCGGCGAGTTCTGGCTGGTGCGCGGCGTGCCGCCGGTGGTGGCGTCCGGGCGCGCGGCGACCTGCCAGTCGGCGATCCGCAGCCGGGGGTAGCGGCCGTCGAGCTCCACGTAGACCGAGCGGGGCGCGAGGGCCCGGTGGTAGAGGTGGCGGCGGTGCGCGTGATCGAGCGCCTCGGCGAGCTGGCGGATCATCGCCAGGCGGGTGTCGAGCGGCAGGTCCGGGTGGCCGGAGATGAAGTGGTCGAGGCGCTGCCAGTTCGCGCCGTGCCGGAAGACGATCGCCGGGCCGGCCAGCAGTTCGTCGCTGTACTGCTCGGCGCGGACGATGCCGTCGTGAGAGATTCCCTGCAGCGCCAGGTACTCGCGGTGCGCGGCGCGCTGCACGGACTTGCGGTCCTCGTCGGTGGCGGTGCGCTCGGCGAGGAAGACGCGGACCCGCCTGGGGTAGTCGGTGGGCAGCGACGGGTTGGTGGCGAGGTAGTCCTCCCACGTCGGGCCGGAGTCGTAGGACTTCTCGCTGAGCTCATAGATGCCCACCCGGCCGATACGGTGCAGCCGGGCGACGCCGATCTCCTGCATGAGTTTCGGGAGCTGCTTAGAGAGGGTCGGCGTGACCCGGTTACGCTCGCTGGCCGGCGGCTGGTTGAGGAAGCCGGTCCAGATGCCGTCAAGGCCCGTGCTTTGCTCTAGCTTGTCGCGGCCGTAGACGCGCTGGCGCTGGAACTCGTCCAGGCGGCACTTCAGGTTCTCCGCGGAGAGGAAGACGACCGCTTCGATGCGGGGAAGCGGTTCTCTGATGTTGAGTTTCGTGGCCGCTCTAGCCAGCTGGGACTTGAGTTCCTTGGCCTTCTGATCGGTGAAGTGCAGCGGGTTCTCGACCGTCCTGGTCTTGTCGCCGTCGCGGAGCATCCAGGTCGAGCCGTGGTTGGTGGCCGTGCCTGGATGAGACTTGATCTCGACGAGGAACAGGCCACCGGGGGTGGCGATCAGGAGGTCTACTTCGCGGACGTGGCCTTTGTCTCCGGTGAACGTAAAGGTCTGCCAGGCGCGGTACGGTTCGGCGTCCGGCATCTGGGCCTTGACGTGCTCAAGGGCCGACTGTTCCCAGGAGTAGGCGGAGCGCTGCCCCTGCCACCGTTGCGACTGCCCGCTCAGCTCCATGAATCAGTAGCGTAGGGGAACGCGCCAGTTATCCGCTGCCCCGCGTTCGAGCCGTCTGCGGTGGACCGCAGGGATAGCTGGCCGGGAGAGTGAGCGCGGGTCACATGCCGATCGCGGAGCCGTCGAGCACCTGGCTGGCCGGCGGCGGGGTCAGCGTGACGGGGGCGCCGACCGAGAAGGTGACCTTGCCGGTCCCATCGCCGGTGTTCTTGGTGTTGACGGCCTCGGCGATCTCCGGCTTGCTCGTGTCGGTCACGTACAGCACTTCTCCGCTGGGTTCCTCGACCGGCAGAACCCGGGTGCCCGCGAGCGTGGTGAGCTTGCCCTTGGCGAAAGTCCCGGTCGCCACTCCCGAATCGGCGGAGCGGTTCCAGGAACTGATCGCCAGCCTGGGACCAGGCGAGCTCCTGGCGAGCGAGCCCGCCCTGCGCCAGCTTGACGTGCCGACACTCATTGTCTGGGGCACCGATGACCAGTTCTTCGACCTCAAGTGGGCCTACTGGCTCCAGGGCGAGATCGGGGCGGCATATCAGGTCACCGAGATGACTGGCGCCAAGCTGTACTTTCCCCACGAGAACGCCGCCGTCCTCGCGCCGCACATCCAGCGGCACTGGAACACCGCCGCATGCGCGCTCGTATCCGATGCCGAGTCCAGGCGAAATAACCTGGCCGACGCCCTCTGCGACGCGATTGACGAATACCGCGACGGCGAGGCGAGCCTGGCCACCGAGACGAGCCTGCCTGCCCTCACGCATGACGCGGACGCGACGATCCGGGAACTCGCGCGGCTGGGCGACCCGGCCTGGGCAGCAGAGATGCGAAACCAGTGGAAGATCGCCGCCAGCGTGCTCGACGAAACGGGGACACGCACAGCACAGCCGCTCTCGCCCGCACAGGCCGACCAGGTCACTGGCGCCCTCCAGGCACTTCGGAGCCTGGCGAGCGAACCTGGCCGACTGGTGCGCTAGCCCCCGGACCGGGATCTCTGCCCCGGCGAGGAGAATCTCGCGGCAGGGTACGCGGCATCATCTTCCGGAAGATGACGTGCGGGGATCCAGCTATTTCGCCCGGCGGCGGCCAGCGGCCCGGTCAGGTCGAAGATCACCAGTGCGAGCCTGTGCATGGCCGATGCTAACGACGGCACCGCCAGCGGGACCCCGTTGCAGTTCTCTCCCTGTGACGGCCAGGTCCAGCAAACCTGACACTCCCCTGACCACGGCCGGGCCGCCTCCCGCACGCCGGGAGGCGGCCCGGCGCGCGGGGTTCAAGGTGACTGCATCTGTACCCGCGACGTTGCCGCAGCCCGTGATGCGCTCACGACACTCGCGCTTATTTGGGCGAGAGTCCGCAGCTTCGCGTACCGCGTCACCCGGCATCTGAAGGAGCAGCGCCCATGACCGGACCGTCAGGAGACTTCCTCCCATTCCAGATGGGTACAGCTCGTCTGGAATGAGCAAGTCGGTCAGGCTCCGAGTGTGTATTGTCCCTGCTTGATACCGGGGTAGAGCCGCTGGTGCTCGCACTTTAGGTGGAATCGCCAGTATTCCTCGAAGTCGCCGTTGCTGATGACCGCGCGCAGGGTGAGGACGGCTTCGGCGCCGTCCAGGCCCCATCTCGCCCCGCTAACCGAGAGCCGGTCGGCGATGATGTGCCTGCATGCGCCCTCAATGATCCCGGTCGCGATAGGCCAGCCGGCTTCCATGGCCTGGTCGTAGCGCAGCCACTCGCCCCGCGCCTTCGGCCCGGGGCGGAGCGCGCGCGTGCCGTGCCGGCCGCCGGGCGGGGCGATCACGTCGTACGGGCGGCGCCTGGCCGGCTCGGCGTCGTAAACGGTGACCAGGGCGGCCATTCTCTTGCGGTTCGGTTTCTCCCCGGACGACAGCCGGGTCCGCATCTTCCCCAGCCGCGCGGCGGCCTTCGCCGTGGCGGCCCGCAGCGCCCCGGGGGGCATCACGATGCCCTTGCAGTCAGCGGACATGATCAGCAGCGTCCCCGGCGTGCACAGTTCCGGGATCCGGGCGGCGTAGAAGTCGGGGATATCGGCGGCGGCGTGCACGACGGCCTCCTCGAGCTGCCGTTTGCCGATGACCGGCCCGCAGCGGCGGGCGACCGCGTCGTGCGCGGCTTCGAACGAGCCGCGGGCCGCCTCGATCGCTGCCAGCTTCGCCAGGGAATGGGAGTGCCGCCCGGCCGGCCGGGGCAGGGCCGCGTCGGCCGGGCAGAAACTGGCCGTTCCCGGTTTCCGCCAGGCGCACCGGGTGACCCGCACCGTGCCGAACAGGGTGGCCAGCGCCCTGCCGTGCCCGGTCTCCAGCCGGGTCCGGGTGATCCCGTCCGTCCCCGTCACCGGGACGCGGCACTCGCGGGCCTTCTGTTCTTCCCGCACCTGGCGCAGGTCGAAGTGATCCTGCAGCAGCTGCCGCAGCACCTCCCGGCCCCGCCCGGCCAGCAGCTTCAGCTTCGACCGCAGGCTCTCCACCTTCGCCCTGTCCGTGCTCAGCCCCGCCGCGGCCGCGAACTCCGCCGCCCGCAGCGGGCGCCCCGCGTCAGCGGCCACTTCCAGAAGATCCTGATAGGCCTGCGGCAGCACCGACGCATCGGCCCCTTCCTGCCACGGCGGCACCGCCACCGCCCCGATGGGCGAGGCCGGCCGTGGTTCCTCCGCGGGCTCCCGGGCCTCCCCGGCGGGCAGCCCCGCAGCGGCAGGCTCCCCCAGCACCCGAGTGACCTCCTCCCGGGCGATCGCCAGCCGCGAGACCTGCTCTTCCGCCCTGGCCAGGTCCTCCGCAAGCTCCTCGATCCGGCTGCGCAGCCGGTCCGCCTCGGCCCGGGCCGCCGCCTCCCGCCGCCTTAGTTCCTCGATCAGCGAGCCCATCTGTGGTCTCCTTCCCCCGTACACCGACGGTAGAAGACCAAGTCGCTGATCAGCCCACTATCCGGCAAAGCTGCTGGCCAGGCATCCCCCAGAAGAGCTGCACCCAAATCGATTAGGCTCTCCTCAAGTTCGTCCAGTGCCGTGGCCTCCCGCTCAATCTCTGCGAGGAATCTTCTCAGGCTCAACTCCTGGTTGAGCTGGGCGTGCTCCACCGCTTGCAAGACCATGCTCCGGCGCTTAGCAGCGATGGCGAGCCCGGCCATCCGCAGCTCGGCCACGAATCGGCCGTCGCCGTTCTTGACCCCCGGAAATGACTTCTCGATCTGGTCGACGGTGGCCTTCTGAGACAACAGGGAAACGTCTTGGAGCCACCGCTGCGTACGACTCTTGGCTCGTTCAATCGCTGTATCGATCGCGTACGCTGCCGAATCGATCCCCAGGCTTGTCCCGAGTCGCCCCTCGTCGACAAGCAGCGATGTGGCTTTGGCGAGAGCTGGCATTGCACCGTTGATGGCGGCCATCTCTTGATCGAGGTCGTTCTGAAGAAGCTCTTTCAGGCTGCTCTCGATGCGCTCCAGCGGT
>Ga0066797_1000412_pt1 | contig 13038 bp, 9 predicted proteins | sample PersoiDNA2013193_FD_76335 | JGI IMG/M metagenome (GOLD analysis project Ga0066797, IMG submission 76335) | Permafrost soil microbial communities from the Arctic, to analyse light accelerated degradation of dissolved organic matter (DOM) -... | ecosystem: Environmental > Terrestrial > Soil >... | reverse complement strand
GGTGCACGCACGCGGTAAAACCTGGGGCCTGCTCATCTTCCAGGATTTGTTCAAGAAGCAGCAGTAATCGTGACTATCTGAGCGCTTTGGAAGCTGAGCGTAAAACCAACATAAAAAACCAACGAAAGCAAAAAGGAAAAAACATATGAGTGACACCCATGGACAAGAATTGGCGGGGAAAATTGCGGTTATCACAGGCGGAAGCAGCGGGATTGGCTTGGCCACAGCCAAGCGCTTCGTGGAAGAAGGTGCGCACGTCGTGATCACTGGCCGACGGGAGAAGGAGTTGAAAGAGGCCGCTACCTCCATCAAGAAAAACGTTACGACGGTCGTGGGCGACGTGTCGCGCTTGGAAGATCTGGACCGGATCTATGCCGTCGTGAAGGAGAAACATGGCCATATCGACATTCTCTTCGCGAACGCGGGCGCGGGAAAAATCGCAACGCTCGCGGTGGCTACCGAGGCACATTTCGACCAGACATTCGACGTGAACGTGAAGGGAACGTTCTTTACAGTGCAGAAGGCCCTTCCCCTCTTCAAAGATGGCGGCTCGATCATCCTGACCTCTTCGGTCACGAACGTGTTGGGTTCCCCAGGGTTTAGCGCCTACGCCGCGAGTAAGGCGGCTGTGCGCAACTTCGCGCGCGCCTGGACCATGGAGCTGAAAGACCGCAAGATCCGCGTGAATTGTGTGAGCCCCGGACCAACCGATACCCAGGCCTTGGCGAACACGGGGCTTACCGCTGCACAGGCCAAGCAAGCGGCCGCCCAGTATGCCACACAGATCCCAATGGGTCGCAGCGGCAAGCCAGAGGAAATCGCGGATGCCGTCACGTTCCTCGCCTCCGATGAAAGTTCTTTCATCACCGGCGTGGATCTCGCCGTCGATGGAGGAATGGCGCAGGTCTGAACCCGACTTCTAACAATAGATCGGAGAAATATTATGAGCTATGCAATTGTAGGATTCGGCAAGATAGGCCAGGCCCTCGCCCAAGCCTTCGCCCGTAAAAAGATCGACGTGACTGTCGCGAGCCGCCGGCCGCCCGAGGAGTTGGCACCGCAGGCTCGGGCGATTGGACCCACGGTCGTCGCCAAGTCGCTGCGGGATGCACTCGAGGCCGACACAATCATCTTGGCGGTCCCGTTCGGGGTGCATCGCGAGGTTGCGAAGGCCCTGCCGAGCTGGAAAGGCAAGACGGTCATCGACGCGATGAACGCGTTAGTTCCACCTGAGGAGCTGGACGGCCTCCTGTCCTCCGCCTTCGTCGCGAAGGCATTCACCGGCGCCAAGTTCGTGAAAGGTTTCAATCACCTGAAAGCAGCTACCCTGGCGACCGATCCGGTCGTCGATGGGGGCCATCGGGTCGTCTTTCTGTCGAGCGACGACGAGGACGCGATCGCTCCCGTGGCGAATTTGGCCAAACAACTCGGATTCGCACCCGTCGAGCTGGGAAAGCTCAATGAGGGAGGCGCGCTGGTGCACGCACGAGGCCAAACTTGGGGTCGGCTCATCTTCCAGGATTTGTTCAAGCAGGAGCAGTAATGGATGACTATGTCAGCTTTGGAGGAAAAGCGTAAATTCAACCTAAAAAACAACGAAAAACAAAAAGGAGAAAATTTATGAACACACAAGAGAATGTCCAGATTGCGAAGAATTTTCTTACGGCACTCGGCCGCCGCGATAAGCAAGGTTTGCTGGCATTGTCTGCCGAAGATATTGAGTGGATCATTCCGGGCGAGGACTGGCCGCTGGCCGGCACGCACCGCGGGCACACGGGAATAGAGAATTTACTTCAGAAGGCTAACGAAACGGTGGAAACTTCGTTCCCAGAGCCCCCCGAATTCGTAGCGCAGGGAGACCGGGTTCTGGTCGTCGGCTTCGCTACGGGGAGAGTCAAAGCCACGAACAAGACGTTCGAGGACGATTGGGTCTTCGCCGTTACCGTCCGAAATGGCAAACTGACGAACATCCGGGAGTATATCGACACGCAAGCCCTGGCGCGGGCCGCCGAGATGGGCGCGAGCCCCAGGCCCTGACCCATCGACACCGATATTCATCCGCATTTGAACCCCGCCATTTTTCGTCACCAAACCAAAAAAATTAAAAAATGAAAATCGCCAACATCATCGCCCGGACATTGCTCGGCCTAATCTTCGTCGTATTCGGTCTGAACGCCTTTTTTAACTTCATCCCGCTGCCGCCGCCCAAGGGCGAACTGGCCGGGGAATTTATGAAGGCCTTGCTCGTCAGCCACTATTTCTACGCCGTGAAATGCTTTGAGATTTCCGGAGGACTGCTGCTGTTGAGCGGGCGCTACACCGCGCTCGGCCTCGTGCTCGTCGGGCCGGTCATCGTAAATATTTTGTTCTTTCACACGTTTCTCGATCCGTCGGGTTTGCCGATGGCAATCGTGCTGGCCGTGCTTGCGTTGTTCCTATTGTGGTGCCACCGGCAGGCGTTCGCGGGATTGCTTCTGAAACGATCGCCGGTTACAAAACTTTGACCGCGTTCTGATGATGATAAAGAACCCAAACCCAGGGAGAACACTATGCCCGCCACAGAAGACACCAAGTTAGTCGGATTTCCAGGGCAAGCTGCTCTCGGCCATGCGCTACGGATTCGGCGGCCATTTGGAGAAATCCGCGAAATGAGGAACGACGCATGAACCTCCCTCACTCCGACGCCCTCGTCTTCTTCGGAGCCACTGGCGACCTCATATTCAAGAAGGTTTTCCCCTCCCTGTATGCGATGGAAGAGCGGGGTCATCTCAAGGTGCCCGTTATCGGGGTCGCGAGGTCGGATTGGACGATCGAGAAGTTTCGGGCGCGTGCCCTAGCGAGCGTCAAGAAACAGGACGGCTTCGACGCGGCGGTCTTCGCGAAATTCCAAAAGCGGCTCCGTTACATCAGTGGCGACTACAGCGCTGCGTCCACCCACGCCGCACTCCGCAAGGAACTCGGCACGGCGGCTCACCCGTTGCACTTTCTAGCCATACCTCCCAGTGTGTTCGCGGGAGTGATCAAGGGACTCGGCCACTCGGGCTGCGCTCGCGGCGCGCGCATCATTCTGGAGAAGCCCTTCGGCCGTGATCTCCCGTCCGCGCAGGCGCTCAGCGCTGCGCTTCACGCTGTCTTCGACGAGTCGTCCGTCTTTCGCATTGACCATTACCTGGGGAAGGAATCGGTCCAAAACATTCTGGTTTTCCGTTTCGCCAACACGTTTCTCGAGCCGTTTTGGAACCGTCACTACGTCGAGAGCATGCAGATCACCATGGCCGAGAAGTTCGGCGTCGAGGGTCGTGGGGGGTTCTACGAGGAATCCGGTGCCATCCGCGACGTGATTCAGAACCACCTGCTGCAAGTGGTGGGATTCCTTGCGATGGAGCCGCCGACCAGGACGAATCATCAGTCGATACGCGACGAGCAGGTAAAAGTGTTCAGAAAAATCCGCCCGCTCGGCCGCGACGACATCGTGCGCGGGCAGTTCCGCGGCTACCGCCGGGAGGACGGCGTTGCTCGCGACTCGAAGGTCGAAACCTTCGCCGCCGCCCGGCTTCGCATCGACTCTCCGCGCTGGAAGGGCGTGCCCTTCTTCATCCGGGCAGGCAAGCGCCTCCCTAGAACGATGACCGAGGTGTTGGTCATGCTCAAACCGCCCGCCATGTGCAAACTTTGCATGGGGCAGGCGAACTACGTGCGCTTCCGACTCAGCCCCGACGTGACGATTGCCATCGGCGCCAGGTTAAAGCGGCCGGGCGAGCAGCTAATCGGCGATCCGACGGAACTCCAAGTTGTCAACCATCCGCACGGAGATGAGATGAGTGCCTACGAGCGGCTCTTGGGCGACGCCATGGCCGGAGATGGCACACTCTTCGCGGGTCAGGACGGCGTCGAGGCCGCGTGGGCGGTCGTTCAACCCATTTTGGGGAAGGTGACACCCGTGCATATTTACGAACCCGGCACCTGGGGTCCGGCCGAAGTTCAGAAGCTCACGGCGGGGATCTCCGGCTGCCCCAACCCAGTCTGGCTGCTACCTCACGGCAAACGATTATAACCTATGAACAAAAACTCCATCGCCTTTGGGGCACCAGGAATTGAGCCGCGCTGGACGTCCAGCGCCAAAGACGGCATCGGCACGGCCTATCATAGCAGTTCTGGCGTCTGGTTCACTTTGAGCCACGGCATTGTTAATGAGATTTATTTTCCGCATGTGGATTTGCCCAACACGCGCGATTTGCAGTTTCTCATCACGGACGGCGAATCATTCTGCCACGAGGAGCGGCGCGACCTGGATCACAAGATCGAATATCCGGAGCAAAACGCGCTCTTTTATCGGATCACTAATTCCGACCGCGAGGGACGCTATCGCCTCATCAAAGAAATCCTCGTGGATCCGCACTCGCCGGTTTTCTTGATGCACACGCGGCTGGAAATTTCGGACCCAAAGCTGCGCGGCAGGCTGCGGCTTTACGCCCTGCTCGCTCCGCACCTTAAAGGCACCGGCAAGAACAACTCGGCCGGGTTGTGTGGATTGGGAGGCCGGAAACTTTTCGGCGTGCAACGGGAGGGCATGGAAATGTCGTTTGGTTGCATGCCTGATTTTTCGAGGCGTTCCGTCGGCTACGTCGGATTCAGCGACGGCTGGCAGGACTTGATGGACAACTTCAAAATGGATTGGGAATTCGAACAGGCCACGGATGGCAACATCGCCTTGACCGGAGAGATTGATTTGTCCGGCGGAATGGAGTTCACGCTGGGCGTCGGCTTCGGGTGCAATCGCCATAGCGCTTCCACCCATCTTCTCCAGGCGTTCGCCACTCCATTCGCCGACCAACGTGAAAAATATATCAGCCAGTGGCAGCGTACTCGTGCCAAAGTAGATTTAAGCAAGCACACCAAGGACGGTGGTTCAATGCTGCGCTTGAGCCAGTGTTTGTTGCTGGCGCATGAAGACAAGACTTACCAGGGCGCGTTTGTGGCTTCGTTGAGCATTCCCTGGGGCGATACGAAGGACGACAGCGATCGCGGCGGGTATCATCTCGTCTGGACACGCGACATGGTGCAAACCGCCACGGCGTTGCTGGCCGGCGGGCAGACGGAGTCACCGTTGCGCGCGTTGATCTGGCTGGCATGTGTCCAGTCCGCCGACGGCAGCCTGCCGCAAAACAGTTCGATTACGGGCGAGGCTTTCTGGAAAGGAATTCAACTGGACGAAGTGGCGGTGCCGATTTTGCTGGCCTGGCGATTGCAGCGGGCGGACGCGCTGCGGCAATTCGATCCTTGGACGCTGGTTTCGCGCGCCGCGCGGTATTTGATCCTGCACGGGCCGGTGACAGCGCAGGAACGCTGGGAGGAGAATTCCGGTTACTCGCCTTCGACGTTGGCGACCATCATCGCCAGCCTGGTGTGCGCGGCTGAATTTGCGCGTGACCGAAAAGACAAACTTGCGGCGGACTTTTTGCTCGATTACGCGGACTGGCTCTCGGCGCACCTCGAAGAATGGACGGTCACGAGCCGGGGCGAACTCGTGAAGGACAAACCGCGACACTACGTTCGCATCACGCCCGCCGATTTGAAACAAGCCGTGGCTTCTTCAAATCCGGATGACGCGGAAATTATTCTGGCCAACGGCAGCGGCACACATCCCGCCCGTAATATCGTCGGGGGCGATTTTCTTCATCTTGTCCGGCTGGGCGTCCGGGCTGCAAATGACCCGGTGATAGTTGATTCCCTTGCGGTGATAGATCAAGTGCTCAAGCGCGATCTGCCCCAAGGGCCCTGCTGGCGGCGCTATAATCACGATGGCTATGGTCAGAAGGCCGATGGCAGCGCCTACGATGGGACGGGAGAGGGACGTTGCTGGCCGATTTTGACGGGCGAACGCGCCCATTACGAACTGGCCGCCGGACGCGATCCGTTGCCGCTGATCGAAACAATGGAAAAATTCGCCAACAAGGGCGGCATGTTGCCGGAACAACTCTGGGACGCGGATGATTTGCCGGAGGCAAGGATGAAGCGCGGCGGTCCGACCGGCTCGGCCATGCCGCTATGCTGGGCGCACGCGGAATATGTCAGCCTGGTGCGCAGTCACAGGGATGGGGTTTGTTTTGACCGAATCGAGCCGGTTTATCAGCGCTATGCCAAGGACGGGACAGGCAGCAAGATTGAGATGTGGACGCTCGCCCACCAGCCGCAACGGATCGCCCAAGGAAAAACGCTCCGCATCATCACCGAGAAAGCGGCGACGATTCATTGGAGCTTTGATGGGTGGAAGACGGCCAATGACTTGGTAACGCGGGACACGGGATTCGGTTGCTGGTTCGGAGATTTACCATCAGCCGAACTTCAGGTCGGTGCCCGTATCTTCTTCACATTTTTGTGGCAAGAGGGATGGGAGGGGAAAGATTTTCAAGTGGAAATTGCAGCACCAAATCAAACTCAAAAAAACGGTATGAACAAAACAGACAGGTTGCAGGGACGCAGAAGCAGAAAGATTTGAGCCGGAATGAACTGCGGTCAGTGTCGGCGGCGCAGTTGGCTAGTAATACCGGAGTAGTTGTTGAGTCGTATCCCGGTATTGCGGTATTGATTTCACTGGCACTTGCCTCCTCTGGAATCTGCAACCCGTTGCAAAAGTGCAACTTGGAGTTGGAGGCGAGGGTCGGAATCGAACATCGATTGACGCTCGGTTAAAACCATCACAACTCCCAGCAGCATAAGCCTCTGCGCTCGTTCCTCAATGTTTTCAACCTTCTCACAAGGGTGTATTGGCTTCAAGAACTATTTTGAAAGAGAGGGGCTACTATTTTCAATCCAGCCCCAACTATTGCGGAACTATTATTTTACTGGAGCTTTTACTGGAGGTTGATTCAACAAAATCATTCGCATTTTGATGGTCGGGATCAGACAAATTGGATTTTGAGATGGGGAACTACCATTGGGCCAGTAGTCGGATTTGGCCAAGAATGGCATGTGGGCATTCCGCTGCGGAGTCTTTGTTAGTGTTGAGGATCTGCAAAAAGCCATTGATGAATGAGTGCAAGCGCAAGCTTGAGGGTCCTTTGTCAAACATTCCTTCACGCCGGAACGAAGGGCAGCCCCTTTTCCGCCTCAATCCTTGTCTGCCTTGCCAAAGACCGTGAACTCCGCGACCCCGGGAATGATCCCCGGTGGCGCGCCCACGATCACGAGTCTGGCGCTGCTTGCTTTGGTTGGAGCGCACTCACGGTAGTCGACGAGCAGGTCATCTTTGCTGTCGCTGCGATCGATCACGGTGGTTCAAGTGTTGGGTGCCGTCTGCAGTTCAACCTTGTAGCGAAATGCACCCGGCGTGATTCCCTGACGCGTATTGATGCCGATGTCGCGCCATACCAGCCGGATTGCATTCACTGTCGAATTTGGGACGAGAGCGCTTGTCAGCATGGGTGCTTTGTCCCCCGAATCCGGCTGCCACCAAGTGCGCAGATCGTCGTCCATGAGGAAAACTTTGCACGGCGCGAGCCAGCAACGACAATCAAACAGGGCCAGTTTGTTTCGATCATGCCAGGCCATCAATGGTTAAGCCATTTTAAGGACGGTCTTGCACATCACGTATATGTTGCAAATGCATGGTTATTGCTTCGGTGCGTGAGCGAACGTGAAGCTTGCCATAAATGTGCCGGATATGAGTATGCACAGTGGCATAGGAGATTTTGAGGGCATCGGCGATCTCTTGATACGTGTGCCCTTGGGCAAGCCAGTCAATCACCTGCTGTTCGCGCAGCGAGAGTTTTTCGTAGTCGTGCATCGGCTTCGAGATTTTTTGGAATGACGCCACAACTTTGCGGGCGATGTGGCCGCTCATGGGTGAGCCGCCGTTGTGAACGTCGCGGATGGCTTCTACGATCTGTTCAGGCGTGCTTTGTTTCAACAGATACCCGCTGGCCCCGGAGGACAAGGCGTTAAATATGATGTTGGTGTTCTCATAAACAGTGAGCATCACCACCTGCACTTCGGGCAGGGATTCCTTGAGTTTTTTGACGCATTCGACCCCGTTCATGCCGGGAAGGTTGATGTCCATCAGCACCACTTCCGGCAGGGAAATGGGAATTTCTTTCAATGCATTTTCCGCATTCGGGTGCTGGCTGACACAGATGAATCCTTCAGTCGTGTCAATCAAGCGCGCCAGGCTGCTGCGGACCTTCACGTCATCTTCAACAATCGAAACGGTAATGCTGGTATTTTCTTTTTTCATGGGGTGGTTATAATTTGTTTTCCGGCCGCCGTTTTGCAGATGGGAACGATCAGTTCCACCCGCGTTCCCTGGCCAGGTGCGCTGTCGACGATGCAGATTCCGCCAACGGATTCGAGCCGGCGTGAGAGATTTTTGAGGCCGTGACCGGAGGAAATGCGTTGCGGGTCGCCGCCGCCCGCGCCAGATTCGCCCGGTGAGAACCCCCGGCCATCATCCTTGATGACAAAAGCAAAGGTGCCGGGTTGCAATTTCAATTCAAACTGCACCTCCGTGGCCTGCGCGTGTTTGGCAACATTGTTCAGCGCTTCCTTGATGGCCAGAAACAAATTGTGGCGCGTTTCCGCGGACACGTTGATTGTCGGCGGTTCAGGCGGCAAATCGAGCCGGCAACGCAGCGTGGCCGCCGTCAAAAAATCCTGGACGTATTTGCCGGTATAAGTAACCAGTCCGTCCAACGTGTCGTTTTCGGGGTCGATGGCCCAGACGATTTCATCCATGGTCTTCACCAAATCGCGCGCCGTTTCGGAGATCTGCGAAAGATCAGTCTGCATCCGGTCCGATGGAGCGCGGCGGGCGAGCGAGCTTTGCAGCATGATCTGCGTCAATCCCGCGCCGAGATCGTCGTGGATGTCCTTGGCAATGCGCTCGCGCTCGCGTTCAATGGCGCGCTGCTGTTTAAGACGTTCCAATTTCCGCTGCAGGTTGCGCGTCGCCGCATAGCGCACCGCGCCGGCGATGACCAGAACCGCAGCGAAGGCGGTGACAAATTTGAACCACCACGTCTGCCAAATAAATGGCTGTTGGGTCAGTGCCAGGCTGGCACCGGTTTCATTCCACACGCCGTCGTTATTGCATGCCGCGACCCTTAACTGGTAATCACCGGGCGGGAGCGGGCCATAGTGGGCTGTGCGCCGGGTTCCGGCCTCGACCCAGCCGTTGTCAAAACCGGAAAGTTGATAGCGGAACCGCACTTTATCCGGCGCGGCAAAGCTCAAGGCGGTGAATTGAAAATCCAACTGATGTTTGCCCGGCGGAATCCGGACGGCCCCTGCAGTGCCGAAAGCTTTTCCATCCACCAATAAACCTTCGATGATCACGGGCGGCGGCACGCGGTTGGACCGCACCTTTTGCGGGTCAACGGCGACGAGTCCTTTGACCGTGGCAAACCAGAGTTTGCCGTCGCGGGTGCGCCAGGCCGAGGGTTGATAATTGTCCGAGCATTCCAGCGACGGGAGCCCGTCGCTCAAACCGTAACTGACGCCTGGCAGGGACTGGATTTCTCCGCGGTCAAAAGCGTCGAACGATTGCTTCGGCACACAAAAAACTCCCTTGTGCGAGCCGAACCACAATTTGCCCAGCCCATCGTCCAGAATTTGACTGATAATGTCGTTAGGCAGACCGTCACGCATCTTATAGCGGATGAATTTTCCCGCCTTGAACCGCAGCAGGCCGCCGCGGAATGTTCCCGCCCAAATGCCGCCATCCTCATCGGGCAACAGCGACCGAATCGCCTGTTTATCCTTGCCGTCCTCCGGCTTGAAGGAGGTAAACTTCCCGTCTGCAAATCTGTATAACACGCCACTTTCCGTGCCGATCCAAATGTTGCCCTCACGGTCTTGCGTCAATGCCCGTACTTCCTGCCGGTCAAAGCCGTTCCCCGCACCGAAATCCAAGATTTCACCATTGGTCCAGCAGGTCAGTTGCGAATGCCGGCCCATCCAGATGCGTCCTTCGCGGTCGGCGAAAATAACCTTGATGCCATGGATGCTGTTCAAGCTTTGGATGACCTGATTGGTTTCCAAGAAAAATAGATCCTCGCGTCCGGCGCTCAGCCAGAGCCGTCCGTGCGCGTCCGGGCAGGCGGAAAAGAACACGCTTTTGTTATCCACACCGGACGGCAGATCAAAGCGTTGCTGCCGGTCCTCCGCACGCCAGCGGATCAAACCTTTGCCGAAAGTTCCGATCCAGAGATTGTCCTGGTTGTCCGCGCAGACGGTGGCGACCGGCGTATCTTTCAAATCATCCCCACCGATATTTTGAAATTGCCGCTGGCGCAGGCGAACCAGTCCGCCGTGATCCACGCCCAGCCATAAATTACCTTCACGATCCTCAAAAAAACATGTGACCCGGTTGTCCGGCAAACCATTGGCCGAAGAAACGCGCTCCAGTGTTCCATCGGCATCCGCGTGAAACAACCCCTGCCCAAACTGGCGAAACCAAACGTCGCCACTGCGTTCTTCGTAAGCGCCGACATATATCGCCGTGGCATGAGCCAAATCAGCCCATGAATCCACATTTTTGATCCATTGGCGATTTTTCGCCTGGCGCACCGAGCCATTGGCAAATGCCCAGATGGTATTGTCAGACGTGCAAAAAATGAATGAGACGCCCGGGGAAGGTTCGCCATTGGTGGGCGTTTCATCCTCAAACTGGCTGCCATTCCAGCGCTCAATTTTATTATCCGTGCCCGCCCAGATCCGTCCGGTGCGGTCGGACGTCAAATAATTGGCCGTCTCCGCACCGATGGCATTGGTGAGGGGTTCGGACAGGAAATTTGTGCCGATAATGCGCGCGATTTTTCGATCGCGCAGCAGGCACCAGATGACACCGTCGGCATCCTGGCAGTATGAATTGGCCGTGGTGCGGCGGTCTAACAATAGTGTCTGCCATTCGTTTGTTCCGGCGTTCTCCGTGCGCAACGTCACGCTTCTGGATAGCGTGGCAAAATAAGTTTGATTGGAAACGGTGAAGACCGCATTTACCTGGCCGGCCTGCCGCTCATAGGTGAACACACCATTGCGAAACGAGGTCAGCGAACCGTCAAAGGTATTGATCCACAGGGTTCCGCCCGCGTCGGTGAACAGGCTGAACACCCGGGCGTGCTTGAGGGCGGGCGTGTTGGCCGGGTCGAACGTGACAAATCGTACACCATCAAATCTTGCCAACCCGTTGAAGGTGCCAATCCAAAGATAGCCGTCGGGCGTTTGCGTGATTGCAGTTACGGAGCTGTCCGGCAGATCGTTGTCGTTCGTCCACACATCCATCAAATAGTTGGAGGGCTCCGCCGCCGCCATCGTCAAACACCACATGCCTGCGAAAACCAACACGCGAAGCCAAATGGAATGGGAAGCCAGCACGTGCTGAAAGTGCATTACGTCCCATCGAATAACAAGTTTGATGCGGGGAAAATCGACGATCTGGGGGGGACATCGCCAGATTTGGCGATGCCATGCGTTGACCTAACCATCTGTGGCGATTTTAAATGAAATATTTGGAGGTACATTATCTGCGTCCCAAATGAATCGTTGCAAAGTAATCAACACTTGAAACCCATGACCCCCACCCATTCTTCCGTCCAAACGAATAGTTCAGCAGTTCGCCGCGCATGGCGAGTGCTGTCCATGATAGTCATTGCGACAGCGATGACCGGCCGCATATCCGCGGCCAACATAACCAAGGCCGATGGCAACACTGCGGCGCTCAATGCCGGTCCGGCCTGGGTGGGTGGAGTGCCACCAACGTCAAGCGACGTGGCCGTGTGGAACAACACGGTGCTGGCCGCCTACACGTTAAACCTTGGGGCCGCAGCCAGCTGGGGCGGCATACAGGTTCTCGATCCCGGCGGCTTGATCGTCATCACCAACGTCAACACTGCACTCACCCTTGGCGCGTCGGGCGTGGATACCAGCGGTGCCTCGCAGTCGGCGACTTCGCTGACCCTGTCATGCCCGGTGGTGATTGCGACAAATAACGCGAACAACCCCTGGAACCTCACGGCGAATGTTACTGTCGGCGGTGGTTTGAACGGCACCAACATCCTGGAAAAAACCGGTTCCGGTACCTTGTTTCTGGGCACGGCAACGATGGTTCCGACCGTTCAAGTTGATGCAGGCATTGTCCAGATTAACACCGGCAGCGGGGGTGCAATTGCGCTCAACGGCGGCACGGTCAACATAAACGCCGCCGACGGCAACCCGATCAACGTCACGGCCGGCGGCGGCACGGAACAAAACGTTGGCGGTAATCGCACATGGAGCGGGGCGCTTTCTGGCGGCGGTCCGTTGTCGGTCATTGCATCCTCCACCCATACTTGGAATGGCAACAACTCTGCCTATACGGGAACACTCACCGAATCCGGAGGTGGCGCATTGCGTTTGAGCGCAGTTGCCTCCGTCAGTGCGATGACGGCCTACATCATCAATGGCACAATGAATGCCAACGTGACCGCCGGTCTTTTCAATTTGGGTTCACTGGCGGGCTCCGGCACGCTGGGCGGCACCGTTTCGACCTGGTCCATCGGGGCGCTCAACGCCAATTCCGATTTCGGCGGCAACGTCAGCGTGGGCACGTTGATAAAGACCGGTGCCGGCACGCAGACGTTGAGCGGCGCAAATGCTTATGCTGGTAATACCGTCGTCAGCAATGGCGTACTGCAAGTTGGCGACGGCGGCAGTTCCGGCTCCATTGTTTCACCAGTTGTTTTTCTCACCAATACCGCGTCGTCCACTTTGTCGTTTAACCGCGCCGATGCCGGTTTCAATTTTACCAATGTCATTACCAGTGTGGGCAAAATTCAGCAGGATGGCTCCGGCATAACATTTTTGAGCGGACCAGCTGGTGGTGCTGGAAATAACAGCTATTCCGGCGGCACGTTTTTCAACAACGGTGTCTTGAAATTCACCACCGGCGCGCTGGGTACGGGCGGAGTTTTCTTCACCAACAACGCCACGCTTGAATGGGCTGCCGGGAACATGACTGATATCTCCGCGCAAACCGTCACGCTCGGCAGCGGCGGCGGCACGCTC
>Ga0066797_1000406_pt1 | contig 13083 bp, 13 predicted proteins | sample PersoiDNA2013193_FD_76335 | JGI IMG/M metagenome (GOLD analysis project Ga0066797, IMG submission 76335) | Permafrost soil microbial communities from the Arctic, to analyse light accelerated degradation of dissolved organic matter (DOM) -... | ecosystem: Environmental > Terrestrial > Soil >... | reverse complement strand
AGCGGATGCTCGGCCTGGAAGTGGGGGAGGTCAACGTCTTCGTTTCCAGCGTCGCCTTCGCCAGCTAACCGGCGCCAGGTGGGCAAAAGACATCAGGCCAGGGAGCTGGCGCTCAAGACGCTGTTCCAGCTCGAGGGTGCGGAGGACGACACAGAGGAGGTCCTGCGCTACCACGCCTTCGAGGGCGCGGCCACGCCGGACGTCGCGACTTTCGCCTTGCATCTCGTGGAGGGCGTGATCGCCAACCGTGAGAAGCTCGACTCGATCCTCAGCGAGGCATCCGACCACTGGAAGCTCGGCCAGATGGCCAAGGTCGACCGCATCATCCTGCGCATCGCCGTCTACGAGATCGCGATCGACCGCCACGTGCCGACCAAGGCGGCCATCAATGAATCGATCGAGCTCGCCAAGACATTCTCAGGGGACGAGGCGGGTCGCTTTGTGAACGGAGTCCTGGGACGGGTCGCCGCCACCACCGCGCCCCGCGCCGCGGCTGCCCCTGACGTGAATTGAACCCGACCGGCACAGAGCGGTCCGTCGAGACCGCGCGGTTCGAGGACCTGCTCGCGACGCTCGAGAAGACCATCGCGGAGCTCGCGAGCGGCACGGCGCCCCTGGAGGAGCTCGTGGCGGCGCACCAGCGTGCGGTCCGCATACTCGCCGAGGCCCGCTCAAGGCTCGACGAGCTGGAAGCCCGCGCCGATCAGATCTCTCAATCATTAAAAGACCCTACGAACTCGGAGGCTGCACCATGAGTTCGCGGGGCCGCGTGGTGAGCGCGTGAAATTTCTGCTCGCCCCGCTGGTGGCCTGGGCGATCGCGCAGGCGGCCAAGGTGATCCTGACCTCGTGGCGTCAGCGGAGGCTGAACCTGCGAGTCCTCGCCGAAACCGGCGGCATGCCGAGCAGCCACGCTGCGATCGTGATGGGCATGACAACCGCGGTCGGTAAATATGCGGGTGTCTCTTCCGCCGCGTTCGCGATCGCCCTTATCTTCTCGTTCGTAGTTATGTACGACGCTGCCGGGTTGCGCCGCGCCGCGGGCCGCCAGGCTGCGATCCTCAACCGCCTGGTCGAGGACCTCGTGCACATGCGCGGCATGCAGGAACAGAGGCTTCGTGAGCTGCTCGGCCACACCCCGGTCGAGGTCGTGGTCGGCGCCCTCCTCGGTATTGGAGTCGGGCTGATCCTCCCCGCGCGATGACTTCGAGCTCAAGATCGCTGAAGGCGATGCCGCGCCTCGACGTGCTCCTGACCAAGAGCGGCCGCATCGAATCGCGGCAGCGTGCCCAGGCCCTGATTCTCGCCGGCAAGGTGCAGGTGGCGGGCGAGACGGTTCGCCGCCCAGACCGCCCTGTGCGGGAAGACGAGGTAATCACAGTCGACGAGAGCCCCGGGTACGCGAGCAGGGGTGCGCTGAAGCTGGGCCCGGCTCTCGATCACTTCCAGGTCGATCCGCGTGGTCGCGTCTGCGCCGACATCGGCGCCTCGACCGGCGGGTTTACCGACGTGCTGCTCCGCCGCGGGGCTGTGAAGGTGTTCGCGATCGACGTCGGCCGCGGCCTGATCCACTGGCGCCTCCGGCAGGACCCTCGCGTAATGGTGATCGAGCGCGTGAACGCCCGCGACCTCGACTCCTTCCCGGAGCCGGTCAGCCTGGTCGTGATCGACGTTTCTTTCATCAGCCTCGAGAAGGTGCTGCCCGCCCTGCGCCGGGCCGGCCCCGAGGCACAGGTGGTGGCGCTGTTCAAGCCGCAATTCGAGGTCGGCAAGGCGGAGGTGGGGAAGGGAGGCATCGTTCGCGACCGCGGCGCCGTCGAGGCAGCCTTGCAGAGGTTCCGTGACTGGTGCCAGGCCAACGGTTACCGGGTCGTGGGCGAGTCCGCGTCCGAGATTACCGGAGCGCAGGGCAACCAGGAGTTCTTCCTGCACCTGGAGCCGATGTGATCGTCTGCATCCTGCGCGGTCCGGGCGCCGATCAGGCGGTGGTCGACCGCGCCGTCGCGACGTTGAAGGAGCGCGGCGCCGAGACATTCGAATCGAACCGGGATGGGCCCACGAAGGCGGTCACCGATCGCCTCAAGGGCTGCGGCCTGATCGTGACTCTCGGCGGCGACGGCACCTTCCTCGCCGGTGCCAGGTTCGCCGCTCCGCGAGGCATTCCCCTCCTCGGCGTCAATCTCGGCCGGCTCGGCTTCCTGACGGAAGTCGAAGCCGAGCACCTCGAACAGGGGCTCAAGCGCGTCCTCGACGGTGATTACCGGATCGAGGAGCGAACCATCCTCCAGGTGGCCCTCACCCGTGGCACGCGGACTGTGGCACGCGCGATCGGCCTCAACGAGGTCGTGGTCGACCATTCGGGCGAGGCTCGAATGCTCCGGGTCGAGATCGACGTCGGCGGCCAGGCAGTCGGGGTGATCGACGCGGACGGCGTGATGGTCGCGACGGCGACGGGTTCCACGGCGTACGCGCTCGCGAGCGGCGGTCCCATCCTCGAGCCAACCCTTAGCGACCTCGTGCTCGTCCCGATGAACCCGTTCGCGCTGACAGTGCGTCCAATCGTGTTTCCGCCCGGTCAGGAGATCAGCCTGTCGGTACTCCGCGGGCCGGCCGAGATGCGCATCGACGGCCGCCGTGGGCGTTCGGTGGCGACCGGCGACCTGGTCCGATGTGGAGCGCATCCCCGCAGGCTCAAAGTGGTTCGCTTCAGCCCGCCGGAAGAGTTCTACCGCCGCCTGGGCGAAAAGCTCGGCTGGGGCCGCCCACTAGTCCCCAAGAAATAGTTAGTAAGTAGTGCTCAACGAACTCAGGGTTCGCGACCTGGCTTTGGTCGCGGAGTGCCGCGTCCGCTTCGGGCCGGGCCTCAACCTCCTCACCGGCGAGACAGGTAGCGGCAAGTCGCTGATCGTCGATGCGTTGAGCCTGACCCTGGGCGCGCGCGGCGGCGCCGACCAGGTGCGTCACGGAGCCGACCGGGCCACGGTCGAAGGGACATTCGAATCGAATGGGACCGCACTGGTCCTGCAGCGCGAGCTTGGCAAGCGAAGCGCGGCTCGCATCGACGGACGTACCGCACCCGCCGAAGCGCTGCGCGAGCTCGGACGCAACCTCGTCGCGCTTCACGGGCAGCACGAGCATCACGCGCTGCTCGACAGCGCCACACAGACCGAGCTCCTCGACGGTTACGCAGGTGCTGCGGAACAGCGCGCCGCGGTGGCTGCGGCGCACGCGGCCTGGGTCGACGCCGGCAATAAGGTTCGCGACCTGGAACAGCTTCGGTCGCGCGGGAAACGCGAGCAGGAGTACATGCGGTGGCAGCTCGAGGAGCTGCGCGCAGCGGCCCTGCGTCCGGGCGAAGACGAGCAGCTCGCCGCGGAGCGCGCGGCCGCGCGGCATGCGGCTCGCCTCGCGGAGCTCGGGCAGCAGGCGATCGACGCCCTGCACGAGGACGGAGTCGCTCGCGCGGCCGCCGCGATTCGCACCGCAGCCGAACTCGACCCGCGGCTCGCCGAGCAGGCTTCGCGGCTGGAGGCGCTGGCGGAAGAATCTTCCGACGCCGCCGCGGACATCCGTCGCTACGACGAGGTGCTCGATACAGACCTGGCGCGGCTCGAGGCGATCGAGTCACGGCTGGCGGTTCTCGACGGGATCAAGCGAAAGTACGGCGGCACGCTCGAATCCGCCGCCGAGGAGCTGCGACGGCTCGAGGTGCAGATCGGCGCGACCCAGGACCTCGAAGGGGCGCTCGCGGAGGCCCACGCCGCGCTCGACACGCGCCGCGCCGCACTGGAGGCGGACGCCGCATTGCTGACGGAGGCGCGCAAGGTCGCGGCTGGCCGCATGCAGAAGGCCATTGCCCACGAGCTAGAGGGCCTGCGTCTGGAAGGGGCCCGCTTCGAGATCGAGCTCAGACCCGGAGCCGAGATCGGCCCGACCGGCGCCGAGGGCGCGGAGATGATGTTCTCGGCCAACCCAGGCGAACCCCTACAGCCCCTGGCGCGGGTCGCTTCGGGCGGCGAGCTCGCGCGTGTGATGCTCGCCATCAAGACGGTCGGAGCAGACGCGGACCGGCTGCCGACGCTGGTGTTTGACGAGGTCGACGCTGGGATCGGCGGAGAGGCGGCGGTGCAGGTCGGCCTCCGGCTCAAAGCCCTGGGCGCGCGACACCAGGTCCTGGTGGTCACGCACCTCGCCCAGATCGCGGCCTTCGCCGATCACCACCTGCTGGTGGAGAAGGCTCCAGGTCCCGACGGCCGCAACGTCGTCTCCGTGCGGGAATTGACCTCGGACGACGAGCGCGCGCGAGAGCTGGCACGCATGATGAGTGGCGGGGTTACACCGAAGGCAGTGGCGCGAGCGCACGAGCTGCTCGAGGAATCGAGGAAATGAATATGAGAAGGAACCTCCGGTTCCTTCTCATCGGCCGGTCGGCTTTGCCGACGGGCCTGCTCATCTTCCCGCGGATTGGATTTTCGGAATATCTCTCGCCGCCATGTGGGGTGGCTCAATGTGCGCTGGGGGACGGCCGGGGTGAATCCGGCCTGACCGCGACGTCTAGCCCAAGATGACGAAGCTCTTCAGCGGACCGGAGGACCGCCGCATCAAGCGCGCTCTGTGCATCGTCGCGCACCCCGACGACATCGAGTTCTACTGCGCCGGAGTGGTTTTGCTGATGGCGCGACATGGCGCGGCGGTCGACTTTGTGCTTGCGACCTCAGGCGACAAAGGTGCGCGCGACGCGAGCAAATCCCGCGCCAAGGTCGCACGCATCCGGGAGCGCGAGCAGGAGCTGGCCGCCGAGGTACTGGGAGTGAAGCGCGTGGCTTTTCTCCGCCACCCTGACGCCGAGCTGGTCGAAAGCCTCGAGCTGCGCGAGGAGATCGTGCGCGAGATCCGAACCTCGAAGCCCGACGTGCTCCTGACCTTCGACCCCAATGTTCCCTATCGCTTTCATCCCGACCATAGGGTCCTCGGCCGCGTCGCGCTGGACGCGGCCTGGCCGAGCGCGCGGGATCCCCTCTCGTTCCCGAAAGCAGGGCCGCCGCATGAGACCGCGGAGGCCTGGTGCTTTGGCGGCCTGCAGCCCACGCTCGAGATCGACGTGAACGAGGTGCTGGGCAAGAAAATCGAAGCGCGCCTGGCCCACGCGAGCCAGACCACGAGCCCTGCCTCGCTGATGCGCCGCTGGCGCGCCATCGCTCGCGTGGAAAAGTTCCACCAGGTGAATCTCCGATAACGATATGAGAAGGAACCTGACGGTTCCTTCTGCGCGCAAGCGCGAGCAGGATCGGACTTGCTGATTGCATCGCCCGGTCGGCTTCGCCGAAGGGGCTGCTCATCTTCCCGCGGATGGGATCTACAGAATGGTTCTCCTCGCCACGCATGAAGACATATCTGCATGCTGGGGACGGCCGGAGTGAATCCGGCCTGGCCGCCACGATTGCCTGGCTCGTCCGGAGCCCTATCCTTACGGACCGTGGAACAGCCGTTTGCTGGCCCGCGCCTGGGCGTAAGCACGCAGGTGTTCGAGGGACCTCTCGAGCTTCTCCTGGCGCTGGTCGAACGCGAGGAGCTAGACATCTTTCAGGTCGCGCTGGCAAAGGTGACGGATGCATATCTGGTCGAGGTCGCCGCACGCGAGGTCGCCGACCCGCAGGAGATGGCGGAGTTCCTGTGGATGGCGGCGCGCCTCTTGCTGATCAAGTCGATCCGGCTCCTGCCCGGCGAGCCAACCACCGAAGAGGAGACCGACCTCCTCGGCTGGGAGGAGGAGGTGCGCCGGCGCCTCGAGGAGTACCGCGTCTACAAGGAGATGGCCGGCGAGTTGATGGAGCGCGCGCAGAACGACTCCGTCGCGTTCCCGCCACCTCTGCGCCACGTCGAGGCGGGAGGCCAGGAGGAGCCGCTGGAGGTCGGGCTCCTGATCGTCGCCTTCAACAGCGTCCTCTCGCGCATTCCTCCACGACCTCTGGTCGTTACCGGCCGGACCTGGACGTTGCAGGAAAAGCTCGACGCGATCACCGACCGGCTGCGCAGGGGACCGATCGAGCTCGTCGAGCTCATCCTGGAATCGGAGGATCGACTCGAGGCTGTCGTGACCTTCGTCGCGGTCCTCGAGCTGCTGCGCCGGTCCCTGGTTCGAGTTCGCCAGAGGGAACGGTTCGGCGCCATCCACGTCGAGGCCAGGGAGCCCGCCGAGTGAGCCACATCTCGGCCGCGCTGGAGGCGATCCTCTTCAGCTCCAACCGACCCCTCAAGCTACGCGAGCTGCAGCAGGCGACGGACTCCGATCGCACGGCGGTCGAGCACGCGCTCGACGACCTGCGCCAGGCGCTCGTGGGACGCGGCGTGATGGTGATGCGACACCACGACGAGATCCACCTGGCAACGCGGCCGGAATTTGCCGCGGCGGTGCGCCGCGCCCTGCGTCCGGAGGTTTCGGGCAAGCTGTCGCCCGCGGCGTACGAGACGCTTGCCATCGTGGCCTTCCAGCAGCCGGTTCCGCGATCTCGCATCGAGGAGGTGCGCGGCGTCAACTGCGACAGCGTGCTCGCCAATCTCGAGTTGCGTGACCTGATCGTCGAGGTCGGGCGTGGCTCGGGTCCAGGCCAGCCGAAGCTCTACGGAACCACGATGAGGTTCCTCCAGGTGATGGGTCTCGAGTCGCTCGATCACCTTCCCAAGCCGCGGCTCGACCCGACCGAAACGAGTGCAACATCGAGCGGACGAGCGCTAACGAAGAACGCCTGAATCGCTTCCTTGCGCGATCCGGCGTGGCAAGCCGCCGCGCCGCGGACGAGCTGATCGCGTCGGGAGCGGTGCGGGTGAACGGCAAACGCCCGCCGCCGACCGGCGTGTTCATCGACCCCCAGAACGACCGCATCACCGTGCACGGCAAGGCGGTCAAGCCGGTCACCCGGCACAGGTACATCGTCTTGAACAAGCCCCTCGGCGTGATCACGACGGCCAAGGACGAGGTGCTGCGACTCACCGTGCTCGACGTTGTCGGCGACGAAGGCAAAGGCGGCCACCGTTTATTTCCTGTTGGTCGCCTCGACGCCGACACGTCGGGGCTCCTCCTGCTGACCGACGACGGCGACCTCGCGTATCGCCTCACCCACCCCGGCTACAAGGTGAGCAAGGAGTACATCGCGCTGGTGGCCGGCAACCCGAGCACCGCGGACATCGAGAGCTTGCGCAAAGGCGTGGAGCTTGATGACGGGTTGACCGCGCCGGCGGAGGTCGACGTGCTTCGAATCACGCCGGGGAGCCGCGATTCGGGAGTGGCAGAGATCAAGATCGTGATCCGGGAGGGCCGGCACCGGCAGGTCCGCCGCATGCTTCACTTCATCGGCCACAAGGTCCAATCACTGAAGCGCGTGGGCTTTGGACCGTTGAAGCTGGGCCGGCTGAAAGAGGGCGGATGGCGCGTGCTGGGAGAAGCGGAGATTTCCGCGCTCCAACGCGCGGTGGAGACCAAGAGACCGAAGTGATTATCGCCATCGACGGTGGCGTGGCTTCCGGTAAATCGGCCGTCGGTAAGCGGGTCGCCGAAGCACTGGGCCTTCCGTTCGTCGACAGTGGCCTGATGTACCGCGCCATCACGAGGATCGCGGCCGATCGCCGTCTCGACCCGCGTGACGCCGATGCGATCACCAGACTGGCGGAATCGACAGAGGTGAAGATCGACGGCGAGCGCGTCTGGGCGAACGGGGTTGAGCTGACAGACGGGATCTACGACTCCGATTACGCGGACGCGCTGCCGTTGATCTCCGCCATTCCAGGCGTGCGGCAGGCTCTGGTCGCGCAGCAGAGGCGTTTGGGTCATGGGGGAGTGGTCATGGCCGGGCGCGACATCGGAACGGTGGTCTTTCCCGACGCCGACTACAAGTTTTTCCTGGTCGCGAGCCTTGACGAGAAGGTCCGCCGGCGCGCCGCGCAGTACGAGCGGCGGGGCGAGCGCGTGGACGAAGAGGCCATGCGCAAGGAGGTCGAGGAACGCGACCGGGTAGACACGCAGCGTGCGGTTGCCCCGCTGCGCCCAGCCACGGACGCGGTCGTGATCGACACCGACCGGCTGGACGTCGATCAGGTGGTCGAGCTGATCCTCAAGCACATCGCCGAGAATCGAGAGGCCAGGTGATCTACGCGTTCCTGCGGGCGCTGATGCGCGCGATGACCACCGTCTACCTCGTCGGGCTGTTCAAGGTCGTCGGTGTCGAAAACGTTCCGCGCACCGGGCCGCTCTTCATCTGCCCGAATCATTCCGGAACGCTGGACCCACCCCTGGTGCCGGCCTTCGTTCCGCGCGGCGACACGTGGAACATGGCCAAGTCCGAGTACTTTCGGGGCTGGGCCCATCGGTTCATCTTCACGGCGTACCACGCGTTTCCGGTGGTGCGCCACACCGCGGATCGGGCCGCGCTGAAGAGGTCATTCGACTTGCTGAAAGCCGGTCAGGCGCTGGTCATCTATCCAGAAGGGACCCGCGTCGAGTCTGGCGTGCTCGCGAAGCCTGAACCGGGCGCGGGTTTCATCGCTCAGAAGGCGGGCTGCCCTGTTCTCCCGGTTGGGCTGACCGGCACGCGCGAGTGCTTTCCAAAGGGAGCGCACTGGCCACGCCGGACCAGGGTCACCATCACGTTCGGCAAGCCCTTCTACGTCCTTCAGAAGCGCGCCGATGGCACTCGCGTGTCGCATGAGGAGGCTTCCGAAGCGATCATGGTCGCCATCGCCGAGCTGCTCCCACCCGAGCAGAGAGGCCTGTTCAGCGACCTGGACGCATACCGAAATAAGCTGGTCGGGGTGACAGTCCCGGCTTAATCTCACGTGGCGTGGGCGGCGGGCTTTAAGCCCGCCGCGACTTTGTTCCCCTGGTCACCCAATCGTCGCGATGAGTAACTTTTCGGAAATCCAAACCGCGGGAAGATGAGCAGACACGCTGGCGTAGCCGGCCTGTCGATGCAATCAGTAGGTCACATCCTGGTCGCGCTTGCGCGCAGAAGGAACCGTCAGGTTCCTTCTCATATTTACCCGATGGCGGGTCGGGCCCAGTCGTCCTCGGTGAGGCTGCCCAGCGCGGGGTTGAAGCAAGCGTCGAACGCTTCCTTCAGCGTCTGCGGGGTCAGGCGCGGCGGCTCCTGGCGGTAGTTGGCCAGGTCGACGAGGCGCGCGATCAGCGCGCGGGGATGAGATCCGCGCAGGGGCTTCTTGCCATAGAGGTTGTTGAGCAGATAGCCGACCGCCTTCTCGTCGAACTGCACGCCCTGGCGGTCACACTCGTACCGCAGGATGCGGCCGAAGGACTCGGGCGACGGGTTGCCGACGCCGATCTTGTAAGCCATGCGGCGGAGGAAAGCTTCGTCGACCAGCTCGGTGGGTGAGAGGTTGGTGGAGAAGACGACCTGGCACAGGAACGGGAGCTCGATCTTGCGGCCCGAGGCGGAGAGGTCGAGGTAGTCGACTTTCTTCTCCATCGGGACGATGAAACGGTTGAGGAGGCGCATCGGCGGCACCTCCTGGCGGCCGAAGTCGTCGATGACGAACACTCCTGCGTTGGCCTTCCACTGGAGGGGCGCTTCGTAGTAGCGGTTGGAGCCGTCGTATGTGAGGTCGAGTTGCTGCAGCTTGAGCTCACCGCCGGCCACCACGACGGGCCGCTCGACCTTGACCAGCCTCCGATCGATCGGCTGCTCGCCCTCGGCGATCTTGTGATAGACGGGGTCGATCACGCGGATGATCTCGTCCCCGATTGCTACCGCATGAGGGATCTCGATCGGGGCGCCCATCAGCAGCGCCATGCGCTCGGTGATCGTGCTCTTGCCGTTGCCGGGCGCTCCGAAGATGAACAGCGAGGCGCGCGACACCATGGCGCCTCCGATCTGGTCGATCACGTGCTGCTCGAGCTCGAGCGTTCCAAGGGCCTTCTTGAGCAGGGCGTCGGTGACGTTCGCCTTGCCGGTGACCTGCGAGCGTACGAGCCCGAGGTAGTCGTCGAAGTTGATCGGGCACGGACCCAGGTATCGGGTTTGAACGTTGGACATCTCCGCCGCGCGCTGCCTGCCCGCGCTCGATACGACGTAGTTCATGCGCACCGGGATGGGGCGCCCTTCGACGCCGGGGTCGTTCGAGAAGCCCATCGTGTCCATGAGCTGTGACTTCTGGAACTCTTCGATGATCGGCTGCAGTGTCTCGAACGGCAGTCCGAGACGCGTCTCGATCGCCGCTCCGCTCAGCTGATCCGCGAAGGCGATCGTCCGCAGGAGAAGGCTGGCGACGAGGTCACGGCGTACGTGAAGGTCCTCCAGCCGCTTGGGTGCCTCGATCGCCCCGGTTTGCATCGGGCGCAAATATAGCAACCGCCGCACCGCTTAACACCCGCTTCGACAATGCTCACGTCGTGCCGGCGGCCGGGTTCATCCCCGCCGCGACCCGCCACCTTTGAGCTTGCAGGCGTCGCCTGGAGAGGGCGGTTTGAGGCAATTGGATCCAAAGGAGGGCGTTACGGGCGCGAATCCGGCCGAGTGAACCACGGGAGCTACTCAAGCCGTGACCGGCCGTTGGGCGCCCCGCATAAGAGGGAACCTGAGGTTCCCTCTTATCCCCTTACGTAGAATCCGCAATCGGTGCCCGAATACGCAGCCCTCGATCTCGAGACGACCGGATTTGACCCGGCCCGAGATCGAGTGATCGAGGTGGGCGCGGTCGCTTTCACCCCCGAACGGGTCACGACGACCCTCGAGCGACTGGTCGACCCCGGTCGCGCCGTACCCGAAACGGTGCTGCGGCTGACCGGGATCAGGCCCGAGGAGCTCAGGGGCGCCGCCAGCGCCGAATCCGCTCTGCGCGAGCTGGCCGACTTTCTGCGCGGCCGCCAGCCGGTCGGTCACGGGGCCCGGCTGGACGTGGACTTCCTGGCGGCGGCGGGCCTGTGGGATCCCGCCACGGAGATCCTCGACACCCTGGACCTGGCCCGCATCCTCTTGCCCTCGGCGGCCAGCCACAGCCTTCCGCTGCTGGCCACCGAGATGGGGTTCAACCAGCCCAGGCCCCACCGCGCGCTCGACGACGCCGACGCCACGCGCCAGCTTCTGCTCAGGCTGCGCGAGGAGGCGGCGATTCTCGATGAGGCTTTGAAGGAGTCGATGCTCGCCCTGGTCGCGCCGTACGACTGGTCGATCGCCCGCTTCTTCGCCGACGCCTTGACCGCACCCAATCCCGACCCGGATGGCGCGTCCGTTGAGGTGGTCGACTCGGTCCGGGGAAGAGCAGCCGAGACGCCTCCGGACGACCCGGTGCTCGTGGCTGCCCTGCTCGGCCCCGACGGGCCGCTCGCAGGCCTCCTGCCCGGCTACGAGCACCGCGAGCCCCAGCTCCAGATGCTTCTGGCCGTCGCGCAGATCCAGGCTCGCGGGGGCACCCTGGTCGTCGAGGCCGGCACAGGTACAGGCAAGAGCCTGGCCTACCTCGTGCCTTCGATCGCGCGCGCCGTGCGGCATGGGGAGAGGGTGGTCGTCTCGACCAACACGCACACACTGCAGGAGCAGCTGATGGTCAAAGATCTTCCTGGCCTCCGTGAGTGGCTGCCGTGGGACTTCAAGGCATGCCTCCTCAAGGGGCGGTCCAACTACGTTTCGCTGCGGCGCTGGCGGCGCTTCCTGGCTGAGCCGTGCAAGGACGCCGACGAACTGAAGTTCAAGCTCAAGGTCCTGCTCTGGCTGCATTCGACCTCGAGCGGGGACCGCTCTGAGCTTCGTCTTCACGGGCGCGAGGAGGTGCTCTGGGCGCACATCGCGTCGGACCCTCTCGACTGCGTTGGGATTCACTGCACGAAAGAGGACTGCTACGTCCACCGCGCCCGCGCCGAAGCTGAGGCGTCGAACCTGGTCGTGATCAATCACGCGCTCTTGCTCGCCGACGCCGAGGTGGGGGGCGGGCTGCTGCCGGACTTCGAGCATCTCGTCGTAGACGAGGCTCACCACCTCGAAGAGGCCGCGACCCGAGGCCTGCGCCAGGAGGTTGACGGCCCTGGATTGCTGGCGCTCCTCGAACGGCTGGCCAGCCCACCGACAAACGACAAGTCACAAGGGTTGCTTGGAGAGCTGCAAAGGCAGCCGCATCTCGGTGCGTCGGATGAGGCCTTCGCTCAGGCGGTACCGATGAGCCTCGTCGCGGGCGAGAGGGTCCGCAATCTCTTCGACATCGCGACTCGATGGGTCGGGGCGAAGCTGTCCGAGACCGAACGCCGTGACGATTCGGTTCGCCTCACACCAGTGCTTCGTGAAGATGAGGCGTGGCCTTCGATGAGCATCGCCGCCGAAAGCGCGGTGACGGCGCTGACAGCCCTTGACTCCGGGCTGCGCCAGGCAGTGGCCGGAGTCCGCGACTGGCTGGGCGGCTCCGAGCCCGACCAGGGCATCCGAGAGCTGGAGATCATCCGCGGCCGCCTCGAGGCCGCGTCGCGCGTGATCGACGAAGCGATGCGGGCTCCGGATCCCAACCGCGTGTACTGGTTCACCCTGGTCGCCCGCACGGAGAACCTGGTCCTGCGCGCGGCTCCCATCAACGTCGGCTCGCTCCTGCGCAAGCGCGTGTACGCTGACCGTCGCTCGACGGTTTTTACCTCGGCGACCCTGGCGGTCGGCGGCACGTTCGACTATTTCCGGTCGAGGGTTGGCCTCGACACCGGGATCGAGGAGCTCATCCTCCCGTCGCCTTTCGACTTCCTCCACCAGGCGCTGGTATGCCTGCCATCAGACTTCCCTGCGCCGGAGCACGAAACGTTCGACCAGCAGGTTGAGGAGGTGGTCGCCTCCGTGGCACGCCGCGTCGGCGGCCGCACCCTGGTCCTGTTCACCTCGCATCGTCAGCTGCGCGATGTTCACACCGCCTTGAAGCATCGCGTCGACCTCGACGAGGTGCTGATCCTCGGACAGGGGATAGATGGCCAGCGGCGCCAGGTCTTGAAGTCCTTCGAGGAGGCGGAGCGCCCGCTTCTGCTGGGCACGGCGAGCTTCTGGGAGGGCATCGACGTGCCCGGGGAAAGGCTGAGCTGCGTGATCATGGTCCGCCTTCCGTTCCCGGT
>Ga0066797_1000405_pt1 | contig 13112 bp, 10 predicted proteins | sample PersoiDNA2013193_FD_76335 | JGI IMG/M metagenome (GOLD analysis project Ga0066797, IMG submission 76335) | Permafrost soil microbial communities from the Arctic, to analyse light accelerated degradation of dissolved organic matter (DOM) -... | ecosystem: Environmental > Terrestrial > Soil >... | reverse complement strand
CGCGGCGGCACCGTCATCGGCTTGCCGTCCGGCCGCATGAACACCGACAGCGTCGGGATGCTGCCGATATTGTCGGCGATCAGGTCGGCACCGGTGTAGATCGCTTCGACGCCCGGCATGGCCCTGGCGGCCTTGGCATCGATCGACACGATCTTCGCATGGGCATGCGGCGAGCGCAGCACATGCAGCCACAGCGCGCCCTCTTCCGGCTTGTCGTCGATGAACTGCCCCTTCCCGGTGAGCAGCCGCTGGTCTTCGAGACGCTTGACGGGCTTGCCCGCACCGAAACGCATATTGCCGGGAAGAATGTTCATCACTTGGTCCTTCGGGTCTTTTTGTTCGACTGGATTGGGCGGGTTTTAGCGGATTTTTCGGTTGAAACAACCGACCGCAGAACGTCATTCCGGGGCGCGCATAGCGCGAACCCGGAATCTCGATCGATAACTTCTGGATTCCGGGTCTGCGCCTGACGGCGCATCCCGGAATGACGAAGCGGAGTTCACCCCAAGTCCCGCAACACCGCCTCGACGATCTTGCGCTCCTCGGCCGTCAAGGTCGGCTGCGGGGCGACGGGATCGCCGACATCGTAGCCCTGGATTTCGAGCCCGGCCTTGATGCAGGCCGCGAGGTTGTAGCGTGCGAAGGCTTCGTTCAGCCGCCACAATTTTCGCTGCAGGGCCAGCGCATCGTCCCAGCGGGCGGCCTTGCAGAGATGGTAGAGCTCGACGCTCTGCCGCGGGATCAGGCACGCCGGTCCCGCCATCCATCCGACCCCGCCGATCAGCATCACCGCGGCCGGGATATGCGCGGACGCCGAGAAGACGCGGATCGCGTCGCCGCAGCGGTTCATGATCGACAATAGCCGCCCGGTATTGGTGGAGGCATCCTTGATGTAGCCGATGCGCGGATGCGCCGACAGCCGGGCGATGACGTCGAGCGTCAGGTCGGAGCGCTGAAAATTCGGATTGGTGTAGATCACCACGGGAATGTCGACCGCGTCCGCGATCGCTCGGAAATAGGCTTCGACCTGCGCGTCCTGCAGCGGAAAATAGGCCTCCAGGATCGCCAGAATGCCGTCGGCGCCGAGTTGCTGATACGCCCTGGCCTGGGCGACGGCGTCCGCCGTCGAGGTCGAGGCGACGCCGGCAATCACGGGCACGCGGCCCCTGGCCGCCTCGATCGTGGTCTGCACCACGGCGCGACGCTGCACATGGTCGAGATAGGCGAACTCGCCGGTCGAACCCAGCGGCGCCAGCCCGTGCACGCCGGAAGCAATCAGATCCTCACATAGCCGGCCGAGCACGTCGGTGCGGATCTGGCCGGATGCATCGATGGGGGAGACGAGATAGGGAAAGACGCCGTGGAAATCGATCATGATGACTGACTTTAGAACTCCGGCCCGGCGCGGGTCAAATGCCGAGCCTGGCCCGTGGTCTGCGCCACACCCCGCGCCCGATTGTGGTCTCGCTCGGTCCGGCCTCGGGACACGCGCAAAGACGACGCCTTCATACCGCCGCGCCGGCGCACCTGACGGGTCATTTTTCCGCCCCACTGGATCAACATCCTCCGCAGCCAGTGATGGTGAGTTTGTATGCGTGCTCCAGAGTGAATTCGCGGCGGGAATTTCGAACGGAGACGTGGAGATCCAGCAGCGAGAGCGACGATGGAAACGCTTTACGATTTGCTCGGGGCTTTTCCGCACGATGACGCCGAGGAGCTCAGGACCGCGTTCCGCCGAGCCGTCAAGGGCGCCCACCCCGACCTGCGGCCCGGCGATCCGGATGCCGCGCTGAAATTCAGGCAGATCGTCCGCGCCAACGACATCCTCGGCGATGCCGAGCAACGCGCCGCTTATGACAATCTGCTCGATCTGGCGCGGCTGGAGCAGGAGTCCGCGTCCAGACGCGCCGTCGCAGCCAGGATCTACAGGCTTGCCTCCGGCGTGATGGCCCTTGCCGGAGCCTCGGTCGTGACCGTCGGCGGCTATCTGCTGTTCATGCACATGTCGGCGGCATCGGTTGCCGCGGCCAACGACGTCCATATCGCCGGGCGCGCACCGGCCGGGATCGCGGCCATCGCCCCGATGCAGGCGCGGGACACCGCCGGGCGCGCAGTTGCTGCAACCCGCGAAAGTACCGGCAGCCCCGGCGAGGCCCGCGCGCCGAGTGAAGAGCCGAACGGCCCGGGCTCCGACGTCGATCCGGCTGGTCGGCCCGATGCGATGTTCCCGCCCGCCTATGTCGACCGCGGCATGATCTTCTATCCCCCGCAAAGACCCGACCACGGCTTCCACTTCCCTGACACGACGCGGGCGAAGAAGATCGAACGGGCCAGCCGTCCCAAACTTGCGTCCCCGATCGCCGGCAAGCAGCACTTCGCCCAGGCCGCCGTCACGCCGTGGATAGCGCAGCTGTTCCGAAGGCGGATCCCGGTGCAGGATCCGTCGCGGCCGGAATCGGTGTATCGATGAGGGGGCGTTGACGCGGAAGCCTGGCGTGCCAACAGCGACGTGACCTCTCCGGGATGTCCGTGTCGCCTGCACCGAAGCGTCGCCGTCAAGGGTCTGCGCAACGCCGCCGGCACGTCGCGCGCCAGCCCGCCATCGGCTTCGAACGATGGATTGAGCCAAACTCCGGAAATTTGAAAGCAGCGGCAAGGCTCCCGTTCAGGGTGCAAAAATCATCATGCACTATTCGTAGTAGTTTGAACGCAAATATCCGGACGAATCGTATCGAGCCATTGCTTCATCGTCCCGATCGATGACCTCCAATTCCGGCGCAGACGCCATCGCGGATCGTCGACGACCAGGGTACCTGCTCTTCGAGCCTGGGGCGCAATCGCCGCGCTTGTCGCTCTCGCCGCACAATGCCGAGGCAACCGGCGCCGCGCCGGGCAATCCCAGATCACGATAATTTCACGGCAGGCCCCGCATCGTCGCATCCTGACGGCGAGGAGAAACTTTCGATGGCGATCCAGAAAGCGACGAAAGCGTCCGCCCTCGGAAGTTTGGACGCCGCTGTGATCGACGATGCTAGCCGTCGCCAGGCGCCCACCGGGTTTCGACATTTCCTTTCCACTCCCAAGGCTTCGCAGCGCTTCAAGGCCTATGGGATCGACCCGCTGGATGCGCCGGAACAATCGCACAGACTGCGGGGGCTGATGAACCGCTTGTCCCGGCGGATGGATGCCGAATTGCGCTGGCCCGCCCATGCCGACACCACCATCGAATGCTGGGAAAACCCTCATCTCCCCTCGGGATACACCTATCTGCTGCAATTCGTGGCCCACGACCTCGTTCATACAGCGATACCGCTGTCGGTCGCAGGCAGCCTCAGTGCCGACACCACGAACGCGCGTCGCGCGGCGCTCAAGCTCGAGACCTTGTTCGGAAACGGCCCCGTCGGCTCGCCCTTTGCCTATGCGCAGGATGCGCCGGCTGACGAGCGACGCACCAAGCTTCGGCTCGGACGGATGCGCTGGAAAGACAATGGCGTCGAGGCCGGTTGCCCGTTCCGCGATATCGCGCGGACCCCGGCGGAGAATGTCACGGGAATAGACCGCAGCATTGCCGGAAAGCGCGTGGCTCTCACCGAAGCCCTGATCGCCGATCCCCGCAACGACGACCATGCCATTATGTCGCAGCTGACCGCACTGTTCGCGCTGCTGCACAACGGCCTGATCGACGTCATCCGTCGTGGCGAGCCCGCCACCGGCGCAAACGGCAACCTTGGTGCAGCCTACAAGCGGTTTCTATGCGCGCGCGACGCCTTGACGCTGATCTACCACAACGTCATCCGCGAGGATTTGATGCGGCGGGCGATACATCCGGTCATCTACGCGGCCTACTCCGGCCCGATTCCGAATTTCATCGATTCCACCGCTCGCGGTATGCGGGAGCGGGACGGCTGGCAGATTCCGCTCGAATTCTCCCACGGCGCGTTCCGCTTCGGCCACGCGATGGTTCGGCCCGAATACGTCATCAACGATCTCGCCACCCACGACCTCAACAAGACGCTGGAAAAGACCTCGGCGAACGATGCCGTCAACATGCCGCTCGATTCGACCTGGATCATCCGGTGGTCGCGCTTTTTCGAGATTAACGGATCGAGGCCGAATTTCAGCCGGCGTATCGGGCCATATCTCAGCGACGGGCTGGGTAACGACCAGGTATTCCCTGCGGTCGATCAGACCAACCGAGTCGGCCTGCTCTATCGCGACCTGCTCGGCGCCTCGCTGGCCGGAATGTGGTCGGTGAATGCGCTGGTGACCGAGATCGCCGCCAGGCGGCCGCACTTCATCGCCATGTCGCGGCTGCTTGCCGATCGTCCCTACCGGGTCAGCCAACTCCGCGAGTGGCTGGCTTCGGAGACGGCCTATGGCGGACTCACTGCCGAAGACATCGACAGCATTGCCAACGATCCGCCGCTGCCATTTTTTATCCTGTTCGAAGCGATGCAGCAGCCGCATGCCGAGGGCCTGTGTCTCGGGCCGCTGGGCTCGATCATCGTCGCGGAAGTGATTTTCGGCGCCCTCGCGGACAACGAGCTGCCGGCAGGATGCGGCGCTGGTTCGCTTGTCGAGGCGCTCGCCCGCCTCTCGAAGGAATATTACCCGGCAAATGTATTCGAAGCAGTACCCGAAATTGAACGCATGGATCAGCTGGTCGAATTCACGGCCGAGATAGCTGGCCTGCGCCAGGCCGTACCCGCATTTCTGTGAGGCGGAATCATTCCACTCACGCAACCCGGAGGACTGAGCAATGCCTAGGATCGAAAGACTGCAAGTGACGAACCATGAGCGCTGGGGCAAGTTGGTGAAGACCTGGGCCACCGGCAACAACTATCTCGATGATGACAACGAGTATCCGCTGCCGGCGACGATGGACGAATTCAAGGAGCAGCTCGCCAAGGCGCAGGTGTTCGCGACCGTGCCGGAGCGCTTCACGCAGATCAAGTTCGTGTCGTCCGACCAGGAGACGATATTGGTGCGCCTGCCGCCGAAGGTGATGATCGCGGATTCCGAGGCCCTGCTCAACGAGCCGGGTGCGACCTATCCGCTTCCGCCATTCTACAAGCGGCTGTTCAACGGCATCGACCCGGTCATTCCGGAAGACGAGAAATTCCGGGTGCATGCCGAGCGTATCGGCGATTACACGATCAGCATCTGCGCGTAACACCCGGTTGATCAGGACAACTGGGTAGTGCCTTCGACGGGAAGCCCCGCGCCGCGCAAGCCGTCGCGCAGGGCTTCCCAACGGTCCGCTATCCTGATCGGATGGGCTTGCAGCAGCCAACGCGCGATGGCTTCGTCGGTCGGCGCGGCTGATCCCGCCCAAAAAGAACGTATCCCGTTCAGGAAACGCTGAACTTCTTCCCGCGCCATGGCTGGCTTGCCGAGGTGGAACAGCGCCGCCGCCCGCCATGCGGGCACAGTCGTGATGACACTCTCCGCGTGATCGAGCGCCTCGATGGCACCAGCATAATCGCCGCACAGAAAGCGAATGATGCCGTGATAGCCCCATTCGAGGTATGACGGAGCGACCGAGAGAGCCAGCGCCTGGCGCGCCCGCAGCTGGGCCTGCGCAATCGATCCGCAAAATCCGCAATAGGCTGCGCTGGACAACAGTGTCCACGGGTCGTTGTCGTTCAGCTCGCACGCGAGGTCCATGTGCGGCGCCGCCTCGGCCTCCCGGAGCGCCATCACATAGGACCAGCCACAGCACAGATGTGCCCTGGAATCGACCGGATCCAGTTGAACGGCACGTTTGGCGAGTTCAAGCGTCGCCCTTGCTTTGCCGAGATCGCAGAAAAAGCCGGGGTGAACAAAATGCTCGATATTGTTCATTTGCACGAGGCTGCTGTAGCAGGGCGAGAACGCGGGATTTTCCCGGATGGCGTCGCGGAATATGGTGACCGCCCGCCGCCAGCTTTCCGGATCGAATTTCGACATCAAGTTCTGTCCGCGAAGCCAGCGGTCGTGAACGTCGAGCGAAACGTCGGGTTCGCGCGCAAGCCGCATCAGCCGTTCGGCCGATAACTGCACATTCAGCGAAGTCGCGATCCGGCGGATGATGCGCTGCTGCATCTCGAACCAGTTATCGAGCCCGAGCCGCAGGCTTTCGCTCCAGATATAGACGCCGGTCGCCTCGTCCCGCAGCACCATAACCATGTTGATTTCGGCGCCTGCTTGATATGCGGTCGTCTCGATACAGTATTGCGGCGCCGAATCCGGCCGTGGCAGCGCGACCATCGCGGGCGGACGGTCGATCACGCTCCATTCGCGGAATCGAACGAGACATGCGGCAAGATGCAGGCTGAATCCCTGCACCAGATGGGCATGATCACTGTCGATGCCATGCATCTGAAACGGCCGCAGCACGAGGCAAATCTTGGCGGAGGTGCCCGTTCCGATTTCCGCAGCGATGGGCCGATCGGATGCTCCGCGGCCTGTGCTTGCCACGCTACCGCGGGATTCCAGCTGAGCGACAAACCGGTTTGCCGGCTGTTCGAAGGCGCCGAGCTTGATGCGGGCGACGAGTTCTTCCGTCGCCGGCGACGGCTCCATGCCGTAGTCCCTATCCAGCAGGTCCCAGAGCGCCTTGTAGATCCGTAGCGCCCCCGCGACATCGCCCTCCTCCGCATGCACGCGCATCAGATGGCAGCAGGCCTCCTCGTGGGTCGGATCGAGATTGACGATCGCGGTTGCGATTTCAGTCTTGGCGCCAGCGGCGACCTCCTCGGCGACCAGTCCAGCGCCGAGGCTCCGCATCAGCCTGTCATTGATGGTCTGACGTTTCGCAAGGACCCAGATCCGAAATGACGGGTCGAGGTCGTCCATGCCTTCGAGGATCCGCTGGCCGAGATCGGGGGTATTGAGCAGCAGCGGATGCACGCTGCCGCTTTCCGCCAGCCGGATGATGCTTTCGATATCGACCTCGACCTTCTCGGCGTCGAGATGAATTCCGAGTCTGCCCGCCGAGAACCCGCCATATCCCGCCCCCTCGAACGCTGTGCGCAGTTCGCGCACCACCTGGCGCAGCGAAGCACGCGCCTTCTCCTCGTCCGAGCGGCTCCACAACAGGCCGACCAGCCGCTCGCGGCTCTCGTGCTTGGCCTCGGTCAAGGCGAGATAGCTGAGAACCGCGCATGCTTTCTGGGTTCGCAGTTCGACCGGGCGGCCGCCGAACGTGATCGAGGGGCGCCCCACCAACGAGACCGAAAGCCGCACGGCGGTTGCGGGCACCGTTGCGGGCCCGCTTGCGGCCAAACCTTGAACCCTAGCAATCCGTTGCATCCAGGCTTTCCGTACCGGGTCGCCGTTTCGGCAATTATATCAGGGCAATGCCGCCGGTATAGGTCGCCCCCCCGCCCGTTCGCGCAATCATATCGGCCAGCCGCGGTGTGACGATCTCCGAAGGCAAGGGCTGGAGGCCCGGCGCGATGACCCGCGCCGCCGGAACCGAAAGGCGCGGCGCGGGCGGGTCAAATCCAGGCCGAAGACCTCGATACCGAGTTGCGCCAGACGGTCGACGATCAGCCGCAGCACGGCCCCCGGGTCGATCGTGCCGATGGCCAGGTGTCGTGAGCGCTCCGGGCCCGGCTGCAGCAGCAGACACCGATCGGCGTTGAGCATCGTGGCACGCCGTTGGTGAATGCGGTCTTTTTCGTTGAGCGCGGCTTCGCCGCGCTCCCTGAGCTTTGCGTCGACCACCGCGTGGGCCAGTTCGATCTGACACATTTCCAGAACGGCGGAGCGGACGGCGGCCCCGAGGCTCGGCCGCGCGGCCAGGCCAAAGGCCAGGCCGAAGCCGTCCGCCCTGCAGGACACCGCGGCGACACAGGGGACGCCGATATCCGTGGTGATGTCGAGCAACCAGCTGCGCCGCCCTGCGGCGCCTTGCCGCAACTCCGCCAACAAGGTTCGGGCGATGACCTCAGCCTCGTCCCCGGGCGGCAGCGATTTGCCAGGGTTCCCGCCCTGCCACCAAAGGCTGGCGGCGTCCCGCTCGATCCATTCGAGCAAGCCGTGCAAGGCGGCGGCATCCCAACACCTGCCCGCGGCCGATCCGGTACTCAGCGGAAACGGCGGTTTCACCTCCTGCCGGTCCAACGGACGCCGCACGCACAGATCGGCCGGCAGCAAGACCTCGCGACCATCGGTGATCCGCGTGGCGCGGTGCCATGACAGCTTCGCATCGGGGTTGAGGCGGTGCGCCAGGAACGCAGCGAGGAACTCACGCGCCTGTGGGCCGAGCCCGGCGCCCGGATCGGCTGGATCAAACTCCAGCACATCATCCCCGGTCTGCAGCTGGGAAAGATATTCGATTCCCTCGCCGATACAGCCCTGAAAGGCGTCCTGCAGCGACAGGCCTACGCCGGAAACACCGACCAGAGGATGCCCGCCATGGATGGGATCAGCGAGGCCCGGATCGAACTCGGCGCCAAGGCCGACCAGACCGGGGGCATCGGGAGCGGCGAGTTCGAAAACGCGGGAAAACCGCGACGCCACCTTGAGCAGACTGGCCCGATGCCGGGTCTCCGCATCGGATTGCGCCGCGGTTGCATAGCCAAGCGCTTGCAACAATGCCCCGGAGTCGGAATTCCCGATGCCTTCCGGGCCGTCGCCGAGCAACAAGGAAGCGGCGCCCGCAAACAGATTCGGCATTCGGTCTTCCACCCTGTTCACGGTGGCCTCACGCCTGCCCCGGAGAATCACGGGCGTGCGAACCGCCTTGGTCTCGTTCCGGAGGAAAATATGCTCGCGAAAGCCTTTGTCGTCGCCATGGCGGCTGATATTGCCCGGTCGGACTACGGAAAGCCAACCCTCATCCGCAGCCGCAGCCGGGAGTGGTTGATCGCCTGCCGCTGGGGTCGTGACGGCGAGTACATCTCCATCGCGACGGCCGGCCCCATGACGGAACCCCACGGACTTGCGGCGCCCGACGTCATTGCCCCGATCCATAGCCTGTTCGGCGTGCTGGTCTCGGAATCCGAAACGGACGCTGCCAGCACTTTTCTGCTGGTGCGCCAGTTGCCCGCGCCGATCGAGCTAGCAGGCACCTTCTTTCCCGCCGATGGCTTTGTGTCGCTGCAGCAGCGCGACACCATGCGCCTGGTTTGCGAAACCCGCTATTCGCACAGTTGCGGCTGGCTGGATGGCAAGGAGATCCGCAAGGATATTCCGGACCCGGCTCCGTCCTCGGCGGAGGCGATGGCATGGCATATCGAGGCCAGGCACTGCAACTGGATCGGCGAATTCATCGCAGCGCCGCTGCTGCGGGAAAGGCGAGCCATCTATGCCGCCGGATGACACTGCCGTCGCGTGTCCGCGGTCGCGAGATCATGGACGCATCGGGATTGCCGCAGCGGCTTTCGTCCCGATGGGTTTTCGCCGGGGCGCGAGCCGCTTGACGCCGGCTGGACGCGGCGTTGAGGAGGATTTCGAGGACGATGTCGCCGCCGGCCGCATGTCGGCGACGGATTCGATCAAGCTGGCGAAGGCACGCCGTATGCGCGGATCGCTGGTTCGCGAAAAGGCCGCAAGAACCCGCAACGCGGTCCGATCCCCAAGCAGCCGATACGGCGATTTCAGGCAGGCCGGCCTGCCTCCCGGGGACTCGAAGAGATCGCCGATCGAGATGCCCAATACAGCCGCGATCCGCGATAGCCGGCTGGCGCCTGCCCGGTCGATCCCCTTTTCGTATTTCCGTACCTGCTGGAAAGCGACGCCGATCTTTACCGCGAGGTCGCCCTGGCTCATACCGCGCTGCGTGCGAAAGATCCGAATCCTGGCTCCGACCATGACGTCGAGCGGGTCGGGCGTCTTGGCCAACATCGCAATTCTCCATACCCCAGATTGCTGGCAAACCGGGATACAACTATAAGCGTTGCGCGTTACCGCGTAAACACCTTGACGGGAGTTGGCTGCTCGAAATTTCCAGGCGTAAGGACACACCGCCCCTGGGAATCAATGGCCGCCGTTATGGTCTGATGAGGCGACGCAGCGAGGAATTTCTGGAAAATCAGCCGGCTTTCATCAGAGAGCCCGAATACCCCCCGCATGAGTTCGAAAAACCCCGGCTCCTCCCCGACATACAGGAGCTCAAGGAGTTCTGCGACGGTGTATCGTCCCAGGGCCGCGAAAAGCCGTTCGGTTTCGTCATCCGAACCGTCGTCCTCCGAGCGAACGAAATCGTAAATGATCGCGGTCATCTTTCCTCCAGACGCATCACGGCAGCGTTGCACGCTGACTGCGGACAAATTTGGCCGCCTCACCGTGATTTCAGCGTGATCGCGGAGGTCGATCGGACCTGTCGTCTGATCGCCTCGCAAGGCACGCCGATTGCTAACCTGAATGCTCGATGCGGGACAACCGCGGGTTCTCGCAGGACAGCAACCGCTTTGCCGCGGCCGGCGGCGCCATTGACGTTTCTTATTTTTTTGCACGCAGAGGGCGTGACTTTGTTCCTGTTCCGTTCTAGCCTGCTCGGGTGATTGATCCCTTAGCTTTTTCCGACAACCAATTCAGGGGCGCCTTCCCATGTCCGATACTCACGTCGAGGCCGGCCACCTCCAGATCGTCCTCCACGACGACGACCAGACTCCGCAGGATTTCGTCGTCGAACTTCTGCATTCAGTGTTCAAGAAGCCGGCCACCGACGAGGCCAAATTCATGGAAGCAATCGACAAATACGGCCAGGCATCCTGCGGCGCCTATCCGCGCGACCTCGCCGACAGCATGCTCGAAGCTGCCCGACAGCGTGTCGACGCCTCGGGTCATCGGCTCCTGATCACGAGCGAGGCGGTCGCGGCGGACAGCCAACTGCTCAATGGTCGGTGTAAAATATGTCGCCTGTATTGCAGCGAGAACTGGATCTCGATCTACGGCAATCCGATGCTGGTCTGCGACGACTGCATGCAAGAGATCACGAGCAGCAAGCGCGAACTCACCGGCGGCAAGCCGTTCGATTATGCATATGAAGCGTTGGCCTGGCATTTCGCCGGCATCCCGCGGGACCAGCTGGTCACGACTTCGCGCCAATTCCCGGGGCATATGCGCGCGGATGTCCAGACCGCCGTCGACAGGCTTTTCTCCACCTCGCCACTGCGATTTTTTGGCATCCACGAAGAGCATCGCTACGAAACATTGACCTTCGCGGGGCTGACCAGAGATGGCCGGCATGCTGTCGCCATCGCGCCGGCGCAGTATCACGAGGTCGACGTCGGCGAAGCCGCGCCGGTGAAATGCCTGCATAACGGTTTGTGGCTCTGCGAAACCGGCGGCCTGCGCTACGCGGTCGTGCTCTGCTCGCATCGTGAACACGGATTCGTGGCCGGAACCTGCGTCGAGATTGCCGTGCCCGCCGGCGCGGCGGGCGGCGAATTCGTACAACGCTGTTTCGCCGAGCTGGAGAACGCCGTCAACGAGGCGCGTTGCTACCGCGGCAAGATCCTGTCGCTCGATGCCGAAGCGGATTACCGGGGACGCTCGAGAGGCATTATGGTCCACAAACTGCCATCGGTTCGGCGCGAGGACGTGGTCCTGCCCGAAGCCACATTGAGATTGCTCGATCGCAACGTCTTGAGCTTCGTGACAAGTCGCGCGCAGCTGCGCCGGCTCGGACAATCGACCCGCAAGGGCATCCTGCTTTACGGTCCACCCGGAACCGGCAAGACCCACACCATCCGCTATCTGGCGAGCAACCTGCCCGGTCATACCACCCTGATCATCACGGCGGCGCAGATCGCGTTGCTGGCCCATTACATGAATCTCGCTCGCCTGCTGCAGCCGTCGATGGTCGTGATCGAGGATGTCGATCTGATCGCTCGCGATCGCGACGAGATGGGACCCTGCGAAGAATCCATGCTCAACGGACTTCTCAACGAAATGGATGGACTGAAGCAGGACGCCGATATCCTGTTCATCCTCACCACCAACCGGCCGGAGCAGCTCGAGGGCGCGCTGGCGAGCCGCCCCGGTCGCATCGACCAGGCGATCGAAGTGCCGCTTCCGGACGACGTCGGCCGCAAGAAGCTCGTTCACCTCTATCGCAGGGGCCTGCCGCTCGGCGATGCCGAGGCGGAAGAGGCCGCGCAGCGCACGAAAGGCGTCAGCGCCGCCTTCATCAAGGAGCTGATGCGGCGCATCGCGCAGGCAAGCATCGCTCGAGACGACGGCACGACCGTCGACTCCGGCGATATCAGCGAAGCGTTGGACGACATGCTGTTCGCCGGCGGCCAGCTCAACGTCAAGCTGCTGGGCGGGGCGCGAGAAATGCTCAACGGATGATGTTGGCGCCGCGGGGCGTCGACAAGACGATCGGTCACACCGGCCGGCTGCGTTCGATGATCGCGGCCGCGCCCTTGCCCAGCAGTTCGAGCCCGACCGCGCGGCCGAGTTCGCGCGGGCGGTCCGCCGGCCCGGAGCGCGAGGCCTCGATGAACAGGCCGCCGGCTTCGTCCAGCACCGAGGCGGTCAGCGTCATCTGTGCGCCGTCGATCTCGGAAAATCCCGCGATCGGCGAATTGCAGTGGCCGTTGAGGACCCACAGTACCTCGCGCTCGGCGTCGGCGCTTTTATGCGCGTCGGGGTCGTCGATCGCAGCCAGGATGCGCCGGGTCTGCCAATCGTCGACGGCGCACTCCACCGCGACGATGCCCTGCCCCACCGCCGGCAGCATTTCCTGCACTGAAAATTCATAGGCGATGCGGTCGGCGAAGCCGACGCGCTCGAGCCCCGAGCGCGCCATGATCAGCGCATCCGCCGGCCCGACCTCGCCGCCGCCGGACCGCCGCTGCATTTCCGAACCGTCGAGCTTGCGGATTCGGGTATCGGCGGCGCCGCGATAATGGATCACATCGACTTGCGGAAACAGCCGGCGCGCATAGGCCGCGCGCCGCACCGCATTGGTACCGATCTTGAAGCCCTTGCCGCGCGAAGCCCTGAAATCGTCGATCGAAACGCCCCGCCGCAGCACCAATACGTCGCCGGGCGGGTCGCGCGACAGCGTCGCGCCGATCACCAGCCCCGGGGTGTCTTCATTGCCCGGCATGTCCTTCAGCGAATGCATCGCGGCCTGCAGCTGCCCCGACACGACAGCGCCGCGGATCTCG
>Ga0066797_1000402_pt1 | contig 13165 bp, 16 predicted proteins | sample PersoiDNA2013193_FD_76335 | JGI IMG/M metagenome (GOLD analysis project Ga0066797, IMG submission 76335) | Permafrost soil microbial communities from the Arctic, to analyse light accelerated degradation of dissolved organic matter (DOM) -... | ecosystem: Environmental > Terrestrial > Soil >... | reverse complement strand
CCTCCACGGCAGCGATCGCGCGATTAGGTACGCTCCAGCGACACCGATAGCGCATTTGGGCCGGCAAGTGTGAACTCGAAGGCGCGCTTGGCTCGATCGCGGAGCCGTCAGCCGGCTGAATGGCAACTGCTTGCGTTCACATCAGACTCATTCACGCCACACGTTTCAATTTCGCCGGTTTTAATCTACACAGCGTCACAGCTTGCATAGCGTGACGACATGCCTGCCATATCGCACGAGGGGCCGCTGGACCTCGTCCGCCAGCACCCCGACATCGCCGTGGACCTCATCGCGGGCACCCCCGGCATCCGCCTGCCCCGCCAGCCGGCCGTCTCTCTCGCCCCCACCGACATGAGCGCGGTCGTCCCCGTGCAGTACCTCGCCGACATGGTGGTCCTCATCTCCGACGCCGCCACGGGCAAACCCGCCCTGGCGGTGATCATCGAGCCGCAGCTGCGCGACAACGCGACCAAGCGCTACAGCTGGCCGGTCTACGTCACCACCGCCCGCCGCATCGCCGCCTGCCCCGCCGCCGTCCTCGTCGTGCTCTGCCCCGACCCCGCCGAGGCGGCGAAGTGCCGGCGGCTCATCCGCACAGGCCACCCCGGCTTCGACCTCGCGCCGGTCGTCATCGACTCCGGCGCCCCGCCCGGCCGCGACGGCGCCGGCGGCCCCTACCTGACCGCGTTCGCCGCCAGCATGGGCGGCATCGACATGGAAACCGAGCCCGGCGCCCGCCAGGTACTGGACGCCATCGCCAGCCCCGAGGTCGGCGACGCCGACCGGTTGCGCATGACGACGATTATCCTCAGACTAGCCAACGATGCCGCACGGCAGATCCTGGAGGCGTTGATGAAGACGAGCGAGTACGAGAAGACCTTCGTCGAGCGAATCCACGACCAGGGCATCACCGAAGGCGAGGCCAAGGGCAAGGCCGAGGCTGTCCTGAAGCTCCTCGACGCCAGGCACCTCACCCCGTCCAGGGAACAGCGCCAGCAGGTCGCCTCCTGCACCGACGCCGCGCAACTCGACCGCTGGTTCGACCGCGCCATCACGGCCGGCACCACCGCCGAGGTGTTCACGGACTGAGCACACCGCTCACTCACCACCGCGAACTGACCGGCCATGCGCTCGCGGACTGCCGTGGCCGCCGACCTGACCGCCATAACCTGATATGACGTAGATCACGCACAAAACTCGAACCACGCTAGAGCAAGCCCAAATGCGCGATCGAGTCCACGCGGGGGCGGGCGCCGAGTACGCGCGGGGGCGGTGTCAGGCCGACACAAGCGTGAAACTTCGGCGCCACGATGGGCTGGTTAGCTAATGAGGCGGCCTCGCGGGCAGCCGGCGGGCAGCTCCCGCCTCCGCGCGGCCGGTTGAGGAACGGTTTCCGACGTGACCGCTACCTTCCCCAGTCCCCTCGACGATCGGGTCACCCGGCACGAGGGGCCTGACCATCTCGTGATCTCCGAGCACCCCATGCTGCGCCGCTTCTGGTACGCGGCCTGTTTCAGCGCGGACGTCACGGACGCTCCTGTCGCGCGCACCGTGCTCGGCGAGAAGCTGGTGCTGTGGCGCGGAGCACGGGACCGTTCCATATCCGCGGCTCTTGATCTTTGCGCGCACCGGGACGCGCCGCTGTCCAGGGGCTGGGTCGCCAACTGCCACCTGGTCTGCGCCTACCACGGCTGGGAGTGGGACGCTCGCGGCAGGACCAAGCGCATTCCGCAGTTCCCCGACGCCCCGCACCCCACCAAGAGCGGGCTGACGATGGTCGCCGCCGAGGAGCGCTACGGTCTTGTCTGGGTCTGCGTGGCCGACGACCCGATCGCCGGGATCCCGCCGGTACCTGAGTACGGTGCGCCCGGCTGGCGAGTGGTGCCCGAGTACGAGTACGAGTACGCGTTCGCGTGCATCGCGATGCACCTGCTTGAGAACAACTTCGACCCGGGCCACGTGGCGTTCGTGCACCGGGGCACGTTCGGCAACCCCGACCAGGCCGAGCTGACCGACACCGCCGTCTCCCGCGAGCCGTACGGGATCCTGACCGCCGGGCAGGTCCCGGTCGACTCCCGTCCAGGCGAGTCAGGCGCGACGGTGCGCACGACGGTATCGAAGGTCTACGCCCCGTTCTTCGCGCACCTCCACATCACGTATCCGGATGGCCTGCGGCACGTGATGATCAAGGCGATCACCCCGGTGGACGACGCGCACTGCTCGCTGGCCCAGGTCGTGCTGCGCACCGACACCGAGGCCGACCGCCCGGCCGCCGACATCCTGGCCTTCGACGTCGCGGTGGAGAACGAGGACCGCGAGATGCTCCAGGCGCTGCCCGCCCGGTTCCCGCTCGCCCCGCACCTGAACGCGCACGCCCGCGCTCACCGCAACTCCCTGGCCATCCGCCGCCTCTGGACCGACCTGATCACCGGCCGCTGGCAGCCCAGCTACGCACCCCCGCCCCCAGCACCCTTGCCGTCAGGTCCCTTGCCGGATTTATCCCGATAAGTACACCAAGATCGAGATAGCGCTGAAGATTTGACCGGCTGTGACCGGCACAATCTTCAGCGCTATCGATTTTCGGGTGCGGAGTACTCGCCTGAGGATGAGTATTCGTGCTCAGGCGCCGGCCTGGCCTGCGGTAGACGATAAAGGCGCGGGCACTCGGACAGGGTCGCGGCCCGCTTCTCGCGGCCGTAAGAGCGCACCGGCCCCTCGTGCCGGTGCCGCGGATAGGAGATCGAAATGACCGATTTCGCCTGGCGTTCAGCCGGCACGCGGGTCGCAGCGCTGGCGGCTATGCTGGCCTGCACCCTGGCGGCGGGTGCGTCCGCAGCGGCCCTGCTGCCTGCTGCCGACGCAGTGGCACGCGGGCCGGCGCCATCGCACGGCGGCTTCTCATGCCGCGGACCGGTACCGCGGCACCCGAGCGCCAAGGCCTACGTCGTCGGCTATGCCGCGCTCATCCCCGTCGACCTGGCCACCGGGAAGGCAGGCAAGCCCCTGCCGTACCCCGACACCGGTGACAAACAGCTGACCAACACGGTCGCATCGAACGCTCCCGGCAGCACGTGCCCGCCTGGCGGTACCAACCCGGCGTGCTCCACCACCGTCACCGCCTCATCCCGGCCCTGACCATCATCAAGACCGCCAACGTGGCCAGCGCCGCGCCAGGCTCGGCGGTGGATTACACGATCACCGTGGCCGACACCGGCCAGACCCCCTACACCGGCGCGACCGTCACCGACGACCTCTCGGGCGTGCTAAGCGCGGCGGCTTACAACGGCGATGCCGCCGCGACCATCGGCACCGTCTCCTATGCCAGCCCCGCCCTCACCTGGACGGGCAACCTCGTACCAGGTGACACGGCCACCATCACGTACTCGGTCACCATCAAAAACCCCGAGACCGGCGGCACGAGCCTGACCCACACCGTGACCTCGGCCGCGGCCGGCCGGGCGGGGCTGTGGGGGGACCTACTCCGCTACCATCGTCCACTCCGTGTCCTGAGCGCGACAGGGTGATCTTCGATCGATCCGGCCGGGACATCCTGCGCGCCCGGCGTGATCTCACGGCACATCGACGCCGGGCCTGGCGGTGGTCACGCGGGCGGGGCTACGGCGGCGGACTGACCAGAGCGCCGGAGGGCGCGGCCGACGAAGTCGGTGGCCTTGAGCTCCTCGATAAGCCCGTGCAGGAACTGCCTGGTCTCCAGGCGCTTGGTCTTAGCCGTGCCTACCGCCTGCCGGATCTCCATGAAGCGTTCTTCGATAAGCCGGTATCCGGGGCGCGAGCCGACGAAATCGGTCATCGGCTCCCTGACTCCGGCGGCTGCCTCCAGGTTTCCGACGAGAAACGCTTCTGTTCCCTCTCCGCCGCGTACCACGGTCGCGTGCCGAAGCGTGCGGGTCAGGAACAGGTCGTAGGCGGAGCCGCGCTTTACCCCGATACGCACGCCAGGGTTATCGACGTCAGCCACCGCGGCGAGCCGTGACTCGCGCGGAACGGCGAACACGCCTTCGATCAGCACGTACGGTGCGGTGAAGGCTAGCTCTGCGGCGCGAGCTTGCTCGATCGCCAGGAAGCAGATGCCGGCCTGCCCCTTCATCGTCGCCTCGAACGAATCTCGCGCCGCGTCGAAGCACAGGAACTCGACCTGGACGCCAAGCCGGGCGGCGATCTCGCGCCCGATATCGACCGTGACGCCCGTGGGTGCCGCGGGCGTGCCCTGGGCCAGTACCGGATTCCCGAGGTTGATGGCGGTTCTCAGGACGCCGCTCGGCGCCAGGTCGGTGACGATGGTGGCCTCGACATTCCGCATGGGAACACGATAGCTACCCGAGTTGAGCTGCCCTTCTCGCCGATTCGCCTGGCCGGCTACAGCCCCGCCGCGTCGACCGCGCTCTGCAGGGACTGGATGTAGCCCTGGCTGGTATACGTGGCGCCGCTGACCGCGTTGATGCGGGCGCTCTGCGCGGTCAGTGTCTCGCTTGTCAGCTGGGGGACCGCCATCGAGTCGATCTGGGTGCTCCTCTCGCCCGTGTTCGTCTGCTGAAGGACGTTGACCTTGCTGATCTTCTTGCCCGTGAGGACGAGCTGTACCTGCATCGGGCCGTACGACGTGTTCTCCACCTTGCCGGTGACCGTCTTGCCCCCCGCGGAACCCGAAGAACCAGCGGAACCCGTGCCGCCGCTCTTCCCCTTGGCCGGGATCGACGCGCCGGTCGACGGCGACGTGGCCGCGGCGCTTTGCGATGGCATGGCGCCCGTGCCCGCCGCGCCGGCGGCGGAGACGTCCGCGGCCGAATGGGTCTTGAATGACAGCAGCGCGGCGAGCCCGGCGGCGGTGCCGCCAATCGTCAAGATGACGCGGCGCATGAGAAAACCTCCACGGTTCGAGCGAATGGTTGGCTGATCGTCAGGCAGAATCGGTCAGAAGTCGAAGGACTCGTGATGAACTCGGCGGCGGGGCATCCCGGCGTCGCGCAGCGAGGCGATGGCCGCCTCCGTCATGCCGGGCGGCCCGCAGACGTAAGCCTCGTACCGGTGCAGTCCCGGGATCAGGTTCTGCAGTTCCCCGGGATCGAGCGGGTCGTAGCCGAGCCGCTCGCGGGATCCGATCACGTAGTGCACGGCCGCCTGCCGGTCCGCGGCGATGGCGTCGAGTTCGCGGCGGAACACGATGTCACGCGGATTGCTGGCCCGGTAGATGAGCGTGATCGTGCCTGGCATCCGTCGTGGCAGCGCGGCGAACATCGCCCGGATCGGCGTGATGCCGACCCCTCCGGCGATCATCAGAATCCGACGGCCGCTCAGCGACGGGGTGAACGCGCCGTAGGGGCCTTCGGCGATGATCCGGGTGCCGGGCTGCAGGCTGGCCATCGAGTCGCTGTGGTCGCCGCGGGACTTGACGGTGATCCGCATCATGTCGCTGCGCGGCATCGCCGACAGCGAGTACGGGTGGGACTGCCAGCCGAGCTGCCTGGTCAGGAACCGCCACCGGAAGAACTGCCCGGGTTCCGCGCCGAGCTGGTGCAGATCGCGGCCGGTGATGTACACCGACACGATGCCCGGCGCCTCGGCCTGCACGCCCACGACGGTGAAGCCGTGCCGCCTGGCCATGAGCAACGGCGTGACGACCCGGAACCACACGATCAGCACGGCGACCGTTATGTACAGGGCCGACCAGGCGATCCTCGCGGACGCGCTCGCGATGAACGAGGCGCCGTCCGCGAACTGGTGGCTGAACGCCAGCGCTATCGCCAGATAGGTGTAGAGGTGGACGTAGTACCAGGTCTCGTAGGAGAGGCGGCGGCGGGCGGCGCGAGCGGAGAACGCGCCGATGCCGAGCAACAGGAACCAGGCGACCGTCGCCATGAGGACGTCCGGGTAGCTGGTGAGCAGCGTGACGCTCTCGTGGGTCACCGACGCGTGCACCGTGACCGCATAGCCCCAGACGATGAAGATCACGTGACCGGTGATCAGCGAGATAACGTACCGGCCGCCCATGGCATGCCAGCGGGCCAGCCGGTCGGTGCCGACGCCGCGCTCAAGCGGAGGCAGCCGGGCCATCAGCGCGACGAGCACGACGAACCCATAGCCGCCGAGCAGGCCGAGGATGCGGCCCGCATTGGTCAGCACATCTCCCATGCCATGGATGGACGGGGTGTCCTTCCACCACAGGGCGAGGACGGCGGCGGCACCCAGCCAGATGACAGAGAGCACCAGGATGGGCAGGGCCGGCCTGGCGAGGCTGCGGGCCGTGACGGCCGGTGCGGCCTGCGAGCCAGGTGCGGTCTGCTGGGCCGCGGCAGGCTGCCCTCCGGTGGCGGGCCTTGACTGCTGCGGAGGCTGGGGGAATGAGCGTGGCGGCGGCCCAGGCCAGGCCGACGGTTGCGGGCCCGACGGGTGCCCAGGCCAGGGGCCAGTCTGCGGGCCGCGCTGCTGTTGCCCTTGCCACGGTTCTTGCTGCTGTCGTCCCGGCTGCTGCTGCCCAGGCTGCCGCCGCCCAGGAGGCGGCCCGGGGTGGGCCGGAGGTGCCGGAGGTGCCGGGGTAGCCCAGGGTGCTTGGCCGCCCCGCGATGGCGTGGGCCGAGGTGCCGTTGGCCGCGGCGCAGTGGGCAGCGGTGCCGACTGCAGCGGTCCCGACGGATGGCCTGGCCATATGCCCTGCTGTGGAGGCGCTGACCGGGCGGGAGCCTGCGCTCTCGTCGGCCGGAGGCGGCCTTCGGCCGGATACCGGCCGTCCGGATAGCCTTCGCGGATGGCCAAAGCACTCCTCTCGGTCAGGCCGGACGCCAGCGATCGGGGCGGCACACGCGCCGTGTGCCTGCTCCGGGCATCGCTGAACCCGGCACTTCGTTACCATCAGTTGATACGCGTCCAGGCGCGGGACGGTTCGATATCCCGAGAGTACGTAAGCCTCAGTTAAGGAATGACTGGCCTGTCGCGCGGCCGGACCCGGGTGCGGCACCGGCCTTAGGGTCATGGCCATGAACTCCAACCATGCACGGATCTGTACCAGCCCGGAGTGGGCCGAGCATATCCAGAATGACATCCTCCCCGAGGTGACGCGCGGGGTCGACCTGGGGCAGGACATGCTTGAGATCGGGCCGGGCCCCGGCGCGGCCACCGAGTGGCTCAGGCACCGGGTGCCGAGCCTGACCGCCATCGAGGTCGATGAGGAGGCGGCCGCGGCGCTGGCGAAACGGTACGCGGGCACGAACGTGCGCGTGGTGACCGGCACGGCCGCCGAGCTCGGCTATCCCGATGAATCCTTCGACTCGGTCGGCTCCTTCACCATGCTGCATCACGTGCCGACGCTCGCCCTGCAGAACAAGATCCTCACCGAGGCGTTCCGCGTGCTCAGGGTCGGCGGCGTCCTGGTCGGCTCGGACAGCCTGGCGAGCAACGACCGGCACCATCTGCACGCCGATGACACCTACAACCCGGTCGAGCCCGCCGCCCTGCTCACCCGGTTGCAGACGATCGGCTTCGCGAGGATCGCGATGGTCGTGAACGGGTCGGTGACGTTCGCCGCGAGCAAGGCGGCCGGTGCCGCCTAACCGGCGGCCGCCCAGGCCGGATCGCGGTCAGCCGCCGTACGAGCAGGCGATCTTGCCGCACCCGAACGTGAACCTGGCCTTCGAGTCGGCCGGGGCAGCCGTGCACGGGGTCGACAGGAAGATCTTCACGCGCTGCCTGTCGGGGGCCGGCAAGGCGCTCGGCGTCCGTTTCCGCCCCGGTGGCTTCCGTCCCTTTTATGCAAAGCCAATCATTGGCCTGAACGATCGCGTGGTCCCAGCCGCCCGCCTATTCGGCCTGGCGGCGGACGAGGCGTGCGCGGTGGTGATGGACGCCGACGCGAATGACGCCGCTACGCGGCCGGCCACCGCTGAGCACCGCTCGGCGCGCTCTTGATCGTGTCACCCGATGACATTAATATCCGGGCATGGGAAAGCTTGAGGGCAAAGTCGCCCTTATCACTGGCGCCGCGCGCGGCCAGGGCCGCAGCCACGCCGTCCGCCTCGCCCAGGAGGGCGCCGACATCATCGCCGTGGACATCTGCGGGCCGGTCGACAGCGTGCTCGCGAACGCCGGCGTGACGCTCCCCGTCGACGCCGGCTTCACGAACAAGAAATAAGCCGGCGGCCCGTTCCACGAGCGCGCCGAGAGGAGAAACGATATGCCTGCCTCAGGCGGCCCGCTGTTCCGGGCGGCCCGGATGAGTGACGCGAGCGCGATCGCCGAACTCGATGGCGAGTTCGTCGGCTTCGCGCACACTCGCCTCGGCGAGAGCGCCACCTGGGGTGCGCTCCTCGACAACCTTCATGTCACGTACGGGCTCAAGCGGCAGGGAATCGGTACCCGGCTGATGGCCCTGACCGCGCGGGCAGTCCTTGAGTCGTCACCCGCGTCCGGTCTCTACCTGTGGGTTCTCGAGCAGAACTCCGCTGCCCGTGCCTTCTACGAGGCGCAGGGCGGAAGTTGCGTCGAGCGTGTCGAGGTCCCGGCGCCGGGCGATGACCCCGCCAACCTGCACGGCAACCCGATGTCACTGCGGTGCGTGTGGCCTGACCCATCGACGCTGGCAGGCCGCTGCGGCGACAGCCTCCTCGGCTAGCGGCTACGCCACTCGGTGATGATGGTGCGCAGGACGCGGCGTCCGTCGCGGAAGGTGTTGAGGTTGCTCTCGCCGTGGATGCGGGCGTGCTCGTAGCTGGGGACCTCGGTGATGGCCAGTCCTGCGGCGGCGGCGCGGAGATTGATCAGGGTCTCGATCTCGAACCCGTTGCCCTTGCCCTTCCGTGTCTGGTTGACGACCAGGACGTCCGGGGTTGCGAGGTCGCGGTCTGGTCCTGGACCTGGGCGGTGGTGCCGCACGGTTCGGTGATCGTCATGTGCATCAGCATCTGTGGTGCCAGTAGCCACTTGGTGTGCTGAAAAGCGGCAGATTGGTTGCAGGCGATTACTGAGACAGTTTTGACTGGTGTTACGAGGGGGACATCAGACAGCATGGGCAGCGTTCCGAAGACCAGGCCTGACCAGGACCGGTCGAGGGGCGAACCGTCGCATGCCGACCTGGACGACAGGCGCGCGGAGTTCCTCGCCGTGGTCTCTCATGAGCTCCGCACGCCCTTGACGTCGATCGTCTCGTTCAGCGAGCTGCTGCGCGGAGAGTCGGACGGGCTCTCCGCTGACGGCGGCCGGTTCCTCGACATCATCGAGCGGAACGCCGATCGGCTGCTCCGGCTGATCGACGACCTGCTGATGCTCAACCGGCTCGAGGGCGGCGCGCTGCCGCTCGAGCCGGCCTTGGTCTCCATCCCTGGCCTCGCTGCGGAGGCGGTCAGGAGCGTCGTGGCCGTCGCCGCCAAGTCGGGGGTCACCGTCCATCTCGACGCGGGCGGCGGGCCGCGGGCGCGTGCCGATCCCCGGCGGCTGCTCCAGGTTCTCGACAACCTGATCGGCAATGCCGTCAAGTTCTCAAGCGCGGGCGGGCTCGTCCGGGTCAGCGCGAAATACGCGCGGGAAAGCTGGCGGATCGACGTGTCTGACACCGGGATCGGCATCCCGCCCGATGAGGCGAACCGCCTATTCAGCGCGTTCGTGCGCGGGTCAAACGCCAGGATCGCCGGCCTGCCGGGCACCGGCCTCGGCTTGGCCATCGTGAAGGCGCTCGTCGAGATGCACGGCGGTCGTGTCACGGTGGACAGCGCGCTCGGCCGGGGCACCACCTTCAGCGTCCTGCTGCCACTGCACGCGGTCGCGGTGCCGTCATGACAGAGCGAGTACTCGTGATCGAGGACGACCCCGACGTCCGGCTTGGCATCAAGACCATGCTCGGCAGGAACGGGCTCGATGTGACCACGACAGCCAACGGGCGGGAAGGGCTGCGTGCCTTCCACGGTGCCCCTCCTGACCTGGTGATCCTTGACATCGGGCTGCCCGAGATGGACGGCTGGACCGTGCTCGAGCGGATCCGTGACCTGAGCGATGTCCCCGTCCTCATCTTGACCGCGCACAGCCTGGAAGCCGATAAGGTGCGCGGCCTGCGCGGCGGCGCGGACGACTACATCACCAAGCCGTTCAGCAACGCCGAGTTCGTCGCTCGCGTGCAGGTCCTGCTGCGGCGGCGGCAGACGGCGGGACAGCCGCTGCCCGAGGTCTACGACGACGGGACCGTGCAGGTGAACTTCGGCACGCACGAGGTCATCGTGGACGGCGAGCCGGTCGGGCTGACCCCGACGGAGTACCGGCTGCTCGCCGCGCTCGTCAAGCACCGCGGACAGATCCTCAGCCCGGTCAAGCTGCTTGAGCTGGCGTGGAGCGACCCGTTCGGCGTGGGACCCGACCGGGTCAAGTACAGCGTCATGCGGCTGCGCCGCAAGCTTGGCACGGACAGCGGGCCCGGCGCGCCCATCGAGGCGGTCCGCGGATTCGGCTACCGGTACCGGTACCGCAGCTGATAACCGCAACCATTCAGCACCGAGAATGCCACCTCCAGCCCATCGCGGGCGGGCAGACTGACCTCTCATGGCCCCCCCATCTGTTCAAGAGTCCGTGCAGCAGCCCGTCTCGAAAAGGCGGATCCTGCTTGTCGAAGATGACCCGGACGCAGCCCTCTTCGCCACCCATGTCCTCACCAGGCGAGGGGGGTTCGAGGTCACGCATACCTCCGATCCCGTCGTTGCGCTCGCGCTCGCGGCGGAGCAGCCATGGGACTTCGTGCTCACCGATCTTGACCTGCCGACCATGTCCGGCCTTGAGATGCTCGCCGCGCTGCGCCAGATGATGCCCGGGCTCCCCGTCGTCCTCATCACGGCCGTGCCACGCGATGCGTGGCCGGCCTGCGCCGACGGTTGCGGTCCCGACGCCATTCTCGCGAAGCCGGTCCTGGCGGAGGACCTGCTCGCCACGCTTTCATCCGTGCTTTCTTAGGGGCTGGTATGGGACAATGGGGTGCAGGGAGCCGATGGTGTCTCCGCGGCTGATCGCGGATGAACCGGAGGCGGGACTATGCCCTACAGCTCGACCGTGCACGGAGAGCGGTTCTCTTTCGCGGACCTGAGAGAGCTGCTCGCGAAGGCGAACGAGCGCAAGTCGGGTGACGAGCTCGCCGGGATCGCCGCCGCGAGCGAACGCGAGCGGATTGCCGCCAAGCTGGCCCTCGCCGACGTCCGGATCTCCGACTTTCACGATGAACCGCTCATCGATGACGAGGTGACCGCCGCGACCAGGGCGGCCATCGCGCCGGCCGCCAGGGAGACGGTCGGCTCGCTGACGGTCGGCCAGCTCCGCGAGCTGGTACTCGCGCCGCAGTTCCCCGGACTCTGGCAGGCGACGCTCTCCGGCGGATTCCTGCCCGAGGTGGCCGCCGCGGTCGCCAAGATCATGAGCGACCTCGACCTGGTGCTCGCCGCCAGGCCGCTGCGGACCATCACCAAGTGCCGCAACACCATGGGCGAACCAGGCACGCTCGGGGGCCGCCTCCAGCCGAACCACCCGACCGATGACCTGGCGGGCATCCTCGCCTCGGTCGTGGACGGTCTTGCCTACGCCTGCGGTGACGCGGTCATCGGCGTCAACCCGGCGACCGACTCCGCCGCGATGACCGCGCACCTGCTGGCCGGCATGAACGAGTTCACCGCCGCCCTGGAGATCCCCACCCAGACGTGCGTGCTCGCGCACGTGACCACGCAGATCGCGGCGCTCGAAGCCGGCGCGCCCGTCGACCTGCTTTTCCAGTCACTGGCGGGCACCGAGGAAGCCAACCGTTCGTTCGGGATAAATCTGTCTTTGATGCAGGAAGCCCGGGCGGCAGTCATGGCCTCGCATGCCGAGCGGCCACAGGACTTCGTCGGCGAGCAGTGCGTGTACATCGAGACGGGCCAGGGCAGCGCGCTCTCGTCGAACAGCCATCACGGCATCGACCAGCTCACGCTCGAGGCGCGGGCGCAGGGCGCGGCCAAGACGCTCGACCCGTTCCTTGTCAACACGGTCGTCGGGTTCATCGGGCCCGAGTACCTGGCGGACAGCAGGCAGATCACCAGGGCAGGCCTTGAAGATCACTTCTGCGGCAAGCTGCAAGGACTGCCGATGGGCGTCGACGTCTGCTACACGAACCACGTGGACGCCGACCAGAACACCAACGACGACCTGCTCATGCTGCTGACCAGCGCGGGGTGCAACTTCTTCATGGGGCTGCCGGCCGGGGTGGACGTGATGCTCGGCTACCAGTCGACCAGCTTCCATGATGTCGCGTCCATGCGGCGGCTGAGCAGGACCGGGCCTGCGCCGGAGTTCGCCCGGTGGGCGGAGTCGGTAGGCATCCTGATAAATGGTGAAATTGTCGGCGACGGCCACGGCGCCACCCGGGCCGGCCGCATGGCGCGGCTGGCCGAGATAATCGCCGCCCGCCGCACGGTGCCCGCGGTCGGGGCCTCCCGATGACCGCCGGCGAAGTCCTGGAGCCGCTCCGTCCGCTCGATCCTGTCCGGCCGGCGCTCGCGGCCGCCACGCCCGCGAGGGTGTTCCTCGGCCGGGTCGGCACGACGCTGCGCACCCAGGACATGCTCGCCCTCCGCGTCGATCACGCCGCGGCCCGCGACGCCGTGCACGCCCGCCTCGACGACGAGTCCGCCGCGCTCGAGCCCCTCGTCGCCGGGCACGGCATGTTCACGGTCACCACCCAGGCCGATACGCCGCACGCCTACCTGCGCCGTCCCGACCTCGGCAGGCTCTTCAGCGCGGAGGGAGCGGCGAGGATCAGGGCCGAGGGCACCAGTCAGCCGACCGTCCAGCTGATCGTCGCCGATGGGCTGTCCGCCCGCGCCGTCGGCAGCTACGCGCCGCCCTTTGTCGAGGTGTTCGCGCGGCTCGGCGAGGCGCGCGGCTGGACCCTCGGCCGGCCGATCGCGGTCAGGCACGCCCGCGTCGGCCTGATGAATGAGGTCGGCGAACTGCTCCGCCCGCAGGTCGTGGTGCTGCTGATAGGCGAGCGTCCCGGCCTTGACGTGCAGGCCAGCATGTCAGCTTATTTCGGGTACCGCCCGACGCCCTCGTGCACCGACGCGGACCGGAGCCTGATTTCCAACGTCCACGACGATGGCATCCCCGCAGCCCAGGCTGCCAGCGACGCTATATACCTGGTCGACCAGATCCT
>Ga0066797_1000401_pt1 | contig 13167 bp, 17 predicted proteins | sample PersoiDNA2013193_FD_76335 | JGI IMG/M metagenome (GOLD analysis project Ga0066797, IMG submission 76335) | Permafrost soil microbial communities from the Arctic, to analyse light accelerated degradation of dissolved organic matter (DOM) -... | ecosystem: Environmental > Terrestrial > Soil >... | reverse complement strand
CTTCCATTTTCGGCGGGAACCGGGAGGGCAGGAGGAACCTGACCAACTTACGTTGGCACTTCAAATCAGCGATGGCGCACTGAGGAAAATCCTAAAGAGGCTCTACTATCCAGAGAGCCCATACGAATTTTCATTCATACCTACCGCAATTCTGGGACAAGTGTATGAACAGTTTCTTGGCCAGGTTATTAGACTCGACAATGACCACAAGGCTCTTATAGACCCAAAGCCCGAAGTACGTAAGGCCGGAGGCGTTTACTACACCCCTACGCCAATTGTCGACTTCATAGTAGCTGCTGCGCTCGCTCCTATTCTGAAAGGCCGTTCTCCGCAATCAATTGCAGGGCAAGACCGGAGTCGTAGGCGTCATCCTCTTCGTGTACTTGATCCGGCATGTGGTTCTGGAACCTTCTTGCTAGGTGCCTATGAATATCTTCTCCGCTGGTATCTCGATGCGTACACAACTGACGACGCGGAGCGCTGGGCAAAGGGCCGTTCGCCGCGCTTGCGGCGCGGGCATGGTGGCGAATGGACCTTGACGACTACAGAACGCAAAGAAATTCTTCTTCGTCACATTTATGGCGTAGACATCGACTCCCAAGCTGTCGAGGTAACGAAGTTGTCACTTCTCCTCAAGGTTCTTGAAGGCGAATCTTCCGAAGCAATTGAAGCTCAACTTTCCCTTTTCCATGAGAGGGCTCTGCCTGACCTCGCTAGTAATATAAAATGCGGAAACTCGCTGATAGAGCCCGATTTCTATAGCTACGAACAGATGATCCTCACGGATGAGGACGAGATAATACGCATCAACGTTTTCGACTGGCGTCGTGAATTCAGTGATGTCTTCACTTCAGCAGATGGATTCGACGCCGTCATAGGGAATCCTCCGTACTTGGATTCAGAAACGATGACACAATTTACTCCAGAGTGGAGGCCTTATTGCGTAACCAAGTACCAGGCGGCAGCCGGCAACTGGGATGTATTCTGCGTGTTCATCGAGCGGGCGATAGATCTATGCAGACCAGGCGGTCGGCACAGCTTTATCGTTCCGAACAAGCTCGGTTCAGCTAATTATGCGAGAAATATTCGAGCACTCATGGTTGGCGAGAATAGATTGGATCGAATCCGGGATTACGCAAGCATTCCCGTCTTCCCCGTTTCAGTGTACCCTGTAGTCTACTCTATTGAAAAGACAGGGCGGGATGATGGCGTTGCAGTATTGTACGAACGTATGGGTTATAGTGACACTGGGCTTGTGGTCCCGATTAGGGTTGAAGAACTTGATCGTTCCCGGTATTTTCCTCCCGACGGGGCACCCTGGGCAATCTTTGCAGATATCGATTCAGGAAGTCCGGTCGAGAGGATTCGAGATTCCTTCCCCTCCCTTTCATCCATCGCCAATGTACACGGCGCGGCAACCGTTTCAGAAGCGTACGAATTGTCTCCTCTCATTCATGACGTCCAGCCGGAGAAAATGTCAGGCTTGCGGGTCGTGAATAGTGGCACGATTGATCGCTATGTGACTCTGTGGGGAACGAAGGCGATGCGCTATCTAGGAAATTCTTACCTTCGCCCTGTTGTGCCGAAAGAAAACGAGAGTAGACTTCCAGCGGCCCGGCTGCGGCAAGCCAAGACCCCCAAAATAATAGTGGCCGGAATGACCAAAATATTGGAATGCATCGGCGACCTGGATGGCACGCTTTTGCCAGCCAAGTCTACAACCGTTATCGAGTCCAGCGTCGACCTTAGCTGGCTTCTCGGCATTCTTAACAGTAAGCTTATGAGCTTTTACTATCTAAGCATCTATGGCGGGGACCGGCTACAAGGCGGATATCTTCGTATCGGACCACCGCAACTTCGCACCGTTCCCATACCAGAATATGATGAAAATGACTTCACCCATAACGTTCTGGCTGAGCGCGTGAGGCGACTCGTCCAGTTCCACAAGCAGCGCCCAGCGATCGCAACCACTCCTCTTGAGTCGGCAGTTTTCGTTCGTCAAGTTCAGGCATTGGAAGAACAGATTGACGAATTGGTCTACAGGATTTATGGACTAAGCGAAGCCGAGCATGCCGTAATTGAACAGTCCATTGAGCCAATCTCCAGTAGATAGTGCACTAATCGATTAACCGGCGCTCGATGAGCAGTTTCACTTTGCGGCGGTCGATGTCGAGCTCGCGCGCTATCGCCCGCTGGCTGCGGCCAGCACTGTGCCACTCTCGCACCGTCTGCTCCAGCGACAGCACCGACGATTCGCCCTGCTTCATCGCTGGCACATCGTGGTCCATTGTCCCGCTGACAGAACAATCGGCGGAATCTTGCTGCTGTGTTCTGATGAGCAGCATGAGCAGCTCGAAGGAACCGACCAGGGCCAGGGCGGGCCAGGCGCTCACCAGGGCACCTATGGGGCCATGGTTCAGGCCGTGGGCCAGGTTGGCGCCGATGGTGGCCACGATGCCAACGGCTAGGCTCCACTTCGCCAGTAGTGGTACAGGATGGTGCCGGCGGCTCGCGTCTAGTACCACCATGCTTGCGGCCCAGATCAGGCCGTCCACTGTGAAGGGAAGTAGGTGAGCGGTTAGGCCGGTCTCGCCGTGGGACGTAACCAGTTCGTAGGCGTGCTGGTACGAGATGATCGCAGCGACGCCGGCGACGGCCACCACGGCGAGTGCAGTCGTGATCCTGATGAGTCGGTCGGTCACAGGCACAACTCCTTGCGCCAACCGATGACATGCGGGTCGTCGTCGCCGTAGCCGACGGCGAGGCGTTCGGCGACCGTCAACGCCGTGATGGCCTGGTTGCGACTGAACAGGCGGGCGGGGTGGATGGAGACGATCCACGCGCCGTTGCCGTTGGCTGCGGCCTGCTGGCTGAACCGAGCGGTTGCGATGACCTCATCATCGACCGTCAGAGACATGTATTCGTCGGTGATTTCGAGCATTATTGCCCCTCTCTCGAAAGAGGGGCCACGGGAGCCAAGGACGGGAGCCTACGTGTTCGGACGCATCCCGACTCACCGCGACCCACTCAGATCGTTTTCGCTGGTGAGAGGCTCTCCGCTCGACTCCGTCAGACCATTCCGGACTTCTAGTACCTACATGGCATGCAGAAGGTCAGGGGTTCGAATCCCCTTAGCTCCACCGCATTTTTCGGATCTTCGTTCGGTACGTTAGTGACTAACATAGTGACTAACGCTGGCGTTCCTTAGCTGTCCTCGTCGTCATCGAAGACGTTGTCCATCACGGTCGCGCCGCCCCGGATGGCGGGGACGATGACGTGCCGGTAGACGGTCTCGGTGACGTGGGTGGACTTGTGGCCCACCGTGTCGCTGATCTCCTGGATCGGGACACCGTTGCTGCTCATGATCGAGACGGCCGTGTGGCGGCCCTCGTGGGCGTGCCAGTGGCCGATTCCGGCCTTCCTGGTCATCTTGCTGAAGCGCCAGTTGAGGGCGTCGGATGTGTACATTGAGCCGTCCTCGTGACAGAAGACTAGGTCGGTCTCCTGCCAGCTCTCGCCCGCAGCTACACGTTCGCGGTCCTGCATCGCCTTGTGCGCCCTCAGGGCCGTGACGGCGCGCTCCGGAAGGACGAGCGAGCGCTTTGACTTCGGGGTCTTGGTGTCGCCGGTCGTGCTTGCGCTTCGCCAGACGTGGCGAATAGTCCCACTTATCGTCACCAGGCGTGTCGAACCCGCAGCCTTCATCGATAATGCAATGGTCGCTTTCACCGTGCTTGATGATCTGCCAACGGTACTGGCTACTCCATCAGATCCCGCCCCAGGGCATGTGCCGATCAGCGAATAAGTGGACGCGACTTACATCTACACCCACGACTTCCCGCCGTGGAGAGAACCAGCAATCACTTAGCCGTACCCCTCGCAGCGAAGGCGGGCCATTACGGACGGCCAGTTACAGCGGACGGGCTCAGACGGACACTGCCGGTTGAGTTGCGAGAACCGAACCTGGTGCGACTGCTTCAGACGAAACCGTGGTGCATGGCGTGCAGGAGGGTTGGAATCCCCAAAGGGGAGTGGTCCTAATGTCTGGTACCGCGGGCGAGCAGGTTGGTTAGCTTCAGGCGGGACTAGACGAGCGAAGTCAAGTGATAGTTAGGCAACGGTCGCTAACGAATCTCCCGCTCTAAGTTAGGGGATGCTCCACATAACAGCCAAGAGGACACGCGGTCAGACTAATCTGGAGTGTTCGCTCGCTCCCACCTCACCACCTGAATCAACTGACTTAATATTCAGACAGGCAAATGGTCAACAAAGATTCCTATCAGGATCTTATCCCCGAATTCATCCCCGAAGGCAAAGTGGATCCTATCGACATTCGGCTTAAGTTTAGTATGCCATTCACAGATTACGCGGATTCCGTTGAACTCAACCTCCCTCAGACGCATCGCTCCGACGTTCTTATGCGTCTTAACGCTCTCTCGGGAAACACCACCGACTCCACGCAAGCTGAAGTAGGACTCAATATCACCCACGCGTCCCGCAGCCGATAGAGTTCTGTATTCATCAAGGAAATGATCGTTTAGCGCCCCAAGGTGGTGGATGATCAGATTGCGCAGTTCCAAGTAGGAGCCTTCAAAGCGGCGGAAACTTAGATCTGGGTGGAAGATAAGATGCGGGAACGCGCGATCGACAAATCGGTAAAAATCCTGTTCCGGGAGGTTCTCTAGCTCGTACAATTCCCGCCAAAATGGCAGCATTTCATCCGGGGAGACGAAGAAAAAGATCTGGCACTGGCCGATGTCGGAGCCGATCGCCAAGAAGCCTCTCTGCCCAGATCCGGGAAATACCAGACAGGCGATACTTTGGCCGGAGAATACTGCAGTCACCGCGAAGCAAACAGACCACGCGCTCTGTCGAGCCTTACCGTTAATCTCGACCTCGTCGCAGCGAGGGTATCCGTCGTCCCATTCAGGAGATTTATCGATAAGTCCGAAGAAGCGGCGCATTACATCTGGATCAATAGCCTCTACCAGATAGGAGTACAAATCTTTTTCGTCATTGCAAGGCGTGTACGCGAACAGCGGAGGCTTCCATGCTTCCAAACCCTTGAGGCGCAAGTCGCTCAAAGCATCGTTGAACTGACTCACAAAAAGACTAATCTGGTTTTCATCTAGTCCACTAAAATCGAAGCTGGTTTCATCAATCACGACGCGGAGGGGGTCAGCGCTGCTTGGCACGCGCCAACCTCCCTAGGTCGTCCTCTAGCTGATCAAAGAATCCAGGCGGCCATTTAGTCAGGCCGCCTTTCTCCGTCATCTCGATAGTGACCGGATCGCCGTCGCCGAAAAAGTGAACCACTATGGTGTCAGCGGCGATGGTACGATCCTCAACAGCAGCAAGCCTGATACCATTAACCACGTGATCGCTGTGAGTCTCGACAATGACCTGTGTGCCCGTACCAGCTATCCGACCAAGGAAGCGACCCATCCGAGACTGACCAGCCGGATGCAGATGAGCCTCCGGATTCTCAACGATGAGGAGAGTTCCAGGCTTTGCAAGGAGACCAGCAACAATAATAGGCAAGGCGTATGAAACGCCGAATCCCATATTCGGCGGCCGGATGCCCTCCGACAGCAGGCCCGGCTCTTGATAGCGGATCACGCTCACCGAAAGCCCTGCCGGCCAGCTCGCCGTTAGTTGAATTGGCCGAATGATATCGCTGGCCCATCGCTCAACCTGCGCGCGTACAGTAATTACTCCGTCCTGCTCGGTGCTTGGATGCCGGAGTGCCTCGGGAACCTGATCGTTCTCGTGCTGCGCGAGGACCTGCGCTATGAATTGGCCCTGCTCGCCGACACCGACGTGTGTGATGTCAACTGCGGAGATGGGAAACACGTCTCTAGGGCCTAGGCGTTCAGCGGAGAGATAAGTAAAGTCTGTGCCGGCTCCCTGCAGTTCAAGTGGAACGCCCTGCCCTAGATCGGCTACTGTCAGGTTTAGCGAACGGTCGTCAGGTATAGGGAAGTGGAATACTTGCCTACCAGAGGCCGTAGTTGAGGTCGTGATCTCGACCACAGCATCGTCTGCGCCAACATTGAGAACGTCCAGTGCCTCGCCGAGCAAAAGGCCATGTACACCGTTAAGCTCTACAACCATATCCCCGGGACGTTCCGCGAGTTGGCGCACGAGAAGTAGCGACTGCAGCAATGTGCTCTTGCCAGAGCCGTTCAGGCCAGTCAGAACCGTCAGCGGTGCAAGCCGCACTGACAGCTGCTTGAACCTCTTGAAGTTGTGAACGCCAAGTTCCTCGATCATGACAGGCCCAGCACCTCCCGAGCCGCAGCGAATCGATAGCGGACCTTGCGTGGATCTCCGGTTGAAGTAGTGATCGAGTCAATGTAGCCGTGATCGGTAAACATAAGTTCAAATGCTTCGTCTCTCACAACCTCATAATTGATATCAAGATGTTCACTGGCGGCTTCCGCCAGCGTGACGGACCAGCTCTCGAATAGTGCGCGGTTGACCGGCGATCTACCCAACTTATCGGCAGACACTTTGCGGAAGGCATTGGGGCCAAATATCGCATGGCCCAATCGCATAGCAGTCCTAAAATCTCTAGCGAGATCCTCCAACTCGCCGTCAGAGACCTGCTTAGGATCATCCAACCGAGAGTTTGCGTTGTCCAGGAATGGATCCATAGCCCGCTGGTAGTTCTCTGGACCAAGCATCCGAAATGCACAGAACCTGAGCACCATTTCCCGGTCGGCCATCCGAATATGGTCTCGGAATCGTTCGCCGACAGCTGCGATGAATTCTTGCGACTCAGCACACCGCCGAAGGAAATCGCGGCTCCGTTGCCCACTCAGAGCGTGCCGTATCTCCTGAGTGTTAAGAGGTGTACCACCGGTATTGATCCGCTTAAAAATATCATATTTAACTTGAGAAGGTGTCGTTGGGTCGATAACATGCGCTATAAGTTGAGTCTGATGGAATCGACGCTGCCATAGAGCAGGCAACTCATCAAAGCGTTTTCCGTCCTCATCCGATAGATATTCGAGACCGTGCAAGACAAAGCCTTCTTCGCGAGCAAATGAATGAACAGTGGAGAGGCGTTGTAGACCGTCCACGACCTTCATAGTCCCGTCCTTGTCTTGTGCAAAATAGAAGGCGGGTAGAGGTATTTTTAGCAGGATAGACTCGATGAGCCGCGAGCGTGTTGTTCGCGACCAGACCTTGTTACGCTGGAATCCCGGGGCGAGTTCTAGTTCATTATCGTCGATCATGTCGAGAACATTGCGCACAGAAAAACTGCTAGTTGTGACGCGTATCTCTTCCGGCCGCCACGGGCGATCGAGATCGACGGCATCATCGTCGGTTTCTACCTCAACGTCCATGGGCTCATCGAGAAAGTGCTCCTCACGAACCTGGGTGTTCTGGGCCTCCGTCATGGTCTCTTCCTCACGTCGTTCTGTGGCTTGATCCTATTGCTTGTCTGTGGTGCCGCGCCCTGCCTATATACTTCCCTGCACTTCCGCTCATGGACGTCAAGAGCGGTGCGCGCTGAACACGCTGGCACCACGGTATGAGTGAGGCGATGCGCAGAGGAGCCAGCCGGTGAAGAGCCCGGCAGCACCAGGCAGCCATGATGCTCCTGCTCGATGATCAGGACTGGGTGATACTGCTGCGACACCACTGGTTCGTGCAGCCCGCGTGGACCGACCTTGATACGTCCCGGGACCGCCGCAGGTGCTGCTCCGGCCTTCCAGCCCAGACCCGCAGCTGACCGGCGACCGCTCGTCGGGTTCCCTCGCACGCGCCTCCGATCATTCTGGCCACCCCGGTCAGCAGGTCGGCGCGGCGGCCCGCGAGTTCGCAGAGTTCGGCCACCGCGGCGGCTTCCTCATCCCCGATCAGCTCAAGCCACCTGGCCGGAGCCCGGCGGTAAGGCGCCGAAGGCCAGCAGTCTCGTCCCGTCTGTCAACGTAGTCGTGTTCTCCATCGTGCTCACCGGCGGCTTAGTGGCGGGCTCATTTCGAGCAGTGAGTCAAGCGAGGTCCGTTGGGTCCCGGCGTCAGAGTTGCCCCGGTACACGATGGATCGGTCCATGCGCATTCGCATCAACGACTTCCTGTCACGCAGCGAGCCACCGGTGATCACGTAGTCCAGCATGCCCGCGGCAAAGACAGTTCTCCCAGACGGCCAGTCAAGGAGCTCAGCAGCACACGCCCCGGCTGTTGGCGGGCAGGTGTAAAGGTCTGGAAATAGTGACTCAGCTAGTGACTACGGCCGCAGTTTCCGCCAGACCCAGCGCGACGACCTCAGACTTCCGTAAGGCTTTGACCTGCACAAATCAGACCCAGTCAGACTGCCTCAGACGAAATCGCTGTGCATGGCATGCAGAAGGTCAGGGGTTCGAATCTCCTTAGCTCCACCACATTTTTCGGAACTTCGTTCTAATGGAAGGCACCAAGCCCAAGCGCCAATGCGCCTCGGCTAGGCGCTTTCTTCGTCTTCGTCGCCAAACACGTCGTCCATCACGGTCGCTCCGCCGCGGATCGCGGGCACGATCACGTGGCGGTAGACGGTCTCGGTGACATGGGTGGACTTGTGGCCCACCGTGTCGCTGATGTCCTGGATCTTGACGCCGTTGCTGCTCATGATCGACACGGCCGTGTGCCGGCCTTCGTGGGCGTGCCAGTGGCCGATGCCGCTTACCTGGTCATCTTGCCGAAGCGCCAGTTGAGCGCGTCGGACGTATACATCGAGCCGTCCTCGTGGCAGAAGACCAGGTTGAGGTCGTGCCACGTCTTGCCCGCTTCCCGGCGCTCGCGATCCTGCATCGCCTTATGAGCCTTGAGGGCGGAGACCGCACGCCTCGGGAGGACAAGCGACCGCTTCGACTGCGGCCTCTTGGTGTCCCCGCTCTTGCTCGCCGAGCGCCAGACGTGGACCGCTCCCCTGCTGAAGTCCACGAGATCCCAGGTGAGCGTCCGGAGTTCGCCCAGGCGCAGGCCGAGGGTGACCGACAAGACGAAGAGGGCCGCTAGGCGCTGGCTCGCGTCGCCGGTGTCGTCGAGGCCGAGCTGCAAACGGCACGAGCGGCAGGCGGCCTCCTTGAGCTCGCGGCTCACCTCGGTGATCGGCGCGCTCTTGTGTGGCTTGGTGCCGCAGGCCAACTCGCCGGACTCGGTGGCGGCGTGGGTTGCGCCGTATCGGCCCGCGCTCGCCTTCACGACCTTGACGTAGCCGGTGGGACCACCGCTGGCCGCCTTGAGGACTTGGGCGGCTTGGTCCTGTGTCATGGCCCGCGACGGCCGGCCCGACTTGCCCGCGGGAAGGTCAATGAGCTCGATCACGTTCCGGCCGATGCGGTCCGTGGACCTGGGCTCGGCGGATGGACCGGCGGAGCGTGCTCTTGATCATCACCAGCGTGCGCTTGCTGAGGAAAGGGGCGATCTGCTGGAAGAACTTGTCGACGTCGGTCGCGCCGAAGTCCTTGAGCTTCGTCGTACCGATCTTCGGATAGATCCAGTTCCTGGCCTGGCCTGGCCGGTCATGGTCTGCATCGTGTGCTCGTCTCGCTCGATGGAGGCGAGCCAGTCATTGACGCACTGCTCGACGGAGTAGGTGGCCGGGGCGGGGGCGACCTCGGCCTTTACGGCTTCAGGTCGTCCTGGGGCGGCCGGGCCGCGGCGGCATCGGGGAAGCCGCGGCGGCCGGACTCGGGTGCGACTGCCTGGCGCGTGGTTATGTGCGTGAGTCGTGAAGCCAAAGGCCGACCGTCTCCTACGCCTCCGGGATTCAGGGCAACTCGATCGGTGAGTTCTGACTCCATGGCCGGCAACCCACCGGGCTTCGTGCCACGCTGCCTGCGCAAAATGCCTCGACCTGGCCGCGCCGATGAGCCAGTATGAGCGGGTGGCTGACCCGGCGTCCCGTGCGGAGGAACTGCTAGCCGGGCCTCGTGGCCGTGAGCTGTGCGCCCGGCTGGCGGGAATAGCGGTACCAGAGACGCATGACCCGCTCGCGCCGCCGGTCACCGGCCGCTTTTTCCCGCTGACCGATCCTGCGCGAAGCGGCCCGCTGGCCGAAGCAGAGCCACGTACCCAGCAGGACGAGGAACGCCCCGCCGCCGAACCCGCCGAGTTCGACCCCGACGACCAGCTGGCGGTTATCCCGGCGCTCGCCGGCGTTGTCGAGGAAGCCGGTTACTGGGGCGGCCCGGCAGCCGATCCGCTGGATGATCCCGCGGTGATCGCCGGGCTGCGCGGCATGGCCGTCCGCGTGGCGGAGTCCGCCGGATGCCAGTGGTGGTGGGTCCGGCCTCGACCGGGCCGCGCAACGGCACGTCCAGTGGACCGCCCGGGAGGGGCCGCCCGAATTCGGCGACGCCGCCGGGGCGTTGCGCCGCGCCGACGTCGAGGCCGGCGACGACAAACGCAGGATGGGCCGCTACCGTCACCTTGCCGCAGGCACGGGCGCGAGTGGCGCCTGGTGGTCGTGCCCGTTCCCCGGCACCATCTCCACCACGCGTTGCCTGGGCAGCCTCGGCGCCATCCACCTGGCCGGCCAGGAAGACGGCTTCGGTGACGCCGACGCCGTCGTGTGGCCGCTCACGGTCGCCGGCACTGCCCGGATCTTCGAGGCGGACGGTCCCGGGGCCTGGCAGCATCTCGTCGCGGCCTACCCCCGGACCGCGACCGCTACCTACCGGCATACCTGGGCGTGGACCGGATGGGACGGAGAGTGGCTACTGCCCCGCTGGCCGGCGGTCGCCCGTGACTGGGATGGCGTTCACCTCACCGTCGCGGGCTACCTGGCTACAGCGGGCCGGGCCCTGCCCGTCGGGACAGCGCGCACCCTCCTCGGCGGATGGAATCCCGACCAGACCTACTGGCTCGCCGACGTAATCACCCCCGACGGCCAGGCCCGGGCCTGGCACAACGACGACCGCAGCCCCCTCGGATGGAAAGAACGCAAGACGATCTCCTAGACCAGCCGTCCTGGCGAGCGATACCTGCGCAGTCCTGCTGGCGGATGGCGCGGCTGGGCTCTTACGCGATATCATGAGATATCACTTGGGAGGTCGGGATGACAGACATGCTGATCCGGGACGTGCCCGATGACGTGATCGCGGGGCTGGAAGCGCATGCTCGCCGGCTGGGGCTGTCGCGCACCGAGTACGTGCGGCGCAGGCTCGCCCAGGACGCGGCCGTCTCCGAATCCTCGGTCAGCACCGGGGACCTGGCACGGTTCGCCGCCACCTTCGGTGACCTGGCCGACCCGGACGTGATGACCCAGGCCTGGCAGTGACCGCCTGGCTGATCGACAAGTCCGCCCTCATCCGTCTCGCGGCCAGCCCTGACGCGTCTGGCTGGGCCGGGCGGATCGAGCGGGGGCTGGTGCGGATCACCACCGTCACCCGGCTTGAGGTCGGCTATTCGGCGCGGTCCGGGGCCGACCTGCGGGCCGGGCTGCGGCAGCCGCCCGTTTCGGCGATGCCGGTGGAGTACCTCACCCCGGCGATCGAGGACCGCGCGGTTGAGGTGCTTACGCTGCTCGCCGACCGCGGGCAGCACCGTGTGCCCTCGGTTCCCGATCTCATCATCGCAGCCACGGCCGAGCTGGCCGGGCTTACCGTGCTGCATTGCGACAAGGACTTCGATCTGATCGCGAGCGTTACCGGGCAGCCTGCCGAATGGCTTGCTGCTGCCAGACCTTCGTGAGTGCCGTTTCAGGCGAGTTACGGCGTGGCCGCTCATTTTGTGTTCGACGAGGCGGAGCTGTCGGCCGAGTTCGGGCACTGCCTGCGCGACCTCAGCCGGGCAAAGGACGCCGCGCAGCACGCCGAGCGCATCGGCGGGGCATCGCCGGACGGGCGGTTCGCGCGCAGCGACTTCTTCGCCACGATGGTTCTTGCCGACTCCTACCTCGCGACCGGGGAAGCGGAGCAGGCGTGCGGAACCGCCCTGGCCGCGTTCGCCGCCGGGGAGCAGATCCGGTCCGGGCGGTGCGTGAACTACCTGCGGGAATTCGGGAGCACCTGGCCCCGGCGGCGGTGCGGGACTTCAGTGAGCAGGCTGCGGGGTCCCGGCTAGCGCGGATCGCGTCGCGGCCCGATAAGTCATCCGCGGTCGCCTAGTACGGCTGCCAGCCCCGGCGGCTCGCGCCGGTGCGCAGGGCGGTGATGCGCTTGGCGGCCTTGGCCGCGGCCTTGGTGTCCTCGACGGCCTTCTGGATCATCCAGGTGACCATGAGGAACTGGCGGACCTCGCGGATGACCGGGTACCCCGGCCAGCCCATGATGTCGTAACCGTAAACGCTCACGAAGTCCTCGTACTCCTGGCGGGTGTGCCAGCCGAAGCTCTCGTAATAGATGGCCGTCTGCGCCAGGTCCCATTCGCGCGGGCCGACTACTGGGGCTTTGAGGCGGTAGACCGCGTTGGAGCCCAGGCGCAGCAAGCGGGCGTCTTCGGCGTCCAGGCCTGCGGTGGTGCACACTTGCTCTAGTGCTTACTGGGAGCCGTTCATCCGCGATCGGGGCGCGTGGCGTCTGCCGACATGTAGCTACCGTAACTCACCCGGCGGCATCGAGGGCTGCCCGGGTTCCTGGCGCGGACACGGTCCGCGCGGGCGGGGAGGTAGTGAGGTCTGCCCGCTCGCCGACGTTGTCGGGTGCAAGGACATCGAAGACGACCCTGCCAGGCCCTTGGTACGCGGAAGACAGGTAGCGGAGGCCGATACCGTCGGTGCTCGTTCCTTCGAGCTCGAGACGGCGTGCGCCCAGCCAGGCGCACAAGCGCCTGATGGCTTGCTGGTCGGTACGGATGTCGACGGCCACGTCGACATCATCAGTTGCCCGGATCGGGTCGACGTTGTGCTCATTGGCGAGCAGCCATACCATCTGGCCGCCGATAAGGCACCAGCCGTCGGGGAAGTCCGCGTAAAGGTCAAGCAGGATCCGCCAGGATTCTTCCTGCGCCGCGGTCATCGACCCCAGTGTCACGGGTGCCACACTTCCTCCCCGGCTGCTGCGCGATCGCCGTGTGCTTCAGTGGCTGGTCCCAGCTCACCGGATTCCCCGGTCATCTGGCCTCTCGCTGGCCTGGTCAGCCCACCCAAGCGCCTGCAGGGCACGCAGGCTGGCCTGCAGCTGGATGACGCCGGCATGGCGGGCACGAGGATCCTCCTCTTCGAGCAGGTCCGCGG
>Ga0066797_1000397_pt1 | contig 13297 bp, 8 predicted proteins | sample PersoiDNA2013193_FD_76335 | JGI IMG/M metagenome (GOLD analysis project Ga0066797, IMG submission 76335) | Permafrost soil microbial communities from the Arctic, to analyse light accelerated degradation of dissolved organic matter (DOM) -... | ecosystem: Environmental > Terrestrial > Soil >... | reverse complement strand
TGGCCCGCCCGCGCCGCTTCCCGATGTTTCGCCCTCCGCCCCTTCCGCCATGTCGGACGGATCCGGCTCCTCGATCCTCTTTTCCTTGACGATCCTCTCGAGCAGGTTCCGGATTGCCTCGAGAGTCTTCGTGAGGCTGCCGAGCCCCGGGGTCTGGCGCGAAAAGCGGACGTCCATCTGCTTGTCGAGGGCCTTCAGAGCCGCCCAGCTCTCGGCGACGTCTGCGGTGAGCTCCTCGTAGAAGGCGCGGCGTGTCTCGCTCTTGGCCTTCCGGACTTCCTCGCCCGTGATCTTCCCGTCCATCTGGGCGCGTGCGCGCTTCTCTTCGAGCTGCTGAAGCGCGTCGCTGGAGAGCTTCGACGTGTCGGCTGGAAAGTCGTACTGCAGGGCCTCTTCCCACTGGAAGAAGTTGTAGTTCGCGCCGGAGCGTTTCGTCAGCAGGATCTTCCGGACGGCATCCGCGGCCTGGCGGTCCATCCACGCGAGCGCGTTGGCCCGCGCTTCGAGATCGTTCCCCTCGTCGATCTCGGGATACAACGTGTCCCAGAAGTTCTCGAGAAGGCCTTCCGCGAGCTTCAGCGAGTCCCTCAGGCCGGGGAATCCGTTCATGTTCACGGCGGCTTCGGAAAGCCAGGCGACGATCTGGAGGTCCTTCGTCTTGCCGCTCAGGCTCTCACCGGCAAGCTCGGCCACTTTCTCCCAGTCCGCGACCTTCAGCTCGCGAACCCAGTCCCCCTGGGGAACGTCGTCGTCGGCGCGACGCGCCTCGCGGATCTCGTCGTGGAGCCCCGAGTACTGAAGGTTCTCTCCACTCGGGTTTTCCCCCGCGATCGGCGCGAGCAGGGCGTCCAGGTTGAAAACGGGAGCTGACGGCATCGCGACGATTTCCTCCGGCTAGCGAGAGATGCTTATGCCATCCAAGCGTCAACAGTTAGAATGTGGAAAGGATAGCGACGGCGCGTACTCCGGTCAAGAACTAGTGCGGAAGCGAGGAGAGACCATGCCGACACCACGCGAACTTTATCAGGCCGGTCAACTCCAGGCGGCAATCCAGGCCCTCACGGCCGAGGTCAGGGCGAACCCGGCCGACGGCCCAAAGCGCATCTTCCTGTTCGAGCTCCTGTCGTTCGCCGGCGAATGGGACCGCGCGGAGAAGCAGATAGACGTCCTCGGGCAAGCGGGCCCGAACGAGGCCCTCGCGGTTCAGGTGTACCTGGCGAACATCCAGGCCGAGCGCGCGCGGGAACGCCTCTTCTCGGAGGGCCTCCATCCCCACTTCCTGAACGAGCCACCCCCGTATGTTGACCGGCACCTGGAAGCCATCAACCGGATCCGCGAGGGGAGCTTCGCCGAGGCCAGGATCGTCCTCGACCGGGCAGAAGAAGAGCGTCCCGCGCTGCAGGGGACGCTGAACGGACGGCCCTTCGCCGACTTCCGCGATTGCGACGACGTGATCGGGCCCGTCCTGGAGCTGATCGTGAAGGACAAGTACACGTGGCTTCCGTTCGAGCAGATCCGCCGCGTGGAGATCAGCCCCCCGTCCAAGCTCCGGGACCTCGTCTGGGCCCGCGCGAAGGTCGAGGCCCTGGACGGCACGGTCGGCGACGTGTACGTGCCGGCTCTATACGAGGGAACATGCCGGAACGCGGACGACCAGCTCCGGCTCGGGAGGATGACGGCCTGGGTCCCGCTGGCCGACGACCTGTCTCGTGGGGCCGGGCTCAAGACATTTCAGGTGGACGAAGGCGACGTGGCGCTCTTCGAGGCCCGCCAGCTCGAGTTCCGGCCGTCATCTCCCGCCGCCGTGGCATGAACGCGGGAAAGTGAAGGCCCTCACCGGGCGGTGAGGGCCTTCGAGAGTGGGCCAGGAGTAGGTCGAGCGACTCAGACAGCCTTATTTATCTTGATGTCGTAGCCCGCCGTCACGGGGCCGTCAAGAGTGCCATCTGGTTTCTGCTTCGCGTACGAATACTCAATCTTCGCGTAGTTCAACGAGATCTGATCCATTGGGACTTCGCCCCCCGACGAGCCACCCGTCTGGAAGCTGGACACGAGGAGGTCGGTGAACTTGATCTTCAGGTACTCCTGCTGCTCCTTGCCCGCCTTGCGGCAGACCAACGCCGCCGCCTTGATGTGCTCGCCGTTGGCACAGGCGAGCAACAGCTTCGGCGAGGCAAGGTTGGCATTCATGACGAAGTGGAAGTCCTGCATGCTGACCTTCCCGGAGCCGCCGCCTCCTCCAAACGCGTGCGAGCCCGTCTGCGTCTCGCCCCACGACCAGGACTGGAGGTCGATTTCGTCCTTGTGCGTGGAGTCCATGCTCTCGCCTTTGATCCCGTCGATCTTTAGAAAATAGTCTACTGCCATAAACTGCTCCTTTCACCCGGCTAGGTGGATGTTCGTAATGGTAGTGGTTTCTCGCCCTTCTCCGTTGATGACGTTCTCTCGTCGCTCGATCTCGCTTGCAAACATAGGCCGTGCACGACGGAATTCAAGCTCATCCCGACAGACGCGTGACGGCGATCATCATGAACGCACCGATTCTGCGGCCACAGGTCGAGGCTCCTCACGAACGTCTCTCACGCGTTGTTCATCAGGTCGTCCATGAACATGACCTGACCCGACATCGGACCCCCGCTCGTCTGCGGAGAAGCGGATATCTCGATCTTCCCGAACGCGAGGTCGAAGTCGCAGTGCGGGATCACGTCACCTCCGCCGGATTCGAGGTCGCCGGCCTGAACCTTCACGACCATGACCTCGGAGAGCGTCACTTTGAAATACTCGAACTGCTCCTTGCCCGCCTTGCGGCACGAGAGGACCGCCTTCGGGATCTTCGCGTTCGTGGCGAGCTTCATGAAGAGCAGCGGAGTCGACATGTCGACGTTCGCTTTGATCGACAGGTGCGACCATCGGCGCGCGCCTTTGGCCTGGTTCGTGATCGAATCCCGAGGGCTCATCACGCCGAGCTGAAAACCTTGGATCTGGATCTCGCCACTGTGCTTGCTATCGCTGCTCTCGCCGTCTACTCCATCGAGCTTCAGGAACATGTCGACGAGCGCCATAGCCGTTTCCTTCAGTCCTTTCGCCGGGAGTGAGGTGCGGATCATATGCCCAGGGTCAAGGAGTGAGAAAGTTGCCGAGGATGTATCGTGCCGCGGCTGCCACAGAACGGAGTCAGCGAGCTTCGAGGAGCGAGGCGAGCGGGAGGTCCCAGCCGGCGGGCTCTGCCTGAGGAAGGGGCACGGGCGGCGACGGTGCAGGTGGAAATGCGTCGGCGGCCGGAGCGGCGGGCGGTTCCGGAGCAGCGGGTGGTTCCAGGACAGCCGGGTTTTCCGAAACGGCGGGCGCCTCCGGAGCGGCATCGTGTGCTGGCCCGGCGGGAAGACCGACCGGCCGGACTTCGGCGGTTCCAGATGCCGCTCCGAGCCGGAGGATCTCGTCCACGGGCGGAGTCCCGGCTGGCGGGGCGGCTTCGGAAGGCAGAATCATTTCCACGGGAGGTCCGGGCTCGAGGGGTGGCTGCACCCCGGCTGCTGCCGGTTCGATCGCCGCCGGTTCGGTCGCCGCCTCCGCCGGCTTCGCCGTTGTCCGGGCGGGTGGCGGAATCTCCTCGACGAAGTCGGTCGGAATCGCCGCCGGATGGAAGAGGAGGATGTCTTCCGCTCTCGCATCGCGGAAGAAAATCACGCCGCAAGGCGCCGCGCCTCCGGTCCGGTAGAGAACGCCGGTCGGACCCGCTCCCGCCGGGGAGGCCTTCGTGAGCCTGACGGTCCAGAGCTTCAGCTGATCAAGCGGGGCCGTCTCTTCATCGAGCGGAAGGCGGAACGCCGCCGCTCCCGCGTTGGGGCGTCGGGCACCCGCGTCGAGGCCGGAGAGGAGAGCGGCCCATTGCGTCGTCGCGTCGTTTCCGAAAAGGGCCCTGGCGAGAGGTCCGACGCGTGAGCGTGCGAGCGCCTCGGCGAGCCGCGCCCGGATCTGCTCCTCGGTCCGGACAGGAATCTCGATTCTGGCTCCACGGAGCTCCTGGTAGACCGCCGCGAGAGAGCCCCCCGCGTCGTATTTCCGCCGGATTTCCCTGGCGCGGCTTTCGAAGACGGGGAGGTAATCGAGCGCCGTCAGCACGGAGGCCACCGGCTTTCCGGCGGGCAGAATCGTGAAGAGAGCAAATGGAAACTTCCGGAGGCCTCCCTGATCCGTGCTCCCCCAGAGGGCGCCCACGGCCATCTTGCGGCTCTCGGGTAGGCGGATCAGAAAGGCGTGGAGCGGGATTTCGGTCGGACGGCAGTCGTCGCGCAACGACCAGTGGCGGCTGAATCCGTTGGACAGCCAGTCGCGGAACTCGCGCGAGACGTCGTCGGTGAGCCCCGCGGAGATGAAGTCCTTGTAGACGGGAAGCTTTCCGAACGCGAAGAGAGGCCATGACTCGGTCGGGGGCGGATCGTCCGCCGACCGCTTCCGGAATCGGGACAGGAGGTCGAAGCCCACGGCGTGCTTCCGCCCGCCTTCAGTTTGGAAGGATGGGCGGCAGCGGCTCGTCGAGGCGGAGCTCGAACGCTCCTTCGAGAAGCTCTCGCGGGTTCTTCCCGTCCGGGATCTGAACGCGAATGGTCCAGACCTTCGGATCCGAGAGCTCGGTTCGCGTCTCGCTGGCGAGCCGGATGAAATAGAAGAGCTTCAACGGCCCGCCGGTCACCTCGTAGGTGCTTGTCCAACCCCCTTCCCCGGACTGCTCGTTCCGGCCGCTGATCGTGAGAAGGGCATCGGCCGAGCTGAGTCGCCAGACGAACGGAGGCGGAATCCGCTGGGACTTGATGTCCGTCGAGGGGCGCAGGATCACGCCCCGGTCGAAAAGCGTGATCTGCGAGACGCGGTCTTTCAGCGGACGGCGTCCCGAGCCGGGTCCGCGGTCGAGGGCGAGGACGCTGACCTCGCGCCCGCCTGTGCCCCCCGGCTTGCCGGCGAGCGAGGCGGATGCCGCGGAGCTGGCGCCGCTGATGAAGCGCTGCCAGAGGCGGGCGACCATGAGGGAGCTCCGGTTCTGCTGGATGAAGTTGAAGGACGGCTCGCCGCCGCCGAGGAGCGGGTCGACGGCGTACTCATCGGAGAGGACGCCGACTTCGGTCAGGACGCCGAGGACGTCGGCCTGCCCGATTGTGGGGAGGTTCCGGCGGAGCGACAACCCGCCGGAGACAACCTCGGCAGCGTACTCGGCGCGCTGCTGCTTGATGCGGCTCTCGGTGACGAACGGAAACTGTCCGGAGCAACAGGACGCAAGCCGCTGGTAGACGGCGTCCCACTTGGGGTTGAACTGCGGTTCGACCGCGGTCTTGATCAGGCTTGCGCCCCGTTCCTCGAGGCTCTTCAGCGACCGCCCGTATGACCCTCCCTTGATACGGACGTCGCCCGTGAACGCGTGCCACCCTTTCAGCGTCGCCCCCTCGGCTCCCGTCGCGAGCTGCTTCCACGACTTCAGCTCGTCCTTGTCGCCGAGAGCGCCGACGGTTCTCTTGAAAGTCTCGGCGGCGGCGATGAGGTAGTCGGGGATCACGGCCGGCTTGGCCGAAACGCGGACCTCAAAACGCTTTTTGTAGTACCCGATGACGGGGTTGAGGTTCGCGTTCGTCTGGACGAAGCCCTGCAGATCGGCGAGCGTCAGCTGCCCGGCCTGGTCGGGCGCGCCGCCTCCGCCTCCTCCTCCGGCTGGAGTCCAGGTTCCGACGGCGATCTGGAACGTGCGCCAGGCGCGGGCCGTCAGCGCCGATCCCGGGATCGAGAACCCGCCGCCTCCGGACCTCACGGGGGCGCCCGTGGCGTCGAGGAAGCGCTGCAGGTAGTCGATCTCTCCCTGCGAAAGCGCCTTGACGTCGTTCCGCGCGTCGTCGCGCGAGAGCGCGTTCGTCTGCCGCTCCGCGAGCGAGACGACACCGTTGCCGTAGGGAATCATCATCTGCGTGAACGGTTTCTGGAAGCAGATGGAGGGGTGGCAGCCCGGGCCGATGGACGCGGTCAGAAATTCCTGCACCGGGGGAAGCACGCGCGCGAGGAGCGCGATCTCCGCGGTACGGCGCGCAAAGGGGCCCACGTCGCTCCAGCGGAAGCGCCCGTCCGGAACGGTCTTCTCGAAATCCGTGCCCTTCGCGACGGACGCGTTCTTCAGATCTTCCTGTCGCTTCTGCCACTCCTCGAGCTTCTGCTTCTTGCCGTCCAGGGACGAGATCGTGTTCACCTGGGTCAGGATCTTTCCATCGTCGCTGGCCCGGAAGGCATCGAGGTCCGCGTACGCGCCGACGTCGGCGAGGAGCCCGCTGACGAGAACCGTCCCGTTCGCGAACTTCGTCTTTCCGGGCGTGGACGTCTCGTCGAGGAGAAAGGCAAAGCCGCTCTTCTGCGCGCCGAGGTTCGCGGAGTCGACCTGAAGGCGCCCGATCAGCTCCTGGAGCTTCGACGTGTTGACGCGCGCCTGCGCCGCCGGGTGGAAGGTCGGGGCAATCGTCGCGCCAGGGAGCGAAGGCGGGGGAGGCGCCGGGAGAGGCGGCGGCGCGGTGGCGCCGGTGGCCGTCGCGGGGGCCGCCGCGGGGGCCGCCGCGGGAACCGTCGCTGCGGGAGACGCCGGTGCGGGCGCTGAGGGCGGCCCGACCGTGAGGAGCTGCGCGTAGGACTCGTTCAGGTAGCGCTGCCACTGCTCGACGTTTGTGCCCGGGAACCCCTTTTCTCCGGTACGCGGCGTCTCGAGGTGCTTGGTCAAGGTATCGAAGTTCGCCTTGAACTGCTTCGCCGTGTCGGCGGTGCGCTTCAGGTAGCTCGCCTGCAGCGGATCGACGATCCCCGTGAGCGACGTGTAGAGCCGGACCCATTCTTCCAGCCCCTTCATGAGCTTCCAATCCCAGCGCGCGAGGTTCGCCACGGTCCAGTACCGCTCGAACGTGTCGATGGGACGGCTCGGGTCGGGGACGCTCGCCTTGAGGTCGCCCGCGTTCCGCCCACGGGCGAGCTGCGTGACGAACTGATCCGGCCGCGGGTCCGCAGGCGTGATCTGAGCCGCCCACTCGTCGATCTCGGCCGCATACTCGCTCCCCGCGATCCCCTTCGTTTTCTGGGCGAAGTTGACGAGGCCGAGGAGGCGGAGGTCCTCCGCACGGAAGGCGTCCGTGCCGTCCGCCTTCTTGAGGGAAAGGTCGAAGCCGCGCCACGCCAGGAAGCTCTGAAGACCGCCGAAAAACGCCTGGTAGTCGGAGAAGGTCTCCCAGTTCAACGTGGCCATCCGCGCCTCGGACTCCTTCAGGAGCGGCCGGACGACTCCGTCGAAGAAGAGCTTCTGCTGGACGGTCGCGAGGAGGGTGTGGATCTCGTTCGACTTCGCGCCCCTCAGAAAGAGGCCGAGAAGGAAGGGGTGCCTGCCGAGCTCGACACGGTCTTCATAGAGCAGTCGGGTCAGCTCGTACTTCTGACCGATCGTGCAGGGCTGCTTCATGCAGGCCTGTGCCTGCGCGGCGTGCGTGCGGATCGGGTTCAGGATGCGCCGGAGCGAGAGGAATGCCGGAATCATCGTGAGGACGATCAGCGGCAGGATCGCCCACGTCAGGATCCGGAAAGCGAGCGTGGTCTTCTTCTCGCGTTCGGCCGCCGCGCGGGTCCTCGCGACGAGGCCCTGCTCGGGGAAGACCTTCTTCTCGTAGAAGTCTTTGATGAAGAAGGCTCGCGATTTCTTGAAGATGTTCTCGAGGCTCTCGATGATGTCGCCTTGGGAGCCCGACGGGCCCTTCAGGAGGTCGCGCGTGGCCCGCGCGATCGGCTTGCCCTGCTGCACGCCGCTCGAGATGTAGAACCCGCGGAAGACGAACGGCTCGTCGTAGCGGCTCTGCGTCAGGATGCCGTCGAGATAGCGCCGGACCGGGTCCTTCAGGGCACGCAGCTCCTCGGGGAAGACGAAGAACCGGTCGGCGTTCGCGACGTTCTCCTCGCCCGACAGGAACTTCAGCCGGAGCTTGTGGACGCGTGTGACGATCTGGTCCCAGGCCGCATCCACGACGTTCGGGTCGTATGGCTTCTCGGGGCCGGCGGGATTCGACCAGCCGAAAAGCTGGCGCTGCTCGACCGGGTCGAGCTTCGTGAAGAACTCCGAGAAGCCGAGCGCGCGGTCGGCCTTGGTGAGCAGGAAGAAGATCGGGAACCGGATGTCGAGGAGGCGCTGGATGTGGATCAGCTTCGCCCGGATGTTCTGCGCCTTCTTGTCCTGCTCTTCCGGGGAGTCCTCGAGGAGCGACGTGCACGGAATGACCACGAGGACGCCGTTGATGGGGCAGTAGGGCCGGTGCTTTTTCAGGAGCTTGAGGAAGCTCGACCACTCCGACGCGTCGGGAGCCGCTTCCTCCTGGAACGTGAAGCGCCCGGCCGTGTCGAGGATGACGGCCTCGTTCGCGAACCACCAGTCGCAATTGCGTGTCCCGCCGGCGCCCGAGAGCGCGTCTCCCCCGACGGGGAACTCGAGCCCCGAGTTCTTGAGGGTCGTGCTCTTTCCCGACTGCGGCTCCCCGATGAGGAGGTACCAGGGCAGCGAGTAGATGTCGAGCCCGGCCCCCTTCAGGTTCTGCACCGCCTCCAGCCACTTGACGGAGAGGTCCTTCAGCGCCTCGCGCACCTCCTCCTTCGACGCGCCGGCGGTTTGCGAGTCCTTCCGGAGCTCGCCCTCGAAGGCTTTGCCCTTCTGCTTCTCCCGGCCCTTGCGCAGCTGTTCGAAGAGGACGACGGCCGCCACGACGACGAGCAGTCCGAGCAGGAAGAGCCACCAGTATTTCTCGAGCCCGAGAAGGCGGATAAGGAAGTAGCCGAGGGGAATGAGGAGGACGGCGCCGGCGAGGTACTTGAGCGGCTTCGGAAGCCCCTGGAGCAGCGAGAGGAATTCTTGCATGACGTCTACATCAGCCCCATCGCCTGCACGACGGTCCGGAGCTCGTCGACCGAGCGGGCCCACATGAGCCACGTGATCGCATAGTAGAGAAAGAGGATGCCCACGCCGACGATCGCCACGCGCGCAAGGGTGACCGCGGGAGAAAGCTTGCGCGCCGGCGCCGCCGTGACGTGATACGCCTCGGGCGTGATCTTCTCGCCCACGTCCGCGAGATATTCCGCCAGGAGGCGGTAGACGCGGTTCTTGACCTCGACGGCTTTCTCGGGGCGCTCGCGGTACTTGCCGCGGAAACCGAGCGCCAACCCGGTGAAAACGATCGCCGCGAGCTCCACGTCGTCGGGACGGAGGTCCTTGGCGATCGAGAAGAACTGGTCGCCGCCGATGTTCGTCTTGAAGTACTTCTCCTCGAAGATGCGCTGCTCCCACTCGGCGCTGTGGTCCCAGCCGGAATGGAGGAGGATCTCGTCCGCGACGACGACGAGCGGGTACCGCGCCTTCTCGTAGAGCGCGTCGAGCCGCGGGTCGCTCCTCACGGCGCGCGCCTGCTCGTCGAAGATCTCCTCGAGATCGGCGGTAACTGCGTCGGGCTCGAGCCGGACGCCGCGGCGGACCTTCTGCCGGAACGAGGTGAGGAACAGGAAGAGGCGGGAGCAGACCCGGAACAGGTCGGTCGTGCTCGTGCTATCCACGGGTCGCGCTCAGCGGCTTGGAGACGACGTACAGGAAGAACTTGAGCTTCGGGTCGAGCATGCCCGAGACCGCCATCATGTGATCCTTCACGACGTTGGCCCAGTAGATTCCTTCCTTCTCGATCGTGAAGTAGTAGTGGTCGTCCCCGGCCGGAAGCCCCGAAGGGATGCGCTTGAGCATCTCGAGGTCGAGGCCGAAGAGGCGCCGCTGCCGGAGCAGCGGAATGTCGTGCACGGCGCCGACCTTCATCGTGTTGAGCCGCTCCTTCAGATCGCGCTCGGGCAGATCCGTTTCCACCGAGAGGAAGAACTCCGCCTCGCTCGTGAACCATTCGGGCTGCAGGTCCGCGACGAGAAGGTCGTCCCTCAGGACGAACTCGACCCGGATGAAGCGCGAAGCGACGACTTTCTCCGTGAGCAGCTCTATGTTGTGGCAGAGGTCGAAGAAGCAGGGGCCGAGACGGTCGTGGTCGTAGAGCGGCACCTTCAGAGGCCGGCGCCCCTCGTCGAAGATGGCGAGATCTCCGAGAAGGCGCGCGAACTCGCAGTAGATCGGGAACGGATGCACGCGCGGGATCCGCGTGAGCTGCTGGAGAAGGTAGACGAAGCTGCCGAGGATCTTCAGCTTCATCAGCGTCTGCCAGCCGGACGTCCCTTCCGACTCGATGGCCAGGCGTCCCGAGGCCACCTCGGTCAGGACGAGCCGATGCTTGGCCTCGAGCCGGTTCGTGACCGACTCGCAGAGGGTCTGGAGTGCCGCGGACGCTCCGATCTCCGTCACCGGTGGAATGAAGTCCTTCGACAGGACGGGGAAGTTCTTCCCCTGGCCCGAGCGCTCCACGATGGCGAGAGGCAAGCACTCGTAGCCGTCCCGGTTCTCGTTCCCGAAGAAGAGGCGCCCGTTCACGAGGCGTGTCTCGACGGGCTGGCGGTTCGTCCCGGTGTTCTCGTCCGGCATCTCGAGGACCTCAGAGGTCAGGCGGCGGTCCTGGCCTCGCCTGTCCTCGCCGGGAAAGAACGTGTTCGGCGCGTCCTCGCGGAGCACCGGAACCCCGAGAAAGACGTCCATCCGCCCTCCCGCCTGCTCGAGCTCGGCCTTGAACGGGCGCGGGAAAATCCGGAGGTTCGAGCCGGCCGAGAGGACGGATCCGTCCTTCAGCTTCGCCTCGATGTCGCGCAGCTCGAAGACGAAGTTTTCCATCTGATCCGCTGCGACGTCCATCCGCGTGACGCCCCAGAAAAAGGGCTGGATGCGCCGCACCTCGTCGTGGAGCGCTTCCTCCCGGAATCGCTCCGCCGCCTGCAGGTGATGCGGCCGAAGGAACATCCCCTCGGCCCAGAGGACAGGGCGGCTTTTCTTCACGGCTGGACGATCGAGAATTCCCGGTCGCGAACCTGGACCCGAATCGTCCGGCCCTTCCACTGATCCCTGCGCAGGACGACGAGGTGGCGTCCCGGGTCGGCGCTCTGGAACCGATAGTCCGCGACGATCACGAGAAACTTGTCATCCTTGCTCGCCGGTACGGTCAGCTCCTTCTCGCAGCGCCCCTCGGCCTGCGAAAAGGTGGCGGTCCGCGTCCGGTCCCTGAGGGAATCCCGGAGCGGGTCGTAGAACCACTTTTCGCCGAGGGCACGGATCCTCTCGACTTCGGGCTCGGTGGCCCGAACGACGTCGACCGTGAGGAGCGTCCCGCCGTTGATTTCGGGTGCGCAGCGGAATGCGACCGTCGCCGCGGAAGAGCCGCACCCTCCGGCAAACGCGGCACCGCAGGCCGCAAGGGCGAGGATGGCGGGTAGGAGGCGCCGGTCGGGCTTTCCGTCGAAGGTCGGCATCGCGTTTACTTCCTTTTGTTGAGCTTCTGGAATTCCGTCTGCGAGAAGTGCGCCGCCGCTTGGAGAACCTGATCCTGGACGAGATCGGGGTTGAGGTCCTTCACGAGGTCGCGATACTGGTTCCACCATTCCGCCGTCTCCCCGCGGAGCTTCCACCCCGCTTCCGGTTTTCCCGCTTCGATGACTGCCGGGCTGATTCTCTTCCAGAGCCTGTTGAACCACAACTTCGGCGCCTCGTGATGCCCCGCCGAAATGGCGATCTGCCAGCGCCGCAGCTCGTTGAGGTAGTCCCGCACGTCGTTCGGGTTCACGTCCTTCCCCTCGGCTGCCGCGGCGAGGAAGCCGCTCAAACGGTAGCGGAAGTTAGGCAGGCGGAAGCTCGCGGTCTCGGCGCCCGGCATCGTCATCGCTTCGACGAGGCCGAGGGTGAACGTCTCGACGTCCTGGGCGAAGCGGAGGACATCGCGGAGGACAGCGAGCCGGGGCTCGAGGGTCGAGGCCTTGCCGTCCTCCGGCGTCAGCAAGATCCGCCACGGCAGGGCCGCGCCGGCGGCCGTTTTCGGGGCGGCCGCGGCCGGCTTTGAGGCCGCCTCGGCGAGGCGCCGCTCCAGCTCGGCCACGCGGCGCCGGAGCCGAAGCTCCTCGGGGTTCGGAACGTCGCCGGACACGGCGACGGGAAATTGCAGCCGGAGCTGCTCCAGGACGCGTGGCCTCTTGTCCGGCGCGAGAGCGTGAAGCTCCCGGACGACGAGCGATTTGAGCGCCTCACGCCGGTCGGCCGGCGTCGAAAAGCGGTAAGCGGCACACTCCCGAAGCAGCCCGTCGGCCAGCTCACGCGCCTTCCGGTCGAGGGCGATCTCGACCTCCGTGAGCGGAGAGCCGGCTATTCCGGCCCGGGGAGCGGCGGCTTCGGGCACCGGGTCGCGCCTGGACGCTTCCGGGCGGCGCGCGGCGCCCGCTTTCGGCATCGCCTCGGGCCCGGGAAGGACGGCGGCGGCAGGCCGCGAGGGCCGAGGTGCCGGCGCTGGCGGCGGCGGCTCTTCCCTGGGTGTGAAGCCCGGAAGCCGCCGGGCGAGCCACGAGCCGACGGCGCTCTCCTCGTCCTGCCGCAGCAGCTTCAACAACTCGTGGCGGAGCGTCGTCTCGAGGTCCATCGCCGAAGATTCGATGGACCGGCGCTGGCACTCCTCGAGAAGAAAGCCGACCTTCGGCGACAAGATCAGCTCGTCGGAGCCGGTCTTGAGGCCGAGCGGCTGCAGGAAGAGGTCATTCAGCCACTCGTAGGGCCCCGCGAAGAGATGTCCTTCCCAGAGCTCCGTCAGCGCTTGCTCCCGCGACCAGTTCGCGTCCCTCAGAATCCGTTGAACGCTCGCGCTGCGCGAGCGGAGGAGCGCGTCGCAGAGGTGGCGCGTGTCGGTGAAGAGCTCGCCGCGCTGGGTGGCGGCCTCGCGGGCGCCGCGCACGATGCTCTGGACGGCCGGGTCCGGCCACGCTTCTCCCCGGAGAACGCGCGGGAAGGGCATCTCCGGGAGCGGCGCGTCGACGAAGCGGACCCGGACCGGTGTCGAAGACACGAGGAAGACGTCACCCGAGTGGATCTCGACCTCCCCGGTGACCTGCCCGGACTGGACGGAGGTCCCGTTCGTGCTCCCGTTGTCCTTCAGGAAGAGCCGCCCTCTTTCGAAGCGAACCTCGGCGTGGGCCGACGAAACGCCGTAGCCGTAAGACAGCACGAACTCGTTCCTCGTGTTCGTCTTCTTGTCCACCGAGACCCGGCCGATATGGACGGTGGCGGGCGCGTCCCCGGCCGGGGTCACGTGACGAAGCCCTTCCATCGGTCCGAGCCAGACCTCGACGGCGACAAAGG
>Ga0066797_1000396_pt1 | contig 13303 bp, 12 predicted proteins | sample PersoiDNA2013193_FD_76335 | JGI IMG/M metagenome (GOLD analysis project Ga0066797, IMG submission 76335) | Permafrost soil microbial communities from the Arctic, to analyse light accelerated degradation of dissolved organic matter (DOM) -... | ecosystem: Environmental > Terrestrial > Soil >... | reverse complement strand
TTGATCACGCGCGCCTTGCTGAAGACGGCCTCATCAGCGACCAGCCTGAAGCTCGGCTCGTGTATTAGCGCGGACAGGTTGTCCTGGTATGGCAGCCGCAGCGCGGCGTCGTGCTTGTATGCCCACGCCACCACCAGTTCAAGCGCCCGCCGCGCGTAGAAGCAGGCTGCCCGCGGGTCGGGACGGGCGGCCGCCTCGGCCCTGCCAGCGGCCTCGAACACCGCCGGCCATTCGCGCTCGAGGAAGTGGAATTGGCTCATCTCAACTGCCGCGATACACGACGTCAGGATCGAGCAACTCCGTCAGGTAGGGAGTGAATCCGGCGAGCAGGATCGACATCGCGATCAGGTCGCGCATCTCCAGCGCTCGGTAGTCGCGGTCCGCCCGGCGTCGGCTCTTGCCGTGCCTGATGCCCGATCGGTCCGAGGCAAATCCGTACAGTCTCTTCAGCGACTCCGGCACGGCAGGGTGTGGCCAACCTCCCAGCTCTCCACACATCTCTCCGAGTGACCCCTTGGTTACCTCCGGCGCCATGGAGGCCAACCCCTCCAGTAGCATCACTTCCTTGCTCAGGCATGTCTTCATACGACCGGTCGAGGCTCCGAAGCGCAGGTCTCGAATGGCTTCTTCAAAGTCCTTCAGGAGCTCATCGACTTCGCTGTCCTGACCTCCCAGCGCCCGGACCTCACCAAAGAGACTTGCGAAGAGCCCAGGCAGAGTCGGGCAAAGGATGCACGGACGGCGCAGGTCATAGCGCAAGCTGAACTTCTGAAGGAATGACTCAAGCAGGTTGAAGTAAAGGTTCGCCAGGTGGTCTCCGCCCATGTCCTCCAACACACCGTGGACGCGCTCGAGAAATGCGATCAGAGTCCGCTCACCAGCGAAGTCGCCCGCCCTTATGCGCTCGAAAGCGTCCCTGGCCAGGAGTGGATCGTTGACGATGTACTGGCTCGCTCGCTCAAGGGCCGCCTTCCGCTTGTCTTCATCTTCGACAAGCCCCCTTAGGCCCTTGGAAACGGCCTCCCGCCTCTCGGCCGGGTCGTCGATCAACGCAGCTAGCGCGGCATCGAGCGCGGCTCTTCGCGACTCGGATCCCACAGCGGTGGAGCAGCCCGAATCATTGAACACCTCGTCGCGACGGGCCAGATCCACGTCGATGCGCGCTATCGCCAAGGCATCGTCGAACACCTCCCGCAATTGGACCGCGTCGTCTATGGCCAGGGTGGCGGCCTCCTCTGACGAGGCCACGCGTGCGGCAGGCCCGAACTCGTCGTAGAGCTCGCAGAAGATGTCCTCGGGGACCTCTTCTTGGTCGATGAGGGGCCTCCAGATCTCACGCCACGACTCGGACCAGACGTCGAGAAACTCGCCCCTCATGACAGTGGCTCCCCACGGAAGGCGCGCTGCTGGAGTGAGACGAAAAGGGCGTCAAGGTGGGCGAGCGAGACTTGCTGGGCGGCCTCGAGCCGTCCGACCGCCGCGACACGGCCCGCGAACTCCTCCTGTAGCTCGATCGGCGGAAGAGGGATGGGCATGGCTTTGATGATCTCCATATTCAAGCCAGCCATGATGGCGCCCTTGGCCGTGCGTTCCAGGTATCGCCGGGCCAGCGGATGCCGCAGGAAGTAGCCGTGAAGAAACACAGGCAGGCACTTCCGCGCATCCAGAGTGATGCAGCACAGGTGCTTTGTGTTGATCGCGACCGGAATGTCGTCGGGAACAATCGCGCACCTTCCACAGGTGCCCATGATCGTGATGAGCACGTCGCCGGGTCGGACGGTGTAGCGCTTCAGCCGGCGGTACTTGTCTTCGGATATGAATCGGCGTCCACCCCACCGGAACTCATTCCAGACGACGTTGTCGATTCCCAGGACGGCTATGCCACGGTCGACGAATTCGCCGTGCAGAAGCTGGCTGCCGAACGGGCCGGTGCGGATCGAAGCCGGACCAGAGCGTGCGACCTCAGATACGGTGGACGTTCGCCATCCCTTCGCCACAGGATCGCCGAACATTTCGAGGAAGATGGAGTCGATGACGGTGTCCAGTTGAGCGATCGCGGCGCGGCGCTTCACCCGCAGCGCTTCCGCGCGGTCCAGCACCTCCGCGATCCGTCGCTGTTCGGACAGCGGCGGGACAGGGATCGCCATCTCGGCAAGCACACGGGGGCTGAGTCGCGGCAGATTCGCGCCAGCCGCACGCGACGTCGCCCACGCAACCGAGTCGGGCCGAAGAAGGAAGTGCGCGAGATAGCCGCGGTCAAGATCAGGCCCCGGCAGGACTGGCAAGATGTCCGTGCTGCAGATCCCGCCAAAGTCCGGCCGCGCAATCTTGGCCAAATAGGGCCGAAGCTTCCCATATAGAAGATGCTGCGGCGTGAATAAGAACTTGCTGCTCGCGAGTTCGCCGGCACTGACCTGTCGCACGTCGACGAAGTCGCCGCCCGATTGGATGTTCTCCAGGCCAACGTAGGGCGTGCCGTCTTTGACTGCTGACGCTTCGATAACGTCGCGCTCAATCGTCGCGATCGCCCCCAAAGTGACCATTCGAACGTTGGTCACGCCAGCATCCCCTCAAGCTCGGCTATCTCCCGCTGGATCTCCACCTCCAGCTTCTCCAGGTCGGCGAGGATCTCCTTGGGCGGTCGGTGCTCGATCTCCTCGTGGACCACTTCCTTGTAGCGGTTGAGCGAGAGGTCGTAGCCCTGGGCGGCGATGTCGGCCTTAGGGACGCAGAAGCTCTGGGCGGTCCGAGGGCGCTCGCGCTCGGCGGCGTCGCGGCCGGCCCAGCGAGCCAGCGCGTCGGGCAGGTTGTTCTTCGCGTGTTCTTCGGCAGTCAGCGCCGTCGAAGGAACCGGGCCGAGCTTGTCTTCCGACAGCAGCGGCGTGCGCCTGTCGTCCAGGCTCCAGCCGTCGGCCTGCACGTCGTAGAACCAGATATGGTCGGTGCCGCCGGAATTGGTCTTGGTGAAGAGCAGAATCGCGGTCGAGACGCCGGCGTACGGCCGGAACGCTCCACTCGGCAACGACACCACGGCGTCGAGCTTCTGCTCTTCCACCAGTATCCGCCGCAGCGTCTTGTGCGCTGTGCTCGAGCCGAACAGGACGCCGTCGGGCACGATCACCGCCGCTCGGCCGCCGGGCTTGAGGAGCCGCAGGAAGAGCGCAAGGAAGAGCAATTCGGTCTTCCTGGTCTTGACGATGGCCAGGAGGTCTTTGGCGGTGTTCTCGTAGTCGAGGCTGCCGGCGAAGGGCGGATTGGCGAGGACCAGCGTGTACGCCTCTTCGTCGGCGGCGTGGTCCTGCGCCAGCGAGTCGCGGTAACGGATGTCCGGGTTCTCGACGCCGTGAAGGAGCATGTTCATGCTGCCGATGCGGAGCATGGTGTTGTCGAAGTCGAAGCCGTGGAACATCCGATGATGGAAGTGCTCGCGGAGTTTCGCGTCGTGCAGGAGGTTCGGGTAGCGCTCCCGCAGGTGCTCGCCTGCCGCCACCAGGAAGCCGGCCGTGCCGCAGGCCGGGTCGCAGATGAGGTCGGTCGGCTGGGGCGCCGTCATCTCGACCATCAGGGCGATGATGTGCCGCGGGGTGCGGAACTGGCCGTTCTGGCCGGCCGTGGCGATCTTGCCGAGCATGTACTCGTACAGGTCGCCCTTGGTGTCGCGGTCCTCCATTGGCACGTCGCCGAGCAGGTCGACCACCTTGGCCAGGAGCGCCGGCGTGGGGATGGTGAAGCGGGCGTCCTTCATGTGGTGGGCGTAGGTGGACTCGTCGGCGCCCAACGTCCTAAGGAACGGGAAGACGCTCTCGCTCACCACGGCGTACATCTCGGCCGGAGACAGGTTCTTGAAGCGAGACCAGCGCAGGTCGTCGTACGGGCGGCCTGTCGCATCCCTGCCGTCAGGGAAGATGCGGCGCTCGATCGGCTGCGCGAGCCGGGCGGCCTTGTTCTCTTCGAGGATCTGCAGGTCGTCGAGGCGGCGCAGGAAGAGCAGGTAGGTGATCTGCTCGATGACTTCGAGCGGGTTCGAGATCCCGCCGGACCAGAAGGCGTCCCAGATGCGATCGATCTGGCTGCGCAGTTGGCCGGTCAGCATGCGGGAGTCCCCCAAGGTGGGCAGGCGAGGGCAGGGTCCAATTCAGTGGGGCTCACTCTAGCCAGAACGAGATTGCGGCGGGAGCCATCCGTCGGTCAGCGGCCCGCGTCTTCGACGCCGTGTCACGACGCGGACATCGTCCGCCAACGGCGCCCTGTGCCGCGACGCCCGTCACCGGTCTCTCTCGCGCTCCACGCGCTTCCGCCGGCGCCCAGCCATGAAGGCGTACCCGAGAGGGGTCATCATGCCTGTCGCCACGGCGCGATCCGATGCCCCCTCCGTATCGAACCCCGCCGCGTTCAACGCTTGGTAGAGCGCCGTCGCATAGCCCCTTCGTCGGTACCTCGGCGCAATCTCGACATCGATGGCGGGCGGTGGACCCCGGACGACCCTTGCGCCGCCGACAGGCCAACCCCGCTCGTCGCGAACGACCCAGATGGCTTCGTTCTCCTCCGTCGCTCCTGGTGGCCCATTCCCGCAGTTGAGGAACTCCCGCCAATCCTCCTGAAGACCCGCGGTCAGCAGATGCACGTCGTCCGGGATGTCAAATCCCGGGTCCACGATGCTCGGATCCATCCGGCCGGAACGCCTCGTTCGAACCCGAAGGAGCCTCATCAACGCCTCCCTCATGTGAGGTGACCGAGCGGCCCCCGCTCCCGACCAGACCATCGACGGCGGTGAGACATGAGCACGGTCACCCCTGCGCGTCTACTGCCGGGCCAGTTGGAGCGCGAGGAGGCGCGGCCGGAGCCGTCGACCCTGCCGCGCGAGAACACGGCGGGCGCTGGGACTCGGCCACGGGCATCGTCTCAGGCGACGCGATGATGGGCCGGACTCATCGAGTCACGATCCGCTCATTCCGCCTCGAACGAGCACTCCTGCTGAAAGGCGAACCGGTTGTTCCGCATGTGGATGCGGGCACCCGGCCCGAAGCTGATCATCCTCCCGCCCTGGGACACCGCCGAGCGGTAGTACGCCTCGACGCACTCGCGGAACTCGCTGTAGTTCATCGGGCCGTCGTAGCCGGCCGGCAGCTCGACCTCCAGCGGCCCCTCTTCATAGGCGGCTCCGGCGGTCTGCTTGACGTTCGCCTCGAGCCCGACCCAGACGCGGCCGCCCGCCTCCACGTCGAAGTACACGGTCGAGACCATCTGCTCCTCGCCGCCGAGGTCCTGGCGGTCCTGAAGGATCTGGCTGAACCTGACGGTAACGGGCGTCGGCACGTGTGCACCCCCTGCGGTTCGAGCTGGTTTGCCCTCATTGTGACGACCGGCAGGCGGCCGCGTTCGTCCCGGAGTTGGCTTGCCGGAGCACCGGTCTCGCAGCACGTACTGGCAGCAACAGGGGGCGGCCAAGCCATATCAGCCAGCCGGGCCGCTCGGGAGCGGATTTCGTGCTCGGAGCGCACGCTGGAGGCGGGCGGCGGCCGTGCTCGGCTGCGTCACGATCCGCGCATGGTGATCTCTCAGGTCAGGCCGTCGAACAGCTCATCGCTCCAGGCACGGAGCTCGCGCAGGCGGGCTTGCCACCGCTGATCGCCCCACGCGGCCAGATCCTCAACCATGGACTCGAGTGACAGCACATCAGCGAAACCGAATGCTTCGGTGGCAGACGACCGACCGCGTGGGTCGACGGCGCCCCAGATCAGGATGGCGCCAGCCACGTTGGCCGGTCGACCTCCGATCCGCACTTCGTGACTGGTCGGATCGCGACCCATGTCGAGGAACCAGTCGAACGCGCGCCGGCCGGCATGGTGCGTAAGCTGCGCGGGTTCCTGGAGCCTGAGGTAGCGGTGGGCCTCGAATGCGAGCTCGCTCTTCTGCTCCGCGACATATCGCCGGCCGTCGGCCCGCGACTGCAAGGTGAAGTCGATCGTCGCGAACTCGCCGCCGCTCCAGAGCGTTGGCCGCCCGAGGTTTCGATACGGCGCTCGCTCGTTCTCGCTCCAGTACCGGACGATCTCCTCACTGAACAAGCCGAACAGCCGCGACCGAAAGTTGTCTCGAGGCACGTCCGAGGTCCAGAAGAGGCGCCCGAAGGTCGAGTCGTCCACTGCCGTCCCCAACTACCCGAACTTGGCCCGCGCCAGGAAGTATCGACCTCGACCGAGCCTGGCACACGACGTGGTCATCGTGTTGGTCCGGAGCCCAGCCCCGTGAGAGATCTCGAGCCTCTGTGGCTCTCCTTGTCCGGATGCCGCCCCCTCGCTCGTAGTACAAGGTGACGAACCCACACGAGAGGGACGGCCGGCGTGGAGCAGCTCGAGTACATCGCCCGCGATACCACGAGAAGCCTTGATCGGGACGACGATCTCGCTCTCGCCGCTCGGAACGACAGCGCGGCGTTCGAGGCGCTCTACGTGCGGCACCGGAGCCCGGTGTACCGCTACCTGCGGACCCGGACGACCGACGGGGACGACGCGGCCGACCTGACGGCGCTCACCTTCGAGCGGGCTTTCGTCGCGATCGCGCGCTACCGGCCCGGTGGCGCGGGCGTCCGCGCGTGGCTCGTCGGTATCGCTCGCAACGCCTCGATCGACCACGGACGTCGCCGCCTGGCCGCGCCGAGGCCCGAACGGCCGCCCGATCCCGACGAAGGGCTGGACGCGCGGTTCGTCGCGGATGAGGCCGCGACCGAGCTGCGCGGGCGCGTGGCGGCGCTTCCACCCGATCAACGCGATGCGATCGTCCTTCGTTTCGCGGCCGGTCTGACCGCGGGGGAGATCGGGAATGTCCTCGGCAAGAGCGAGGCGGCAAGTCAAAAGCTCGTAAGCCGCGGGCTCACGGCGCTCAAGGAGGCTTACGGTGTCCGTCCGACCGGGCGCTGACGCGCTCATCCCGCCTACCCTGCTCGATCTCGAGGCACGCCTCGAGCGGGCCTTTGGCGCAGACCCCACGCCCGCCCAACTCGCGACCATCGACCGGCGGGTCTCGGCCGCGGTCGCAGTCCCGCGCCCGGCGGCACGCCGGGTCAGCCGTCCGCGCCACCTGTGGCGCGCGGTCCTCCTCGCCGCTGCGCTGGTCGTGCTCGGCGGCGCGGGCACGACGCTGCTCTCCCTGTACAGAGGCATGGGAGGCGACGGCTATCGGGTTGCCTGGGATCGCTCCACGAAGCTCGGGCTCTCGCAGGTCCATGACGGCTACCGCGTGACGCTCGAGGCCGCCTATGCAGACGCCGCCCAGACGATGCTCGCGATCTCGATCCTCGACACCGCGACGGGCCGGAGTCGCGGCGTCATGATCTACGGCGCCGACCTTACCGATGAAGCCGGGCGCACCTACCAAATGACGTCCGGAGGCTCGACGCCCGCCGACAGCTCGAGCTCCGTCAACACGGTCTGGTATGAGACGCCGGGCGACGGCGCGCTCTCGGGCACCCACCACTTCGTTCTCACCCTGCCGGACATCGGCGTTCGGGACGTCGCCCCGTCGTTCTCGGTCCTCCCGGACGGCGGGTCGACGGGCGATCCCTGGCAGACCGTCGCGGGCCCGTGGCGGTTCGCGTTCGACCTCGCGATCGCACCCGGCATCCACCTGTCACCCGCAGCGACCGCCGCGTCCAACGGCGTCACCGCGACCCTCGAGTCGATCCTCGTGTCGCCCACCACCGTCCGTCTGGAGTTGACGTATGCGGGGCTCCCGGACGACGGGTCGAGCTGGGCTTCGGTCGCGACGGTCCTGCACAACGGTGAGCAGCTGGCAGTCGGAACATCGTGGTTGAGCCGCGATCCGGCCGTTGGGGAAACCATCACAACGGTCACGGGCACCGATATCGCGTCGGGATCCTGGGTCGTCCGGATCGACGAGCTGGTGGGCGATGGTCCGCACGGTCAGATCCGTCTCGAAGGACCGTGGGAGGTCCGCTTCGCGGCCCCGTGAGACCTGGCCGGAAAGTGAGGTGACGGAATAGCGCGACATCGTGTGGCTGGGCTCGAGGCGAGCTTAGAGAGACAACCTGCGCTCGTCGTGCCGACCTGAAAACTCGGCTGCCCGAGCCCCTCGCTCACGATCCCGGCATCGTGTTGCTTTCCGCGGCCACCTGAGTGATGGATGGTGTCCACCCGTCACCAGGAGACCCACCGATGCCGCCTCTCTCGCTCCCCGCGCTCCAATCTGGTACGCCCACCGTCTGGGAGCAGGCGATCTATGCGTTCCTCGTCGAGAAGCGCAGCCGCTCGGGCTCGACCCGGACGGTCGAGAGCTATGCCCGGATGCTCTGGCCGTTCTTCCGGGTGACGACCCCGGATGAGGTCCGCTCTGCCGACGTCCTCGCCTACGCCCACGGCATCGGTGCCTCGGGACGGGTGCCGTCATCGACGACGGTCGGTGCCCGGATCGCCTGTCTTTCCTCCTTCTACCGCTTCGCCATCCGGATGGGCCTCCTGACCGGGAACCCGTGCGACGCCCTCGAACGTCCGCGGGCCGTCCCCTCGGTCGCTCGCGGGTACAGCGGCGACGAGGTGCGCCGCCTCCTCTCCGTCATCCCCGACACCATGCGCGGCCGGCGCGACCGGGCGATCCTGTTGGTCCTCGTCCTCACCGGCCGCCGGCGGGCCGAGGTGATCGGCCTCCGGGCCGGTGATCTCAGCCTCGAGGGCGAGACCGTCTTCTACAGCTACCGAGGCAAGGGCGGAAAGCGCGGCCGACGAGAACTCCCCCGACCCGCCTACGTGGCGATCAGGCGGACGCTCGCCGATGCAGGGCAGGATCTCGCGACGATCGACCCCGAGGAGTCGCTCTGGCAAGCGGGCGCCGGACCCGCCGGGATCAGCAGCGGCACGTTCTACGGCCGCTTCCGGCGGTACCTCATGGCGGCGGGGCTGGCGCCGACTGGGCTGCACGTCTTGCGCCACACGGCGGCGAAGCTGCGCCGGGATGCCGGGGCCTCGATCGAGGCGGTCAGCGCGTTTCTCGACCACTCATCGCTGGCGGTGACGACCGTCTACCTCCGACGGCTCGAGGGCGAGACGGACCGGACCTGGCCGGATGTCGCGGTGGCGATCGGCGTGTAGGCGCCCACTCACGTGCCCCGGACCGCCGCTGATCCCGCCTCAAGGGCCGACGACCGCGACGATCAGCGGCCATCCCCTGTGTCCAGGTAGCGTCCTCGCACCGGAGGCCGACTTCCGAGCACGCGGTGATAGCGCGCAGACGCTTGACAAGCGGCCGAGCAGAAGCGCCGGTTCGACCGAGTCTTCTGGAACAGAGTTTGGCAGTGCTCGCAGGAAACCTGTCGGCCCGTCTCACCTGACATGACCAGGGCAAGCGAAAACCACACTGCCGTCTCGAGCGTGTCAGGCGAGTACCGAATCGAGTAATCGCGCAGTGGCAGCACGTGCGGGCGCATGCCCTCGATCCTCTCGTTGACCTGACGCGCGGCGTAGAAGCCTGCAAACGAGACCAGAAGCGCGGTCTCGGCGGCGCGAGAGCGTCGCACCGGATCGACTACCGCACCGTCATCCCGACCGGGCGACTCGACACGATGATGAGTCTCGACCCGAGATCCACCCGGGCCACGCTGGACGCTCGAGTACAAAGCCGTCCGATCATCTCCGAGCGTGATTCGCTCGGCCAGCACGTCACGTGCCGCTCGCACACCAGACGGCGACTGGGCGTCCTCATCGCGAAGAACCACCACCGCGTTCCAGAGCGTCCAGATATCTCGAAAAGCCAGAAGGGCCGTCACCCACGTGCCGAGACTCTCGCCGATTGTGTCGAGCCGCCCTGACCGAGCACCGGCGGGAAGGAGGAAGCTGTCGCGACCGAGCAGGCCAAACCGATCAGCGAACGTCTTGATCTTTGGCGGGACTGGGTCCTGTGCCAGCCTGGCGAAGCTGTCGAGCAATCCCGCGCGCCGGAATACCCCGTATCGCCGCGCCACCTGGCCCTGTGGCACGAGCCACGGGCCCGGATCGATATGGTCACCAGGCTGTGGTCGCATCGAGACCACAGAGAGGTCGTCGCGCCATTCGTGGCCGTCTTCGGCCACATACCAGAGTCCCGCGGCGACCCCCCACTCGACATCCTCAAACCGGATTACTCTGTCGTGGCTCGGATTCACGTGATTCTTCATGGGACTAAACGTAGACTAAGGCAGGCCCGCTGTCTACATTGATGGTGGTCGCCGCAGCGAGCATGCCAGCCACGCGCCGGCGACCGCACCGAGCGTCAGGCGAAGACGCGGCCGAGCGGGCCATCGCTGGTCTCGGCCGGGACTGCGAGTCCCATGCGTCGGGGCTCTCGAGCTGCCGATCCGGATAGAGACGACGACGTCTGTGGGGCGTGCCCGCCCACCGCACGGGTGAGCGGGGCTCATCCCCATCCCTATACTCGCCGCGGATGGCTGAGCCCGGCAGAGTCGATCCTGATCCCGCGCGCGAGGCGGTCGCGCGCACCTTTCGTCGACGCGACGACGCCGACCCGCAGACGGACCTGGTCGCCCTCATCGAGCGGCGCTCGGACCTCGCGGCCGTCCAATGCGCCGAGCTCTTCGGGGCGGCAATCGTGCGCCTCCAGGAGCGTTACGACGTCAAAGCGGGCGTTCCATCAGCAGCCGCGATCGGCGCCTGGGTCGACGCGGTCGTCCCGCCCAAACCTGGGGCCGCGATCGCGGCTGTGGCCGGGCCGGTGCCCTACTCCCCGGACCCGAACATGATCACGCTGTTGACCGATCCCGCGTCCGCGGTGGTCGCCCGCGGCCTGCTCGCGCTCACCGGGCGCCGGCGCGACCTCTCCGACCTCCAGCGCTACGAGCTGTTCCTCGCGGGTCGGCTGTACCTCGTGAGGAAGAGCGACTTCATCGTTCAACCGACGCGGCAGGGGATCTTCACCTGGATCGACCTCGTCGCCCCCGTGCGGACCGATGCCGGCGACGGTCCGACCCAACACCACCAGGACGAACCAGTGGACCCGTCCGCCGTCTTCGATGGTCCCGTGGGAGGCCTCTCCCTCGGCGACAACCCCGTCGCTGTCGTTCCCTCAGCGGGCATCGTGGACAGGGAATCCGGCAACCTCCCGGGCGGCCTGACGTGGGGCAAGATCGAAGGCGCCTATCGGCGCCTCGCCGCGGAGGCGACCGGCTTCAGCTATCGCCGACCTCGGCCCCACGAGCCATCCCGGCCGGAAGTCGCCGCGGCGCTCAACGTGTCGCCAGCGACCCTGAAGCGCGCGTGCGAGGCCGCCGGCGTCGGCTCCCATTGGCCGCCCATCCGAGGTTGACCACGTTAGAGCAGCCTGACCAGCCTATCTGACCAGGTCTGACCAGCCTGACCACGTCGACGTGACCAGATAGCACCATTCACGCTGGGCGGGTGCGTAGGATCATCTTCGTCCCGCTCTCGGAAGGGCCCGACGCATGACGCGGTCGACCCCTCCGATCGAGGGCACGCCCAGGGTGCCGCCCTCCCCTGCCCTGCCGCCGCAGCCCCGCCGACTTGCCAGACCGCTCGAGATTGAGCGTTCATGGACTCCTGACCGCGAGGCGATGCTCGCGGCGCTCAGGGTGGCCCTCGGGCTGCCCCGGATCCTACCCAACGATCGGGAGGCGGATCGGTGACCACGCTGCGCCAGGTGGCGATCTATGCCCGGGTCTCGAGTGAGGACCAGGCTGAGCGCGGCACGGTCCAGACCCAGCTCGATGAGCTCGAGCGACGCCTCGCGCTTGAGGCCGATGTCGTGATCGTCGAACGCTATGTCGATGAGAACGTCTCGGGGATGATCGCCATGGAGAATCGCCCGCATGGGAGCCGCCTCGTCCGCGATGCGGCGGCCGGGCGGTTCAGCGAGGTGTGGGCCTACAAGATCGACCGTCTCGGCCGCCGAGAGCAGGACCTCTTCCGGCTCGCCGACCTCTTGGAGCGGCAGGACGTCGGCATCATGACGGTCGTCGAGGGCGCGCCCCGTGGGATCACGTTCGGGATGCACGTCCTCATGAGTGCCCACTACCGGCGCGAGTTCCTGCGGACGACGTCGGGTGGGATTGCCCGAGCCGCCCGCGACGGCAGATACACCGGGGGCGTCGTGGCCTACGGCTATCAGTGCGAGGGCGAGAAGGAGAAGGCGCGGATCGTCCCCGACGGTACACTCGTCTGGGAGGATCACAGCGCGGCCGACGTGGTTCGGCGGATCTACCGCCGGGTGGGCATCGAGGCCTGGAGCTGCCGCCAGGTGGCCGAGGAGCTCAACGCCCTCGCGATCCCGACCCACCACGAGTTGACGGGGCGCGGTGCGCGCGGCCAACGGATGCGCGGCGTCTGGCGCCCTGGCCGAGTCCGCAACATGGTCGTCAACCCTGTGTATCGAGGCGATCTCCTCTTCGGCCGCCGGATCGACCAGCGCAAGCCATGGACTGAGAAACGCGGTCACGAGATCGTCGCGGCGCGGATCGAGCCGCTCGTCGCTCCTGAACTGTGGCAGGCCGCTCAGGAGACGCTGGCCCGCAATCGGGTCTGCGCCAAGAATGCGCGCCGGGTCTACCCGCTCAAGGGGGTCATGCGGTGCGCGACGTGCGGACTGACCTACGTCGGCTCCCGCGGCCGGGACTCCGTGTGCTGGTACCGCTGCAACGGACAGCTCGTGGAGCGGGGTCCACATCCCGGACGCTGCCCCAACCCGTCGGTGCGCAGCGACCTCATCGAGGAAGCCGTCTGGGCGGACGTCGAGCGGTTCCTCCGCGACCCCGGAGATATCCTCGCCGAGCTCGACGGCGGGCGCGAGCAGGAGGCCGCTCGAGCGATCACCGAGGCTGACTCGGTCATCCTCGAGCGACTCATCGAACGGCTCGCTGAGCGGCGGCGGAACGTCCTTCATCAGGCCGGCTTGGGCAAGTTCAGCGACGCGGACGTGGATGCCGAACTGACCGCCATCGCAGCCGAGCAGACAGACGCCCAGCGACGGGTGGCAGCGCTTCGGTCGGCCGACAAACTCGTCGCTCCCGAGACATTCGATCTGCTCAGCCAGCTCCGCCGGAACCTCGACGCCGGGCTGTCCGGCGCCGAGCGCCAGGAGATCGTCCGCCATCTCGTCCGGATCGTCGTCCATCCAGGCGAGCCCACCCACGGCGGACGGCCGCGGCCGCGCGTCGTCGTCGAGTACCGCTTCCCGGGTGTAGTCGAAACTCGCACGGCCACGGATTCATCGCCGCCACGAGCTGGAAGCGGGCGGGCATCTCTACCGCGCCACCCGCGCGTGCGATCGCAATCCGGCCTTCCTC
>Ga0066797_1000392_pt1 | contig 13379 bp, 12 predicted proteins | sample PersoiDNA2013193_FD_76335 | JGI IMG/M metagenome (GOLD analysis project Ga0066797, IMG submission 76335) | Permafrost soil microbial communities from the Arctic, to analyse light accelerated degradation of dissolved organic matter (DOM) -... | ecosystem: Environmental > Terrestrial > Soil >... | reverse complement strand
GATGATCGCGGTGGCCACCGGGAGCAGCGCCATCCCGTCGACGGTGAGCAGCATCTGCGCCACCTTCTCCGGGCCGGAGTCCCCCGTGCTGGTGAGAGCGGACCCCGTCATGTCCATGATCCCGAGGTAGATCACATCGCCGGGCGAGTACCCGGCCGCGCCGAGCAGGGCGAACCCGGCCACGGCCAAGGCGAACAGGACACCGAAGATCGCGCCGAACTTGTTCATCATGAGGCGCCTGCTGACGGCGAGCGCGGCGCGCACCGGGTGCCGCTGCCTGGCCAGCGGGTCGCGCGGAGTCCCGTCGGCCACGGCGAGCACGAGGTCGGCGCCCCCGTTCATGTCATCCGGTGCGATCAGCTGCGTCGTCCCCGCCGGGTCGTCGGGGACCGCGAGCCCGCAGAGCGCCTGCCCCGCCGGCACGTCCGCGCGCCTGGTCACGTACAGGGTGCGGCCGGACACCCGCACATGGCTCGGCGCGATCTCGCCGAGGGCGGCGGCCACAAGCGCGGGCGCGGCCAGTTGGCTGCTCGACAGCACGGTGCAGTCGCGGAAGAACCCGGAGATGTGATCGCCAAGCCGGCGGTTGAACGCGGAGACGACAAGCCGCAGATCGGGGTTGAGTTCCTGCGCGCGCAGCGCGGCATGGAAGTTCTCCAGGTCGTCCCAGCCGACAAGCGCCGCGGCACGGGCCGTCGCCACGCCAGCGTCGGCGAACGCGTCGCTCGACAGCCGCGCTCGCTCGAGCACGGTCACGCCGGGCAGCGCGCCAAGGCGCGGCCCGTGGTTCTTCGTCCGGTCGGCGAGCACCACGACGACGACCTCGCCGTAGCGGCCGGTGAGCTCCCTCGCGATCCGGTAAGCGAGCGGAGTATCTCCGCAGACGATGAGATGGTTCCCGGTCGAGGGGGGCGCGGGCATACAGCAGATCATAATGAAGATCGGCAAGGTACGATGGGAAAGCGATGCCGCCCGAGGGGAGGACCGCCCATGGCTACCGATGACCCGATTCGCGCGTCGGACAGCGACAGGGAGGTCGTGGTGGCTGCCCTGCGCGAGGCCTACACGACAGGCCGGCTGACTCTTGATGAGTTCGACGAGCGGATGACCGCCGCCTATGCGAGCAAGACCTGGGGCGACCTGCGGCTGCTGACCGTGGACCTGCCCGCTCAGCCGATACTCGGCGGCGACATCCCGCACCGTCTTTCCGCCGGGCTCATCGAGCCGCCGCCCGCACTCAGGCTGCCCGCCCATCCGCCCCGCGCCACGGTGACGCCGCCACGGCATCGCATCCCGATCCTCATCCCGATCGCCGTGTGGACGGTGCTCGCCGTGCACGCCGGCGGGGCAGGCACCGGCTTCGTGGTGCTCAGCATGGTGCTGCTCGCGATGGTCCTATCGGCTTTCCGGCGACGCTAGCACTTGCAGAGTCGGTAGCTCTTGTAAAGTCTTTGCGATGCCTGTAAACGACCACGTCGCCGCGCCCGCGAACGACGACACCGGCCCCATCCCCTCGGCCGCAGGCGCGGTACGCGCCAAGCCCGTTGCCGGGCTGTCCAAAGCAAGCAGCGCTGCCAAGGTAATACGCGCGCACCGCCCGTTCTGCCTGGTGATGATCGCCGCCGCACTGCTGAGGCTGGTTGTCATGCTCGGCTATCCGCCGGCCATGTTCTTCAACGACTCCTACAACTACATGACCGACGCGGTGACGAAGACACCGGACGTAGTGCGCTCGGACGGGTACCCGCTCTTTCTTTACCTGCTGCTGCCGTTCCACAGCCTGAACCTGGTCACCGGCCTGCAGGCGCTGATGGGGCTGGTCATGGGCGCCGGGATCTACGCCGTGCTGCGCCGCCGCGGGCTGCCCTGGTGGGGTGCCGCCATCCCCGCGCTGCCGGTGCTCTTCGATGTCTTTGAGCTCCAGGTTGAGCACATGATCGCCGCCGACGTGCTCTTCTTCACGCTCGTCACCGCGGTGCTCGTGCTGCTGTGCTGGTGGGACAGGCCGCCGCTCGCCGTCGCGGTCCTCGTCGGGCTAGCGACCGGGTATGCGACAACCGTCAGGTCGGTGGGTGAGCCGTTGCTCATCCTCATCGCGGCCGGCATGCTGGTGCGCCGCATGGGCTGGCAGCGGGCCGCCGCCACCGCGGTCGCTGGCCTGGTCCCGATCGTCGGCTACCTGGCCTGGTTCCACTCATCGACCGGCCGTTACGCGCTCGATGGGTCGACGGGGACGTTCCTCTACAGCCGGGTGCAGAGCTTCGCCGACTGCAACCGGATGAATCCCCCCGCCGACCTGCGCGTGCTCTGCGACCCCCGCGCTATCAAGGACCGCCCGATCTCCCAGGAGTACCTGTGGTCCAACAACACCCCGCTGGCGAAGCTGACCGGGACGAACAACGCTAACCGCTTCACCCCGGCGATCGAGTCGCTGACCTCGCGGTACGCCAAGCTCGCGATCGAGTCACAGCCGCTCAGCTACGCCAAGACGGTCGCCGAGGACACGCTGCGCCCGTTCGGCTGGACGCGGGATGGCGTCAACGATACGGCCAGTGACTCGGCGGGCAACCTGGAAGGGTCCGGCTCCAAGTTCCGCTTCGGGCCCACCGTCGAGGGCGTCCCCGGCTGGGTCACCGGTGTACCGGCCAATGCGCAGGCCGCCAGGGACTTCGGCGGCGCGACCTACGGCCATCCGTCGGTGGTCCAGCCCTGGTCCGGCATACTGCGGGCCTACCAGCAGGTCGTCTACCTGCGCGGTCCCTTCCTTCTCCTCTTCGTCTTGACCGGCGCGGCCGGCGCCTTCCTCGGCATCCGCCGCAAGACCCGCGTCACGGGCACCGGCTGGGGCGGCCTGTCCCTGCTCCCGTGGCTGGTGGGTGTCGCCCTCCTCGTCCTCCCGGCGATGACCGCCGGCTTCAGCTACCGCTATGTCCTGGCCGCCGTCCCGCCGCTCTGCCTGGCAGCTGGCCTGGCCTTCGCCGCCCGCGGCAACCTCATCAGCTGGCTGCGGGCACGCCTCGTGTGACGCTGCCGCTCAACAGGGGTAGTTCATGCTCTCCCCTCCGACCGGCGTCCCGCTCGTCCCGCCATCGCTCGCCCACAAGACGGTCTGCCCGAGTTGGTCGGTCGGCGAGGGGAGCCCCAGGTATGCGGTGTCATAGATGGACGGGGCCCCGTTGACCATGTTGGTCCACGACGTGAGTCCGGGAGCCGAGGTGTACGTCTGGACGTTGCCCTTGGTGTTCTTTACGCAGAACGGCACGGCGGTGGCGGTCACCACGCGGGCCCAGTTCGCCTCGCAGTCGGGCGAGTACCGCAAGTCGACCTCGTAGCGCCCCCCGCCGTTGGGGTACGTATACGACCAGGAGGAGACGGTAAAGGCGTTGACCTGGCAGTTCTCATTCAGGGGGTCGAGGCCGTTGCAGCTGGCGGCTTGGCAGTACCCGTAGCCGGTGTCGGCGCGGGCGGACGGCGCCACCGCCGCGGCGCCCGCGAGAACGGGCACGATGGCGAGCAGGCCCGGGATCCACCGGCGCCTGAGCGTCGCCTTGCGCGTGCGGGATGGGTGGACTGGGAAGGACGGTGACATGGTTATCTCCTGGTAACGGTGGACACGGTTGGTGCGGTTGATGGCCTGGTTGCTGTTACCGGCTCAGGGCACCTGAAGTGTGCTTGTGAGCAGGCTTGCCTCTTGCGCGTATCCGGTGACGTTGGGGTGGAACCACTGCTGGCGGTCGGTGCCGGGGGCGCCCTGGGTGAAGTTCCACAGGCCGGTTGGGGTGTCGTTGGTCGTGGGGTCGCCGATACCGGTGAACCATGGGGCGGTGCTGCACAGCTCGTGGCCAGTGAACATAGCGTTAGTGCTCAGGTAGGCCACTCCGGCCGTGGCGGCGGCGCCCTGGATCACGGTGTCGATCTGGGCCGCGGCGGAGTTGAGCCAGTCGCGATCGCTGCTGCTGATGTAGCCCCCGGCCAGGCAGTTGCCGGGGGAGTTGCCGGGGATTACCAGGTGGGGATAGCCGAGAACGACGACCTCGGCGTTGGGCGCCGCCGCCTTGATCTCGCTGAAGAGCAAGGGCAGGCCTCCGGCGGTATTGGGGGCACCAAGCTGCTGGATCTGGGCTTGGAAGGTCGCGCTCCACACTGACTGGCACGATGGGGCGTTCAGGCCTGGAACCACGGCCTTGATGCAGTCGGTGATGATCGGGGCGAAGTCCAGGTCGTTGCCGCCGAAGGTAAGGGTTATCAGGGAGGTGCTAGCGCTCAGGGCCGTTTTCTGGCCCGGTTCGTTGGGGCATTTGCCCGCGGAATTGGTCAGCGAATAGTCGGCGATGACCGCTCCGCTGCAGGCCACGTCCACCCACGTGGCCGGGTTGGCGAAGGTCGCCGTGTTGCTGGCGAACACGCGGTTGTAGGAGTACTTGGAGCGATGCCCGTTATTAGTGCACTTTGTTCCGCCGCATGTGGTGGCGTAGTTGCTGGTATTGGCGTCATAGGAGCCGGCGCCTTCGCCGGCGGAGTAGGAGTCGCCGAGCATCGCGTAGCTGCCGGCCGCCTGCGGGACGAACGCCATGCCGCTGAAGGCCAGGTCGCCGCTGGTGAGCACGTGCAGGTTGGTCAGCGAGACGTAGGCACCTGGACCCAGCCAGTAGTAGCCGAGGCTGACCCACTGGTCGGTGTAGGAATTCTGGTTGACCGGCACGGTCCAGGTCAGGCCGGCTCTGTTGACGATGGTGTAGTTGGCCTGGGTCGCGCTAGCTCCGGCGGCCGGGATGAAGACCTTGACCTGGTACCGGCCCTTGCCGATCTGCGGTGTCCAGGTGCCGGTCGCGCCCCATAGGGAGACCCCGTTGGCGTCGGTCGGCTCGTCCGTGTGGGTGAACCACATGTGCCCGCCCAGTCCCGTGCCAAGCTGGTGGACGTCCATGTCGGTCTGCTGTGAGGTGGGCACTGCCGGGTCGCCATAGGTGAAGGCGAAGCTGCCGGAGTTGGCCCAGTTCTCGTTGGAGTAGTCGCAGCCTTGGAGGTTGACCGTGTTGGCCTGGCTGTCGACGATCTGGGTGCCGGCGGGTATGTCGGTCGTGCTGACGGAGCAGGCGGGCAGCGGGTAATAGTCGCCTGACTGGGCTGGCGGTTCGCTGTCGCCGGCGTTGTACTCCCAGGTGCCGTCATGGCACGGGGTGAGCAGTGAGCACCAGTTCACCGGGGAGTGCCACCAGCATTCGTAGTCGGCGCGGGTACACGGCCCGGTGCCGTCAGTGGTCAGCGGGTCGCAGTTACCGCCGTACGTGGACTGGCTGCACACTGTCGGGTCGCACTGGTTGTTCGTGACGGTGCAGAAGGCCGTGTTGGCGGGCCTCGTCAGCTCGTAGGCGTCGCTCCTGATGACGTTGATATTGCTGCTGGGGTCGAGGGTCTCGATCGTTCCCTCGTACGAGGCGTTGCCGGTGAGTGCCGACTCGATGGGCACCTCTATCCAGCCGAACACCTTCTCCTGGTAGGGCCAGTTCCCTGGAGTGGACGCATCGGCGTACGTGATGTCGTATAGGCCGGAACTGTCATCGTGCAGGAAGGGGTGACGGTTGTACGGGTAGTCGGGGTTGGCGGGGTTGTTGGCCCAGCCGAGTCCCCATGGCCCGGAGCCGGTGCTGGCGTGCAGCCCGCTGTTGTAGGCCCAGATCGCCATGTACCAGTTCTCAATGACTGACGGGTCCGCGTTGTTTGCGGTGATGCCGGCGGCGGCCAGCTGGTGCCATTTCTGCGCCAGGAGCTGTGCCGACGCGGCGACGTTCTCCGCGTAGTCCACGGCGACCTTGCGCTGCAGGTCATACGACATCTCACCGGTATGCATGCCGGTCGTCACCTGGCCGAGGCCGTAGCCGCAGTCCGGAGTCGCCACGCCGGCCACGTAGCCGCCTGCTGCGCCGTAGTAGTCCGCGATCATCGGGTTGCCGGCCACGCCCTGGACCGAGTGCCAGGACGCCTGGTTGAAGTTGGACTCCTGGGCCAAGATCCCCTCAAGGACCTCGCGGGGGATGCTGGCCGCACCGGCTCCGAACGGCATCGGGAGCGGAAAGTCCGAGCTGGGCGAGTACGAAGGCAGATTCAGGTTGGCATAGCCGGAGGGGCGGGCGGCATTACCCGTCAGCAGGCTGCGGCCCGCGAGGTTCGCGGCCCAGTCGACGTCCTCCGGCGAGGGCTGCATGGCTTGGAGATAGACGTCGTTCCGTGCGACGGCGCAGGTCGTGGCCGTCGTCGCGGTGCCCGCCGCGGCGCGAGACGCGAACATGGCCGTTGTGTCGCCGTCGTGCAGCACCGTCGGCAGCATGGCGAAGCGCGGCGCGGCCGCGGTGGGCATCCAGGACATGGTGCGGCCCCGGCTATCAAGCAGCAGCGGCGCTCCGGTCGCCGTGACAGAGCGGCGGGCCGACCGCGCCGGGACAGGACTGTACGCGGTGCCGTCTAGGGAGGCCGCCTCTGTCGGCGCGGTCTGCCTGGTGAGCGCGACGATTCCCGCCGCGGCGGCCAGTCGCGTCGTCCCGGCCGCGACCGTGTGCCCGTCACGGCCCTCGTAGAGTGCCAGCCGGTCGAACACGCCGCCACCGACCTTGCGCGCGCCCTTGCCGTCCAGATGCCAAACCGACGCGGCGGACCGCCCGGTGCCGACCAGGTAGTCGACACCGCCCGCGGCGTTGGCCACCAGATCGAACGGCTGTCCGGTGGCCCGGGCGCGGACGGTGATCCGGCCAGCCGCGGAGACCGCCACGACGGAGTCGCCGGACACAGCCAGAAAGCCGCTGCCGGCAGCGGGAACCGCATTGGTGTACTGACCGCGCAACCGCGTCACGGCACGTACGCTCGCGCGGGCGGCGTCCACCAGGACCAGTTGCGTGGACTGCTCATCCGAGCCGATGTAGCGGGTGAGCGCCACGGTGCTGCCAGGACCGCACGAGGGGCTGAAGTAGTAAAGGGACACCCCGCTGGCCAGCGGGCGCACCGCGCCGGTGTGCGCGTCGACCACGTAGGCGACGCCACCGCGGTCCGCGCCCGCCGGCGTGTTGTCGGTGCTCCAGGGGGCGGCGACCGCCACTACGTAGCGGCCGTCGCCGGTCAGGCACTGCCGGCCCGTCCATCGCTCACCGTTCGCGTCCAGGCCGGCGGGCGCCAGCGTGGCGAGCGGCCGCCAGTCCCAGCCGCCGCCGGAACTGGCGGCGTACAGGTGCCAGCCCCCCGAATCCCCGCGTCCGTCGACGATCTCGTCGCCGGCAGGTACCGGCCGGACTATCCGCACGGGCAGCGCGGCCGCCGGCTGTTTGGCGGGCCGTGGCGCGATGACCGCGGATGAGGTGCTCGCACGGGCAACGGGGGCGGCGATCGACAGCCCGGCCACGCACAGGACGAGGGCGGCGGACGCGGCGGCGGCGACGGCGACGGCGACGGCGACGAGAGACGGGACAAATCGGCTTGAGACGCCCACAAGGCATCACTCACTTCCGGATCATGGGCGGAATATGCGCGAAGTACAGGGCCCGCCCACCGTCAGATTTAGCAGGAACCGGCACATCCGACCATGGCCGTGATCGCGTACTGAACATTGCTGAACATTGCTGAACAGCTGAACATGTGTATTGAATCTTCAGGCTGTGCGATAACGTGTCAAACGGTCGGCAACTAGACGCGGTTCAAGTCAAAAGTCACAGTGAGCCACAGGCGAGTGATCAATCGACGTGACGCTAAGGAGAGTGATGAGCGGCCGCAGGCGGTCCCCGCTGATAGGTTCTGGGTTCCTGATTGAGCTGGCTCAGCGACTCAGGGACCTGCGTGACGCCAGAGGGCTGACACTTCGCCAGCTGGCGGCGAAATCCGGATACTCCTCCGGAGCGCTCTCACAGGCCGAGGCCGGCCGCACGGTGCCGTCATGGGAGCTAGTAACCGCGTTCGTGCAGGCCTGCGGCGAGGATCCGCTACGGTGGCGCCACGCGTGGGAGCTAGCGCGTACACCATCCCCGCCGCCAGCACGGATCGAGCCTCCACTGCCATCGCTTGAGGTCGATGCAGCGGACCGCGTCAGGCCGGCGCGGCGCCCATGGCGCCGGCCGGTCCTGGGGGGCGCGGCGGCGGCGCTCCTGGCGCTGTGCGCAGTGGTCGCATGGCTGGCCGTCGACCAGCCGCGGACGCATGGCCCGCTGATCGCGGCGCCGTCGGTACGGCTGGTCGTCACGGCCGCGTATGACAACACCGACCCGTACGAGGATGGCTGTAAGGCCGATGAGAAGCAGCTGGACTGGCAACCGGTCTACCGCAGGAGCGGCGCCATGTTCGGATCGATCATCCTCATGTACTCACCGGCGTGCCAAGCGGCATGGGGATACCTCAACGGCCCCAACTCCTCGGCCTGGACGATCCACATTGTGACCCGCCGCATCCCGGGTCCCGGGATTGTCCGGTGGCAGTTCTCCGGCAACATCGACTCCGGCTCATGGGGGAACGTCCTTTCCACGCGGCGCGGTTGCGTCTACGCCGAGGCCTACGTGGTGGACAGGTCCGGCGAGGGACCGCATGCTCGCACCGCGTGCATCCAGCCCACGGGATAGTCCCGATCAGCAGTTCGCAGGGGTAGCTTCACTTTTGCATCGTGAACTGGATCACAGTCCAGCGCGTGGCAGGGGATAGCGTGCCTATGCAGGAGCTGGTGGGAGCACTGTGCGAAACCGCACACCTGGGAGACACGAATGGCTGAGCCCGAGCCAGTAACCGAGCTGAGCGCCTTCAGCAGCGACGACGCGATCCCGACCGAGTGGGAGAAAGGGCGCAGGGAGCTGCGGGAGGCGGAAGTGTACTGGTTGTCAACGGTGCGTCCGGACGGCCGTCCGCATGTCACGCCGCTGCTGGGAATCTGGCTAGACGGCGCCCTGTACTTCTGCACCGGCCCGGACGAGCGCAAAGCCAAGAACCTCGCGCGCAACCCGCGTTGCATCTTGACGACCGGGTGCAACGGGCTCGACGGGCTGGACCTCGTTGTCGAAGGTCAGGCGGCTGAGGTGCGCGGCCCCGCCGAACTCCGAAGCGTCGCCGACACATTCGAGTCGAAGTACGGTGCGCATTTCACGGCGCCTGAGGGTACCTGGTTTGGTCTCGGTGACGCCATACGGCGGAACGAAGCCCTCGTCTTCCGGGTCGCGCCCTTGACGGCTTTCGGATTCGGTAAGGGCACACCGTACAGCCAGACTCGGTGGGGCTTCCCTGAATCGCCGTGACTTGACTCTCGCTTGATCCCCGGATCCGCGTCTCCGGCCAGTCCGAGATGATCAGCGGTTCGCCGGTCATCGAACATCCCCAGGACCGCGATCGGCGGACACGAACCGCCAGTGTCTAACCTAGCCAACCTGGAGGTGTTGATTTAATCCGGCAAGCAGCCATCAGCGGCTCGCAGCGGTAGTTTGAGTTTTGCATCGTGGTTTGGGTCACAGTCGCCCGGAAGCGGTGATCTAGACCTCGATCTCGACCGCATGGACCCCGGCGCTGACCACTGCAGGGCCGTTCGCAGGCGTCAGCGGCCCGACAGCCGCCCTGGCGTTGTCCTCAGTGTCGAACACCGCGACGCACGTGCCGGTGCCGGCGCCGTCGTTCAGCCAGGTTCCCTTCACGAACCCGGGCAGCGCCTTCACCTGCGGAATGACAAAGTCATCGAGGACCGCATGCCGGTGCCCGATGTCCGAGCCCGGCTCGATCTTTACCTGGACTACAACTGCGTGGGCCATACCGGCCATCCTCCCGCTGGGCACGCGCCCGCCCTCGTCTCCAGCGTTGCCAGTACACCTATAAAGACGGACCGCGACAGCTCAGCTCATCGCCCAGATCGGCCAGGTCGACGCGCATGCAAGTCATAACGACTCTGGTCGGATCGATGAGCACGGGCGGTTCCCTGAAATCGGCAAGACTCGGGCTCGGCCGCTACGCGTGCTTGGCGTTCCCGCGCAGTTCGTGCTCGACGGCCAGCCGGATCCAGGACGACAGCGAGCGGTCGACAGCGTCCGCCGCCCGCCGCGCCTGCTCAAGCAGTTCGGGCGGGAACCGGACCGGCACCGGGGCACTCAGGCGGGTGCCGTCCCGGTGGCGGGCGGGTCCCTGCGGCTCCTGGTTCTCCGGCCGTGCGTAAAAGGCGTGCTCCTCATCAGGTGTCATGGGCGTGGTCATCTCTTCCGGTCCTTCCTGTACTGGACGGCAAGCGCTTGCGATGCCTCGTAGCAGCCGATCGGGCGGCAGCGGCGAGGGTCGCCGCTGCGCGACGAAGCCAGCGGCACCATCAGTACCCGGCCGCCGATCTCGGCGCACATCAGCCAGTGCGCCGGCGGCTTGGCCGGGTAGAACAGCGGGTCGCTTGCCCACACGTCATCGATGTCGTCGATCCCCAGGTGCGGATGCTTGAACAGGTGCGCGGCCTGAGTGTCGATCTCGAAGGGGTCTTCCTCATCGAGCAGGCCCGGGTCGAACCGCTCATCGTCCACGCAACAAGTGTATTACAAACGACTACACAAGCGTCAACGGCATCGCGTAGCCGCCGACCCTCCCAGAGGTTCGCCTCACGCATGGGTACGGGACCACTCGCACAGGCGGCGAGCCGGATGAATGAGATGTGAGATGAGTCGGCTGCTGAGGCCTGCGAGTAACAACACAATCCGGCAAGCAGCCATCAGCAGTTCACAGCGGTAACTTCACTTTTGCGTCGTGAACTTAGGCACCGGCAGGCGCGCATGTCGTCGTTCGCATGGTGCTCGAAGGGGCTTGTCTCAGGCAGGCGGCGGTACTTCCCAGAGCGCGCTGACTGGCATCGCGCGCAGGCGCGGCCCGAAGGAGAGAGTGTCCTGCCCGGTGTACAGCACAAGTCCCGCGATGAAATCGTCGCCAAGGCGCTGTGCCAGGTGATGCAGCCCGCGGAAGTCGTCTGGGCCCACGGTGGAAGCGGCTTTGACCTCAATGCCGACCACCTTCCCCTGGCGGCTTTCCAGCACGGCGTCGACCTCGACGCCGTCTTTGGTGCGGTAGTGGAATAGCTCAGCCCTGGTCTGCGACCACGTTGCCTGGCGTGCGAGTTCCATCACGACGAAACCTTCGAGCAGCGGCCCGAAGGGACCGCCTGGACGGATCAGTGACCTGGCATCCGCGCCGAGCAGGTTGGCCGCGATTCCGGAATCGACGAACGCGACCTTCGATGCTCTGCCGACCCGGCTGCTGATGTTCCTTGACCAGGCCGGAACGCGCTTGATCAGGAACACCTCCTCAAGGAGGCTGATGTACCGCAGCGCCGTCGCCTGCGATACCCGTGCCTCATTCCCCACGCTGCTGGCGACAAGTAGCTGCCCGCTTCGTGCAGCCAGCAGCCGGATGAGCGCCCTCATCTGTGCGGTGCGCTCGATATCGGAGAGCTGCATCACATCCCGTGCGACCAGATCAGCGACGTAAGAGTCATGGAACCGCTCCCGGCGCCGCGGACTGGACCGCGCTATCGCTTCGGGGAAGCCGCCGCGCACGATGCGGTCTGCGTACTCGGCCCGGCTGACCTGGGACGCATGCCTGAGGTCCGCGCCGTACGCGAAGATGGCGTCAATGAGCCCGTCTGGCGCCTCATCAATCTCCCCTTGCGAGAACGGCCAGAGCTCGATGGTCTCCATCCTGCCGGGCAGCGTGTCAGGCAGGGCGCGGAGCCCCAGGACCCGGGCTGATCCGCTGAGCAGGTAGCGGCCGGGACGAGCGTCGTTGTCCACCTGGACCTTGATCGGCAGCAGCAGTTCGGGCACCCGCTGGATCTCGTCGATGACCATCATGTCCTGGTAGTCGACGAACCCGGATGGATCCGCCAGTGCCGCCTGGCGGATCACCGGCGAGTCCAGGTCTCGCCATTCAGCGGCGTCGGCGTCGGCGCGGGCGACCTGCCGGAGCAGGGTGCTTTTTCCGCTCTGTCGCGCGCCGTTGACGAGCACGACGCGCGTGTCCTGGAGAGCCTCCCTGATCGCCTGCTCAGCGTGCCGCCGAAACAGCCGTCCGATCGGAGAGCTAGCTGTAGCTGCCATGATTCATATCATGCCAGTTCAGCGGCACATGTGAAGGATTAGACGCTCACTTGCTGAAAGAATGGACGCATGTTGACTGATTGATTGGACGCAAGGATGCTGGTAGATCAGTCGTGATCTGGCTGAAGCAGAGAAGGTAGCTGTGAGGACGACCGCAGTCCGGCAAGCAGCCATCAGCAGCTCGCAGCCGTAACTTCACTTTTGCGTCGTTGTTTGGGTCACAGCCGCCCGGAACTCGGCGGCCTGCAGCAGTCGCAGCTACTCGCTGGCGCGGCGGGAGATCATCGGAAGAACGGCAATTGCCGCCGAGTGCCGAGTGCCGGGCGGTGGCAAGCCAGCCTGCGGATGTCACGGGAGCAGGGTGAAGGCCGCCGCGTGTGAGGGGCGTACGACGCTGAAGTGACGCCGGTCCAGGGTGGCGATGTTCACCGCGCGGAATCTCTCGGCGACAGCCACGACGATGGCGTCAGCGGTACCCAACGGGAGATCTGAGTACTGCTCGACAAGGTCTGCGGCGCGGCTGGCATCGGCGGCTGTAATCTGGACCAGTTCGTACACGCCGTCGGCAACGTCGCGCAAGAATCCGGCCTCGGCTCTTGATCCTGCCCGGCTGTAGAGCATGTAGCCGATCTCGGTGATCAGCGGGGCCGGCAGCAAAAGCGGGCCGGGGAAACCCTGGAGCAGCTTCACGCACTGCTCGTGGTAGTCGTCCTTGCGGTTGGCCGCAGCGACTACCGGGCCGGTGTCGATGACGATCACGTGCTGCTGGCTTCCCTGCCCGCCCAGGCGGCGCGGACGATTGTCTTGGCCCGGGTACCCAGATCAGGCTCACCGTCGAAGATGGCCGTCGTCCGGAACTGGCGGCGGGGAACATCGCCAGGCTCCGGGCTGGCCCACTGGCGAAGCATCTCGACGGCGTCCGCAAGTTGGTCTTCCGGCACCGCGTCGATCAGCCTGTGTGCTTCCTCGCGTACGGTCATGAAGCTAGTTTAAGCCTAAACCTTCTTCCGGCAGCGTGACGCGTCTCTTTGACCTGTGACGTCGGTGATGCAAGCAGATTCGCTGCAGGACTCCACAGACCAGGCTGTCGGCGCCCGCTTGGTCAGGCATCAGGCAAGCAGCTCTCCGCCATACGCAGCCCTCCCGGAGGGCGTCGTGGAGCCGCCGCGGCTGGTTATGCGGCCTGGGTGCCGGGTGGTGCGTGGCTGCGGAGGACCTGGCCGCGGGGGCCGTAGGCGCGGACCGATCCGTCGGGGAGGAGCTCGATGTCCCAGCCCCGGCGGTGGATGCAGATGTCGTGGTGGTACT
>Ga0066797_1000391_pt1 | contig 13402 bp, 8 predicted proteins | sample PersoiDNA2013193_FD_76335 | JGI IMG/M metagenome (GOLD analysis project Ga0066797, IMG submission 76335) | Permafrost soil microbial communities from the Arctic, to analyse light accelerated degradation of dissolved organic matter (DOM) -... | ecosystem: Environmental > Terrestrial > Soil >... | reverse complement strand
GTTACACTCTGTGTCATGAAGTCCGCCGAGGTCGCCGCGCCCGCGCCCGCCGCTGCCCCGGGCTTGCGCGAGCGCAAGAAGCGGATGACCCGCGCGGCTATCTTCGACGCGGCCGGGCGGCTGTTCAGCGAGCGCGGCTTCGAGGACGTCACCGTCGCGGAGATCGCGGACGCGGCCAACATCTCGGTGAAGACGCTGTTCACCTACGTCAGGTCCAAGGAAGAACTGGTCTTCAGCGACGAGCCGACCATCCTTGACGCCCTCGTCGCGGCCGCCGGTGCCCGCGCCGCCGGGCAGACGCCGCAGACCCCGCTCGAGGCGGTGACGGGCGCCCTGCTCAACGCCCTCGACACCGGCAGCGACCCGGCCGGCCTTGCGGGCTTCCACAAGATGATCGGCGAGAGCCCCGCGGTCAGGTCCAGGCTGCGCGCCCTGTGGGACGAGACGGAGGATGCCCTCGCCGCGGCCCTGGCCGAGCCGCGCGACGGGGTGCGTGACCGCGCCGCGTGCCGTCTGGAGGCAGCCACGCTCATGGTCTTGGTGCGCACCGTCACCAGCCAGGAGGTCCGCGCCCTCGTCGCGGCGGAACAACCGGGAGCGGAATGCCTGGCGCTCCTTGACTGGATACGCGACGCGGCCGACCGCCTGGCCCGCGGGCTCCAGGCGGCCGGCCGCTGATCCCCGGTCAGCCGGGGAAGCATGCCGCGCGATAAAGCGTTGGCACTTTCCGGCCCCATCCTCTATTCTTTGCCGCCGGTGAACGAACCTTCCACGAAATTCGCGCAGCGCGTCGCCAGCCGTCGGGCTGCCCTCGCGGCTACGACCATCAGCTATCCGCCCGAGCTGCCGGTCAGCCAGCGCAAGGACGACATCGCGGCGGCGATCCGCGATCACCAGGTGGTGATCGTGGCGGGCGAGACCGGCTCGGGGAAGACCACCCAGCTGCCCAAGATCTGCCTGGAGCTCGGCCGGGGCGTCAACGGCCAGATCGGGCACACGCAGCCGCGCCGGATCGCCGCCCGTACCGTCGCGGAGCGGATCGCCGAGGAGCTGCACACCGAGCTAGGCGACATCGTCGGCTACAAGGTCAGGTTCACCGATCGATCGGGTGACACGACCGCGGTCAAGCTGATGACCGACGGCATCCTGCTCGCCGAGATCAGCGGCGACCGTGACCTGCGCCGCTACGACACGCTCATCATCGACGAGGCGCACGAGCGGTCGCTGAACATCGACTTCATCCTCGGCTGCCTGCGGCAGCTGCTGCCCAGAAGACCCGACCTCAAGGTGATCATCACCTCCGCCACGATCGACCCCGAGCGGTTCGCGGCGCACTTCACCGACCCAAGGACCGGCGAGCCCGCCCCCATCATCGAGGTCTCAGGCCGCACCTATCCCGTCGAGGTCCGCTACCGCCCGATCAACGACCCCGAGGCGCGGGACACGCCCGATAAGCAGGACCGCGACCAGACCCAGGCGATCTCCGACGCGATCGACGAGCTCTCCCGCGAGGGCAACGGCGACATCCTCGTCTTCCTCTCCGGCGAGCGCGAGATCCGCGATACCGCCGACTCGCTCAAGGGCCGGCCGCAGCTCGACGTGATCCCGCTGTACTCGCGGCTGTCCGCCGCCGAGCAGCACCGCGTCTTCGAGCCGCCGCGGTCGTCACTCACCCGGCGCGTCGTCCTCGCCACGAACGTCGCGGAGACCTCGCTCACCGTCCCTGGCATCAGGTACGTGATCGACCCGGGCACCGCGCGCATCAGCAGGTACAGCCTCCGCACCAAGGTGCAGCGGCTCCCCATCGAGGCCATCTCGCAGGCCTCGGCCAACCAGCGCAAGGGCCGCTGCGGCCGGGTCGCCGAGGGCGTCTGCATCCGCCTGTACTCCGAAGAGGACTTCGAGTCACGGCCCGAGTTCACCGACCCGGAGATCCAGCGCACCAACCTGGCGTCCGTGATCTTGCAGATGGCCGCCGCGCGCCTCGGCGACGTGCGCGACTTCCCGTTCGTCGACCCGCCTGACCCGCGTGCCATCGCCGACGGCAAGAAGCTCCTCGAGGAGCTGAACGCGATGAAGAGCGACCGCCTCACCGACGTCGGCAGGCAGCTCGCGCGGCTGCCCGTCGACCCCCGTATCGCCCGGATGATCATCGAGTCGGGCCGCCAGGGCTGCGCCAGGGAGGTCCTCATCATCGCCGCCGCGCTGTCCATCCAGGACCCGCGGGAGCGCCCGGCCGACAACCAGCAGGCCGCCGACACCGCGCACCGGCGCTTCGCCCAGCCGGAGTCCGATTTCCTGGCCTTCGTCGCGCTCTGGGACTACCTGTCCGAGCAGCAGCGCGAGCTGACCGGCTCGGCGTTCCGCCGCCTGTGCCGGACCGAGTTCCTCAACTACCTGCGGGTTCGCGAGTGGCAGGACCTGCATGCCCAGCTCAGGTCGCTGTCGGCTGAGCTAGGAATAGATCCACAGTCCTCGGCTCAGGAACGGTCCCGTGTTCATACGGCTCTCCTCGCTGGCCTGCTCTCCCACGTGGGCATGAAGGCGGTGCTGCCCGCCACCCGTCCCGGCGGGCCGCAGGGGGATCGGACGCCGGCGGGGGAGCGGGGGCGCCGTCCGCTGCCGGAGTATCTCGGCGCGCGGGCCGCGAAGTTCGCGATCTTCCCAGGATCCGGCCTCGCGAAGAAGCCGCCGGACTGGGTGGTCGCCGCGGAGCTCGTGGAGACCTCCCGGCTGTGGGGCAGGACCGTCGCGGCGATCGAGCCCGAGTGGGTGGAGCCGATCGCCGAGCACCTGGTGAAGCGGACCTACGGCGAGCCGCGCTGGTCCAAGTCCAAGGGCGCCGCGGTCGCGACGGAGAAGGTAACCCTGTACGGCATCCCCATCGTGGCCGACAGGGAGGTGCTGCTTGCCAGGATCGATGCGCCGCTCGCGAGAGAACTGTTCATCAGGCACGCCCTGGTGGAGGGCGACTGGCAGACCAGGCACCACTTCTTCCGCGACAACACCGCGCTGATCGAGCAGGCCGCCGATCTCGAGCAGCGAGCCCGCCGCCGCGGCCTGGTGGCGGGGGAGGACGCGCTGTTCGCGTTCTACGACGCGCGGGTGCCCGCCGACGTGGTGTCCGCGCGGCACTTCGACGCCTGGTGGAAGAAGGCCAGGCACCAGACACCCGACCTGCTCACGCTGAGCATGGACAACCTGCTCTCCGACGCGGCCGCGGACCTGGACACCGGCGCCTACCCGGAAGTCTGGACCTCGGAGTCGGCGGGGCGGGGCGGCGGCGGGAACGGGTCCGGCCTCACGCTGTCCTACGCGTTCGAGCCGGGCAGCCACGCCGACGGCGTCACCATCGACCTCCCGCTCAAGACGCTCAACCAGGCAAGCCAGGACGAGTTCTCCTGGCAGGTACCCGGCCTGCGCCTTGAGCTGGTCACCGAGCTGATCCGCTCGCTGCCCAAGTTGCTGCGCCGCGAGCTCGTCCCTGCCCCCGATCTCGCCAGGGAGATCCTCGCTGGCCTTGCGGCAAGCCCCGCGAGTGACATCAGGGAAACGCTCGCCAGGGAGCTGCTCAGGCTGCGCGGGGTTCGGGTGCTGCCTGACGACTTCGACCTGGAGAAACTCCCGCCGCACCTGCGGATCACCTTCCGCGTCGTCGACGGCGACAAGACGGTCGCCACGGGCAAGGACCTGGCCGCGCTGCAGCGCCAGCTGCGGCCGAAGGTACGCGCGACCCTGTCGGCCCGCGCGGCGTCGCTGACCAGGAAGAGCCTGACCGCCTGGGACTTCGGCGCGCTGCCCAGGGTGTTCACCGACGGCGAGGTGAAGGCGTACCCGGCGCTCGTCGACGCCGGCGAGTCGGTGGACATCAGGCTGTTCGAGACCCCCGAGGTGGCGGCCAGGGTGATGCGCGCGGGGACCAGGCGGCTGATCCTGCTCGGCGTGCGCTCCCCGGTCAAGGACATCGCGGCCCGGCTGACCACGGCGCAGAAGCTGGCCCTCTCCAACAACCCGCACGGCTCGGTGGCCGCCCTCTTCGCGGACTGCGTCGGCTGCGCGGTCGACGGCCTGATCGACGAGGCCGGCGGTCCTGCCTGGGATGCCGAGGGGTTCGCCCGGCTGGCCGGGCACGTGCGGCCGAGGCTGCACGCGGCCAGCCACGAGGTGGTGGTGACCTGGGCGGAGGAGATCCTGCGGGCCACCCACGAGGCCAGGATCCGCCTCGGCGAGCTGCGCAGCCCGCTGCTCGAGCCCGCCGCCGTGGACATCCGCGAGCAGCTCGACGGTCTCATCCGCCCCGGATTCCTGACCGCGGCGGGCGCGAAGCGGCTGCCCGCGGTGGCCCGCTACCTGCGCGCCGTCCGCTACCGCCTGGACAGGCTTGCCGACAACGCCGGACGGGACGCGCAGCAGATGGCGATCGTGCACCGGGTGCGGCATGCGTACCTGGCGGCGCTGGCCAGGCTCGATCAGCCGGCCAGGTCAGGCCAGCAGGCCGCGGAGATCCGCTGGCTCATCGAGGAGCTCAGGGTGAGCCTCTTCGCGCAGACGATTGGCACCCCATTGCCAGTGTCCGAGCGCCGAATAATGACGGCTATCGAACACCTCAACTGACAACGCGTTGCCACTAGCAAATCAATCGGCGTGTCGTTCGACCAGGACTACTTCAAGTGCTATGTTCCTTCCTGAATAGCCCATGACAGGAGGAAGGAACCATGACAGGAACACCCCCAGTAAGGCGCCGGCTGCTCGGCTCGGCGCTGCGCGAGTACCGCGAGGGCCTCGGCTACAACCTGGACGAGGCCGCCCGCATCCTGGAGTGCGATCGCTCAAAGATAAGCCGCATCGAGACGGGACAGCGCGGCATCCGGTCGAAGGAACTCCGGGAGCTGCTCACCGAGTATGGCGTCCCGGCGAGCGAGCAGGAGGCGCTGCTCGCGATCGCGCACCGCGGCAGGGAGAGCGGCTGGTGGCTCGACTACCGTGACGTGCTCTCCGCGGCGGCACAGGACTACGTGATCATGGAGATCGCCGCCTCGGACATCCGCGCCTACGAGCCGAACCGGGTCCCCGACCTGCTGCAGACGCCGCAGTACGCACGTGCCCTCGCCGACGCCGACGCGAACTGCACCTCCGATGAGCAGCGCGCGCACGCCGTCGAGGTAACGCTATCGAGGCAACGAGTCGTGCTCGGTGACCGCGACCCGTCGCTTGAGTTCGTCATCACGGAGGGGGCGCTCAGGCAAGCGGTCGGCGGCCCGGCGGTGATGCGAGCCCAGCTCGCGGTGCTCGCCGACCTCGACCAGACCCATCCGCGCGCCTCGCTGCGGGTCCTGCCGTTCGCGTCGGGAGCCCACGCGGCGGCCGACTGCGGCGCTATAACGATCTTGCGGTTCGCGCAGACCGAGGGGATCGGGGTCATCCACCTGGCCGGGCTGTCCGGCGGGGTCAGCCTCGAAGGCCGCGAGGACATCGCCCGTTACCTGCGTACGTTCGCCGGGCTGCGGGCCGCGGCGCTATCACCGTCCGCCTCGGCGCGGCTGCTGCGTACCCTGGCCAAGGGGTAGCGGCCAAGGGCTGCCCGCGCTAAGCGCTTGGCACGTCGGCGGGCTCGGCCTCCCGCACCGGAGCTACCGGGACGGCTCGGACCGGGAACGCTAGCTTCCTATTGACGTCCGCGAGCCTAGCGATCAGGTCTTGGATGTCGCGAAGCTGCTGAGTGTCGTCGCGCACGCTGTTGCCAGAAAACATGGACCAGGAACTCCAGGGTCGAGGTAGGGGGAACTCGACAGGCAGGCAAGCGTCTCGCCGTCAAGCAAGAACGCTGCCTAGACAAGAGTGATCTTACCGCCATTGAACGGACTTGTCGCCAGGTATGGGGGTGATATTCGCCTCGATCGGGAAATCTTCCACCCTTGCCGATCCGCCTTCGCTAAGCCTATAGCGCGCTCGGCGTGCCTCGCCGCCGTGCCGATGAAAAACGATCTCGCATTGGCATTATCCCAGCTCACAGCATATGCTGTCGATTGCATAGCGACACCCTTTTAGCCTTATGCGATGGGAATGCACATTGCCGCTGCACGTACCTCAAACGGGCGCGCAGATGCACGTGCGCCAGGGGTGCCCGTGCATGGTTAAATTGATGTACGCGCCAGGAAATCATGCACGGGAATTATGCACCAGTAAATGCACCAGACAATGCATGGGCAGATGCACGTGCATCTGCCGTCATCGGCGCGGGCCGGACCGGTGTCCGTGGGCGCGCATGACGGCCTCGATCTCAAGGGGATCCGGCGCAGGGACGGGCAGTTCGGCCGCGGTCTCCCTGGACGGTCGCAGTCCGTCGAGAAGCAGCGCGAGATAGCGCCGCCAAATGTCGGGCCGCACGGTGGCGGCGTACTCGGCGACCGACGCGAGCATGAAGACGATCAGCTTGACGTCGGTCGGCTCGAGGTCATCGCGAAGGTCGCCCGAGGCCTGCGCGCGCTGGACAAGCCTGCTTATCACCGGGCGCATCCGCTCCCTGGCGTAGCAGACGTGGTCCCTGCCGTAGGTGGCGAACGTCATCATCTGCCGGAGCCCGAGGTCGGCGGCCATGGCCGAGACGGCGAACTCCAGGTAGGAGACCAGGCCCTGCCATGGGTCCGCCGCCGTGCACGAATGCTCGGCGACCGCGACGAGGCCGTCGATCCTGTCCCTGAATAGCTCCTGGACCAGGGATTCCTTATCGGGAAACCGGCGGTATACGGTGCCGACCCCGACGCCGGCCGCGCGTGCGACCTCATCAAGGGTCGCGTCAAGGCCGCACTCGGAGAACACCTCGGCGGCGGCCGCGAGGATCCGCTGCCTGTTCCGCTCCGCGTCCCGGCGCAGCGGCCGCTCGGCTGCCCCGTCCCGGGCCGCTGCCTCCGCGTTCGCCGTCATGACCAACAGCGTACCTTGACCGGAGGAGATATCTCCGCTTCGTGTTATGCTCACCCAATAAGCGGAATGGAATCCTCCAGATTGGTGGCCGGAATGTCCGAGGCAAGCGTCCCCGCATCGATGGGACCAGCTCAGCCCGATTCGCGGCGCTGGCTGATCCTTGTCGTCATCGCGGTCGCGCAGCTCATGGTGGTACTCGATGCCACGGTCATGAACATCGCGCTTCCCTCGGCGCAGAAGGCGCTGAATTTCTCCGATGTGGACAGGCAGTGGATCGTGACGGCGTACTCGCTGTCCTTCGGCAGCCTGCTCCTGTTCGGCGGCCGGCTCGCGGACCTTGTGGGCCGACGGGCGATGTTCATCACCGGTCTGGCGGGCTTCGCGGTCGCGTCGGCCGTCGGCGGCGCCTCCGTCGACTTCCCGATGCTGGTGACGGCGCGGGCCTGCCAGGGCGCTTTTGGCGCGATGCTGGCACCGGCCGCGCTGTCGCTGCTCGCCACCACCTTCACCGACCAGAAGGAACGCGGCAAGGCGTTCGGCATCTACGGCTCGGTGGCGGCGGGCGGCGGCGCGGTCGGCCTGCTGCTCGGCGGGGCGCTTACCTCGTACCTGTCCTGGCGGTGGTGCCTGTACATTAACCTGGTCTTCGCCGGCGTGGCGATCGCGGGCGCCCTCATGTTCCTGAGTGCCCGCTCGGGCCCGCGGCAGGCGCATCTCGACGTCCCCGGCGTGCTCGCGGTCTCAAGCGGCGTGTTCTGCCTGGTCTACGGGTTCTCCAACGCGGCGACGCACGGCTGGACCACCCCGTCCACCTATCTTTTCTTCGCGGCAGCCGCCGTGCTGCTCGTCGGCTTCGGGTTCTGGATGTCGCGTGCCAAGTCGCCGCTGCTGCCGCCCAGGGTGGTGCTCGACCGCAACCGCGGCGCCGCCTACCTCGGGATCCTGATCACCGGCGCGGGCATGTTCGGCATCTTCCTGTTCCTCACCTACTACCTGCAGGACACGCTGAACTACTCGCCGGTCGTCACGGGCGTGGCGTTCCTGCCGATGATCGCCTGCGTCGCCGTGTCGTCCAACGTCTCCAACATCGTGCTGATGCCCCGGATCGGTCCCAAGCCGATCGTCTCCACCGGACTGGTGCTCGCCGCGGTCGGCATGACCCTGCTCACCAGGATCGGCCTGCATTCCGGGTATGCGAGCACCATCCTCCCGGCGATCATGGTCACCGGCCTTGGCATGGGCCTGATGTTCTCCACCGCGTTCAACACCGGTACCTACGGTGTGGCACCGCAGGACGCCGGGGTGGCCTCGGCGACCGTCAACACCGGCCAGCAGCTCGGCGGATCGATCGGCACCTCGCTGCTGACCACGATCTTCGCCTCCGCGATGTCGAGTTATGTCGCCAGCCACGTGACCGTGCACAGCACCAGGGCCGTGGTCCGGGCCGTGACCGCGAGCGCGCTCGTGCACGGGTACATCACCGCGTTCTGGTGGTGCGCCGGGATCTTCCTGCTCGGCGCGATCGTCTGCGGCTCGCTGATGCGCCGCGGCCCGCTGCAGGCCGCCGTCCACGCCCCGGCTGCGGCATCCGCCGTCGCGTCCACGGCATCCGTCACCACCCCAGAGTTAGGACTTACGGGCCCCCCTGCTCGGGCGGCGCTGCCCATCCTCGTCCGAGCTTCGCGGTTCGGGCAGGGCGGCCTCGGCGAGACGCGCGAGGGCGATGGTGAAGCGGGTCATGCCCGGGCGGCTTGTCACCAAGACGATGCCGTGGTGCGCGGCGACCACGGCATCCACGATCGCCAGGCCAAGTCCGGTCGATGAGGCGTTGACCGAGTGCGAGCGTGACGTGTCCGCCCGGGTGAACCGCTCGAACAGTTCGGGCAGCAGGCCGGCCGGGATGCCGGGGCCCTCATCGGTCACCGTCAGCACCACCAGGGGCCCGGCCGGGAGGGTGCCGTGGCTGACCGACTCGGGGCCGGTGCCAGGCTCCCCTGCGGGCAGCGTGTCGCTGACCCGCACGGTGACCGCGGTGCCGTCCGTGGTGTGCTTTCCCGCGTTGGACAGCACGTTGGCGAGGACCTGGTGCAGCCGGTGCTCGTCGCCGCTGACGAGCATCGGCTCGTCGGGCAGTTCGAGCACCCACCGGTGCCCGCGGCGTGCGACCTGGGCGTCGCTCGTCGCGTCGATGGCCAGCCGGCTCATGTCCACCTGATCCACGCTCAGCGGGCGGCCTGCGTCGAGCCTGGCGAGCAGCAGCAGGTCATCGACGAGGACGCTCATCCTGGTGGACTCGGAGAGAACCCGGCCGAGCGCGTGCGTGACCGGCTCGGGGGAGTCGCCCGGATGGCGCAGCGCCAGTTCGGCGTAGCCGCGGATGGCGGCTAGCGGGGTGCGCAGCTCATGACTGGCGTCGGCGGCGAACCTGCGCAGCCGTGCCTCGCTCGCCGCACGGCGCTTGAGCGCGATCTGCACATGGCCGAGCATCCGGTTGAACGCGAGCCCGAGCTGACCGGTCTCGGTGTCGGGATCGATGTCGGGAACTCCCTTGGGCAGCTCCACCTCACCGGACTCCAGCGGAAGCTTCGCGACCTGGGACGCGGTGGCCGCCACCCGGCGCAGCGGGCGCAGCGAGAACCTGACCCAGATGGTGCCGAGCGCGCCCGCGAGCACCAGCGTCCCGCCGAATACCGCGGCCTCGGTCAGGGCGACGTCCCGCAGGGTGTCGTGCAGGGAGCTGAGCGGAACGCCGGTGACGTAGGCACTGCCGTTCGGGTCGTGGACCACGGTGAGGAGGAATTCGCCGCCAGCCGAGGCCAGGTACCGCGTATAGGTGGCGTAGTAGCCCTGCCACGGCTCCGGTGAGGCCTTGATGCTGTCGAGGGCGTCGATGTCCTCTTCCGCCAGCTGGAGTACCTTCGTGCCGGGAACGAGTTTCGTCACCCACACGCCGCTCTTGGCTGCGTAGCCCCAGAGGGTCCCCGTGCCGAGCCCGGGACACGACTCGAGATAGGCGGGGTTCGGCGCCGTGCTCGCCTGGCCGCTTGCCTTAGCTGACTGGTCAGCCGGAGTGCTGTAGTCGTCGCTGTCTCCGTCGCCGCTGCTCGTGCCGAGCTGGGGGTCGAGGCACGCGTTAACGAGGCTGGTCGCGGTCTGCAGTTCCTTGTCGAGTCCGCGGCTCAGCGATCCCTGCACGGCGAAGTAGGTGACGAGGCCGACCGTGGCGCAGCCAAGGGCGAGCAGCGCGAGCAGGCCGGCGATCAGCCTGCCGTGCAGCGTCCGCGGGAGCGGCGCGCGCCGCGGTCGCGGCCGCGGGGCGACCACCCGTGTCATCAGCCGGTGGGCTTCAGCACGTAACCGACGCCGCGGACGGTGTGGATGAGCGGATCGCGGCCCGCGTCGATCTTCTTGCGGAGGTAACTGATGTAGAGCTCGACCACATGCGCCTGGCCGCCGAAGTCGTAGTTCCACACCCGGTCGAGGATCTGCGCCTTGGACAGCACCCGCCTCGGGTTGCGCATCAGGAACCTGAGCAGCTCGAATTCGGTGGCGGTCAGGTCGATGAGCTCGCCGCCGCGGCGCACCTCGCGGGCGTCCTCATCCATGGTCAGGTCCGCGACGGTCAGCGCACCCTCGCTCGTCGCCCTGGCGAGGTTGGCGCGGCGCAGCAGGCCGCGCAGCCTGGCCAGGACCTCCTCGAGGCTGAACGGCTTGGTCACGTAGTCGTCGCCGCCGGCGGTCAGCCCCGCGACCCGGTCCTCCACGGCGTCGCGCGCGGTGAGGAAGAGCACGCAGACACCGGGGATCTCGGCGCGCAGCCGCCGCATCACCTCGATGCCGTCGAAGTCGGGGAGCATGATGTCGAGCACGACCGCGTCCGGGCGGAACTCACGGCCCGTCTTGACCGCCTCGGTGCCGTTGCTCGCGGTGGTCACCGACCAGCCCTCGTACCGCAGCACGCTAGACAGGAGCTCGGCCAGGCTCGGCTCGTCGTCCACCACGAGAACGCGCACCTGGCTGCCGTCCGCGTGCTGGGTACCGCCGCCGCGGCCTTGGGCAGCGGCGCCGTTCTGCTCATCAAGCATTGTGGATTACTCAATCGTAGGCACTGGGTTACGGCTGTTTCCCTACAGGATGGCAAGCCCAGCGGCGAATCATGGTGTGAAATGGATATGGATTTCCTCTGAGATCGCGCGTCGTCGGCTGTGAGCCAGCAGAGCGTATCCCCTGCATGCCCGCTGCCACGCGCCTTACCCGCCGGCCGACCGTGCTGCCGGTCGCCCGCACGGTCGTCAGCTGTTCAGCAGCCGCGCCAGCTTGGAGCCATGTCCCGCGGGGCGTGCGCCGGCCGCGAAAAGCAGCTCGGCGGCCGCCCGCTGGAGCCAGGGAGCAGGGGCGGGTACCTCGACCTCTATCTCCCGCCAGCGCAGCGGCTCGGAGGCGGGCGGCAGCCGGCGCGCGGTCACCACGTCATCGGCGATCTCCGCGAGCACGCGGCCGCCGTGGCCGCTGAGAGTCACCACGGTCCGTTCCGTATCAAGGGTTGCGATTGGCGTGAGCGGAAGGCCGCCGGTGACCTCGGCCACCCGTTCGGCGAGGCGCTCGGGAACCGCCGGCGGCCCGGCGGCGTCGCCGCCCGCCTGCCCAGCGGCGAGCGGCGCGTGCACCTCGAGGCGCGAGCTCACCCCGGCGGGCAACGGCCCGTCTCCCGCAGGCCGGGGAGCGCTTGGCAGCTTGAGGTGCCACCCCTCGTCCGCGCCGCCGGTGCGCCGCCGCAGCGTGATCTTGCTGGCGGCCAGCCGGCCGTCCGCGGTGTCGAAATAGGTGGCCGACAGCAGGTGCAGCACCGGCGCCTGCGCGGTGACCTCCTCGCCCCCTTCGCCAGGCACGGCGCCAGGCCCGGCGAAGTCCGGCCGCTTGAAGTCCGGGTCAACGTCGAACTTCTGCTCAATCTCCAGGTGGTCCGCCATCGCTCGCTCCCGCCTCCGCTTATGTTGCCAACAGCTTAATAAGTATTGAACGGACCGTGTCGTCGCCGATCGGCCGCCCCGCTTTTCCGGTCCGTGTGCTCACCGGACCGCGGCCAGGTCGCCGCGCGCCCGCCGTTACCAAGGACCGTGCCCGGCGCGTGCACTATGCTGCCGAAGCAGCCGCGGAAAAGACATAGAGGAGAACGCCAGCGATGCGAGCAGAGGTGGGCCTGGCAAGCAAGCGTCCAGCCGACGGCCTTGACCAGGGCAGCGGGCGCAGGTTGCTGCTCGCCGGCGCGGCGGTCGCCGCGGTCGCCGCCCTCCTCTATATCGTGGCGCTCGCGACGCATCCGCTTTCCGTTACTCTCAAGGGCTTTGACCTGCAGGTCTACCTGGGCGGGGCGCACGAGGCGCTGCACCACCCCGGCTCGCTCTACACCTGGATCTTCGAGAAGCACCCGGGCATCCAGTTCACCTACACGCCGTTCGCGGCGCTGGTTTTCGCGGCCGGGCTCGCGCTGCCGTTCAAGGCGCTGATGGGACTGGCCGCCGCGGCGTCCGTCTTCTCCCTGGTGGCGACGGTCTGGATCGCGTTCCGCGAGCTCGGCTGGGAGAAGACCGCGCGGCTCGGCGCGACCCTGCTCCTGTCCGGCCTGCTGCTGTGGACAGAGCCGGTGCAGCGCGCCCTGTACCTCGGCCAGGTCGAGCTCGTCTTGATGGCGCTCGTCGTCTGGGACCTGTGCCAGCCGGACCGCCGGCCGTGGAAGGGCGCCATGACCGGCCTCGCGGCCGGCATCAAGCTCGTCCCGCTGCTCTTCATCGCCTACCTGCTGCTCACCAGGCGGTTCAAGCAGGCCGCGGTCGCGGCGGGAGCGTTCGTCGTCACCGTCATCATCGGGTTCGTCGCGCTGCCGCACGCGTCGGTGACCTGGTGGCTCGACGGGAACTTCTTCCAGGCCGGCCGCACCGGTTTCGTCGGCGGCCAGCAGAACCAGTCGCTGCGGGGCATCGTGACCAGGCTCGTCGGCAGCGTCAACGGCGCCATGGCGCCGTGGCTCGTGCTCGCACTGCTCGTCGGCGTGGCCGGCCTCGCCGCATCGGTCATCCTGTACAGGCACGGCCAGGCGTTCGCGGGCCTCATGGCGTGCGCGCTGACCGCGCTGCTCGTCTCGCCGATCAGCTGGGACCACCACTGGGTCTGGATCGCCCCCGGCCTCGCGATGATCATCGACGCCGGCCTGCGCGCCGCGCGCTCAGCGGGCGGGGCACGGACCGCGTGGTACGCGCTGGGCGCCGTGGTCCTGATCGTGTTCGCCGCGTGGCCGGACTTCTGGTCCGCGAAGGCCGGCCTGCTTGAAGGCGGCCTGATCAACTACGCACCGGCCGCATCCTTCGCCCACGGTGATGACCCGGCCTACCCCGAGTACCACTGGCACGGCCTCCAGTTCCTGGCCGGCAACCTGGAACTGCTCGCCGGCCAGGAACTGGAGGCCGTGCCAGTGGTACTC
>Ga0066797_1000390_pt1 | contig 13455 bp, 13 predicted proteins | sample PersoiDNA2013193_FD_76335 | JGI IMG/M metagenome (GOLD analysis project Ga0066797, IMG submission 76335) | Permafrost soil microbial communities from the Arctic, to analyse light accelerated degradation of dissolved organic matter (DOM) -... | ecosystem: Environmental > Terrestrial > Soil >... | reverse complement strand
TCTCCGCACTGCTGACCAGCCGGTACGGGTTCGGACATGCCCCGGCCGCCATCATTTCCATCGGCGGCACCACCGTGATGGCTGCGTTCTTCGGCGTCATCGCGCTTCGTGCCACTGGCCTGGGCTTTCTCATGATCACGCTGGCGCTATCGCAGGTACTGTGGGGACTGGCGTACCGCATGTCAGGCGTGACCAACGGCGACAACGGCATCGCCGGGCTGACCCGGCCGATGCCGTTCGGCGTTTCGCTCGAGAGTCCGGCATCATTCTACTGGTTCGCCCTGATCGTGGCGGTGTTCGCCTTCGTCATGATGGCGATTTTTGTGTCGTCCTCGTTCGGATCGTCGTTGAGGGGCGTCCGCGACCAGCCGCGCCGAATGGCGGCGCTGGGCTTCAATCCATGGATGATCCGCTGGATCACCTTCATCTACGCCGGCTTCTGGGGCGGCGTTTCCGGACTGCTCTATGTCTATTACAACAAATATATCCACCCGACTTCGCTCTCCACCACGAGTTCGGCGGAGGCATTGCTCGGGGTCATTGCCGGCGGATCGGGAACTCTGGGTGGCCCCGCCGTCGGCGCCGCGCTGGTGCTGCTGTTGAAGAACTATGCCTCGGCCTATATCGAGCGCTGGAACATGCTGCTCGGTCTGGTGTTCCTGTTCATTGTACTGGTGATGCCGACCGGCATCGTTCCCGGCGTGAGCAAGCTGATGACCGCCCTGCGCAGGGGATCGCGATGACACAGCTCGCATCCGACCATGCCCTTGAAGTCGTCAATCTGACGAAGGCGTTCGGCGGCCTTACTGTCACCCAGAACATATCTCTCGCGATGAGGCCGGGCGAACGCCGCCTGATCATCGGCCCGAATGGTGCCGGCAAGACCACGCTGTTCAACCAGATCAGCGGCGACATGCGGCCGAACTCGGGTGAGATCAGGCTGTTCGGCACCGATGTCACGCGATTTACGCCCTACCGACGGGCGCATTTCGGCCTGTCGCGAACCTACCAGATCATCACGCTATTTACCGGCGATACGCTCGAACACAACGTCACGCTCGGCCTGCTCGGCCTGCGGCCTTCGCGCTGGCAGATGTGGCGGCCGTTGTCCCACTACAGCGATCTCGCGACCGAAGCCCGCCGGACCCTCGATACCGTCGGGCTTCTGCATCTGGCTCAACATCCCGTGTCCGAAATTGCCTATGGCGAAAAGCGCCGCGTCGAGCTCGCGATGGCGCTGGCGCAAAAGCCACGCGTGCTGCTACTGGACGAACCGCTGGCGGGCCTCTCCGATACCGAGCGAGCCCAGGTCAAGTCGCTGATCGCCTCGATCCCGCGTGAAACCACCGTGATCATGATCGAACACGACATGGATACCGCGCTCGACCTGGCCGAGACCGTGACGCTGCTGAATTACGGCCGGGTCATCGTTGATGGCGAGCGGGATGCCGTGATCGCGGACGAGCGAACGCGCGAGGTGTACCTTGGCACCTGACGCACTCAGCCTGACGAATGTGCATGCGTTTTATGGCGACAGCCATATCCTGCACGGCGTGAGCTTTTCCCTGCAGCAGGGCGGCGTGCTGGCACTCCTGGGACGCAACGGGGCCGGAAAGACCACCTGCATCTCGACCATCATCGGCTTTCTGAGGCCGCGGAGTGGCGACATCAGGCTGTTCGGAGAGCCCATCGGAGGACTAAGCCCGGAACGTATCTCGCAGCTGGGCATCGGCCTGGTGCCGCAGGGCCGCCGCATCTTCCCTTCCCTGACGGTTCGGGAAAATCTGACGGTGGCGCAGCAACGGCAGGCCGCCGCCAGCAAGCCATGGAGCGTGGATCGCATTTACGAAATGTTCCCGCGGCTACGCGAACGCCACGCGCAATTCGCCGGCACACTCTCCGGCGGAGAACAGCAGATGCTTGCGATCGGCCGCGCGCTGATGGGCAATCCCCGGGTATTGCTGCTCGATGAACCGTCCGAGGGGCTTGCCCCGCTGATCGTCGCGGAGGTCGGCCGCACCATCAGGCGCCTGAAGGACGAAGGGCAATCGATCGTTCTGGTCGAGCAAAATCGTCATCTGGCGCTCGACGTTGCCGATCAGGTAGTGATCCTGAATACCGGACGCTGCGTATTCACCGGGCCGGCCGGTGACGTCGTGAACAATGAAGAGCTGATCGCGCAAAATCTTGGCGTCTTTCATGCTCACTAACCCAACCAATCAATCTCAAGATGAGGTCAAGCTATGAAAATCGGCATATGCGGAACTGGACGTATGGGAGAGGCGATCGCGCAGCGATTGATGTCACTCGGGCACGAAGTCGGAGTCTGGAACCGGAATTCCGCGAAGACCAAGCCGCTGGTCGATGCCGGCGCCAAGCTGTTCGCGTCCCCTGCGGAACTCGTCGAGGGCAGCGAAGTCACCATTGTGATGCTGCTCAACGATGCCGCGACCGAGGCCGTTTATAACTCGCCGAGCGGCATTCTGGCCGCCAAACTCACCGGCAAGCTCGTGATCGATATGAGCACGATCCGCCCCGAGACCATGAAATCGAACGGCGCGTCTGCGCTGCAGCGGGGGGCAGCGTTTGTCGAAAGCCCGGTGGGCGGAAGCACGGCTCCGGCGAAAGAAGGCAAGCTGCTCGGCCTTGTCGGAGGCTCGAAGGCAGATGTCGCGCGGGCGATGCCCATTCTGGAACAACTGTGCCGCCGCATCGAACATGTCGGCGACATCGGTACAGGCTCGATGATGAAACTTGCGGTCAACCTGCCGCTGCTGGTGTACTGGCAGGCACTCGGAGAGGCCTTGACCATCTGCAAGCCGCTCAACCTTCCGGCCGATCGGCTGATCGACATCCTGACGGACACATCAGGCGCGCCGGCCGCCATGAAGGGGCGCGGGCCCGTGATCGCCAAGGTATTGGGCGGAGCGCCGCTCGGCGAAACCGCATTCGGCCTCAATGCCGCGAAGAAGGATCTGGCCTGCGCGGTTCAATTCGGCAAGTCGATTCACGCCGAACTGCCAGTCACGGCCAGCGCGCTGGCCTGCTACGAGGAAGCCGAAGCGGCGGGCCTTGGCGACGCCGACGCCACCGCGGTTTCGACCCGCTGGACCCAGCGCAAGGCCCAGTCCTAGCCATCCCAATCTGCCGTCCCACCCGGAACAAGCAACTTCAACAGCAGGTCAATTCAAATGATCGATCGCAAGAACCGCTATGGCCGTACCGCCGCCCGTATCCACGACGCCGACGGCCTCGCCCGGCGTCCGTCCTCCATCACGATCGATATTCACGCCCACATCGTGGTCCCGCAGGCCGCCAAGCTGGCGCAGCCGCACGTCGACATCAGCCGGATTCCACTGGCGCATTTTGCAGACGCCGCGACCCGGGAAATCAATGCGCAGCAGGAAAAAGACATCGGCGAGGTGATGACGACGATCGACCGCCGCCTGTTCGATCTCGACAAAATGGGCATCGACATCCAGGTCGTGGCGCCGGCGCCGGGCCAGTGCTACCATTCGATCGATCCCAAAATCGCGGAAGCCGCCCACCGCCTCGCCAATGACGGCGTAGCGGAATATTGCTCGCGCAAGCCCGATCGCTTCGTCGGGCTTGGCGTCGTCACTTTGCAGGAACCTGAGGTCGCGGTCCGCGAACTCGACTACATCATGACCGACCTGAAGCTAAAGGGCGTGGAGATCCTGACCAATGTCGATGGCCAGGAATTGTCCGACCCTAAATTCCGGCCCTTCTTCGCGAGAGCCGAGCAGCTCGGCGCATTCATCATGATGCACCCGAACGGATTTACCCACGGCGAACGCCTGACGCATTTCTATTTCAACAACGTGCTCGGCAATCCACTCGACACCACGCTTGCACTCCACAATCTGATCTTTTCCGGCACGCTGGCGCGCTTTCCGGACCTGAAGCTGATGGCTGTGCACGGCGGCGGCTACCTGCCCGGCTACTCCGGCCGGATCGACCACGCCTGGGGCGCGCGGCAGGATAGCCATGGCGACTTGCCATTGCCGCCGACGACGTATCTGCGGCAGGTCTATCTCGATACCGTGGTTTTCTCCTATCACCAGCTGGCATATCTGATCGACGTCTTCGGTCCCGACCGCATCGTGATGGGAACCGACTACCCCTTCGACATGGCCGAATATAATCCGATCGGACATGTCGCGGGGGTGCACGGGATGGACGAGGCCATGCTGGCCCAGATCGCCGGGGGCAATGCCGCGCGGGTGCTCGGCCTCGACGTCTAGCGCGGGTTAATGCGCGGCTGCCGTCTTGAATCCTGGCTGCTCGAACGGATGGGATGTTGCGAAGGCCGGCATCTGGAAGCAGCGGTCGGCCAGACGCGCCACCGCAGGAAAGGCACCGAGCTCGAGCTTGAGAAAATGCGCGCCGACGACCTGGCCGGCGACGCAGATATCGGCAAGGCCGGGCTCGGCGCCCAGTGCAAATGGCGCCGGCGCGCGCCGTGCCAGCAGCCGTTCATAGGTCGCAAGCCCCTCGGTCGTCCAGTGCTTGCCCCAGTCTTCGATTGCCTTGCTGTCGGCGCCGAAGGTCTTGGCGAGATGATTGCGGACGCGCGGCACCACCAGCGGATGCGCGTCCGCAATCGTCGTCAGCGCCAGCGATCGTGCATAGGCGCGCTCCCTCGCCTCCACCGGTAACAGCCGGGGTTCGGGCTGGATGTCGTCGAGATATTCGATGATCGCCAGCGACTGGAAGATGGAATAGCCGTCGTGAATGAAGGTCGGCACGACGCGTTCAGCGTTGACGGCTTCATACCCCGGTTTGAATTGTTCCCCGGAAAGAATGTCGATCGGAATCTCCTCGAAGGGCAATCCCTTGAGCCGTAGCGCCACCCGGACCCGAAACGATGCAATCGACCGCCAAAAACCGTAGACCTGTATGCTCATCGGAAGGCCCTCTTGCTCAATCCTGCAGGCTCAGCTTACCGCGAAAATGCCGGAAGCGGATGTCGCCCACCGTCCGATCGCAGCATAAACCGCACTTATTCAACTGGCTTGTTGTTGGCATTGACAACGGTGCATTTGGCATTGGCTCCGGACGCGCATAATCCGAGCGCATCCCTGCGTGCTTCCTCGATCGTCCTGCGGCCCGTGGCCCAGCCGAAACGCGAGTCCCCGGCGACGACAGCAAAGGCCTTGTTGGGTCCGCTATCGAGGTAGGTCCTGAACGCCTCGCGACCGTTGCTCTTTAGGTTCGAAGGCGCCGCCACGTTCGGCGCCGGAACGTCGATCAGCCGACCGCGGAGCATAAGATTGTTCGACGCCAGGAACCGGTCCAGGACCGGCGACCAAATCGGAATTCCGCTGGCGACGCTGAAGAGCTGGTGTCCATCGGTTCCGAAGGGCGGTGCCTTGACGAAGGTGACATGCCCGCCCGCGTTCGAGAACGCGCTTGTGAATTGCGACGTCAGCCGCAGCCCGAAAAAATGATCATTTTCGGCGGATACCCAGAGCAAGGGTATTCGCGATGTCTTGCCGAATTCGGCGAACGCCGAAGTAAGCTGCTTCTCGCCGCAAACCGCGTCCGGGGTTGTCGAGCCCCTTCCAGGGGCAAAACTCAGTGCGGCGGCGAGATCATGCGGCGGGTCAGCGGTCAATGCCACCGTCGCGAAGGCACCGGCCGAGACACCAACGCTGATCCACTTGCCCTTGCTGACATAGGGTTCGGTTGCCATGAATTTGGCGACCGCGGCGATGTCCTCGGCGCCGGCTCGCCCGGCTCTTGCATAATCAGGATTGGAGCAGGAGCCATAGGTCTCGGCCCACTCCCCCTCGGAACGACCATAGCCGCGGCGCAGGAAAGCCACCGCGACCCAGCCCCGCCGCGCGAACGCCATCGCCTGCGCCCACATCGAATAAGGGCTCATTGTGGGCCGGTCGACCGGATTTCGTGGCGAGCCATGATTAAGCAGGGCAAGCGGATGCGGCCGTCCATCGTCCGGCCGAAGCACGATGGCTTCCAACCCAACGGAGGATCCGGAAATGACGGCCGGGATTTTCAGAGCATCGAGGCGAACCTCATCGGCCCGGGCCTGCTCAACTGACGAAGTGATCGCGACGAGCGATAGCAGGAAGGCAGTCGAAAAACGCCCAAATCGCATCCTAAAGCTCATTGATCCCGCCAGCGAAAGGACGCGTAAAACTGCACTAATCCGCCATATTGTGCTGCTGCCAACGCAAAAGATAGGCTTGCAGCCGCCAAATCATGGCCGACAGCGCCACCCCTACCAGCATCAGCACAATCACCGCAACCATCATCCCGGAGGCCTCCGCCCGCGCCTCCGATTCGATGATCAGCCGGCCTATTCCTCGTTCCGCGCCGATGAACTCGCCGACAATGACGCCAATCAACGCAAAGGAGATTGCGGGCGAGAGCGAGGCGAAGACCCAGGCCATGGTCGAAGGGATCACCACGGTGCGGGTGATCTGCCACTCGCTGGCGCCGAGCAGCCGCGCGACATTGATGAAGCCCTCGTCGATCGAACGCGCGCCCTCGAATGTATTGAAGAACACCAGGAACACGACCACGATCCACGACGTGACGATCTTCGACATGTCGCCGATACCGAACGCCAGCACGATGATCGGCGCCAGCGCGATCCTGGGAATGGAATTCACGGCAGTGATGAAGGGCTGGAAAATGGCGCTGAGGCGGTCGGAGCGGCCCAGTATCAATCCCGCCACAAAGCCGCTGGAAACGCCGGTCACGAAGCCGAAGAAGGTGTTCTTCAAGGTAACGGCGGTGGCGACCCACAGATTGTTGTCGAAGCGGGCCATGCAGCGGCTGAAATCGCCGTTCGACCAGCCGTTGAACACGCCCATCTTGGACTTGAGACAGCTCAGGATCAGAAAATGCTCGAATATCTCGGAGGGCTTTGAAACGAAATAGGGGTCGAGGAGGTCAGGAACCAGCCAGGGAACGCTGGCATGCAGATCATACCCCCATTGCCAGATCGAGAGCACTGCAGCGCAGATCAACACCTGCCAAATCAGTGTGTTGACCGGCCGACGCGTCCTCATATGCTGCGCCCCTTGACGAATTCCTCGCCAAGCGAGTGCCAGATATGCTGGAATAATTCAGCGTAGCGCGGGGTCTCACGCACCTTGACGGCATCGCGCGGTCGCGCAAAGTCCACTTCGAACATGTCCTTGATCCGGCCCGGCCGCGCCGAAAACAAGATGATGCGGTCGGCCAGTGTCAACGCCTCCCCGAGGTCATGGGTCACGAACAAAACCGTTTGCTGCTCGCGCTCCCAGATTCGCAACAGCACGTCATGCATGTCGATCTTGGTATGGGTATCGAGCGCGCCGAACGGCTCATCCATCAGCAGGATCTTCGGTTCGACCACCAGCGTTCGCATCAGTGCCGCGCGCTGCCGCATCCCGCCCGAAAGCGCGGATGGATAGGCTTGTTCGAAACCCTTCAGTCCGGCCTGTTCCACGCAAGCCGCGATGCGGGCTTTCCGCTCCGCGTCGGAAACCCCGGCCAGTTGCAGGCCATAGCCGATGTTGTCGGCGACGGTGCGCCAGGGAAACAACGTGTCGCGCTGGAACACGTAGCCGACGTCGGGTGTCGCCCTGCCGGCGATGACCGGCGCGCCGTCGATCAGGATCTGGCCGCCGGAGGGCTTTACCAGGGTGGCGATCATGTTGAGGATAGTACTCTTGCCGGAACCGGACGGTCCCAGCAACGCAACAAATTCGCCGCGCCGAACGTCAAAGGAGACATCGCGCACCGCTTCGATGGCCGAGCCCGCCAACTGGAACGATTTGCTCAATCCCCTGACGTCGATCCGCTTGGGATCCGGCGAGCGTTCGAGCGGCGTAGCAAGCATGTTTGCTGCTTTCAACCGGGAAACGCCTTTCGCGCGGCTTCGACAAAGGTCGGGCTGACGAGATCGGCGATGGCAAGCGGCTTGATGCCGGTCATTTCCCGGAACCAGACCTTTTCGCCGCGCGCCCAGCCAGCCGCATCGATCGTCCCTTCATAGTCGGCAACCTGCTTCAGTGTCGTAATCTCCAGGACATTGGCATCCCGCGACGTTGAGCCGACGTAAGGCTCAATGGCATCGTAAATCTCTTCAGGCGAACGGGCCTTGATCCACTGCGTGGCTCGCCAGAGCGCCGTCACGAAAGCCTGCATTTTCGGCGGGTCCTTGTCGATCGTGGCTTGCAGGGTGAAATGCGCGGTCACCGGGACTTTGCCCCCTATGTACTTGTTCCAGATCGCTTCGTCGGTGCCGTCGAACAGCAACGCACCCCAGCCCTGCGCCACAGATTCGTTCAAAAGCGACAGCGAGTTCACGAGTACGTCGACTTGTTTGGTCTTCAGCGAGCCCAGCATGGTCTCGACATTGCCGGTGCCGATCCAGGTGACCTTGTCGTCGAGCCCCATGGTTTCCATGTAGTAGGATGCCCAGACATGATTGGTGCCGCCCAACGACGACACCGAGACGATGGGCTTGCGTCCGTCCGGCCGTTTCCAGGCCGCCAATTGCTCCAGCGTCGTGATGCCTTGATCCCTGAGGTCCTTGCGGATGATGAATATCACCGCACCACTCCTTGTATCGACCGGCATCAGCACGCGTCCGGCGCGACCGTGATTGCTGAGCTGCATCGGATGGGTGATGTCGCCGATGCCGATGTCGCCTTGCGAAGAGGCGATGATCTCGCGCGTCTTGACGCCGCTGCCACCCTGAATGAGTTTGCAGTCGAGGCCGGCTTCCTTGAAGAATCCGACTCGATCCGCCACGTATTGGGTCTGATAGACGGGCACCGCAACGGGATAGATCACGCGGCCGGTCTTGTCTTCGGACCAGGCGCGGCCCGCAGCCATCGATGCACCGCCAGCGGCGATGATCGTCAGCGCCGAACGTCTCGTGAAGCGCTTTGCCATCACGCGTGCTCCCTCTCCTTGCTGGAGACCTGTTCCAGGGCGTTCAGCACCGCGTCGCCCATCTGCTCCGTCGAAAGTCTTGTCGCGCCGGGTTCGGCGATATCTGCGGTGCGGGCACCAGCCGCCAGCGTCGTACCGACAGCCTTTTCCAGCAGGTCCGCGTCGTCCGGCCGGTTGAGCGTCAGGCGCAGCATCATGGCGACGCTGAGGATGGAGCCGAGCGGATTGGCGATGCCTTTGCCCGCGATGTCGGGCGCGCTGCCGTGAACCGGCTCGTAAAGCGCCTTGCGGCGGCCGAACTTGTCGACCGGCCCCAGCGAAGCTGACGGCAACATGCCGAGCGAGCCCGATGCCATCGCCGCGCAGTCGGACAGGATATCGCCGAAGATATTGCCGGTCACCATCACATCAAACTGCGACGGCTGCCGCACGATCTGCATGGCGGCATTGTCGACATAGAGATGGCTGAGTTCGACATCGGAGAATTCCGCGGCATGCAGCGCCACGACTTCCTCGCGCCACAGCACACTGGCCTCCAGTACATTGGCCTTGTCCACCGAACAGACCCTTCCCTTGCGCGTCCGCGCCAGTTCGAAAGCCGCCCGCGCCACGCGGCGGACCTGATTGGTGGTGTATTGCTCGGTATTGAAGCCGCGGCGCTGGCCGTCGGCGAGGGTTTCGATCCCGCGCGGTTCGCCGAAATAGATGCCGCTGGTGAGTTCGCGAATGATCACGAAGTCGACATCCCTGAGCACCTCGGCCTTCAGCGGCGCCGAATCCGCCAACGCCGGATTGGCGACGATCGGCCGCAGGTTGGCGTAGAGATCGTACTTGCTGCGTAGCGACAGCAGGCTACCCGCCTTGCGCGCCGCGGGCGGAACCTCTTTGGTCTCCGGACCACCAGTGGCGCCCCAAAGGATCGCATCGGCTTCGTCCATCGCCTCGACCGTGTCCTGCGGCAGCACCTTTCCGGTCGCGAGGTAGGGAATAAGCCCGTATTGCGCCTCGCGCAGCACCATCGGAACGTTGCGCCTGGTGGCGAACCAGTTGAGAACCCGCTGTGACTGCGCCGTCACTTCCGGACCGATCCCCTCGCCGCCAACCACCGCGACCTTGACCATATTGGACAGACTATTCATACCGATTTCCCTGCAAAATGAATCCACGGCCGCTCGGTGCGGTCGGCCGCCTGAAAGGCGCGGATTTCGTCGTCGCGCTGCAATGTCAGCGCGACTTCATCGAGGCCTCCAATCAGTCCGGCACGGCGGCGCGGATCGATCTCGAAGCGGATCTGTTTTCCCGAAGGCGATGTGATCGTCTGCGCCTCGAGATCGACGCTGATGCGGCCCGCCCCCTGGGTATGCTCGACCTCCGCCGCGAGACCATCGACGATGCCCTTGTCGACCACGATGGGGAGGACGCCGTTCTGAAAGCAATTGGCGAAAAATATATCGCCAAAGCCTGAGCCGATGACGGCGCGGATACCCATTTCCTGCAACGACCACACGGCGGCTCCGCGCGAGGAGCCGCAGCCGAAATTGGGCCCTGTGACGAGGATTTCCGCCTGCCGATAGGGCTCGCGGTTCAAGATGAAATCCGGGTTTTCCGAGCCGTCGGGCAGATAGCGCAGCGCGCCGAACGCCCATTTTCCGAGGCTGCCACGAACCGAATTCCCGACGATCCGATCGATGCGAATGATGACGTCGGTGTCGATGTTGCTGCGCATGACCGGCGCGGCGATCGCGGTCAACTGGGTGAAGGGTTTCGGCATCTCAGCGCTCCATGGTCCGCACGTCGGCAATCGCGCCGGATATCGCGGCGGCGGCCGCCGTGGCCGGGCTCGCCAGATGGGTGCGCGCGCGCGGCCCCTGGCGGCCGATGAAATTGCGATTCGACGTGGAGACCGACCGCTGGCCGGGCGCCACCGTCTCGCCGTTGGCGGCCAGGCACATCGAGCAACCGGGTTCCCGCCATTCGAAGCCGGCTTCGATGAAAATCCTGTCGAGCCCTTCGGCTACCGCATCCCGCTTTACGGTCTCCGACCCCGGCACCACCCAGGCGCGCACGCCGGGCGCGACCTTGCGGCCGCGCGCGACCGCGGCGGCTGCGCGCAGATCGCTCAACCGGCTATTGGTGCATGAACCGATGAAGACCCAATCGACGGGCGTGCCCATGATCGGCGCACCGGCCTTGAGGCCCATATAGTCCAGAGCGGTCTCGATCGCCGCACGCTTCGCCGGATCGGCAATCTGTCCGGGATCGGGGACACGGCCGTCGACGCCGATGACGTGTTCGGGGCTGATACCCCAGGTCACCTGCGGAATGATCTTGCCGACATCAACGACGACTTCCTTGTCAAACACCGCATCGGGGTCGCTCGGAAGCTGGCGCCACGCCGCTACCGCCCGGTCCCACATCTCGCCTTTCGGCGCGTAGGCGCGCCCACGGATATATTCGTAGGTCTTCTCATCCGGCGCGATCAGGCCCATCTTGGCGCCGAGTTCGATCGAGAGATTGCAGATCGTCAGCCGCCCCTCGACCGGCAGATCGCGGATCGCGCTGCCGGCATACTCGACGGCATAGCCGGTACCGCCGGCGGCGCCGATCTGGCCGATCAGCGCCAGGATGAGGTCCTTGGCGGTCACGCCGAATGGCAACGCCCCCTCGAACTTCACGCGCATGGTTTTCGGCCGACGCTGGATGATGGCCTGGGTGGCCAGCACATGCGTCAGTTCGCTCGATCCGATGCCGAAGGCCAGCGCGCCCAGTCCGCCGTGCGTGCAGGTATGGCTGTCGCCGCAAACGATCAGGCAGCCGGGAAGGCTGAGGCCGAGTTCTGGCCCGATGACATGAACGATGCCCTGACCCGGCTCGTCGATATCGAACATCGCGATACCGCTGGCGGAGGTTTCGACCCTGGGGGCCGCCAGCAGATCCTGTCCGATCTTGATCGTGCCGGCGCGTCCGGGCGCCGTCGAAATGGCGTGGTCCGGCGTCGCGAACGTCAATTCCGGGTTGTGTACCGAAAGGTTGCGGCTCTTGAGATCAAGCAAGCCGCGGGAGCCGCCGAGATCGTGCAGCAGATGACGATCGACGTGAAGGAGATCGGTATCATCGCCCATTTTCGCGATGACATGCTGGTCCCATATCTTGGCCAGCAGCGTACGGCCGGGCTTTTGCAATGACCATCCTCCCTTTGGCTTCTTTGGCCGGCGGCTTCAGCCGCTCGCCGTGTTTGGCACGGTCGATATTCAGGCCTCGGCCTCCCCTCCATCAAAGCACGGCAGGCCGCCCCTCGACTAGAGCTTACGACGAATGGCAGACCAACGGGACGCCGCGAAGCCGATTGTCAATTGCAATGCAATATCGCACCATCAAGCACCTGAAATTACCGAGCAAGACATGTCCCGTCCCAAGAACATCCTCTGGATCATGTGCGACCAGCTGCGCTTTGACTATTTGGGATGCACGGGGCATCCGACCCTGAAAACGCCGAATATCGACGCTATGGCCAAGCGCGGGGTGCGTTTTTCGAACGCCTATGTGCAATCGCCGATCTGCGGCCCCTCCCGGATGTCGTTCTATACCGGCCGCTACATGCGCTCGCATGGCTCGCACTGGAATGGCTGGCCGTTGCGCGTGGGCGAGCCGACGCTCGGAGATCATCTCAAGAAGATCGGCGTGCGCAACGTGCTGGTCGGCAAGACGCATATGGCGCCGGACCTCGAAGGCCTGAAAATGCTGGGAATTGCGCCGGACTCGATCATCGGCGTCCATGTGGCGGAATGCGGCTTCGAGCCTTATGAGCGCGACGACGGCCTGCATCCGACCGGCCGGCCCCGCCCGAAATACGACGCTTATTTGCGTGAGCACGGATATGACGCCCCCAACCCCTGGGAGCAATGGGCCAATTCCGGCGCCGATGCGGATGGCGGCCTGCAGAACGGCTGGCTGCTGGTCCATGCCGACAAGGCGGCCCGCGTGGCGGAGGACGATTCCGAGACGCCCTACATGACGCGCCGGGCGATGGATTTCATCACGGAGGCGGAAACGGACGGGCGCCCATGGTGCCTGCACCTGTCCTATATCAAGCCGCATTGGCCCTATATCGCGCCGGAACCCTATGCCAGCATGTATGGCCCCGGCGACGTCCTGCCGGCGGTACGCTCGGAGCAGGAGAAACAAAGCGCGCACCCGGTTTTTGCCGCCTATATGGACATGCGCTACTCCCGAAACATGGCGCGCGACGAAGCACGGGAAAAAGTCATTCCGACCTATATGGGCCTGATCAAGCAGATCGACGACCAGATGGGTGTCTTGATGCAGTTCCTGGAAATGCGCGGCTTGCTCGAGACCACGATGATCGTATTCACGTCCGATCACGGCGATTATCTCGGGGATCACTGGATGGGCGAGAAGGATCTATTCCATGACCAATCCGCCAAGATTCCGCTGATCGTGATCGACCCATCTGAGTCAGCCGATCGAACGAGGGGAACGGTGTGCGATGCCCTGGTC
>Ga0066797_1000387_pt1 | contig 13522 bp, 12 predicted proteins | sample PersoiDNA2013193_FD_76335 | JGI IMG/M metagenome (GOLD analysis project Ga0066797, IMG submission 76335) | Permafrost soil microbial communities from the Arctic, to analyse light accelerated degradation of dissolved organic matter (DOM) -... | ecosystem: Environmental > Terrestrial > Soil >... | reverse complement strand
CGGCGGGCGGGAGTTCAGGTGCCGCCGCCATCGCAGCCCCCAGGCCGCCTCCCGCAGCAACAGCGAGACCGCGCCGACGGCGGCACCTGAACTCCCGCCCGCCGCCCCGCCGCAGATGCGCCATGACGCCACCTGTGCGCATTGGGCATCACGCCGCATGGTCGCGGCCATCATTCGGCCCGCCGTGTCCCAGCCGCCTGTGCCCGTTTAGCGCAAAGTATCTTTTATGTCGGCTTAGCAAGCGTCATGATCGTGGAGGCTTTTTTCTTGGTGGTAGAAAAGCGTCCTATGCGCACGCAAAACTTCCAAGATCTTTAACCGCCCGGGCGCATTTCCGGCGAATAGGGCGCGGCTGCTGTCTCGTGCTCGCGGCTGCTCTCGCACGCTGAGCGGTACCGGGCCGTGACTTCCCCTGGGCATTAGAACAGGCACCACTGACATTCCTAAGATTTTATCCACAGTTTACTAGTGCTGAATTATTGCATCCACAGCTGGCAATTGATTGCTGCGCCATATCGCCTCCGGACGCCATCGTCGATTGCGGAGGTGGTGGCGATGGGTGCGAAAGACGTGCTCGGCAGGGAAGGCGAACAGGCCGCGGTCAGTTATCTGGAGGGCTGCGGATTCCGGATCCTTGACAGGAACTGGCGGTGCGGCGACGGGGAGATCGACATCGTCGCGGTGGACAGGCGAACGTTTGTCGTCTGCGAGGTCAAGACCAGGTCAGGGACGCGGTACGGCACGCCGCTCGACGCGGTCGGACGGACCAAACGCATACGGCTGCGGAAGCTCGCGGCCCTATGGCTCTCCGCGCACGGTATCCGGTTCGACCAGATACGCGTCGACGTGGTGGGGCTGTTGAGAGACGACACCAACGGGTTCACGATCGAGCACGTTCGGGGGGTGGGGTAGATGTCGCTTGCCCGCACATACTCGGTGGCGCTCGGGGGCGTGACGGGATACCTGATCGAGGTGGAGGCGGACATCGCCAACGGGCTGCCCGCGACGATACTGGTCGGGCTGCCCGACACTGCCCTGCGCGAGGCACGTGACCGGATCCGCGCGGCGATCGTCAACAGCGGCGAGAACTGGCCGCAGGCAAAGATCACTGTCGGCCTCTCGCCCGCCGCACTGCCCAAACGTGGCAGTGGGTTCGACCTGGCCATAGCTGTCGCGATCCTCGCCGCCGGCGACGCCGTGCCGGTGACCTCTCCGATGGGGAAGATGTTCCTCGCCGAGCTTGGCCTGGACGGGCGGCTGCGCCCGGTGCCCGGAGTGCTGCCTGCCGTGGCCGCGCTGGTCGCGGCCGCGCCGGGCGTGGACACAGTCGTTGTCGCGGCGCAGAACGTGGCGGAGGCCGCGCTGGTACCCGGCATCCAGGTGATCGGGGCGAGCAGTCTCGCGGAGGTCGTCATGTGGCTGCGTGGCGGGCCGCCGCCGACGTTGCCTGCCTCACCTGAGCCGCCGCAGGGTCCCGTGCCCGTGGTCGCCATGACCAAGAAGCTTGACCTGGCGGAGGTGCTCGGGCAGGCGGAGGCGCGGATGGCGGTGGAGATCTGCGCGGCGGGCGGGCACAACCTGTCGCTGCTCGGGCCGCCTGGGGCGGGCAAGACGATGCTGGCCGAGCGGCTGCCGACGATCTTGCCGAGGCTGGAGTCCGCGGCGGCGCTGGAGGTGACGTCGATCCACTCGGTGGCGGGGATCCTTGCGCCGGAGGCGGGCCTGGTGACCGTCCCGCCGTTCTGCGCCCCGCACCATACGGCGTCCAAGTCGGCGATCGTGGGCGGCGGGTCCGGGCTGATCCGGCCGGGGGCGGTGTCGCTGGCGCATCGGGGTGTGCTGTTCCTCGACGAGGCGCCGGAGTTCCACAGGGACGTCCTCGACGCGCTGCGGCAGCCGCTTGAGTCGGGGGAGGTGGTGATCGCCAGGGCGGCGGCGACCGCGACGTTCCCCGCGAGGTTCACCCTGGTGCTGGCGGCGAACCCGTGCCCGTGCGCGAGGTTGTCCTCGCCTGGCGGGGCGGGGTGCCGGTGCTCTCCGGCGGCGCGGCGGCGGTACCTGGGCAGACTGTCGGGCCCGCTGATGGACCGGGTGGACGTGAAGGTCACCTTGCAGCCAGTGAACCGCCGGGACATGCTGTACGACCGCAAATTCGCCGAGGCGTCCGCGGTGGTGGCCGAGCGGGTCGCGGCGGCGCGCCAACGGTCCAAGGCGCGGCTGGCCGGCACCGCGTGGCGGCTGAACGCAGAGGTCCCCGGCGCCGCGCTGCGCCGCTCCTTCCCTCCACAGGCCGGGGCGCTGAAGTCCCTTGACCGGGCGATGGAGCTCGGCCAGGCCTCCGCTAGGGGAGCGGACAAGATCGTTCGGGTCGCCTGGTCCCTGGCCGACCTGGCCGCCAAGGACCGGCCAGGACCTGACGAGATCAACCTGGCGATCGGACTATGGCTGGGGGTGACGCAGTGAACGGCTTGCTTGGGACCGGATCGCCGGAGAGCGGAAGCGCGGCCGACGAGAGGTACGCACGCGCGGCACTCACGTACCTCGCGGAGCCTGCGGACAGCGTGCTTGGCGCGCTGGTACGCGTCCATGGTGCGGCACGGACGCTCGAGGCAATCAAGGCGGGCAAAGATCCGGGCGATGCCACAGTCGTTTCCGGCGATCCCGGTGTTCCTGGCGCACCCGGCGGTCCTGGTGGTCTCAGCAGTCGAGGCGGTCCAGTCGGCGGGACGCGCCCGTGGGTGCGGCGGGCCGTGGAGCGCTGGCAGGTGCGGATGGCGGAACTGCCGACACCGACTGACATCGACGCCTTCGCCCGGTCAGGAATCAGGCTCATCTGCCCTGGCGATCAGGAATGGCCGGGGCAACTGGCCGATCTCGGCGACGAGCAGCCGTACGCGCTGTGGCTGCGGGGCAACGCCGACCTGCGGTTCAGCTGCCTGCGGTCGGTGGCCGTCGTCGGGTCGCGGGCTGCGAGCGCCTACGGCTCCTACGTGGCGTCCGAGTTCGCCGCGTCGGTGACAGCGCGGGGCTGGGCGGTGATCTCCGGCGGTGCCTTCGGGGTTGATGCCTGCGCGCACAGGGGCGCCCTCGCCGCCGACGGCGTGACCGTCGCGGTGCTCGCCTGCGGCGTGGACGTGCCCTACCCAACCGCCCACACCGACCTGCTCGAGGCGATCGCCGCTCAGGGAGTGATCGTCAGCGAGTGGCCGCCAGGCCGGCACGTGACCAGATTGCGGTTCCTTGTCCGCAATAGGGTGATCGCGGCCCTCGCGACGGGGACGCTCGTAGTGGAGGCCGGGCAGCGCAGCGGGGCGATCAGCACGGCGAGGCATGCCAGGGACCTGGGCCGACGCCTGATGGCGGTGCCAGGACCCATCACCTCGGACCTGTCCGCCGGATGCCATCAAATCATCAGCCAGTGGCAGGGCACGCTCGTCACCAGCGCGGCTGAGGTCATTGAGTTCCTCTCGCCGATCGGAGATTCCGAGGCCGGCACGTCAGCGACCGCAGGGCCCACCGCGCTCGCTGCTCCTGACGACTGCCCGGCTCCGTCCGCTGAAGTACCGGTCAGGCCCGCGAGCCGGCGGAACGCGCCGCCTGTGGTCGATCGCGACGCACTGGACCTAGAGTCGGCCAAGGTTCTCGACGCGATGCCACGGCGTGGCGGGATGGGGACATCACGGGTCGCGCAGCGCGCGGGCCTGCCGCCCGTGACGGTGGTCCGCTGCCTGGGCGGACTGTCCGCGGCCGGGTTCGTTGAACGCTGTGCGGAGGGCTGGCGACTGCGCCGCGTATGAGGAGCGCCGCGTATGAGGTGAGCCGCGCCGAAGATGCGACGCGTCCGAGGGGAGGCATCTCGATTCAGTGGAGTGCGTTATCTCGATAAAGAGGAGCGCCACATCTCGATCAGCCGGGGAGTACAACAGGCCGGTAAAACCTTGCCGTGGTCGTTTCCGAACCGGCCTGGTGCGGTGCAGACTTTGCGCATGGTTTCGCGACAGGGGCGGGCCGCCGCCGCAGATAGCCTCCGGCAGCGCCTGCCGATAAAGACTGCCCCGACGGAACAGAGCTTGCCGACAGCGCTCAGTTCGGCGCTGGCCCAGTTCTGCCGCCACCTCGCCGCCGAGCGCGCCCTGTCACGGCACACCGTCCGTGCCTACAACGGCGATATCCAGTCCCTGCTTGAGTACGCCTGGCGGGGCGGCATCGGCGACCCCGGGTCGCTCGATCTGGCCGCGTTGCGGGGCTGGCTGGCGGAGCAGCACCAGGCTGGCGCGGCGCGTGCGACGCTGGCGCGCCGCGGCGCGGCGGCGCGCGCCTTTACCGCCTTCGCTCATCGCCAGGGCTGGCTGGCCATAGACCCGGGTCCGCAGCTCGGCACCCCTAAGTCCCGGCGCGCGCTGCCGCAGGTGCTGCGCCGGGAGGAGATGAACTCGGTCCTGGCGGGCTGCGAGGACAGGGCGCAGCATCAGCTCGCGGCGGGTCAGCGGACCGCCGCGGCCCTGGCCATGCGGGATGCCGCGGTTCTCGAGCTGCTCTACGCGTCGGCGCTGCGGGTCAGTGAGCTGTGCGAGCTGGATGCCGAGGGGCTAGACACCGGCCGGCGCACGGTCCTGGTGCTCGGCAAGGGCAAGAAGGAGCGAGTCGTCCCCGTCGGCATTCCCGCGGTACGGGCGGTGACGCGCTGGAAGGAAGCGGGGCGCCCTGTCCTTGCCAACGAACGCAGCGGATCCGCGCTCTTCCTCGGCGCGCGCGGCGGTCGCCTCGACCCGCGGACGGCCCGGCAGATCGTGCATGCCCGGCTGCGGGATTCCGCGCTGCCGGCTGCTCGCGGCGCCGGCCTGGACGCGGGTCCGCACGCGATCAGGCATACCGCCGCCACTCATCTGCTTGAGGGCGGCGCTGACCTGCGCAGTGTCCAGGAGATCCTGGGTCATTCCTCGCCGGCCACCACGCAGATCTACACGCACGTCTCCGCAGAGCGGCTGAAGGCGAGTTACCGCCAGGCTCACCCTCGCGCTTAAAACTGGGGTGACCCGATCCCGGAGCGGATGAGCGGATGAGCGGATGGAGCGGATGGAGCGGATCGGGTCCGGGCAGCCGGCCGAGCCTGGTGCGTCACGGGCAAGCGATGCCCCGACGACGCCTGGATTCAAGTAGTCTTGTAAACGGTAACTTCGGCCCGCACCTTCACGGTGAGCCGAAGGGGCCAAAATTCGCGTGTCCGCATGCCGCGTGCAATCACGCGGGGCGCGCCACTCGGTCCGTCGGTCTAGGCGAAACCCTGCATGCCAGGAGCTAGGCCGGCCGCATGGCGCGATCGACAACCAGCGGGCACCAGGAGTAACCGAGCCGCGCGCGGACACCGCCAGGGCATCATCGCCAGGGCAGCAAGTGCCGCGCGCACGTCAGGAAGGACCGTAGCGATGGCACCGGTCGTCACTATGCGGCAGCTCCTCGAGAGCGGCGTTCACTTCGGGCACCAGACCAGGCGCTGGAATCCGAAGATGAAGCGCTACATCTTCACCGAGCGCAACGGCATCTACATCATCGATCTCCAGCAGTCGCTTTCCTACATCGACAGCGCGTATGAGTTCATCAGGGAGACGGTCGCGCACGGCGGCACGATCCTGTACGTCGGCACCAAGAAGCAGGCCCAGGAGGCGATCGCCGAGCAGGCGCGCCGGGTCGGCATGCCGTTCGTGAACCAGCGCTGGCTCGGCGGCATGCTCACCAACTTCTCCACGGTGTTCAAGCGCCTGCAGCGGCTGAAGGAGCTTGAGGAGCTCGACTTCAATGACGTGGCCGGCTCCGGCATGACGAAGAAGGAGCTGCTCCAGCTCAAGCGCGAGCGCGACAAGCTGGACAAGACCCTCGGCGGCATCCGGGACATGAGCCGCGTCCCGAGCGCCATCTGGGTGGTGGACACCAAGAAGGAGCACATCGCGGTCAACGAGGCGCGCAAGCTGGGCATCCCGGTCGTCGCGATCCTCGACACGAACTGCGACCCCGACGAGGTGAACTACCCGATTCCGGGTAACGACGACGCGATCCGCTCCGTCGCGCTGCTCACCCGCGTGGTCGCCGACGCGGTGGCCGACGGCCTCATCGCCAGGTCCGGTGCGGCCGTGGCCGACGAGAAGCCGACCGATGACCAGTTCACGGCGAGCGACGAGCCGCTGCCCGAGTGGGAGCTCGACCTGCTTGAGGGCGCTCCCGCCACGGCCGCCGCCGCCACCGAAGTCGCTGAAGCCACCGAAGAGGCCGCAGAGGATGAGGCCGAAGCGGATGCGGCCACCGCGCTCGCCGTCGAGTCCACCGAAGCGGACGCGGCCACCGCGCTCGCTGTCGAGGCCGACGAGCCCACCATCGAGGCAGACGCCCCGCTTGAGGCCCCCGTGGCCGAGGTCGCTGCTGTCGAGGTCTCCGGCGCCGACGTCGCCGTCGCCGTCGCCGAGTAACTTCCGACAGTCACGCCGAACAAACGTCGAATAAGAATGACGAGCAAGGAAACGGACAGAAATGGCGAATTTCTCCGCCGCTGACGTGAAGCGGCTGCGTGAGCAGACCGGCGCCGGAATGATGGACTGCAAGAACGCCCTCGTCGAAGCCGACGGCGACATCGAAGTGGCCATTGAGGCGCTGCGCGTCAAGGGCGTCAAGGACGCCGGGAAGCGCGCCACCAGGACCGCGGGCAACGGGCTCATCATCGCCGAGCTCGATGGCACTACTTCCGGTGTCATGGTCGAGCTCAACTGCGAGACCGACTTCGTGGCCAAGAACGAGCAGTTCCAGGAGCTGGCCGCGAAGATCGCGAAGGCCGCCGTGGCCGGCAAGGTCGCCGACCGGCTCGCCCTGCTCACCGCCGAGGCGGAAGGCGGCAAGACCGTCGAGCAGCTCATCGAGGAGGCGAGCTCCGCGATCAAGGAGAAGATCGATCTCGGCCGCTACGTCCGCTTCGAGGGCGGCTATGTGTCGACCTACCTGCACCGGACCGACCGGGACCTGCCGCCGACCCTTGGCGTGCTCGTCCAGCTCGACGGCCCGAACGAGGAGGTCGCCAAGGAGCTGGCCCAGCAGATCGCGGCGATGCGGGCGCAGTACGTCACCCGTGACGAGGTGCCCGCCGACGTGGTCGAGAAGGAGCGCCGGATCGCCGAGGAGATCACCCGCGAGGAGGGCAAGCCCGAGCAGGCGATCCCCAAGATCGTCGAGGGCCGCGTCGGTGCCTTCTTCAAGGACATCGTGCTCACCGAGCAGGCGAGCGTGAAGGACCCGAAGCAGAACATCGCCAAGGTCCTCGCGGCCGGCAAGGTGAACGTGCGGGCCTTCGCCCGATTCCAGGTCGGCCAGGCCTGAGTCAAAGCGGGCAGGGTCAGATAAGCACAACGTCGCCGCGGGCCGGCGGCCACCTCGGTGGCCGCCGGCCCGCGGCACGACGGGCGTTCCGGGTAATGTGATGAGCGCCGCCGCCGCCGCGACCCAATCGCGGCGGCCCAGCCGCAGTAGCCGTTCCAAACGGCACGGATGCATGTGCACAGGAGCTGAAACCAATGATCGATGACACCCTCCTCGAGGCCGAGGAGAAGATGGACAAGGCCGTCACGGTCGCCAAGGAAGACTTCAGCAACATCCGTACCGGTCGTATCACCCCCAGTGTCTTCAGCAAGATCACCGCCGAGTACTACGGCAGCCAGACTCCGCTCAACCAGCTCGCCAGCTTCCACGTGCCCGAGCCGCGCATGATCGTGATACAGCCCTACGACAAGGGCTCGCTTGCCATGATCGAGCGGGCGATCAGGAACAGCGACCTCGGCGTGAACCCCTCCAGCGACGGTGTCCTCATCCGCGTCATCTTCCCCGAGCTCACCGAGGAGCGGCGGCGCGAGTACATCAAGACCGCCCGCTCCAAGGCGGAGGACTCCAAGGTGTCGATCCGCAACATCAGGCGGCACGCAAAGGACTCGCTCGACAAGATGGTGAAGAACAGCGAGGTCGGCGAGGACGAAGCGCGCCGTGCGGAGCAGGAGCTCCAGAAGCTGACCGACACCTATGTCGCGCAGATAGACGACCTGCTCAAGCACAAGGAAGGCGAGCTGCTCGAAGTCTGAGCGCCATACGCCGTGTCCACTGCCAGCACCGCCCCAGAAGACGTCAGGCCCGAGCCGCCCAAGACGGGCATCAAGACCGGCCGTAACCTGCCGGCCGCGATCGCCGTCGGCGTGGTTCTCGGCGGCCTCGCCCTGCTCACCCTGTTCACGGTCAAGGCGACCTTCCTGATCTACATGGGCGTGTGCCTGCTGATCGCGCTCAGGGAACTCGACGCCGCCCTCAAGACTCAGCGCATCAAGATCCCGCTGATCCCGGTTGTGCTCGGCGGCACGGCCATGGTGACGGCCGGCTACTGGGCCGCGGGCGGCGCTGTGGCCGCCGCGTTCGCGCTGACGGTGCTCGGCGTGCTCATCGTGCGCATGTTCGGCGGCACGGAAGGCTACGTCAGGGACGTCAGCGCAGGCGTGTTCGTGACCGCCTACCTGCCGCTGCTCGGCGCGACTGTGTCGGCGATGCTGGCCTCGCACAACGGCGGCAAGCGCGCCCTCGTCTTTGTCGTTCTCGTGATTTGCAGTGACATAGGCGGATACTTCGCCGGAATCACCCTCAGCGCCGCCACCGGCGGCCACAAGCTCGCTCCCAAGATCAGTCCGAAGAAGACCTGGGAAGGCCTGGCAGGCTCCGCTCTGCTGTCCATCGTGGCCGGCGCCATCCTGCTCCCGGCACTCCTGCACGGCTACTGGTGGCAGGGAATTATCATCGGTGCCGCCGCGGTCGCCGCCGCGGTCTTCGGTGACCTGGCCGAGTCGATGATCAAGCGTGACCTCGCCATCAAGGACATGGGCTCGCTCCTCCCCGGCCACGGTGGCATCCTCGAGCGCCTCGATTCCCTGCTGGCCTGCGCGCCCGTCGTCTGGCTCCTGCTCGCGGCCTTCGTCAAGTAAGGACCAGGTAGTCCCCGGCCGAGGCCGATCCCCCGGTTGCCGCCCCGCGCCGCTCATCTTTCTCAGTCTCGGGAACGGTCCGTGTTTCACCATCGGCCCAACTGAGCCCAAGAACAGTGCTTGCCTGGGGGTGCCGTTTCTTATGGGCCGCGGAGTTGCGGGAGCTTAACGCTCCTTAGCGCCGCGGTGCCATTGGCGGCTCGACGATCCAGCTGCGGCCCTGGGCGGCGAGGCGGTTGACCAGGCTGGCGGAGCCGTACTCCTTGGCGAGCTGCCGGGAGCGTTCGGTGATCGGGACGATCCAGAGCCAGCGGACGGGGTCGCCATCAACGGAGAAGCCCGAGAGATCGGGCACCGGCGGCCCGGCCAGCCCAGACGGGTCCTCGAGCAGCAGCACGCCCTCGTACCCGCCGCCCAGCGGGAAGGTCTGCGGCCTGTCATACCACCGGATGCTGTGCCCGGGCCCGAACCATGTCACCGCACGCCAGGGGTATCCGGCCAGCCAGAGGAACACGAGCGCTGCCACCCCGGGCGGCAGCGTGGTGGCGACGGCAAGCTCGACCCGCGTATGCCCGGTGGGATCGTCGACGACCTGCTCGACCACTGGCATCCGCTGCGCGCTCATTCCGATGGTGGACAGCACCGTGTACGGCCGGCCGGGGCCGGGCGGCCGTTCGGAGATGCCGATCGCCGGGCGTTTCCCTGGCGCGCCGTCCCAGTAATGCGCGCCGGGACCGATCCGCGACGTGAGGTGCCCGAGCGCGGCGGACTGGAACTGCGCCCAGCCGCCTGGGGAATCGCGCCACTGCCAGAACTCGCTAGCCCGCTCCACGCGCGGGCCAAGCCCTTCGATGGCGTCGTCGAGCGACCAGCCGAACGGGGTCTGCCCGATCACATCCCGGCTGTAACCGGGCATGCCCCTGCTGGAATCCGCCCAGCCGGGGATCACCGCGAGCAGCATGCCCCGTTCGAGGAGCGCGACGCCGTCGCCCTCCTCGAACCAGATCGCTTGCAGGTTGGCTGGGTCGAGCGGCGGCCTGCCGCGCGGGTGCCTGGTCCTGCCTTCGGGCATAACCGGCGCCTGCCCGGCGTTGAGTCTCTCTGGATCTGAACTGCGCGGTGCACGGACATGGTTGGCTATCCAGGTGGCGGCGATCATCGTTGTCTCGTCACGAAGGTAAGCGGCCGTCGTGACGCCATCGAACTCAACCGTCAGCCGCCTGGACCCGTACGGGCTAACGCTGTCGAGCAGCGTGACGGCCGGCGGGTAAGGATCGAGACCAGACAGCATAATTGCCATATTCCCACTATCGTCTAGTTTGCCCTCCGCGATCAAGTCCTAACTTTAAGTAACGAATAGTCAGGCGCTGCCACATCTGAACCGCCCGTCCTGTCGGGCGGGTCCGATAGGACGGGCGGTTTTTGCCATCGGGAGGACAGCATGTCACGACCACCTCGCCACCTCGCCGATCTTGAGCTGGCCGAGCGGCGGGAGGCTGTCGCGGCGCTTGGCGAGCGGCCGTTCCGCGCGGACCAACTGTCCCGGCACTATTTCGGCAGGTACACCGACTCGCCCGACGACATGACTGACCTGCCGGCCGGCGTGCGCGCGGCGCTTACCGACGCGCTGCTGCCCCGGCTTCTGACGTCGGAGCGCGAGCTGACCTGCGATGACGGTGCGACCCGCAAGATGCTCTGGCGGCTGCACGACGGCGCGCTTGTCGAGTCGGTGCTGATGAAGTACACCGACCGCGTGACGATGTGCGTGTCGTCGCAGGCCGGCTGCGGCATGGGCTGCCCGTTCTGCGCGACCGGCCAGGCCGGCCTGACGAGGAGCCTGTCCGCCGCCGAGATCGTCGCCCAGGTCGTCGCCGGCGAGCGTGCGTTGACGGGCGGGGGTGCCCCGGCCAACCCCACGAGTACCTCACGTGTCTCCAACGTCGTCTTCATGGGGATGGGCGAACCGCTCGCGAACTACAAGAGCGTGCTCGGCGCGATCCGCCGTCTCTCTGACCCGGTGCCGTCCGGTCTTGGCATCTCACAGCGCTCGCTGACCGTGTCCACCGTCGGCCTGGTTCCCGCGATCAACCGCCTGGCTTCCGAGGGGCTGTCGGTCAGGCTCGCGGTCTCATTGCATGCGCCCGACGACGAGGCCCGCGACGAGCTTGTCCCGGTGAACCGTCGCTGGAAGGTCGCCGAGGTGCTCTCCGCCGCCTGGGACTACGCGGCCGCCACGGGGCGCCGTGTCTCGATCGAGTACGCGCTGATCAGGGACGTGAACGACCAGCCATGGCGGGCGGACCTGCTCGGCTCGCTGCTGGCCGGCCATCTCGCGCACGTGAACCTGATTCCGCTCAACCCGACCCCAGGCTCGAAATGGACCGCTTCCCGCCCCGGCGTCCAGGAGGAGTTCGTCCGCGGGGTCGCCGCCCACGGCGTGGCGGTCACCGTCCGCGACACCCGTGGCCGTGAGATCGACGGTGCCTGCGGCCAGTTGGCCGCCACCGTCACCGGCCGCTCGGTAGGCCCGGCCCGCCGCGCCGGCGCCGCGCTGCTGCCCCTCGCCTAGTGGCTGACGGGGCGTAGAGGCCGGCGTCCTGTTAGAGGAGAATGCCCGGGTGACATGGTGGAGGCTCCTGAGGCGGCGGGTTGGAACCGCGCGACGCGAACTGGTGTGGCGGGCGGTGCACTGGGGGTGGCGGGAGTTCCAGCAGGCCGGTGTCGTCACGGCCGAGACGCCCGCGGGACGGGCCTTCCGCCGGTTCGGCGCGGGCTCGATCATGACGTTCCCGGCTGGGTCGGTCTTCGGCGAGGGCTGGATCAAGGGTTGCTGTGTAGTGTAAACACATGGCCCCAGCTAAGGCAGTACGCGATCACGTCGAAAGTAAGCTAGCCGCCGCGTTCGTGCGAGTCTCGACAGGCTCGCAAGACGAGTCATCGCAGGTCAAGATCATCGAAGCCTACGCGGCTGAGCACGGGATCACTATCGTCAAATGGTTCAAGCTCCACGGGTACAGCGCTTCGCATGGGACGCAGGAACCGGCGCTACGCGAGGCTATCGCGGACATTCAGCGTGGCGACTACGTGACGTTGATCGTTACCGAGTCAAGCCGCCTTGATCGCAGGGAAGACCTAGACGCGCAGGCTGAGATCCTGCTCTCTATCCGCTCCGCCGGCGGGGACATCGTAAGCATCGCTGAGCCTCAGTTCGGGCGCACTGACTTTGCCGGGCGTGTCGTCACTCTGGTGACGCAGTACGGGAACGCGCAGAAGTCGCGGACGGTAAAGGATACGACTTACCGGGGAATGACCATGATCCGCGACAACAACGCGTATTACGGGTACCCCCCGGTGTTCTGGAAGGCGAAAGGCGAACGGTACCACAAGCAAGCTTACTGCGTTGACAGGAAAGCTGTAGCCGAGATTTACCAGAGGGTGGCCGATGGTGAATCCCTTTCCTTGGTCGCACGCAGCTACACGAGCGATAGGAGCGGCAAAACCCTATGGGTGCAAAGCGTGAGGAAACTCATTCGCTTCACCGCGAACTATACGGGTGTCATCGACTGCTCTTACACGTACGAGGGAGAATCGATGACTTGGGCGCACGCGGTTGAGCCTGTTGTCGATTCCGCGTTGTGGTGGCGCGCGAACAAGGTTCTTGACGCGAACGAAACGGAATTGAGGGCAAACAAGGGTGGCCGCCCCATCGCGCAGCGTACTAACTGGATCAGTGGCGTACTCGCCTGCCCCGGATGCGGCGAAAAGCTCAATCTGGTTGCGGGACTCACGCCGGCCCGTGATTCGCGCACCGGGAAGCCGCGCGTGCGAAAGCGCGTTGCGCCGAAACTGTATTGCGGAGGCAACCGGAGAGACCGCCGTCCCTGCGGCCAGTTCAAGGGATGCTTGGCGCAACCTGTCATTGACACTTTGGAGTCAATGTTCGCGGGCGACGACACTCCGATCCTCGCATTCCAGCGGATAGCGGGAAACGCTCACGAGCTAGAAGAAATCAAGGCCGGCTTGCCTAAGCTTCAATCGCAGCTAAGCGTGATTACCGATCGTGCCACGCGGCGGGAGACTCTAGCCCAGATTGAGGCTCTAGAGGATCGCATCGAATCCTTCGTGGCCATTCCCGATGAATTCGACCACGCGCCCACAAAGCAGACCGTTGCCCAGATGTGGAATGACGGGGATGAGACCGTCAAGCGCGGAATGGTCCGAGCGGTTAAAGAGTCCTGGGGGATGATTCTTGCGAATCGCGCCGGCACGTGGATAATTGACATCGGGACGCTAGACGCGGAGGAGGGTGCGAACGGAATCGTGGACCTCGGTAACGGCCTTTGCTTCCGGTGGCAGGCCCGCTTAGATAAACAAAGCGAAAGAGGCTCACCCGGGATGTTCCGGGGTAAGCATTCAGGTAGGACACGCTGAGTGATCAAACGGCGGTCCGTGCGCCGCTTGTGCCAAGTTCGCGTGGGACGAGCCGGGGCAAGCCGGGCGGGATCATGGTCGTTTCGCGATACATG
>Ga0066797_1000385_pt1 | contig 13550 bp, 19 predicted proteins | sample PersoiDNA2013193_FD_76335 | JGI IMG/M metagenome (GOLD analysis project Ga0066797, IMG submission 76335) | Permafrost soil microbial communities from the Arctic, to analyse light accelerated degradation of dissolved organic matter (DOM) -... | ecosystem: Environmental > Terrestrial > Soil >... | reverse complement strand
GGCGTGGCACCAGCCCCGGTGCATCGCGTGCGGGTGCGGCGAGTGGACGGGGAGGCGGCGATGAGCGACCGGACCCCTGAGGAGCGCGCCGTCGAGGACGCGATCACCACGGCGATCCAGACCTCCAGCCCCGGAGCCATCGTCTCCGGCTGGGTCGTCGTCGCGCAGACCACCGTTCCTGACGACCCCGACTCAAGTGCCTACGTCTACAGCGGCGCGGACGGCCAGTCGGTCGCACTCACACTCGGCCTGCTCGACATGGGCACGCACTACCACCACGCCAGGATCGGAGACGCCCGATGAGCGAGACCCAGACCGAGGCCGCCCGCATCGTCCTCGCCACCGAGCAGGCGATGGCCACCGAAGCGCTCACCCCCGTCAAAGTGCTGATCCTGGCCGAGGTCATCGACGACGACGGAGAACGGTGGATCTTCAAGGCCACCAGCCACGACTTCCGCGCATGGGACTCCCTCGGCTTCCTCCAGTGGGCCATCGCCCGGGAGGCCGCGGGCATCGCTGAGGACTACCGCCAGGACCACGACGGGGAGGACCGATGAGCGACGAACGGCACGCCCACGAGTGGGTCCGGGTCGAGGGCGCTGAGGGCATCCGAGCATGGGCGTGCACCGACTGCGATGAGACGTCGGCGACCTGCGGCACCTGCCACCGTGCAAGCGGGTCAAGCCTGCTGCTGTGCGCCCGGTGCGAGAAGGAGGCGCGACGGGTGCTCGACGACATCGACGCGGCCCTGGGGCACTACGAGAGCGCCGCGCGCTACCCCCTGCCATCACCGGGAGACATGCGCCTCGTGCCTCTGCACGGCGCCGGTCGGATCGGCATCCAGACGCCGGCCGACATCGAGGGTGAGCTGCTGTCCTGGGTCGCGCGCTGGACCGAGTACGCGGGCCCATCGAACGCCTCGGCGGCGGACTACCTGCGCGGGCACCACATGTGGGCCGCTCACCACCCGGAGGAGTCCGGCTGGCTGCGCTACCTCAAGGCGATGCGAGCCCTGCGCTGCCAGGCGCGGCGGATCGCGGGTCTGCTGCCCAAGCGCCTGCCCGAGCCGTGCGTGCACTGCGGCGGCCAGGTCGTGCAGGACTGGGCCGACCGCTGGTGGAAGCCGCTCGACGGCGGGCTGTCCGACGTCGTGCGCTGCCTGGGCTGCGGGACGACCTGGGGCGACCGTGCGTCGTGGCTGTTCTCGACACGGCAGCACATCGTGGACGTTCCTGCCGTGCACCCCGAGTCGCTGGTGACGCTGGCTCAGGCGCGGATGATCTGGCCCGACGTCCCGGCCGGGACGTGGCGACAGTGGCTGTTCCGTGACCAGATGGCCTGGGAGCAGGGCGTCGCTGGCGTGGTCACCTGGTGGCAGGCGCGCCAGGCTCGCGAGTCGGGCGAGTTCCAGCCGTGGGCCGACATGGGCTGGACGGTCACCATGCTGAACGACGTCCCGCCGCTGGCAGAGCGCATGCTGCCCGAGCGTGGACACCGACGTGGCGTGGCGCTCTACCGCGTGGGCGACCTGCTGGCGCTCGTGATGCGGCGCGCTGAGGAGCTCGGCGTGTCGGTTGCGTGACGATGGTCAGTGGCGCGTGTATGCTGTGTAACGCATCGGGTGTACCTAGTGCGCCCAAGGCCAGGTCGAGCACCCGCTCCCGGCCCCACGAACCCCCGCCCCGGCTACACCATCCGTCGCCTCTGGCTTCGGACCCCGGCGCGGGTCTAGCTCCCGACCGTCCTCCGGGACTGGCCGGGCCTTCACATCAACGGCCCCGAGATGCGCCATCAAGCCGAAGCGCTAGGGCCGGGACATAGCGCGTCGACGTGGGGCCGGATGGTCGCTGTCACCTCCTCCCGGCCCCCGTCGGCGGCACACACAGACCTCCCCCAGCCCGGCGTACCGACCGAGCCGCGCGCGCATCACACGCCCCACAGGGCACGACCCCCGGGTCGACTAGGCACAAGGCCCAGAGCGTGCGCCGGGCAGGGGGACGACACGATGGGGCCGAACGTAAGCGACTCGACCCCACGGTTCACCCCACCACAGAACCCCAGGTCCAGTACGCTCCGGCTCATGGGGCTCAAGGAGTGGGCAGAGCAAGGCGCGACCAAGGCCGCCTACACGGGGTCCTTCCAAGGCATCGTCCTCACGCCCGACTCGATCACGTACAAACGCGAGGGCGGGCCTACCGCCGGCGTCGTTGCCACCGTCGACACGGGCACCGACGTTCGGCGCCGCGCTACTGCGACCCGCGTCCTCGCCGTCGGCATCTTCGCTCTCGCGATGAAGAAGCAGGTCGGCCACGTCTACCTCACGGTCGAAGGCGACGGGTATGCGTTCATGGTCGAGGTGCCCGTCAAGCTGGAAGCCGACGCGCGCAAGTTCGCGGCCAAGGTCAACACGGCAGGGAAGCGGCAGACCTAGGGCGGCGCGCATGACCCGGCGGGCGAGGGGGCAGGCATGACCGCCACGCCGAACCCCCGGGCAGCCAACGGGCACCGACGTCGCACAGTCCGCGCCCGAGTGCTCGCGACGGAGAAGGTCTGCGCGTTGTGTGGCGAGCCTGTCGACAAGAGCCTCAAGACACCGCACCCCCTGAGCCCCGAGGTCGACGAGATCATCCCCGTCAGCCGCGGCGGCAGCCCGATCGAACGGCGCAACTGCCAGCTCGCGCACCGCATCTGCAACCAACGCAAGGGCAACGGCAACCGACGAACGCAACCCCTGCCGGCACCGGACCCATTCGTCACATCGCGTGAGTGGTGACCTGGGGTGGGCGGGGTACCCCTCGGCCATCGCCACGGCTCCCCCTACGGCATAGGGCCGATCTCTCCCCTGCTAAGCAAAACCCCTGGGGGTGGTAGCGGTGTCCGGTCGCACACTCCTCTCTGTGGTCCCTCCTGGGGCGAGGGCGCCACGCGTGACTCCGGCCTCGATCACAGAGTCGCTGGACGGGACGAGCCGGGATGTCCTCGCTTCGATGCGGCGTGCGCTCGCGAAGAAGCTCGACGCGGGTGAGGTGTCGTCCAACGCCATCGCGTCCGCGTACAAGGAGCTCCGCGAGTTGGACCGACTGATTCGGGCGATGGACGCAGCCGAGGACGAGGGGGCGTCGAGTGGCCGCAGTGTCGCACCCCAAGCGTTCGACGCTTCGGCTATCTGAGGTAGCGCGGCACGTCGTCCTGCCCTCGGGCATCGTGGCGTCGCTGTGGTCCGCAGTCGAGGGTCAGTGCGCCGAGTGGGGCGACGTCTTTGACGAATGGCAGCGCGGTGCTGGCGGGGCCGCGCTGGCGTTGCGCGAGGATGACATCTACGCGGCGACCGTCGGTGGGATCACCCTGTCAATCCCGCGCCAGGTCGCCAAGACGTTCATCGTCGGGCGCATCGTGTTCGCTCTCGCGATCCTGTTTCCGGGCCTGCGTGTGCTGTGGACGGCGCACCGGCTACGCACGTCGACGGAGACGTTCAGGAAGCTCTCTGGTCTGGCGCGTCGGGCAAAGGTGGCGCCGTACATCGACGCGGTCCGCTCGGTGAATGGCGAGCAGGAGATCCGGTTCCGCAACGGGTCGATCATCATGTTTGGTGCGCGTGAGACCGGCTTCGGTCGTGGCTTCGACGAGATCGACGTCGAGGTGTTCGACGAGGCGCAGATTCTCACGGAGAAGGCGCTTGAGGACATGGTCGCAGCGACCAACCAGTCCCGGCACCCGCACGGTGCGCTGCTGTTCTACATGTGCACACCGCCGCGGCCGAACGATCCGGGTGAGGCGGTCAAGGCCCGGCGGAGCGAGGCCCTGGCGGTCAAGGCCCGGCGCGTCTCCGGCGAGGCTGTGGAGTTCGACGCGCTGTATGTGGAGTGCTCAGCCGATCCGAACGTTGGCAAACCCGGGGGCCCGTCACTCGACGACCGTGCGCAACTGCGCAAGGGCAACCCGTCCTACCCGCTCCGGACTCCCGAGCGGTCGATCCTGCGGCTGCGCAAGAACCTGCCATCGGATGACTCGTGGCGCCGTGAGGGCTTGGGTGTCTGGGATGACGACAATGCGACCGCGGCGTCGGAGATCAACTGGGATCAGTGGGACGCGCTCGGCTACACCGCGGCCCCGCTGGATGGCCGGGTGGCCTACGCGGTGCGCTTCTCTGCCGATGGCGCGCGGGTGGCTCTCGCGGCTGCGATGCGCCCCCTGGTGGGGATGCCCCACGTGGAGCTCGTCAAGGTCCGCGACATGGCCGCCGGCACGGGGTGGCTGGTCGACTGGCTGGTCTCCCGGTGGCGTGGTGCGGCGCGGATCACGGTGGACGGGAAGTCCGGCGCGGGCGCACTGGTGAACGCGTTGCGTGAGGCGAAGATCCCGGCACGGGTGCTTCATACCCCAACGACGGACGAGGTGATCGCCGCTCACGCGATGATCGCGGAGGCGATCCGGTCGACGTCGATGTCGCACTTCTCGCAGGAGCCACTCGACGCGGCGGTGCGTGGTGCGGGTCGGCGGTCGATCGGCCCACTCGGCGGGTGGGGGTGGAAGTCGTTGTCGCCTGACGTGGATGTGACGCCGCTCGATGCGGCAACCCTGGCGCTGTACGCAGTGGCGACGGGCAAGCGCGGCGCAGGCCGCAAGGTCGGCGAGGGACGAAGGGCGGTGGTCCTGTGACGGGTCGGATCACTCTGCCAGGTCTCTCGGACGACGAGGACCGGACGCTGAACCTGCTGCTCGCGCAGCTCGAGCACAAGGCGTTCCGGAATCTGCTGCGCGCGTCGTACTACGACGGCAAGCGCGCGATCCGGCAGGTCGGCACCATCATCCCGCCGCAGTACTACCGCCTCGGCATCGTCCTGGGCTGGTCCGCGAAGGCCGTGGACATCCTGGCGCGCCGCTGCAACCTGGACACCTTCATCTGGCCCGAGGGTGACCTGGCCGACCTCGGCTTCCGCGAGACGTGGGACGCGAACCACCTCGGGAGCGAGGTGTCGTCGGGGCTGATCTCGTCCCTGATCCACGGCACGTCGTTCCTGGTGAACACCCGCGGCGACGAGTCTGCGGGTGAGCATGCTGGGCTGATCCACGTCAAGGACGCGATGAACGCGACCGGCGAGTGGAACGCGCGCGGCCGCCGCCTGGACAACCTCCTGTCGATCACCGGCCGTGACGACCAGGGCAAGCCGAACGCGCTCGCCCTGTACCTCGATGGCGTCACGATCGTCGCCGACCGCGACGGTAGCGGGTGGCAGGTGGAGCGCACCGCGCACCCGTGGGGCGTGCCCGCTGAGCCGCTGGTCTACAAGCCGCGCGTGGGTCGCCCGTTCGGGTCCTCGCGGATCTCCCGGCCCGTGATGTCCCTGCACGACCAGGCGCTCCGCACGGTGATCCGCATGGAGGGCCACGCGGACGTGTACTCGTTCCCGGAGATGTGGATGCTGGGCGCGGACGAGTCGATCTTCAAGAACGCGGACGGGACGCAGAAGGCGTCGTGGCAGATCATGCTGGGCCGCATCAAGGGCATCCCGGACGACGACGACCAGGCGAACCCGCGCGCGGACGTGAAGCAGTTCGCCGCGTCCTCGCCGCAGCCGCACATCGACCAGCTCAAGCAGCAGGCGCAGCTGTTCTCGGGTGAGACGTCGATCCCGCTCACGTCGCTCGGCGTCTCCGACATGTCCAACCCGACGTCGGCGGATTCCTACATCGCGTCCCGTGAGGACCTGATCGCCGAGGCTGAGGGTGCGACGGACGACTGGGGCCCGCCGCTGCGGCGTGCGCTGACCCGCGCGCTGGCGATGGCGAACGGCGAGTCGACGATCCCGGTGGAGTGGGCGTCGATCGACGCGAAGTGGCGTTCCCCGGTGTACCTGTCCCGCGCGGCGCAGGCCGACGCCGGCGTGAAGCAGATCACCGCGATCCCGTGGCTTGCCGAGACCGAGGTCGGGCTCGAGCTGCTGGGCCTGGACGAGCAGCAGATCAGGCGGGCGCTGGCCGACCGGCGGCGCATGGGCGGGTCGGCGGCTCTGCGGGCCGTGGCCGAGGCTGCGGCGAACGGTCGCCCGATGGTGACGGTCGATGGCGTCCCGAACGCTGGTTGAGGCGCACCGCCGCGACCTGCGTCAGTTGACCAGCCTCGCGGAGAACGACCTCCGGGTCATCTTCGGCAAGTTCGGCGCCGCGGAGGTCGCGCGGGACGGTCTGCTGGACGTCCTGCCGCGACTGGTGAACGTGTACGGGTCTGCGGCGGCGACGCTCGGGGCCGACTGGTACGACGAGATGCGCGACGTCGCCAAGGTCCGCGGTCGGTTCTCTGCAATCGCGGCAGACCTGCCAGACATCGCGCGCACGAACTCGTTGGCACGGTGGGCTGTCACGCCACTGTTCGCGGCCGAGCCGGACTTCGCCACGACGCTGGTCAAGGCATCCGGCGGCCTACAGATGATCATCGCGAACGCCGACCGGCAGACCATCCAGCAGTCGAGCGTCGCCGATCGGCGCGCCCGTGGATGGGCTCGGGCCGGCACGGGTCGGTGCGATTTCTGCGCCATGCTCATCGGCCGCGGAGCGGTCTACACCGAAGCGACCGCCAACTTCGAGACTCACGACCACTGCGGTTGCGTGGCCGTTCCTGAGTTCAGTTGATCCAACACAAGACTCCCCCGCATCGGCGGGGACACGCCCACGCTCGGCGGTCAACGAGCGGTCGATGAGGAGCAGCAATGAGCGAGCCGACGATCGAACCGACCGAGCAGCCGACCGAAGGCGGCAAGAGCGGGTACACGCCCCCCGCAACCCAGAAGGACCTCGACCACATCATCACCGAGCGCGTGCAGCGCGAGCGGGCGAAGTACGTGGACTACGAGGACCTCAAGGGCAAGGCTGCACAACTGGCAACGATCGAGCAGGCCAACCTGTCTGAGGTCGAGAAGACGGCGCAGAAGATCGCCGCCGCAGAGACCCAGGTAGCGCAGATCCCGGCGAAGGTTGCCGACTCCCTGCGCACCCACCTGATCGCTCTGCACGAGATCAACGCCGAGGACGCCGAACTGTTCCTGACCGCGACCGACCCCGAGCTGCTGCTCAAGCAGGTGCAGCGACTCACGGGCCGTGAGTCCGACCGCAAGAAGAAGGGGAACGTCGTTCCCCGTGAAGGCAGTACCCCATCCTCCTCCGAGACCGGAGACGAGCGCGAGTTCGTTCGCCAACTCTTCGCGTCCACGGAGTAACCCCCCGAAAGGAACAGTGAAATGGCTGCACTCGCAACCGGATCGCTCACGATCCCCAGGCAGAAGCTGGCACCCTGGCTCGGCGCCGTCAAGAACGGTTCCGCCGTCGCCAGCCTGTCCAACTCGATCCCGATGACCTACGGCGAAGGCGATGCCTGGACGTTCAGCATCGGTGAGGCCGAGTACGTGGGAGAGGGCGCCAACAAGGGCGCCTCGACCATCACCCCGACATCCAAGACGGTCAAGCCGTACAAGTTCCACAAGACGCTTCGCATGAACGAGGAAGTCCTGTGGGCCGACGAGGACCGCCAGATGGCGATCATCGACCAGATCCTGGCCGAGATCCAGCCGGCGCTTTCCCGCGCCCTCGACTTCGGCGTGTTCCACGAGATCAACCCGACTGGCGGCGCCGTCGTGGCCGCCATGAACGGTGGCCTCACGGACACGGCGAACCTGGTGGAGTACGCCGCAGCGGACAAGCCCTACGTGAGCCTGGACGCGGCCGACGCGCTCATCCTCGCCGACGGGTTCATCCCCCGCGACATCGCCCTCGACCCGACCTACGCGTCGAAGTTCTCGGCGCTGCGCGGGACCAACTCCGAGCAGAAGCTGTACCCGAACTTCGTTCTCGGGACCGACGTCTCCGAGCTCGACGGCCACCGCGCGTCGGTGTCGAACACTGTCAGCGGCGCAGGCGTCATCGCGGTCGACACCAAGGTGCTCGGCTTCGTGGGCGACTTCTCGGCGATCCGCTGGGGCGTCCAGAAGTCGATCGGCCTCGAGATCATCAAGTACGGCGACCCGGACGGTGGCGGCGACCTCAAGCGCGCCAACCAGGTCGCCTTCCGCACAGAGGTCGTCTACGGGTGGGGGATCGCGGACCTGTCCGCCTTCGCCAAGATCCATAACCTGGTCTGATGCCTCGCCTACGCAACACCCAGTCCGGTGCGGTTGTCTCGTGTTCTGACGAGACCGCCGCCCGGCTGGGGCCAGGGTGGGTCCCTGCCGACGAGCCCGAAAAGGTCGAGACGCCCAAGCGCGTCCCGGCCGTTCGCAAGTCCACCGTTCGCAAGCCCACCAAGTGATGCGAGGGGGTGACCCGTGGCCGCTGTGACGTTGGTCCTGGCCGACCTGGAACCGTTCGCGACCATCCCGGCGGCGAAGGCCGCTGCGATGATCGAGGACGCGCTGGCGATGGCCGAGCGGGTCGCCCCCTGCATCTTGGAGCCAACCTTCCCCTACGAGGCCGCCGCGAAGGCGATCCTGCGCGGCGCGATCCTGCGCTGGCATGAGGCAGGCACGGGCGCCGTGCAGTCCCAGACGGCAGGGCCGTTCGGTCAGACGATCGACACGCGGCAGCAGCGGCGGGGCATGTTCTGGCCGTCGGAGATCGAGCAGCTGCAAGACCTGTGCAAGGGCCCGGACACGTCGGGCGCGTTCTCCGTCGACACGGTGGGCCTTGGCATTGTCCACGCCGACACCTGCGCCCTGAACTTCGGCGCGACCTACTGCTCGTGCGGTGCGGACATCGCCGGCTACCCGCTGTACGGGGGCTGACGTGACGTTCCCCTACGGCGAGACGGTCACGATCGTCCGCGACGTGACGGGCGTGACCGACGCCTACGGTGACCCGATCCCCGCGACGACGGCCCGCATCGACATCCCCCTGTGCGGCGTGGCCCCTCGCATGTCGTCCGAGCCGACCGAGCGCGGCCGACAGGGTGTCATCGTCGGCTGGTCCGTCTACCTGCCCGCGGGTGCCCCGGCTGTCCTGCACACGGACATCCTCGAGGTTCGCGGCGAAGAGTGTGCCGTCGAGGGCGTCCCGGCCGACTGGGCCAACCCGTTCACCGGGTGGACCCCTGGCGCCGAGGTCGCAGTGAGGCGGGGTGTCGGATGATCCGTCTCGACTCGGGCGCCATCGAGCAGATCCTCAAGGTCGACATGCGCGCCCCGATCACGGCGATCGCACAGGAGGTTGCCTCGAACGTCAGCACGGGCAGCGTGGATGCCCGGGTGACCGTCAAGGAGTACACGACGGACCGCGCCGCCGCTGCCGTGACCATCGCCCATCCTGCGGGCCTCGCGATCCAGGCGAAGCACGGGGCGCTCACCAAGGCTGCCGCTGCCGTCGGCCTGGAGGTGAGGGCCAAGTGAGCAAGCCTCTCGCCGTAACCCCGGACGCCGAGCGCGTCGTCGTCGACTACCTCACCGCGGCCCTGGCTGCCCGCGCGCAGGACGTGACCGTGGGCGTGAACGTCCCGTCCGCGTGGACGCAGGGCACGAAGGCCCACGTCCAGGTCGGGCATGACGGGACGCCCGTCACGCAGTACCCGATCCTCGCGTCGGCGTCGGTGCGGGTGACGTGCTGGCACGCCTCGACGACCACAGCGAAGGCGCTGGCGGCCCTGTGTGAGGGCCTGCTGTGTTCTCACCCCGGGTCGGCCCAGATCGGCTCTGTGCGGTCCTTGACGGGCGTCCTGCCGACGCGCGACCCCGACACCGGGGCGCAACTCGCCAGCGTGTCCGTGCGCGTGAACCTGCGGTACGCCGTCCTCGCCTGATCTTGCCCGCCCTTCGGGGCAGGTGAACCGCGAAGCCCTGCAACCCACCACCTCCCGAAGGAGAAACCCATGTCCGGTACCCCGGCCAACGCGTCCGTTTGGGCGGACGCGGACGTCTACATCGCAGCGATCGGCTCGCCAGAGCCTGCCGACACCTCTACCCCGTTCTCGGGCGCATGGTCGCTCGTCGGCCTGCTCGACGGCGGGGACGGGTTCGAGCAGTCCCGCAGCCAGGACGTGAAGGACCACTACGCGTGGGGCGGGATCCTCGTCGCCACGTCGCGCAAGAACTTCAAGCTCACCCAGAAGTTCAGCGTCCTCGAGGACAACGTCGCGACCCGGTCCCTGATCTGGCCTGGCTCGTCCGCGACGGAGATCAAGGTCCCGGTCCCGGTCAACATCCTGATCGCGTTCGAGACCCGCACGGGCGGCAAGGTCCGGCGTCTCATCTCCGCGAACTACGCGCAGGTGGACGTGGACGGGTCGATCAAGGACAGCGAGGAAGACCTGACCAAGGCCACCCTCGTCGCGTCGATCTTCCCGACCACCGCGAGCCCGGGCGTCCTGTTCAACCGTCAGGCTGTCCCGGACATCGAGTCCATCGCGATCACCCCGCTCACGCTGGCGCTGTCCCTGGCCGGCGCGAACGTCAAGCCGCTCGTGGCGACCGCGACGTACACCGACGCCTCGACGGGCGTCATCACGGCGCAGGCCGCATGGACGTCGGCAACCCCGGCGAAGGCGACCGTCGCATTCGGGTACGTCACCGGCGTGGCAACAGGCACGTCGAACGTGTCCGCGACTTACGGCGGCGTGACGTCCGCGGCGCCGTGCGTGGTGACGGTCTCGGCCTGATCGGCCACCGGCCCGGGGGGTTCTCGCGGTTCACCCCGGGCCGGTGCTTCACCCCGAACCGCATCACCCATCCTGTGCGCCTCGTGCGCCTGTGAGGAGATCGTCATGGCAAAGATCGGCACAGCCCAGATCGAGATCAAGCCCGTTGTCAGCGAGGAAGCGCTCAACATCATCATGGAGCGCATCGCGGTCGCCGTCGCTGCCGGCGTTAGGCGCGGCATGGCGGAGATCCAGACCGTCCAGGACGTCCAGAACACCACAACCGAAGGAACCGCGACACCATGACCGACATCCCCAAGGGCGCGAAGAAGCCCGCTGACCACCAGAAGCCCGCCGCCCAGGTCGAGGCCGAGGGCATCCCCCTGGCCGAGGTCTCCTGGCGCGGGCACACGTTCCGCGTGCTGTCCGAACTGGAGGACTGGACCGTGGAGACGACCCTCGCTTTCGAGACGGGCAGGGCGACCGTCGGCATCCGAGGCATCCTCGGGCCGGAGCAGTGGGCTGAGCTGATGAAGACCAAGCCCCTGGTCCGGGACCTCAGCGAACTGTTCGATACCATCGCGAAGGCGATCGGGCTCAACACAGCGGGGGAATGAGGGGGCTCCTCCGTCTGATCCGGGAGCACCCGGACGCGGTGGAGTCCGACCTCTCCCAGTACCACGGACTCGACTACCGGGACCGGTGGCAGTTCGGCCCTGACGGGCGGCGGCTGCTCACGCTGCGGATGATCGCCGTCCGTGTCCGTTACCTACCCCTTGACTCCGCGTGCGCGGTCGCTTCCGGTGGGTCCGGGTGGCGCACCGAGCACTACCTCGCCGCGCACCTGTTTCAGGCGACCACAGGCAAGGCCCACCCGGCCCTGCCGAAGTCGTCGCCCATCGCCAACCCCGCGCGCGAGAAGGCGCTGAGGGCCGGTCGGGCACGAGCCCGAGAACGTCAGCGCGCGATCGACGCCGGCGAGATCACCTGACCGAGAGGGGCGTGCCTGCATGGCCAATGTCGGGTACGCCACTCTCTCGGTCATCCCGTCCGCCCGCGGCTTCGGCAGTGCCCTGTCCCGGGACATTGACCCGCAGATGACGGGTGTCGGCCACGGCGCCGGGCGGATCCTCGGGCTGGGGTTCATCGCCGGTGCGGCGGCCATCGTCGCGGGCATCGGGGCGATCATCAAGACCGGTGTCGGCGAGGCTATGGACGCCTCGGCCGGGACAGCGCAACTGGCTGCGGGCATCAAGTCCACGGGCAACGCGGCGGGCGTGTCGGTCGACTCGTTGAACGCGCTCGCGTCGTCGATCCAGGGCTACTCCGGGCAGACCGACGACTCCATCGTGCAGTCCGAGGCGCTGCTGCTCACCTTCACGAACATCAAGAACGGTGTCGGCGAGGGCAGCGACATCTTCGACCGCGCCACGGTGGCGACCGCGAACATGGCCGCGCGCATGGGCGGGGATGCCGCCGGTTCGGCCATCCTGCTCGGCAAGGCGCTGAACGACCCGGTCGGGGGCATGGCGTCTCTCGGTCGCGCAGGTGTCCAGTTCACCGACGCGCAGAAGGACACCATCGCTGCGCTCGTCGAGTCGGGCGACACGATGGGCGCCCAGAAGGTCATCCTCGCTGAGCTCGAGACCCAGTTCGGCGGGGCGGCTGCGGCGGCTGGGGAGTCCCTGCCGGGCAAGCTCGCCATCGCGAAGCGGTCGTTCGAGGACGTGTCGCAGACGGTTGTCGAGAAACTGCTGCCGATGGTCCTGCCGGGGCTGCAGAGCATCGGGGCGACGATCACCGAGAAGGTCATCCCCGGCGTGCTCGAGATGGTCAACGCCTTCAAGGAAGGCGAGGTCACGTCGGACGGTTTCGCCGGTGTGATGGGCCGAGTCGGGCTCGTGGCCCGCGCCATCTACGACGTGTTCCAGACGCGGGTCATGCCGGTGCTGCGCACGGTGGCTGGGTTCATCACGGGTACCGTGGTCCCCGGTATCGCGTCGTTCGTCGGCTGGCTCCAGCAGAATGCAGCATGGTTGACGCCGATCGCGGTCGGCATCGGCGCGATGGTGGTCGCGTTCACCGCGTACAACGCAGTGATGACCGTGGTACGGATCGCCACCGCAGCGTGGGCTGTCGTGCAGGGCATCCTCAATGTCGTCCTGTCCGCGAACCCGATCGGCATCGTCGTCCTAGCGATCGTGGGCCTGGTCGCGGCCCTGGTCTACGCGTGGAACAACTCCGAGACGTTCCGCAACATCGTGACCGGCGTGTGGGATGCGATCAAGGTTGCCGTGTCCGCCGTCGCCGACTGGTTCACCGTCACCATTCCGGCGCTGTGGGATCAGATCGTGGCGTGGACGACGGAGAAGTGGAACGCCATCACGGCGTTCTTCGGCGGGATCAGGGACACGGTCATGGGCGTGTTCCAGAACGTGTGGGACTTCATCCAGACCGTCTTCTCCTACACCCCGCTCGGCATGATCATCGAGAACTGGGACGCGATCATGGCCTGGCTCGGCGGGCTGCCGGGGCGCATCGGGGACACTGTCAGCGGCTTGTGGGACGGGATCTGGACGTCGTTCAAGGGCTCGTTGAACAGGATCATCGGCGCGTGGAACGACTTCAAGATCACGATGGGCGGTGGGACGACGCCGTGGGGTGCCAGCTGGCCGTCATTCACCATCGACACCCCGAACATCCCGCTCCTGGCCTCCGGTGCGCTGGTCACGGACCCGGCGCTGGCGATGCTCGGGGAGTCGGGGCCTGAGGCTGTGCTGCCGTTCTCCCGGGTGGATGAGTTCGCCGGGATGGTGGCGCGCCAACTGGCCGCGATGGACCTCGGGAAGCCTGACGGGCGCCAGGGGGCGGGCAACACGTTCAACGTCTACGAGGTCGCCGACGCCAACGGCACCGCGCTCGCCATCGCCCGCCGGCC
>Ga0066797_1000384_pt1 | contig 13581 bp, 14 predicted proteins | sample PersoiDNA2013193_FD_76335 | JGI IMG/M metagenome (GOLD analysis project Ga0066797, IMG submission 76335) | Permafrost soil microbial communities from the Arctic, to analyse light accelerated degradation of dissolved organic matter (DOM) -... | ecosystem: Environmental > Terrestrial > Soil >... | reverse complement strand
CTAGGCGAACTAGAGAATCAGCTTGAGTGGGCGTGACCGTCGTGATGCTCGCCTGGCCCGCGCCCAGGCCACAGCCATGAGCTTGCTGTCCGCTCAGCTCTGGACATGGGCGGCACGGAGAGCCGGCCGCAACCGCGGGCCCCCGCCCCGGCGGGAACGAGGGAAAGCTGATCCATGGGCGCCTTCTTCAGGCTCATCACGGCGGGGCCGATGTTGTTCATGAGCGCCTGGCTCCTCATGATCTTCGCCTGTTCGGACAGCTCCAATCGCCTGTTCCCGTCGGCAGGCCGCGCCGTGACCGGTGTCACGGGCGCGAACGCCGGGCACCGCGGATTGCGCTGCGCACCGTCTATGGAATCGACCACTTAGTCCTCCGTACCGCGATACTGGTGCCGGTGATGTGTCTGACAGGCCATCGGTTCAGTTCCGGTGTGCGGTCCGGGAAGAGACCAAGGCGGACCGAATACGGTCGAGCACGTCGAAAACCTCAATGGAAGCTCGCAGCGGGTGCCACGAGATCGCCACGCTGCACGCCGCGGTCGATGTGGTGATTCCTTCGGATGATTGGCCGGGAGGCTGGGACGGAGGCGTGAAGGAGCTGATCGAGGCGCGTCTCGACACCGACCTCGCGTGGTTCGCGGCCGTGCTGCCGGAAGCGCTCGACGCGCTCGACGCCGAGGCCAGGCGCCGTCACGGCAGGACGTTCTCGATGCTCGCCCCGGCGGACCGGGAAGCCGTGTTCGGTGCCCTCGTGCGAGAACAAGGCGCCGGTCCGTCTCTCCAGGCCGTGGTACGCGTCGCGCTCGAGGGCTACAACGCAGGCCCGGCACCTGCCAGCTGGGACATGCTCGGGTTCCGACCGGTGCCCGACGGTGTCACGGTGTTCGACTCCGGGCCGCCCGCGGCGATCGACGTCCGTGCCCTGCGACCGTCGTACGACGTTGTCGTGGTCGGCACCGTTGCCGCAGTGCTCGCAGAAGCAGGGGCCCGGGTGCTGCTCCTCGAACGCTCACCGGCGTACAGGAACGAGCAGCTGCGCGGCGACCACCTGCGCGGCAAGCGCATGTCGATCTACGCGGGCAACGCAGGTCCGGGAGCCGGGAACCCGAGACTCTTCGAGCGCGCCGACGGCACCGTGGCACGACTCGACGGCGATGCGAACCCGTTCGAGTGGGGCCTGGTGGCGATGTGCCTGGGCGGCGGTACCCGCCTGTGGCAAGGAATGGCCTGGCGGTTCTTCCCCGAGGACTCCGCCATGGCGAGCCACTACGGCACGCCGCAGGGCAGCACTTTGGCGGACTGGCCGTTCGGCTACGACGAGCTCGCTCCCTACTACGACCGGGCGGAGTGGGAGGTCGGGGTCGCCGGCGCGTCGCAGGGACCGATGGTGAGCCGCACCCCACGCGCCCGCGACTACCCCATGCGACCCCCTGCCGGGCCTCGGGCGGGGCAGGCCTACGCCGAAGCGGCGCGCTCTCTCGGCTGGAGCGCGGGACCCGTGCCGTTCGCGATCAACACCGAACCTCGCCTCGGACGACCCGCGTGCGTCGGGTGCCCGCAGTGCGTCGGCCACGCCTGCCCGGTCGACGCGAAGAACGGCACCCACAACACGCTGGTGCCCCGGGCCCTGGCCACCGGCCGTTGCGATCTGCTCATGCAAGCGCAGGCCGTCGAGGTCGTGCACGACGGCCGAGGCCGCGCCACCGCGGTGCGGATTGTCGTCGATGAGGAGCAGGGACCGGTCGAGCGGACGATCAGCTGCGAACGCGTCGTGGTCGCAGCGGGTTCGGTGGAGACGCCACGACTGCTGCTCGCGTCCGGCCTGGGCAATGACTGGGTCGGTCGCAACCTGCATTCGCACACGTTCGCCTTGGCGTTCGCGGCGGAGGGTCCCACTCTGCGCTCCTACGCCGATCCCGGTCACTGCTCGCTCGCCACCCTCGACTTCGTGCACCGCGACGGGCAGGCGTGGGGCGGCGGTGTGCTGTTCGACATCGAGATGATGCTCCCGATCTTCTATGCGCAGCTCGCACCGGCATTGGGCGGGCCTCCGTTCGGCGCGGCGCACAAGGCGTGGATGCGCCAGGCGACCGGAGCGGTGATCGGCGCAATGGGCATCGGCCAGGAAATACCCGACCAGCGCTCGGTGGTGAGCATCGATCGCCGAGTCACGGACCGATTCGGCATGCCCGCCGCGCGCATCCGCGGCGCCGTGCACCCCGCCGCGACGGACACCGGCCGCTATATGGACCAACGCCTGCGCGAGTGGATCAAGGAGGTGGGCGGCACGAGGTTTCTCGACTTCGGCGGCGCGTCCGCCGACCCGCCCGTCAACGAACATTCCGCAGGCACCTGCCGGCTCGGCGAGGATCCCGCGCACTCGGCGTGCGACCCGTCCGGGCGGCTGCACGGCGTGCAGAACGTCTGGGTCGCCGATGCGTCGTTGCACCCGACGAACGGCAGTGTGAACCCAGGGCTCACCATGCTCGCCAACGCATTCCGAGTCGCCGACAAGATGACACGCGAGGCGAACTGACCACATCAGGCGCAGCAGGCCGAGGACAACCCGGTCGGCCTGATCAACGTCGCCCTCGACGAACTGGTGCGCGAGCGGTGCCACGGGCCTACCCTTTCTTGGGGCTTCGCAGGAGGCCGGTGCCCGCGCCGAGGGAGACCAGGCCCATGCCGGCGGCGGCGGCGATCCCCTTCGGGCCGGCGAGGACGAAGTAAAGGCCCACTGCGACGGCGGCGTTGAACAGGAACAGGAACCAGAGCACAGGCCGCGACGCGAGAAACGCCCTGACCAGTTGCTGCTTGATGAGGATGGTGCTCGTCACGAACGCGACGCCCATCCCGCCGTAGGTGACGTACGATTTGTGCTCGCCGTGCAGGAACCTGGTGGAGACGGGGCCGGCGAAGATGGCGGCGGCGATGCCGGCCATGAATACCAGGAAGAGCAGGATCAGGAAGAAGATCAGAATCTTTCGTTTCATGGGATTTTCCTTTCGGGAGGGGTTTGGGACGGGGGTGAGCGTGCGGAGCAGACGGTACGGATCACTGCTGGGTTGTCTCCGCCACGGAGAGATAGGTGCGGCGGCCGTCCAGGGTGATCGTGTCGCCAGGTGACCTCGAACTGGCCCCGGCTGCTGATGTCGTCGGAGGCGGCGGCGTGCACCTCGACCGGGCCGGGCTCAAGGATGAGCGTGCCGTCGAGGCCGAGGTACCCGAGCTGGCTCAGCGGGACCGTGAACTCGACGGTGACGGTTGCTCCGGGGGCCAGCTGGATGCGCTGGAAGCCGACGAGCTCCTGGGCGGGCCGGGGCAGGCCGGTGGCGGTGTCGCGGAAATAGAGCTGGACGACCTCGTCTCCGGCGCGCTCGCCGGTGTTGGTGACCGGCACGGACACGGTGACCGTCCCGTCGACGAGGACCTCGGCGGGTCCGAGGGCCAGCTCGCCGTAGCTGAACGTCGTATAGCTCAGGCCGTGCCCGAACGCGAACAGCGGGCCGGTCAGGATGTCGGCGACGGCCCGCGTGCCCTGCTGGCCGCCGTAGAACGCCCATACCACGGCCCTCAGGTCGTCCACGACGGACGTGATCGCGAACGGCCGCCCGGTCTGGACGACGGCGATGGCAGGGGTTGCGGTCGCGGTGACCTCCTTGACCAGCCGGACCTGCGCGGCGGGCAGGTCGATGTCGGCGCTGTCGTTGCCCTCCCCCTCGGTGATGCCGCCTGGCAGCCAGCCGGCGCGGCCCGCCGAGCGCCAGGATCACCACGTCGGCGTCCCGCGCCGCGGCCACCGCGGCGGGGATGTCATCCGTTCCCCCGTCCGGCAGCGCGGCCGCGACAATGCTGGTGACCTCGGCCTTCGGCAGGGCCTGACGTACGGCCTCGGCGAGGGAGAGAGCGTCGTACTCGGCGCGGATCCAGGCATCGCCGCTCAGAGCGGTCGCGGCCGCCAGCTGGGCGGCGAGGGATGACGACAAGCCGTCAGAGACGGACTCGGTGCCGGGCATGGCGGAGGCGGCGGAGCGGGTGAGCATCCGCCGCATCGCCGGATAGGTGTAGGCGGGGAAGGCCGCGGTAACGTCGTCGGCGAGCGGGCCGACGACCGCGATCTTGCGGACGCCGGGGGCCAGGGGCAGGACGCCGTCCTCGTTTTTCAGCAGTGTCACGGACTTGCGGGCCAGTTCACGGGCGAGGCCCGCGCCCTCGGCGGCGGTGCGCCCGATGGCGACCGGGTCCTCCTCCACGTACGGGTTCTCGAACAGGCCGAGAGCGAACTTGTCGCGCAGCACGCGGCTGACGGACCGGTCCAGTACGTCTTCGCCGATCCGGCCGGCCTCGACGGCCTCGGCGAGGGCGGGGCCGTATCCGGCGATCTCGGGCAGCTCGACGTCGAGCCCGGCGGCCAGGGCCAGGAGGCCGGCCTGCTGCTTGTCGGCGGCGACAGCCTGGCGCGAGGCGAGCCACTCGACCGTCATGTAGTCGGCGGCGACGGTGCCGGTGAACCCCATGCGCTCGCGCAGCAGTTCGGTGAGGATCGCGCGGGAGGCGCCGATGGGCACGCCGTCGTACTCGCTGTAGGAGTTCATTACCGCCCCGAGCCCGGCCAGGTGGATCGCCGCCTCGAACGGCCGGGCGTGGACCTCGTACAGCTCGCGCGCGCCGACGGCGGTCGCGGCCATGTTCTGGCAGCCCTCGGTCACGGCGTAGCCGAGGAAGTGCTTCGCGGTGGCGATGACGTCCTGGCTCTGCAGGCCGCGGACGTAGGCGACGCCAAGCGCGGAGACGAGGTAGGGATCCTCGCCATAGGTCTCGTGGACGCGGCCCCAGCGCGCGTCCCTGGCCACGTCAAGCACCGGAGCCAGCGCCTGGCGCATGCCGACGGCCCTCATCTGGCGGCCGATCAGCACCGCCACCCGCTCCACGGCCTGCGGATCCCACGCGGCGGCGAGCCCGATCGCGGTCGGGAAGACCGTGAACCCCGGCGCCATCACGCCATTGAACGCCTCGTTGTGGAAGATCGCGGGAATGCCCAGGCGGGTCTCCTCCACCAGGAAACGCTGGACCTGGTTCACGGCGCGGGCGACCTCGGCCGGCGGCCTGGCACCGAACCCCGCCAGCCCGCTGACCTGGCCGATCCCGTGACCAAGCCGGGCCGCCAGCCGCTGCGGATCGGCACCGTCGGCCCCGAACAGGCTAGGCCCCATGACCGAAGTGAGCTGAAAGGCCTTCTCCTCCAGGCTCATCCGGGCCAACAGGGCGTCCACGCGCTGGATCGGGTCCATGACAACGCCTCTCTTCCGTGCACAACGCGACTATCTCGTGCTAGTAACTACCACGTGCTAGTGAGCAGACTAACCATCCGAGAGCCGGCTGACGATCGAACAGGAACAACGATCTCGTCTTACGCCCGCGACCGCGAGAGGGCGCACTCCCCTTCCTGTGGTGTAGCCGGCTACACCACAGGAAGGGCTTGACGACGGGGCGACTGGCCCGCCAGTTCGCGGGTGATCCTGCCTCGCTAGCACGTGCAAATACGATGGACGAGACAGGTCGCGCGACGAGCGACCCAGGGGCGAGCGCGGAGGACAACGGTGGGTGCGACAGGACGCAAGCGGGTCACGGCGGCGGACCTGGCCCGGTCGCTGGGACTCTCGCGGGCGACCGTGGGCTTCGTCCTGAACGACACCCCGGGGCAGACGATCCCCGAGAGCACCCGCCGGCGGGTGCTCGACGAGGCGGCGCGTCTGGGCTACCGCCCGCACCAGGCGGCACAGACGCTGCGGCGCGGCAGCAGCAAGGTGATCCTGTTCGTCATTCCGGACTGGGCGGTCGGGATCACGATGCAGCAGCACCTCGACGAGGCCGCGCTCGCCCTGGACGAGGCAGGTTATTGCCTGGTCACCAGCACGCGGTACGCCGCAGGCCGGGCACGCCCCCTGTGGGAACTGCTCACCCCGGACGTCGTCCTCGGTTTCAGCCCCTTCGACGCCGACGAGTTGGCCTCAATGCGCGCGTGCGGCATCACCAGGATCGTCCCCGAGCCCGGGCAGCCGGTGATGCTGGACGACTGGCCCGCGCTCACCGCGGGCCCGGCCCTTCAGGTCCAGCACCTGCACGAACTGGGCCATCGGCGCATCGGCTTCGCCGCCTCCGCCGACCCGCGCAAGTCCCTGCTGCTCGATGCCCGCCTCCGCGCCGCCCAGCGCGCCGCCGCCCGGCTCGGCCTCGATCCGCTCGACGCCCGGCCGGTGGACCTCGGCGAGGAGTCCGCCCGAGAGGCGGTATGTCACTGGCGTGACGCAGGGGTGACCGGCGTTGCCGCGCACAACGACGATGCCGCGGCGGCGGTGGTGGGCGCGGCAGTCCGCGCAGGCGTGCCGGTCCCCGGGGAGCTCGCGGTGATCGGCCACGACGACACGCCCCTGGCCACCATGTTCGTTCCCTCGATCTCCAGCGTGCGGATCGACACCGTCAGCCTCGCCCGCCACTTCGCCGCCCTCGCCCTCCACGAGGCCGACGGCCGCCCCCTTCCCCCACGGGACACCACGGCGGACACCGTAGTGGTCGCCCGTGAGACGACGCACGGTGTTTTCCGGCTTGCGGTTTAGCCTGCGGCTCGTTCTTCAGTCGTTGGATAGCGTGGGTGGGCCGCCGGGCGAGGTGCCAGCCTGAGTGGCTGGTCCTTTTCCTAATAAATAACCCCAGAGTTCCCTGAGAGCTCAGTAGTTTCTATAGCCCCTGGACCTGGGCTTCTTCCCCTGTTCCTTCGCTGTGCTTGCTTGTGATGGTTTCTCGGGTTTCCTGAAGGTCTATCGTGTCTATCGCTGGTCTTTCTGGATCAGTGAAGGCAAGGGAGGCCCGGGCTTGAGCCTGGCCGTCGTAAGAGACCTGCGTGAGGCGCGCGTTCCGGCCGGGCCGGATGAGCTGGCCGCGTTCGAGACCGATGTGCTGGCCGGGTTCGTCCTGGCCCGGGCGGCGGCCGGCCTGTCTGATAACACGATCCGCTCGGACGTGGGGCACCTGGAGCAGCTGCGGGCGTGGTTCGGCAGGGTGCTGCGGGATGCGGCGAAGGGGACCCGGCTGGCCCGTTCGCAGGCGCTGAGGACGTATTTCCTGTTCCTGGAGATCCGGTATAAGGTCCAGATCCACCAGATGACCGGCCGGGTGGCCGAGTGCCCGGTCGATGAGATGAACCGGCCCCGGGGGGCGGGCCGGGCGGCGCTGCGGATCCCGCCGTCGGCGGTGCAGGCAGGCGTGCTGTTCGGCGGGTGGCGGGCGGAGCTGGCGGCCTGCCTGAAGTTCGCCCCGGCCGCCCGCAGTTACGCGGCTGCCCGGCTGATGGCCGATGCGGGGCTGCGCGTGAACGAGGTCAGCCACCTCGATCTCGCCGGCGTGAAGTGGGACCTGGGCCGGTTCGGCAAGCTGCACGTCCGCATCGGCAAGGGCGCCCGCGGGTCCGGGCCGCGGGAGCGGATGGTGCCGCTGATCAACGGTGCCGGGGCGACCCTGCGCTGGTTCATCGAGGATGCCTGGTCCTGCTTCGATGATGATCACGCGCGGCCCGGTGCCCCGCTGTTCTGCTCCGAGCGGCGCGATGCCGACGGGAGCGCGGCGCGGGCCGGCAACGAGACGCTGCGGTCTGACCTGGCCGCCGCTGCGGCGGCGGCGCACCTGCCGGACTGGCGGAAGCGGGTCACGCCGCATGTGCTGCGGCATTTCTGCGCCTCCCGGCTTTACCTGGGCGGGATGGACCTGGTCGCGATCCAGGAGACCCTGGGTCATGCCTGGGTCGCGACGACGATGAATTACATTCACGTCCACGCTGCCCATGTCGAGGACGCCTGGATCGCCGGCCAGCAGCGGGCAGCCGGCCGGCTGAAGGGACTGGGGCCGTGAAGTGGAACCTGCGGCTGGCCGCCGCCAACCGGGGCATCTGGACGGCCAGCGAGCTGCAGCGGATGCTCGCCGGGGCGGGCCTGAAGATCAGCGCGGGGAAGATGTCCGGGCTGTGGTCGGGCCACCCGGCCAGCATCAAGCTCGACGACCTCGACGTCATCTGCGCCGTGGTGGGCTGCGGGGTGGAGGAGCTGCTGATCCCTGAGCCCGTCAAGAGCGGCCAGGTGTCCGGGGAGCAGCCTGATGAGCAGGCTGCGGCCTCCCCGCAGGCCGGGCCCGCCGTCACCCCCAGGCGCCGTGACGGGCGCTCGCTCCCGCCCGCCTGACGGCCGCGCGGATCCGGGCCGCCACCCCCATCGGCAGCTGCCCGGACTGCCTGTCCCGGGGAGCCTCCTATGGCTCGCAGTCGTACTGCCGGGCCTGCTATGACTTCACCCGCCGCTATGCCCGCGGCGAGTGCGCCGGCTGCCGGAGGGGCATCGCGGTCAAGAAGGGCCACTGCAGGCTGTGCTGGCTGCAGGCCGGCATCACCGCCGCAGGCCGCCGCCGGATCACTCCGGAAGACTTTGAGCCCTCCGGCTACTGGCAGCTGTCGCTGGCGGGCATGAGCCGCCTGGGCGGCACCGGCCCGGGGCGGCAGGCCCTGCCGGACGGTCCCGCCCAGCCGGGCGCCGCGTCCGGCTGGACCCAGCTGCAGCTGAGCGCGCCCGGCGAGTCGCTGCACTTCGACAAGCGCCACTGGGCCGCCTCGGCGGTCACCGGCCCGGCCCTGGAGCAGGCCAGGCGCATCGCCGCGAACCTGGCCGGCGCCCGCGGCTGGAACGACCGGATCATCACCGAGACCAGCCGCGCGCTGGCCGTCGTGCTCGCCGCCCACCAGCCCGGAGACATGATCGCCTGGTCCCAGCTCCCGGCGGCCCTGCACCGCCGTGACCCCTTTTAAGGTCTTCCTGCACGATCAGCTCGCCAAGTTCCGCGAGCAACTGAGAGACGCCCTCCGCTAGGAGCCGCGCCTGGAGCCGCGGATCACGATCGGCCTGGTGCAGACGGTGGATCGAGGCACAGGCCGGCTCGTCAATCAGGAAATTCGTCAAGACCGCCCGCCGCTACCGCACCCTCGTGGCCTGGTGCGCGCCGGCAGGCTGCGGCCAGGGCCGCTCCGGTCAGCGGGCCTGTCTCTTCACGGAATTCCTGCAGCAGGGCGTGATATCGCTGGTCCGCGCCGGGAACTCCGGCGAAGTGCGGGGCATGGTGGCCCGCGGCCCACTCATAGAGGGGATGGGAGCGGTCCCCGGCGGCGTGGACCGCGGCGAGGCTGCCGCGCCCGCGGTGGATGACGTGGCCTGCGGCGGTGAACGCGAAGGGCGCCATCGGGATGCCGAGTCGCGCGGCCGAAGTCAGCAGGCCGGAGGCCGGGTCGCCGCCGCCGGTGAAAGGCCCGGCCTGCTCCTGCCAGGCCACGGCCGGGTCCATCAGCAGCGAGTACAGCCCGAAGCGCCCGTCGGGGTGCCACTGGTCGTGCTGCGGCTCGCCGACCAGGGCCGCCGAGTGCTCCCGCGCCACGGCGACGGCTGCCGACAGCGCACCGGGCCGCGCGGCGACGACGTCGGAGTCCAGGATCCAGATCCACGCCGGCCGTAGCCCGCCGCGCCGGGAGGCCAGGTAGGAGATTCCCTGGTTGAGCCCGGGGCCGTGATGGCGGTTGCCGTGATTGGCGAGCAGCGTGCAGACCCCGCCCCGCTCGGCCTCGGCCAGCAGCTGCGCCGACCCGTCCCGCGAGCCGTTGTCCACGACCACGATCTCCAGCTCCGGCCAGCTCACGATCGTGCGCAGCGACCACAGCAGGAACGCCGTCAGCTCCCGGGTGTTATGCGAGACGATCAGGGCAGCCGCGGTGTCGCGGCTGGCTTCAGGGCCGGCCGGCCACCACGCCACGTCACTGGCCACCAGCGAAGCCTGCCACATGACCTGCGCCAGAACCAGCGAATTACGGCCCGGCGTGGAGCGCCCCAGCGCCGTTGCAGGAGATCCGGTGTACCTGCCGTGGCCCTGAGATGTGCCTGCGGCGTGCCGGCGATTGACCTCGCGTGTACCCCGGGGCGAGCCGGTAGCTGCGCGGCTTGTCGCAGGCCAGCTCCGCGGTCCCGAGGCTGACGAGCTTGTCCAGCGCGTTGGCGACCGCGCCGGAGGACCGGGTCAGCACCTTGCCGACCTGGTGCGGGGTGAAGGCCGTGCCGGGGAACTTGCGCAGGTGCTCGGCGACCAGGTCGCGGAGCCCGCCAGGGCGGCTCGCCGGGGCGCGCGCCGGGCAGATCGCCGGCCTGCGGCGGGAAGAACGATCCCGTATCTTGATGATCACTACTTGTGCACGTTTCGGCCCGTCTTGTACCGTTACGCTGTGCGGCGGTACCGCACCGCGCGGTGCCCCCGTCCGCGTATCGGGCTGCTCGCCGCGCAGTCCCCCCGGCTGCGGCGGATGAGCTGCGGTACCGCCGCCGTGCTCGTCACCCGCGGCTAACCGGTCAGGGCAGGGCGGCTGACGTCGCCAAGGACGAGATTAGACTGCAGCCCGGCGACGACGCAGGCCCCGCGCCACGCCGAAGGCCCGCAGTGCCGTTTCTTCGAGGCTGCCGGCGGCTGCCGCTGCTACGCTCGCCGTATGCAGTGCCCCCTGGCAAGCCCCCTGACCGCAGGTCAGCGCCAGTGACCGGACGGCCTCCCGTGCGCCTCGGCGAAGCGCAGGGGGACTTCGTGCGCGCGCTTGAGTCAAGGGCAGATGAAGAGTACGCCTCGCCGGGGTCGCTGGAGTCCCCCGGAGATCCCGCTGACAGGGCCATTAAGCGGGCATGCGCGCGCTTCTTCGGTGCGCTCGATGCTGTTCAGGCCGCAGCCGAGAAGGAGCCGCGCGACCCTGGTGCCGACCCTGGTGCCGTATACGCCGCATACACCGCACGCATTGCCGACCTCACCGAATCACTTCACCGCGACCGCAAGCGCCCCGCGTACGCAGGCAACGACCCCCGCGCGGACCTCCGCGAGGCGCTCACCGGTCTCAGGCGCATGGCCGCCAAGGCCTCGCACCGGCACGGGGCCAGCACCGCAGACGTGTACAGCGAGATCGCGGAGCAGGTTGCGAAGGTGGCCGCGGCCGGCCCCGCCATGCCGCCCGCAGTCGGAAGTAGCCCCGGCCCTGAGCAGCCAGGCGCCGGCCAGCCGGCAGGCCCCGCCGTCCCCAGCGAAAGCCCCGAGTCCCCGCGTGAGACTGGAGCGCCAGTCCCCGGCCCGAGGCAAGGGCCCAGGGCCATCCGCCGCAGCGAGCGCGGCGACGGGCCAGACTTCCTGCTGCGGCTCCGGCTGACTGGGACCTGCGGCATGCCCCATGACTTCCGCGCCGGCGCGCCGGTCATCGTGATCTACGGGGCCGGGGACGGCAGCCCGCAGGACCGGGCAGCCTACGAGGAACTGCTGCACGGCTCCTTTCGGCGGGGTGGCGTTTACCAGTGCTCCGAAGCATGCGGTGCCCGGCATCCGGCCCTGACGGTGACCAGGCTTGACTTTCCCCTGCGGCAGGAGACCCTCCTCTACGTGGCGCCGTCGGAGCACAAGTCCTGGATGCTTCCCGACAAGAAGCTGATCGGCGTGACACGCGACATGTCCCCCGAGTCGATCAGCCTCGCACTCACAGCACGCCCGCCCGGCTGATCCCGCGGGCGGAGACCTGCCGCCGGGCGGCGGGTGCAGCTGAGGCCCGCAGCCGGCCGGTGACCTGAGGATGTCACTATCGCGGCGGGTGCTCGCGACCAGCGGTCACGGACGCCACGCTTCTTGCCAGGCGGGGTGCAGTTCGTAGGGCAGGGCCAGTGCGCCCAGTACCTGCCGCACGCTGATCATGCCGCACAGCCAGTCCGGGGCGGGCGGACCGGAGTAGCAGAGCTGCTGTTCGTGGCAGTGCATGATCTGGCGCTTCACCGCGATCTGCTCGAGAAGCCGCCGAGGGCATTCACAGTCGCACCACAGGTACCTGGCGGCGGCCCTGACCTGCGGATCATCTGAGCAGGCGCCGGCCGGGCAGGCCAGTTCATGGAACAGCTCCGCGGACTGCTCTTCCTCATCCAGGCGGGCCTGCAGGAACCCGGTGATGCTCGCCATGAGAACCTAGCCCTTTTCGCCTGAAGCCTGGCATTCCTCACTATGAAAACCATAGGCGGGTGATCGGCTCCGCTGATAGGGCTTGCTCGGAATGCTCGTTGCTATCGTGGCCGGGCCGGGGGTTAGCTGAGGTTCATCAGCTGGATCGCGGCTGGCGTTCCGGCATCGCGGGAGGGCTTTGCCATGGTCTCCGGCAAGAACACGGCGGCGGGCGTGCCCGCCGCCCTCCCGAACGGGTCAGCGCCCGGCTGCGAGCATGCTGACGGGGCTGCGCCGGTCACGTCGCTGTCGGCGGGCTGCCGGGACTGCCAGGCCGGCGCCGACCGGGGGCCGGGGCTCCTGGTCTGCCTGAGCTGCGGCTGGGTCGCCTGCCGCGACGACTCACCGGGCCGTCACGCCGAGGCGCACTACCAGGAGACCGACCATCCCGTCGCCGTCGGCCTGGAACCCGGATCGCAGTGGAGGTGGTGCTATGCCTGCCGTCGCCTCGTCTGAGTGCGTGCCCGGACCCGGGTGATGCCCGGGCGGACGCCGCCAGCCGCCCGGCCCCTCTGCCAGGTCCGCGATGGTGCCTGGCAGGCACGGGCCTGGCCACCAGCCACTCAGAGCCGGCAGGCAGATCCTGATGGCCGCCCGCGTCCCCCGGAGGGGCGGTCGCGTGACAGCGCGATCCGGCCGGCCTCACTGACTGACGGGAAATGACAACTTCCCGTACTGCAAGACAGGCGGCAACCTCACTGAATCCCTGCAGCGACGACGACCAGCAGGGAGTCCGTGAAGATGTCCGTCGGGCCGGCCTGTCCGGGAAACGCGGGGCAGCTCACCCCCGCCCGGCTGGCCGCCGCCGTCCAGGCCGCCCTCGGCCAGCCCGTCCCGCGCGGCCTGCTCACCCCCGGCGAAGCCGAGCTGATCGGCGGCGACCTGTTCCGCGACGCCTACCGCGCCCAGATCGGCCCCAGCCTGGTCCGCCTCGACGCGTTCGTGTCCGACCTCGCCCGCTGGACAGGAACCGGGACACCGCAGCCGGCCCGGCCCGCCTGGTACACCTGCCTGGCCCTGGAACCGGGAGCGCGCAGCGCCCGCGCCGAGCTGCTCACCGCCCTGACCGTCCAGTGACTCACCGTCGCCGTCACCCGCAGCACCGCAACCACCCCGGCGGTCATCATCGCCGGCGCCGACGAGATCACCCGCGCCCACCTCGAAGCCCTAGCCGACGCGTGCGAGCGGCGCGGCGTGCCGCTGACCCTGCTGTTCCGCCACCTGCGCGACGACGCGACCGCCCTCATCGGCGGCGCGAGCGCGACCGCGTTCATGCGGCTCGGCAACCACCACGAAGCCGAGCAGGCCGCCGCGTTCATCGGCCGCCACCACACGTTCACCGTCTCCGGCTGGACCGCCACCCACGGCGGCGAGCACAGCACCGCCAGCACCAGCGGCTACTCCCACGGCACCAGCCAGTCCCGCGGCACCAGCACCACCTCGGGATGGAGCGGCGACGGGCTATGGCACGAGTCAGCCTCCGGCGGG